>Ga0180301_10001465_pt1 | contig 18658 bp, 17 predicted proteins | sample GuaBasSediGuay16_FD_121797 | JGI IMG/M metagenome (GOLD analysis project Ga0180301, IMG submission 121797) | Subseafloor sediment microbial communities from Guaymas Basin, Gulf of California, Mexico - Guay16, Core 4569-2, 12-15 cm | ecosystem: Environmental > Aquatic > Marine > Hydrothermal... | reverse complement strand
GAGTAGCTTTGTAAGAAAAGGAGTTCAAAGCCAACTAAAAAAGTGCTGGCAAGTATTCTTCTATCACAACTTCCAGCTCTTTCAATTTTTCAAGATTTTAAAAATAATCTTTGTATGCCTTTAATTTTTCCTCTTTTAACCTTAACTCCGGTATTCTATTTTCTAAATCTCTTATAGTCTTAAGTAACGCAAAAAGCTTTCAAAAGTCTCATAAATAAACTTTAGTAGAATTTTACGCCAAACCGATACAAGTTACTCATTAAAAAAGAAAAAGAAAAGCTACTTAATGTGTTGTTCAATGTACTTTTCAACCTCTGCTACGTTAGTGGAGTCTACACATGCCCATCCAAAGCTTATGTTTGGCATCTTGAATTCATACTTCACTTGGTGATATAGTGAAAGAACAGCATAAAATCCATTGAGGTATTGTTGTCCCATGACAGAAACCTGACAATATCCATTTTTAATGCCTTCTACAGTTTCAGGTAGAAGGTCAAAACCACCAACCTTTATTTCTCCTGGTTGTTTACCTACTGATTGCACAGATACAGTCGTCCTTTCTGTAGTTATACCTCCACAGCCTATAGCTACATCAATTTCTGGATGGGCAGCAAGGAACTCTGTGATACGTTTTTCAGCTGTTGCCATGTCATCCGTAGTTTCCAGAAGGTGAACATTGACAGTAATCCCCGTTTCGTTTAAGACGTCAAGAAAGCCTTCACGCCTATCTACAGCGTATGTGGCCCAAACTTCTGCTGATATTAATACATCATCGCCATCTTTTATTAATCCATGTTCAACAAAGTATTGAGCTAATAGTCTACCTGACTCATAGAGGCTAAAACCTATGTAAGGAACTCCCTTCTCTATCCATTCTTCATCTGCACAAATAAACTGAGCAACCGCGATTCCTTTGTCTATAGCTTCTTGGAAACAATCATCAAAGGCTTCAAGATCAACTACACAACAACATATGCCATCAGCTCCCGCCGCTATGGCTTCTTCGAAGTCCTGTACTTGTTTGGGTATATCTCCAGGAGCAAAGTGAAAATGAGCCTCAACCCCCAGCAATGCTGCTGCATCATCTACACCCTTTTTTACAACAGCCCAATAAGGATCCCCTGGGCTACCATTTGTAACGAAGTCAAATCTTAAACCCTTACCCGGTAGTTCTACCGATGGGGGCGCTGGCTTAACGTACCATACAACTGCTCCAACGACTATCGCAACTATTAGAACCAAAGCAATGCATTTTACGCTAATTTTCTCCATTTTTTGTCCCCTATGATGAAGATTGTTGTACGGCTCTTTATTTAAATTTTTTGGCAGGTCATTAAGCTTTTAGGATTTATTTAATTATATTTAATAAAAATTCAGCAGCTCAAAACCAAAAAATTAAAATTAAAAATGAACATAAATTAGTTGATGCGAAATGTACGGATATTCAGGGAAAATTTTAAGAATAAACCTTTCCGAGAATCTTGTAGAGGTTCAGAGTCTAGAAGAAAATATTTATAGGAAATTCTTAGGCGGTACAGGGCTTGCAGCAAAAATATTATTTGAAGACAAAATTTTTAACGTAGATCCATTAGACCCAGCAAATGAGCTAGTCTTTTCGATAGGGCCATTCCAAGGCACGGGCATACTTGGAAGCAGTAGGGTGAATATTTCAGCTAAATCACCATTAACGGGAATCTGGGGAGAATCAACAGCTGGAGGTAGCTTCGGACATACGCTTAAGTTAGCAGGTTTTGACGCGATTGTTATCCAAGGTAAGGCTGAAAAACCCGTATACCTTTGGGTTCATGAGGGTGAAGCAGAGATAAGAGATGCTTCTAAGTTTTGGGGAATGGATTCCTACGAGGCACATGATGGGATAAAGGAGGAAGTGGGAGAGCCTAAAGCTAGTATTGCAACGATAGGTCAAGCAGGAGAGAATCTGGTGAGAATGGCCTGTATTGTAATCGATAAGCATGCGTTTGCTGGTAGAACTGGTATGGGAGCTGTTATGGGCTCAAAAAAACTCAAGGCAATAGCTGTTTATGGAACAACTAGACCGGAGATAGCTGACCCTGAAGGGCTTAGGGAATTTTCTCGTGATCTAAGCGCGAAAATAATAAAAGTGAGTAAGGACTTTAGTGAGCATGGTACACCATACTTTTTACCGCTGAGCTATGACTACAGAAATGTTCCTCTAAAGAACTGGGCTCAGGGAAACTGGACGAGAGGGATATGCAAAATAAGCCCTCCAAGGTATACTGAAAGAATACTGGTAAAAAGAATTGCATGTCCGTATTGTCCAATAGGTTGTCATAGATACGTTAAAGTTGAAAAACCTGAAAAATATGCATGTGAAGGCGCTGGACCAGAATATGAAACTATAAGCATGATGGGCACAAACTTGCTAATAGACGATTTAGAGGGGTTAGCAAAGTTAAATGACTTGAGCAATCGATATGGGGTCGACACCATTTCCACAGGCTCTGCCATAGCTGTAGTGATGGAATGTTATGAGAAAGGGATTCTTACAAAAGAGGACATGGATGGACTCGAGCTGAAATGGGGCGATGTAGACGCGGCGATAGAGCTGCTGAAAAAAATTGCAAAAAGGGAAGGTATCGGAGATTTGTTAGCCAATGGGGCTCTCGCGGCAGCTAAGAAAATAGGTAAAGAGGCAGTTTCTATAGTTCAACAAGTTAAAGGTCTAGATTTTCCAGCGCATGATCCGCGTGCATGTAATGCAATGGCTCTTAATTATGCAACTGGCAATAGAGGGGCATGCCACATGAGAGGATTTGTACTTGATCACTATCAAGTGTATATGGCTCCGGAAATATCAAGCCTTACAATGCCTGAGATAGGCATAGGGCTACCACCAAAAACAGGTTGGAAAGGCCACGGTATAATAGTAGCAAGAAATCAAGACTGGGCATGTTTATTCGACTCGCTGATTCAGTGCAAATTTATGACATGCTTAGGAAAGGATGATTCGCTCCGTTTAGGTGATCAAGTTAAACTGCTCAACTATATAACAGCCTGGAAGATTTCAGCTAGAGAGTTCATAAAGATTGGTGAACGCATCTTTAATCTTCAGAGGATGTTTAATGTTATGGCAGGTATTAGTAGAATTGACGATAAAATGCCTCCAAGAGTGTTTGAGAAAGCACATCCCTATAAGCATTCAATACCTATATTCGAACCTATGCTAGATGAATACTACGAAGTTAGAGGATGGACTATCGATGGAAAGCCATCTAAGGAGAAACTATTAGAACTTGGCCTTGAGGAAGAAGCTAAAGCTCTATATAAAGAATAGCAAGTAAAATGAAATGTAGACCTTTACCGATATTTTTTACTATCACGTCACCTTTTATTTAATTTAACAGATAAATATAAAATTTCAGAAATTCTTGAACAAATTGATCCGTAACTATAAATTTTATAGAAAAAAATATATTTGCGAAGCTGAGCTTATAGGCTATGGGGGGATTAAAATAAGAGTTCTTCTTGCAGGCGGGATTCTAAACATTAGTCCGTTATTCATCACATCGCCCTTTTGCTGGGAAATGAAAGGCTTTGAGTTTCATAATACAGCTAAGACGTTCCTTGATTGCCTCACAAAGGACACTGAAATAGAGGTCACTCATATGTCAACTTGGGATGTATACAAGGGATTTCCGCGAACCATCGAAGAACTTTCAAAATTTGACGTTATCATAATAGCGGATGCAGAAGCACAAACTTTCTATTTGTATCCAGAGTTTTTTAAAGCAGCAACATGGGCAAAAGAGGGATCATTAACTTTTCCCAATAGACCCGAATTAATAAGGCAATATGTGGAAAATGGAGGAGGACTTCTAATGGCTGGAGGTTGGCTATCTTTCCAAGGACGTTTCGGTTGGGGACAATGGCACGATACACCTGTAGAAGAAGCATTACCAGTAAACTGTTTACCACATGACGATTTGATGGAAACTCCGGAAGGTGGTAAAATCGAAGTTGTTGATCCGGATCATCCTTTAATGAAGGGGATACCTTGGGAGACTTGTCCACCACTTTTAGGATTTAATAAAACAGAGCTTAAGCCAGATGCAAAGCTTCTTGCGACTATAAGTGGAGCAAATAAGAAGAAATATCCGCTTATTGCTGTGAGAGATTATGGAAAAGGAAGGTCAATGATTTTCGCAAGTAGCATTCTTCCACATTGGGGTGCAAACTTCCTAAAATGGAAATATTATGGAGAACTATGGATTAGAAGTGTTAAGTGGCTTGCTAAGAAATTAATTTAAGGCAAAATGTTCGGGATAGGCTTCAAATGAAAATTCACTTGAAACATGCTTTAATACCGCAAGCTCTATCACCACGGTTAGTTGTTTTAGTTACAAGTGTAGACAGAGAGGGCAGACCAAACATAATACCTTTAAGTTGGGTAATGCCAACTTCCTTTGAACCTCCGCTTATAGCAATCTCGGTTGGCACAAAGAGATTTTCTCATAATTTAATCGAATCATCCGGCGAGTTCGTAGTGAATCTTCCTACTCGCCATCTTCTCAACGAAGTAATGTTCTGCGGGTCTCATTCTGGTAAATCAGTCAATAAGTTTAAGGAAACTGGTCTTACACCTCTAAAGTCAGAAAAAGTTAAGCCTCCGAGGATAAAGGAATGTGTTGCTCACCTAGAATGCAAACTTGTTAATAAACTTAGAACAGGTGACCATACAATTTTCGTCGGAGAAGTCATTGCCAGCTCATGCGATGAAGAAGTTTTTGATGAGAAGTTAAACATACTGAATTTGAACAGGGTGAAACCACTATATCATAGAGGCGGTCCATCACTAAGGTACTTTGCAACGATAGGCGAAATGTTTGAAGCTAAGTAACCTTACTTTTCTTTTTCTTCTGAATAAAATCCAAATTTGTAACTTTTGGCTTGGAAGAGGGATGTGCCCAAAGTATTGCTAATGGTTCATCTCCCGTATTAGTTACTTTATGTATAATATAAGCTGGCTCATAAATAGCTACACCAGGTTCCAACGTGTATTTTTTCCCACCAGCTTCGATTATACCTCGCCCACAAATTACAAACTCTACTTCCTCACAGTCATGGAAATGTCTACCGGAAGTCCCTTTTTCAGGCTCATACCATGCTATTCCCAGGTTTATGTTCTCTGTGTTTCCAAATTTTTCATCGAACAAAACTTTCAGCCATACATGCGTACCAGGTAGAAATTCTTTTCTTTTACGCTGATCTGTTCTAATGACTTTAATATCACCTTCTCTTCCTTTCAACCTACATCTCCACCAAACAGGTAGTCTATCTCACTTAAGATAGCTTTTGATTTATAATATTTACTCTGATTCTTTTATGAAAAGTTTATTCCTTGATAGAGAGTAATGTTTCTGGATGATGAGCCGTGTTAGATATAATTTCGTTAGGTGAACCTTTAGTAGAATTTTGCGCCACAAGAGTCGGGCGTCTGAAAGATGTTTTCTTATTTAAGAGAGGATGGGGAGGAGATACTTCAAATGTTCTGGTTACAGCGGCAAGATTAGGTAGGACAACAGGATATATCACAAGAGTTGGCGACGACGAATTTGGCAAATGTTTTCTAGAAATGTGGCGACGTGAAGGCGTTGACGTATCCCATGTTATCATTGAGAAGAATGGATTTACAGGAGTTTACTTTATCCTGTTGACTGAAGAGGGAAAGCACGAGTTCATTTATTACCGAAAAAACTCAGCTGCTAGTCACCTTTCGCCTAGCGATATAGATCCTAACTATATTAAACAATCAAAAATTTTTCACTCGAGCGGAATTTCTCAAGCAATTAGCGAGTCGTGTAGAGAAGCTGTCTTTAAAGCTGCAGAAATTGCCAAAAAAGCGGGGGTTCTTTTCTCTTACGATCCAAATGTTAGATTAAAGTTATGGCCTATTAATGTAGCACGAAATATAATCAATTATACACTCGAGCTTGCGGACATTGTTATGCCAAGTTTGGAAGACGCTAAACTTTTCACGGGTCTTAGTTCACCGAGTGAGATTGCAGATATAATCTTAAAAAGTGGTCCAAGCATAGTAGTTATCAAACTTGGTTCTCAAGGATGCCTCGTTGCAACAAAGCGTGAGAAAACACTTGTACCCAGTTTTCCTGTAGATAAAGTTGTGGATACAACTGGTGCTGGTGACGCTTTTACCGGGGCTTTCCTCGCAGCTTTGCTAGAAGGCCAAAATCCTAAAGAAGCTGCCAGATTTGCAAATGCCGTAGCTGCTTTAAAGACTCTTGGTAGAGGCGCCGTAGCGTCTCTTCCTACAAGAAAGAGAGTAGAGAAATTTCTGTCCCACTTTAAGTCCAGAAATTCTTTTAGACAGAGCTTACATGACAGAAGGAGAGCGTGATTAAGACATTTTAAAACATAACAATTAAAAACTATGATTTAATAGGAGGATGTTGAGACTAAAATGTCGGGAACATATCTGCTTGGTATAGATGTTGGCACAACAGGTACCAAATCTGTTATATTCAATACTGAAGGACAGCTTGTGTCAAAGGGATATGAAGAGTATCCAGTACTTATACCTAGACCGGGATGGGCCGAGCAAGAACCAGATGTGTGGTGGAATGCTACTGTAAAAAGCATAAAAATGGCTATGAGAAAAGCTTCCATATCCGCAGATGATATAACTTGCATAGGACTGAGTAGCCAGACAAATAGTCCTTCCTTCTTGGATAAAGACGGAAAACCATTACGTCCATGCATACTGTGGATGGATACGAGAGCTGAACCTCAAGCTGCATGGGTGCGGGAGAAAGTGGGTGAAGAAACTATTCATAAAGTAACTGGTGTTAAGATAGCTCCTTTCTATTCGTACTGTAAGATTCTGTGGGTAAAAGAAAACCAGCCAGAAATATATAGAAAAACCAAGATGATACTGCAACCCAAAGATTACATTGGTTTTAAACTTACTGGTGAATATGTTCTAGATGTAGCACTTGCCTCATCTAGTGGGTTTGCTGACATTAGACGGAGAAGCTACGCGGAAAATCTGCTTGAAGAAATTGGTCTATCAGTAGATAAATTACCAAAACTTGTTAGTCCATTAGATATTATTGGAAATTTAACTAAGGAAGCTGCTAAAGTTACAGGGTTGGCTGAGAATATCCCAGTTGTCGCCGGAAGCGGAGATGTTATAACTAATGCTGTGGGCTCCGGTGTGGTGAAGGTAGGGCAAGCCTACAACAAAATAGCAACGGCATCTGATATAGCTGTATGCGTAAACCGTCCAATTTTCGACCCAAAATTTAGATTTGTTTCCTATATTCACGCTTTACCTAAAAAATGGATACTTATGGCTGGTTCAGGTGAAGGGATTTGTTATCGATGGTTTAGGGATAAATTCGCCCAGCTAGAAGTAGAGATAGCTAAATGTTTAAACAAGAATCCATATGAAATAATGGATGCGGAAGCACAAGAAGCTCCGCCGGGATCAGAGAACTTAATATTTTTACCTTATATTGTAGGCGTTAGAAGCCCAATTTGGGATTCAAATGCACGAGGAATATATTTCGGCATAAGTTTAAATCATGACAAAAGGCATTTCATACGTTCAATTATGGAAGGAATCGCATACAGCGTTCGTCACCGTATGGAAATAATAGAGAAAGAATTTGGGATTTCCATTCGAGAGATAAGGGTTGTAGGTGGAGGTGCTCGTTCAGCAGTTTGGCGACGTATTATGGCAGACATATATGGCAAGCCAATTATTTTGCCGAGAGGTGAGGAGCAGGAGTGCTTAGGCGCGGTGATTCTAGCAGGTTTGGGGATAAAGCTATATAAAAACTCGGATGAGGCATGTAAGAGATTGATACCTACTGTTGATAAGTTAAAGCCAAAAAAGGAAAACCGCGAAAAATATGAAAAACTTTTTCGAATTTACGTTGGTCTCTACGAGAGAGTTAAGGATCTTTTCTTCATACTTCACCAAGCATGAAGAAAAGGCATAAATAACTATGCCGAAATTACTTATTTTCAAAAGGTGAAACATATGAATAAAGAGAACAATTTGAAACGTCTAATTGATTGTGGAGTAGTTTCCATTATAAGAGTGGAAAATTCAACGGAGGCTGTAAAATCTGCAGAAGCACTTAGGAAAGGCGGCATAAATATTATAGAAGTTTCCATGGTTACACCTGGAGCTTTAGATGCTATACGTGCAATCAGCCAAAAGTTCGGAGAGGATGTGCTGGTAGGAGCAGGTACGGTTCTGGACTCCGAAACTGCGAGAGCGGCAATATTAGCTGGTGCAGAATTCATTATCGGGCCAACTCTAAATAGAGAAGTTATAAAAGTTTGTAATAGATATAGTAAGATAGTTATCCCCGGTGCATTGACGCCCACTGAAATACTTACAGCATGGGAACTTGGTGCCGACATAGTAAAAGTTTTTCCCGCTAGAGTTCTCGGTCCTAGATATATCAAGGATATTTTGGCTCCTTTGCCCCAGGTACGTCTACTTCCTACTGGAGGGGTGAATCTTGAAAATGCTGGCGAATTTTTAAAGGCTGGTGCCGTAGCTATAGCTGTGGGTAGTGCTTTAGTTAACAAAAAAGTTGTAAAAGAAGGAAAATTTGACATTATTACGGAAAAAGCCCGTAAGTTCTTGGAGATTGTAAATAAAGCTAGAAAATTCAGTAATTTTAAGCGTCCAGCCTCGTGAACACTTCAGGATTAGCCACGAATTCTGGTCTCTCTCCTCGCAAAGCTTTTACAACATCTCGTGCCTGAATCAAGTCCATATTTATGATGGCCTCTTTTGTATATGATGCAATATGCGGTGTTACGATTACATTGTCCAATTTGAATAACGGATAATCCGCTCCTGGTGGTTCCTTGCTGTACACATCTAAAGCAGCTCCAGCTATTTTCTTCTTCTTTAAGGCCTTATACAGAGCATCTTCGTCAATTATAGGGCCTCTAGCCGTATTAATTAAAATAGCGCTCTTTTTCATTAGCGCTATTTCTCTTTCCCCTATCAGTTTTTCAGTTTTAGGGGTTAAAGCACAGTGAATAGTTATAACATCGGACTCTTTCAGTAAAGTGTCTAAATCTACAAATTTTATACCATATTTTTTAGCTTCTTCATTGTGTTTTTCTGGGTGGGCAGTGTAGCATAATATTTTCATGTCGAATCCTTTCGCCCTCCTGGCTACTCTACTCCCAATGGCTCCCATACCAATTATACCAAGTGTTTTTCGATACAATTCTGTTCCTATAAACTTCCTTGATTCCCATCTACCAGCTTTAGTTGATAAATGCGCATCTATAAGATGTCTTATCAATGACAGTATTAAACAGAACGTGAAGTCAGCAACTGACTCAGCATTTGCCCCCGGAACATAAGTCACTATCACCCCTTTCTCAGTAGCTGCTTTTAAGTCAATGTTGTCTAAGCCCGCTCCATGCTTTGCAACGACTTTCAATTTTTCTGCAGATTCTATCACACCTCTTGTTATCTCGTCTGTTCCAACTATAACTCCATCATAGGATGGCAGAATCCTGATCAGATCTTCTTCCTTTAAAGGACCTGAAACCCTCTCTACAATGGCAACTTCTTCAATTATTTTTATGGGTTCTTCGCTTAATCTACCAAATGACCTTGAGCATATTAATACTTTGAATTTCTTCATCGTTTCACCCTTCAATAATAAACTGGTAAAAAATTTTAACTTTCTATGGATAAAAACTTTACTAGCAAGCATATCTCATCTGGCATGGTTATAAGAACAAAGCTCAATGCCAGCTAAGAATAAACTTTTACATTCTCCACCACTGGAAAGTAACAATAGAGTACTATAAAACCAAGATATTCTCTACGTCAATCTTGAAAGAGCAATATTTGGAAAGGAAGCGAACCAAGAGTTCACATCAAAGTCGCCTCAACGCCCAGGAAATTCGAATACACATACGAAAAAGATGACCAGCGAGGAAGCCTTATTACTGGAACTAGACTAGAAACAAGTCGAAAAGTTAGAGAAAGGCAAAGGAGAAATTGATGAATTAATTAGCTAGAGGTTCTAAACCCTCTTTTTAGTTATAGTCGCCTAAAATCAATCCTTACATTGTTAAGATCACTTCACAAGCTATTCGACGCTGAAATTTGAAGCTATTAAATCTGAAATAGACGCAAAATTTATAAAATGGGATAAGAAAAAGAGAACTCATGACAACGCTAGTAACTGGTGGAACTGGTTTTATAGGCTCATACGTTTCACGTATGTTGATAAATAGAGGAGAAAAAGTTATTGTTTATGACCTCGTTCCCAAATTTAACTTAATGAAAAATGTTTCAAATCAAATGATTGAGATAGTGCATGGAGATATTCTTGACCTGCCACACTTACTAAGGACAATAAAAAAGTATGATGTTAATAGGGTAATACATTTGGCTTACATGCTAATAGATGCTTGTGATGCAAACCCTTACAAAGCTATGAAAGTCAATATTTTAGGAACCAACAATGTATTTGAAGCTGCAAGAATCTTAGACTTAGAAAGAGTGGTATGGGCAAGTTCCTCTGCTGTATATGCTCCAGCTAGAGAATATGGAGGGGCTTCGGTATGTGTAACCGAAGATTTTCCCATAACAACGAGGGGCGTCTCCGTTTACGGTGCATGCAAAATCCTCAATGAGTTTACATCTCAATTTTATTCTGAGAGATATAACCTCGATCTTATAGGTCTTAGGCCGACCATAGTTTATGGACCAGGCAGGGTAAAAGGAGGAACAGCTTTTTTGAGTTTGCTTATTGAAAATCCTGCAAGAGGAAAACCTATCCACGTACCTTTTTCTGCTGACCAAGAGTGTAATTGGATATATGTCAAGGATGCAGCTGCTGGTTTTGTTACAGCGTGTTTTGCTAAAAAACCGAAACATATCATTTTTAATCTTGGAGGAGAAACCCGCACGTTGGGAGAAGCAGCTAACTACGTGAAAGAAATAATTCCAGATGCCAACATTACCTTTGGAAGTGCTAAGGCTGAGTGGGTAAGTAGATATGATACAACGAGGATATTTGAGGAACTAGGGTTTAAACCCAAATATTCTCTAAAAGACGGAATTAAAGACTTTATAAAAATAGTTAGGAGCGAAAGTGGTTGAATATGTCTTTTATAACATTTTTAGGGTTTGATTACTACTTTGATAGCGTTTTTCTTTTGAGCTAGTATCTCAAATCCCTTCTGTATCTCTTCCAGAGGAAATATATGTGTTATCATCTGCTTCAGGTTTATTTTATTCTTTGAAGCCAATTTTACGGAGGAACCAAATTCCTTTTTTGTATATCCATAAGATCCTTGAATTCTCAGCTCTTTTACAGTAACATTTAACATATTAAGTTCCATGCTTTTTTCCAGCAAACCTATAACAGTAACGGTCTTTCCCTTGTTTGCCATATCTATTCCTTGTTGCACAGCTTTTTGGGTACCAACTGCTTCCAGCACTACATCTACACCTCTACCATCAGTTAGTTCCATAACCTTTTTGACAGCGTTTTCTTCTCTCTCATTTATTACCTCGTCTGCTCCGAGTTTCTTAGCTAGATCTAGCCTATAATTATGATGCCCAACAACGAATATTCTTGCGGCTCCAGCGAGCTTCGCTGCTTGTAAAGCCATTAAACCTATAGGTCCATCCCCTATGACTACAACGTCATCTCCTAATTCTATTTGTGATACGTTGACGGCGTGTAGTCCCACGGAGCAAGGTTCCATGAGAGACGCTTCTTCAAAACTCATAGTGTCAGGTATTTTGTAGCAGTTTCCTCCAATAACCGGAACGTATTCTGCAAAGGCTCCATCGACATGCAATCCTATCATTTTAATTTTCTTGCAAATGTTAGTTTTTCCAGTTATACATTGTTCACATTTTCCGCAAGTTATAAGAGGGTTCACAGCGACTCTGTCTCCAACCGAAATTTCCTTAACATTTTTTCCAGCTTCAACTACTTCGCCACTAAATTCATGGCCCATTACTAGTGGAAGTCCGTGAATTTCCTCTCTTCTTTTTGATTTTCCAGTATATGCATGAAGTTCAGTGCCACATATACTCACAGCTTTAACTCTGATTAAGACCTCGTCATCCTTTATTCTTGGTTTAGGAACTCTCTCGATTCTAAAGTCTTTACCGCCATACCAATTAGCTATTCTCATGGTTTCGTTTTCCATAGTCTCTCTTCCCTTCCTACCATAGTTACACTCCAGTCAACATTAGAAAACACAGCGTTCATATTTTCAATTAGGGGTTGGTGCCAGAGGAAACTTGATGGTATTTTTTCTAACGTACAGTAAACTAGCATGGAACCAAGCATAGGACCCATAACTCTTGTTAGTTTACTGTATTCCCCCATTCCGAAGTACACAAATGGAATTTTGAGTTCTCTCTTCAACATAACTATGCCTCTTAACGTTTCAATAGTATCATCATAGCTCCGGTTCATACAGACTATCTTAGCCATATCAGCTCCTCTCTCTTCTATTATTTTTCCTATTTTAACAGCTTCTTCCGCTTTAAGTACAGTATCAAATTTATGGCAGGATATCATGACTTCGCCGCCTAATTCATGCGCTTTATCTATTATTTCCTCTTGCTTTTTAATGGCGTCTTCATTGTAAGTTATCTGCGTGGGTGTAGGGCTCGGATCAAATGTATCCAATTCCATATCAAAACCGTTAGATCCAAGTTCTAGAGCTTCTAGTTGACGTTTCATTCTTTCCTCTTCTGTACCATGAAATTTGATGATGGTGCCTTCAGGAGCAACGGGACCGCTTCTTCTAAGTGTTGTAAATACAGGTTTTTCGGTAAACGCAAAGATGTCCTTTAAGTCTTCCTTGTCTATGTTGCCTAGAGGAAGCAAGTTAAGTTCGAATGCCTTTGCTCCTTTCAGTTCAGAGACCTTCATAACACGCATTGTGCTGAGTTTATCTCTGTAAAAAAGAGTTGCACAGATGAATGGCCTCTCTATTTGGGTGATTTTCTTTTTTATCATTCCTAAACACCAGAAGTTTTGTCCTCTTTTATACTTTTTAATTTTTCGGTAAATAAAAATCAATTTCTTTTAAAGCATTTTTGGTTTCAACGGTCAGTACTTATGAAAAAATTTATATGAACCAACGACTTCAATTGAGCACATGAAAATAACAGATGTTGAAACGATAACGGTTACAGTGCCTTTTGAAGCACCCATCCGTTGGGCATTTGGTGTCAGAACGGGAACTACAAGGACCATAGTCAAAGTGTACACGGACGAAGGAATAGTGGGTCTCGGAGAAACATATGGAGGAAAAGAGACCGCAATTGGTATACAGCATTGTAAACCCCTAATTATTGGAGAAGATCCTTTTAAAATCGAACGTATTGTAGCGAAGTTTCGAGGATTTAGCGGAAGGGGAGTTCTTCCCGTAGGAAATCCATTATACTTTTCAGCCTTGGAAATAGCTTGTTGGGATATCATAGGTAAGGCGTTAAATACTCCGCTCTGTAACATATTAGGAGGAGCCTGCCGAAGAAAAATCCCCTTTTCAGCATTCGTATTTTATCGATATAAAGGAGAAAGTGGAGTGGGTGGTGAATCAACACCTCAAGATATCGTGAAATACTGCTCTGATTTAATCGATAAATGTGGGTTTAAGGTATTAAAACTTAAAGGAGGCGTCTTTAACCCGAAAGTTGAGATCGAAACGATCAAGGAGCTTCGCGAAACTTTCGGTGAAGAAATTGGGCTTAGGATAGATCCAAATGCCATCTGGTCTGTTGAAACCTCTATACGGGTAATTAAAGCTTTAGAAAAATATAACCTTGAATACGTTGAAGATCCTACATGGAATCTTGAGGGGATGGCGCAGGTTAGAAAGAAGGTAAGTGTACCACTTTCAACAAATATGTGCGTTATCTCCCTTGACCATGTTCCTCCAGCCATTCGATTGGGAGCTATAGATGTAATACTAGCCGATCTTTTCCAATGGGGCGGCATTTTAAATAGTAAAAAGTTAGCTGCAATTGCCGAAACTTTTCAATTGGGTCTCAGTATGCATAGCAATGCGGAGTTAGGTGTATCAACAGCTGCGATGCTTCATTTCGCCGCGTCTACGCCGTATTTAACTTATGCGTTGGATCAGCATTATCATCATCATGTTGACGACGTAATAACGAAACCATTTGTTTATGAAGATGGCTGCATGACACTTCCAGATGGACCTGGATTAGGCGTGGAACTTGATGAAGACAAAATTGAGAAATATTCAAAGTTATATAAAGAAAAAGGAGAAGCTCGACATACCTTTGATCCATATAGACCAGATTGGGTTCCAATGCAGCCCAGTTGGTAGTTAAAGAATAAAAGAGTAATTTAATTATGAATTAACAAGGACATCAGCAATCTAAAAGAATGAATGTTAGCGTGCCGAAAACTTTACAGTCCCGTCATAAAATATTTTAGATAAATTTCAAGAAATATAAAGGAGGAAGTGATAGCTATCTCGGTTATGATAACTGGAGGAACGGGATTTATTGGGTCATATGTAGCCAGAAAGCTTGTAGAATTAAACTATGAAGTTGTTTTAGTGGATATTTCACCCAGATTTGATTTAATTAAAGATATTATCAAAAAAGTTAAGGTTGTGCGTTGCGATATTTCAGACATAATTGATCTTCTTACTAACGTAAAGAAGTATAATGTTGAATACATAATTCATTTAGCCTACCTGCATCTTGTTGAAAGTCAAGAAAAACCTTGGAAAGCTCTTAAAGTTAACTGCGGCGGGCTCATCAACGTTTTTGAAGCAGCAAAAAATATGGATGTAAAAAGGGTTGTATATGTTAACTCCATTGCAGCTTATGGAACCGCAGAGTATTATGGTGAAAAACCAATAAATGAAGACACTCCGCTAAGACCTACAACTGTATATGGTGCATGTAGGGCATTTGATACATTTATGGGTCAGTATTACTATGACAAGTATGGGTTAGATGTAGTCGGGGTAAGACCCGGTGGTATAGTATATGGGTTAGGAATGGTTGTGCATTCATGGTTCCGCGACCTCATAGAAAAATCATTCAGAGGTGAACCCGTTAAGGTTCCATATAGTGACCAAAAGGTTGATTGGCAATATGTTAAGGACACGGCTAATGCGTTAATTCTTGCTTTAGATGCCAAAAACCTAAAGCATAGAATCTTTAATACTTGTGGTGAAGTACGCACAGTTCGTGAAGCCGTTAAGTGCGTAAAGCAACTTATTCCAGGAGCGATCATTGAAGTTGATAAGAACAAAAAAATAGAGCCGTATTTTCCTTACTTGTTTGATATCACAAGGGCACGTGAAGAGTTAGGGTTTGAACCTCAATACACTCTTGAGCAGGGAATTAAAGATTACATAGATATGTTAAGAGAGAGAAAAGGTGAAATATCTGTATAGCCTACCATTCCCATACTGATCCATCTTCACGACGTAAAGTTGGCAAATAACTGCGCTTATACTTGTATTTTTTTGCTGCTTTTTCATCTATGTCTACTCCTAAACCAGGCTCATCAGGAACAGTTAGATATCCATTATAATACTCTGGTCCGCCCCTGAAAACTTCATGAACTTTAGGATCATGAAAAACCCATTCTTGTATCCCAAAGTTAGGAATAGACATATCTAAATGGACATTTGCAGCGTGGCCAATGGGCGACATGTCTAGTGGTCCATGGAAAGCCATATCAATAGAGTAGGCCTCTGCTATGGCTGCTATTTTTTTAGATTCTGTTATTCCACCAGCATGAGAGACATCTATTCGAAGGAAGTCTATTAGATGTTCCGAAATAAGTGATAAACAATTCCACTTAGTGAAATAATGTTCTCCGACAGCAATAGGCACAGTAGTGTGGGAACGTAGAAGGCGTAAACCATCCTTAAATTCGGGTCTTATGGGATCCTCGATGAAAAACGGTTTATATTTTTCTATATCCTTAGCCAGCCTGCATGCTTGAATAGGATTTAAACGACTATGAACATCTATAATAAGATCTATCTCTTCACCTAACTCCTGTCGTAAATATTTAAGCAATTTTGGAAGCATTTGCATATAGGGTGCTGGTTCCCAAAGTTTTGTGATTTTTTCGCTCTTCATTAACCTTTTCATATCTTCTGCACTAGCTTCAGCATCGGGATAGCCTGGAGTCCCTGTGGTAACTCGTAGAGCTGTGCATCCGTTTTTTATTGCTTTTTCACATTTTTTAAGCGTTTCTTCAAATGATTCGCCGCTACAATGCAGATATGCCCTGACTTTATTGCGGGTTTTTCCTCCTAGTAAAGAGTAAACTGGTAAATTTGCTATTTTACCTTTAATATCCCAAAGAGCCATATCTACACCTGATAACGCTGTCATTAATACTGGTCCACCACGCCAATAAGTTCCCCGAAAGAGTTCTTGCCAAATATCCTCAATATTATTTGGGTCTTTTCCAATGAGGTAGGGACCTACATATTCTTGCAACACTTTTGCTACGGCAAGTTCGCGTCCGTTCAGTGTCGCTTCACCTACACCATAGATTCCTTTATCCGTTACTATTTTGACTAAAACGTAATTACGTCCTGGGCAGGTAACAATAACTTTGACTTCCTCTATCTTCATGTTTCCTTTTTTAAAAATACTAAAACTTATTTTTTGTGGTTTTGATTCGTTACATAATAAGGGATAATAATTTCTGAAAAGTTTTTAGGCTGCTGCTATTGCTTCTGCAAGCTCTTCTATGGTTGCTTCTCCCTTCTTGAATTCTTTTACTATTTTTCCTCTAGCCATTACATAGAATCTATCTGCAATAGGATACACGTGATAGAGGTTATGAGTTATGAAGATGACTGCAACCCCTTGTTTCTTTATTTTTCTTACAAAGTCTAATACTTTTTTGACTTCCTTAACTGACAGAGCTATTGTGGGCTCATCGAGAATGACAAGTTTTGCTTTGAAATGTATAGCTCTTGCTATTGCTACTCCTTGTTTTTCACCTCCAGACAAAAATCGAACCTCAACGTCGGGATCCTTTATAGATAAGCCCATATCTTTTAAGATTGAGAGACTCTTTTCTTTCATCAATTTTTTGTTAAGAAAGCCTAAACGATTAGTAGGTTCTCTTCCTAAGAAAACATTTCTCATGATATCAATCAAATCCACTAATGCACGTTCTTGGTAAACGGTTTCTATTTTCAATTTCCTGGCATCCCTCGGAGAATTAATTCTAACCTTTTTTCCTTCGAAGAATATCTCACCTTCATCTGCACGATGGTATCCAGTTAGAATTTTTATTAGTGTTGACTTACCAGCACCGTTATCGCCTACTAGTCCAACTACTTCACCGGGCCAAATTTTGAAGTTTACACCATTCACAGCGTGAACTTTTCCAAACCACTTGTGGATATTTCTCATCTCTACTAGGGGGGTTCCTCTCTCTTCCATACGCTCTCTCCTATTGCTAGCTCTTCATCTTTTGTTTTTATACTCCTAATATAAAAACTTATACTCGGCTACCCTTGCCTCTATGTATTCTTCTCTGTTCGAGCTTTATGTTCATAATTACTATAGCAATTACCGTGATACCGACAACAGCGTTAAACCAGTATCCAGAAACTCCTGATGTGAGAAGACCAGAAGATATCACTTCTAGAACTAATGAGCCTAGAAAAGTTCCTATGATTGTGCCGCTGCCTCCGAAGAGAGAGGTTCCTCCAATTACCGTCGCAGCAATGGCTTGCATCTCGGCTCCTGTTCCTTGTAAGGCGTATGCCCCTCTAGCCCTTGTAGACTGCATAACGCCGCAGAAAGCACTAAGAATTCCGACTATTATAAAACAAATAATTTTTGTTAAGTCTGTGTTTACACCCATGGCTCTTGCTGCTTCTTTGTTTCCTCCCGTGGCGAATACATGATTGCCAAATTTATGATAGTTAAGTAATAACGTAAGAATTACTGTAAATACTACAAACCAGATGAATTGGAGGGGAATTCCACCGATACTTCCTACAAGAATAAACTTGAAAAGTGGATTTGTCTTTTCTGGACGAAAAATTGTTGGGAATCCAGCCGAGATAACAAATATCATGCCTCTCCACCACATCATAGTTCCTAAGGTAGTTATGAATGAAGGAATACCGAATTTGACTGTTATTAAACCATTTAGAGCGCCCATAAAGGCGCCTACACAAAGAGTAATAAAGAAAGCTAAAGGCAAATTTAGGTTAAATTTTGAATAAAGCCAGCACATAACTAGAGCGGAAAAACCAAGCATTGAGCCAACTGAAAGATCAAATTCTCCAGCAATCATTAACATCGTTACGCCTATAGCGATGATACCTATTTCCGGACCAATCTTTAACATAGTTTCAACGTTAGTTTGAGAAACAAAAGAGTGATCCCTAGATGTAAAATAGAAAAGTATTGACAACAGAATCAATATCAAAAAAATACCAAATTCTCTGCAATATAAAGACTTAGTAAATGCATAGGATATTTTTGACGCAGCTGAGGATTTCATGGCTAATCTAGAAGTAGGTACCTCATTTTATTTATTTATTTTTCGGTGCAACCTATTAGAAAAAACGGGAATTCACGCTGAGTTTTCAATGG
>Ga0180301_10001464_pt1 | contig 18664 bp, 17 predicted proteins | sample GuaBasSediGuay16_FD_121797 | JGI IMG/M metagenome (GOLD analysis project Ga0180301, IMG submission 121797) | Subseafloor sediment microbial communities from Guaymas Basin, Gulf of California, Mexico - Guay16, Core 4569-2, 12-15 cm | ecosystem: Environmental > Aquatic > Marine > Hydrothermal... | reverse complement strand
ATTAAGGGAAATATATATTTCTCATGCTATAAGGCGTTTTGCTGTAGCAATGATTTGTATTTTTGAACCTATTTATCTTTTTTTATATTTTCAAAAGCGTATTTGGCCCATTTTTGTATATTTCGGCATTGTTTCCTTGATGTATGGATTATTAGTTCCCTTGGGGGCAAAATTAATGACAAAAATAGGATTAAAAAAAGCAATGATTTGGAGTGTTCCTATACAATTTTTCTATTATCTTGCTCTTTGGCAAATTAGTTCTTCTTTTTTTATTCTTTTAGGGGCAATAATTTTAAGAATTCTTTTTGCTGTTTTTTACTGGCCAGCTTATCATACTGATATAGCTCGTTTTTCTAAAAAAGAGCTTAGGGGAGAACAAATAGGAATAAGTTCGATAATTTATAATCTTGCTTCTGTTGTTGGTCCTATAATAGGTGGTTTTTTGGTTTTTAAACTGGGTTTTTCTATTCTGTTTACTATTGTACTAATCATTCTTTTATTATCAATCATCCCTCTTTTGTTTTCTGGAGAGATTCATGAAGTTTATTATGATTCATACAAACAAGCATTTCAAAAAATTGTTTCTAAGAGAAGAATAAAAGATACTTTAGCTTTTGCTAGTTTTGGTATAGATGTTGGTATTAGTATGTTTGTATGGCCAGTCTTTTTGTTTATTTTGGCAATAAACTATGAGACAATAGGAATAGTTACTTCTTTTTCTTTGTTTTTGAACTTAATTTTTATTTTTTGCATCGGCAGAATTGTAGACCAAGCAGATAGAAAAAGACTTTTAAGCATTGGCTCAACTTTTACTGCTTTTGCCTGGTTTTTAAAATCTCTGGTTAAAGGACCCTTAGATGCTTTTCTGGTTTATACTTTTTATCGTTTTGCCTCAACTTCTTCTGATATTCCATTTAGGACAATTATGTATGACGAAGCATCAAGAGACCCGGAAGGCATTGATAGATTTATTGTTTTTCGAGAGATGTCTCATAATCTTGGCAGGGCAATCATTTTCTTTTTGTTAGCAGTTGCTTTTATGTTTTTACCAGAAACCAAGCTATACTTAACATTTTTATTAGCAGGAGGTTTTGCTTTGTTCTTTATGCTATTAGGGCATAGAGAGATTAAAAAAAGTAAAACTCTCTAAATTAAAATGTCTTTTAAACAATCAAAAGCTTTTAAATTAATAAAACTTGAAGAGAAACGGCAGCTTGAGACAATAAACCTTATTCCTTCAGAAAATTATCCTTCGCCAGCAGTATTAGAAGCGCTGGGGTCGATTTTGACAAGCAAATATTCTGAAGGGTATCCAGAAAAGCGCTATTATCCGGGAAATAAAATTTATGACCAAATTGAATTACTGGCCCAAGAATATGCTAAGGCGGTTTTTAAGGCCAAGAATTATCATGTGAATGTGCAGCCATATTCTGGTACCCCAGCAAATTTAGCAGTTTATTTGGGATTACTTAATTTTGGCGACACTATCTTATCAATGAATTTATTTCACGGTGGCCATTTAAGCCATGGTCATAAGGTTAATTTTTCTGGAAGGGTTTATAGAATTATTCAATACGGGGTTGATTTAAAAACCGGAAGAATAAATTATGAAGAAGTAAGAAAGTTGGCTAAAAAATATAAGCCCAAGCTGATTGTTTCTGGGGCAACAGCTTATCCTAGAAAGATAAATTTTAGAAAGTTTCATCAAATCGCCAGAGAAGTAGGAGCAATTTCAATGGCTGATATCTCTCATATTGCTGGATTAATTATAGCTGGTCTTCATCCCAGCCCTTTTCCTTTTACTGATGTGGCTACTACTACTACTCATAAAACCCTTCGGGGTCCTAGAGGGGCAGTAATATTCTGCAAAAGTAAATTTGCCCAAGTTATTGATAGAGCTGTTTTTCCTGGAATTCAGGGTGGTCCTCATAATCATGTTATTGCAGCTAAATTGGTCTGCTTTGAAGAAGCAAAAAAGCCATCTTTTAAAAAATATCAAGAGCAAGTTGTAAAAAATGCTAAAGTCTTAGCCCAAGAACTTAAAAAATATGGGTTTAATCTTGTATCTGGAGGAACTGATAACCACTTAATTTTAATTGACCTTAGAAACAAGAACATTTCAGGAAAGGAGGCTGAAGAAAAACTAGAACAAGCAGGGATTATTGTCAATCGAAATACTATTCCTAATGATCCCCGGTCTCCTTTTAATCCTTCAGGAATTCGTCTTGGAACCCCAGCGGTTACTACTCGAGGAATGAAAGAGAAAGAAATGAAGAAGATTGCAGAATGGATTTATCAAGTTATTTCTGGTAGGGCGTCTTTTAGGGAGATTAGGAAAGAAATTAGGAGTTTTTCTAAGAAATTTTCCATTCCTTCTTTGTAGTTTTTAGCAAAAGGCTTTTGATATTATAAAAACCCTGAAATTATAACTTCAGGGTTTTTGTTTTAAATTAATCAATTTTAATATCATCGAAAACTACTGGAATTAATTCTTGAAATTTTTTAAGTAAAGGAATAGCAATCTCTCTCATTTGAGGATGGGCTTTTTGAGAACAGCGAAGCTTGAAAAAATGTCTCCACTGGCGAAGATTGAAAGTGACAATAATTTCAGTTTTCAAAGAGTTGGGTAGGACGCTTCGTGCTTCTTCTGGCTTGGCTCCAGCACTAATTAAATCATTATATGCTTTTTCACAGACCCTCATTACTTTTAGCCAGATTTTGTATTTTTGAGGGTCATTAACAAAAAACAGTGGTTCTATTATTTTTATTCCTCGTGATTTATAATTACAATATCTGGTTGATTCTTGAGTATAAGAAGCAATTCGATGACGGACAATTTCATGGCTTACACCTCTGTCGCAGATGAATCGAACAGTGATTTTTTCATGTTCCAGAACGGATTCGTGGCCCATTTTAATAATTCTAGCTATAAATTTGCGAGCAGAGTCAGAAGTTATTCTATCTTCTGATTTGTGGGATACCCGGCCATATTTTTCTAAGTTTTTTAAAATTTTTTCACCATTAATCTTATCTTCGATTATAAAATATGGTTTTATTATTTCCATTCATCCTCCTTTCTGCGATTAATTTTTTAATTTGTAAGGTTCGAAATAAAATTGGTGCCGACGGTGGGAGTCGAACCCACACCCGGTTTGAGCCGGACTGGATTTTGAGTCCAGCGCGTCTGCCAATTCCGCCACGTCGGCTAATTAGGTAAAGGTTTTTACCTTTTAAATTTACCAAACTATATTAGTTTGTCAATTTTTTAAAAAAATACTATAATAAAAAACAAATGGCTAAGATAATTAGTATTTGCAATCGAAAAGGAGGGGTTGGAAAAACTGTTACAGCAGTAAATCTCAGTGCCTATTTAGCAGCTTTAGGCAAGTATGTTTTATTGGTTGACATTGATCCTCAGGCCAATGCTACTTCTAGTTTTGGAATTGTTCCGGATAATTTAGATAAAAGCATATATCATTCTTTAATCGGTCAAATCCATCCAGAAGAGATTATAAAAAGCACTAAAATTTTTGGCTGTCATCTTCTTCCTTCTTCTTTTGACTTAGCAGGGGCTACTGTTGAGCTTATAGAACTAGAAGATAGAGAGTATAATCTTTTAAAAAATCTGGATAGCATCAGAATAAAATATGATTATATTATTATTGATTGCCCACCAAGTTTAGAACTTTTAACAATAAATGGGCTGGTTGCCTCAGATGAGGTTATTATCCCTATTCAATGCGATTATTATTCCTTAGATGGATTAAACCAGCTTTTAAAAGCAATTGATTTAATCAGAAGAAATTTAAGATCAGAATTAAGAGTAAGAGGCATTTTATTAACAATGTATGACAAAAAGGTTAAATTAGCAAAGTATGTGAAGGAGAAAGTTCAGAGACAGTATTTTGGCCGAGTTTTTAGAACAATTATTCCCAAAGACCACAGGTTAGCAGAGGCTCCTGGGTTGGGTAAGACTATTCTCCAACATGATCATAAAAGTGAAGGAGCTAAAGCATATTTTCAATTAGCCAAGGAATTAATAGCAACTGAGAAAGATTACAATTTAAAGTTTTAATAATTTTGGCGAACTAAATATATGGCAGTAGGAAATGGTCTTTATTCTTTAATCCCGCCAAAGGGAAGCAAAAGAAAAACAGACCTAGCACAAAAAACTCCAAGAAAAATTATAAAAGAACCAAAAAAAGAAAGCGTTGATAAAAATGCTGTTTTAGAAATTGAAATCGGGCAAATTAAAAAAAACCCTCATCAACCTAGAAAACAGTTTGACAAAGAGGCTTTAAGCGAGCTAGCAAATTCAATTAAAAGACACGGTATTGTACAGCCTTTAATTGTAACCAAAATAGGTCAAGGGTATCAATTAATTGCTGGAGAGCGAAGGTTAGAGGCGGCTAAGCTGAGTGGATTAAAGAAGGTGCCAGTTATAGTTAGAGATAGTACAGAACAGCAGAAATTAGAGATAGCTCTTATTGAAAATATCCAAAGAGATGATTTGAATCCAATTGAAAAAGCTTATGCTTTTAAGAAGTTGATAAAGGATTTTAATCTGACCCAGGAGGAGGTTGCTAAAAAAGTTGGAAAAAATAGGACAACTATTGCTAATACTTTAAGGCTCTTGGATTTGCCAGCTGAAATTCAAAGAGCCATTTTTGATAAGAGGTTGACAGAGGGACACGGGAGAGCGATTTTAACTTTATCAGATAAAGAAAAACAACTGTTTCTTTACAAAGAAATTCTAAAAACAAAAATGACTACTCGAGAAGCTGAAAGATTAGCAAAGCGACTTCAGGAAGGAAAGAAGCCTTTGCCCAGAGGCAGAAAAAGAAAAAATATTTATTTTAAAGAACTAGAAGAAAATTTAGCTAATAAATTGGGCACCAAGGTTAAAATAACTGGTCAGAAGCAAAAAGGGAAATTGGTTATTGATTTTTATAGCAAAGAAGAGTTAGATGCCCTTGTTAAGAAACTGCAGTCAGATTAGATGGATCTTGGATAATTTATTCCGTAATTTTTTCTGTGTAAGTGCAGTTTGGATAATTAGAGCATCCTAAAAATTTTCCAAAACGGCTTTTTCTAATTTTTAGATTACCCCCACATTTGGGGCATTTTTTATCTATTGATTCTTCTTTTTCTGGTTTAAGTGGTTTGGTATTTTTGCACTCGGGGAAACCTGAGCAGGCTAAGAATTTTCCAAATTTGCTTATTTTTACCACCATGGGCCGGCCGCATTTTTCACAAACTTCGTTTGTTGCTTCTTCAGTTAGGCTCTTTTTGTCAAGTTCTTTATATTTTTCTTCTAATTGTTTGCTGAAAGGTTCGTAGAAATTTTTAACAGTAGACAACCAAGTCTTTTTGCCTTGGGCTATTTTATCTAAATCCTCTTCCATTTTAGAAGTGAACTTAATATCAACAATTTCAGGAAAGTGTTTTACCAGAATATCGTTTACTAAAATACCTATATCAGTAGGATAAAGATGTTTTTTTATCTTTTTTACATAATTTCTTTCTTGAATTGTACTTATAATTGGGGCATAGGTAGAGGGTCGGCCAATTCCATTTTGCTCTAGTGTTTTTACTAAAGTAGCTTCAGTATATGGAGCAGGGGGTTTAGTAAAGTGCTGCTTTGGAATAAGTTTGGTTAGTTCGAGGTTTTCTCCTTTTTCCAGTTGAGGCAATGGATTTTCCTGAAGGTCTATAGGATAAACTTTTAAAAATCCATCAAATTCAATAAAAGAACCAGTGCTTCTAAAAAGATAATTTTTGGCTTTTATATCTACAGTGGTAGAGCTTAATATTGCTGGGTTTATTTGACTGGCAATAGCTCTCCTCCAAATAAGATCATAGAGTCGGAGGAGATTTTTTTCTAATTTATCTTTTAATTCTTCTGGTTTTTTTTCGGGCGCTGTTGGACGAATTGCTTCATGAGCTTCCTGGGCAGTTTTTGATTTAGTTTTGTATTGAAAAAAGAATTTTGGCGTGTAATCTTTTCCGTATTCTTTATTGATAAAAAATTTGGTTTTTTTAAGAAAAGATTCAGCTAGATTTAAAGAATCTGTTCTGTGGTAAGTAATAAATCCCATTTCATAAAGACGTTGAGCAATTGCCATGGTTTGCTTTGAAGAAAAACCTAAACGGCGATTAGCTTCTTGTTGAAGGGTGCTTGTAGTAAATGGAGGCATAGGATATTTAGTAATTTTTTTCTTTTGGATATCAGTTATTTGGTATTTAGCTCCTTCTAGGTCTTTTATAATTTTTTCAGCTTCTTCTTTGTTTTTTATCCCAAGCTTAGGGATAATTTTTCCGTCTTTTTTTATCAATTTAGCAGTAAAATTGAAAGATTCTTTTGTTTTCTCTGAGGTTTTTGGCGATTTAAATACGGCTTCAACTGTCCAATATTCTTCTTTTTTAAAAGAGTCAATTTCTCTTTGTCTTTCTACTATTAAGCGAACAGCTACTGATTGAACCCTGCCTGCAGAAAGACCCTTGGCTACTTTTTTCCAAAGGAATGGTGACAACTTATACCCAACTAGTCTATCAAGTATTCTGCGGGCTTGTTGAGCATTAACTAAATTCATATCAATGCCCCGAGGGTTTTTAAGAGCTTCTTCAATAGCAGTTTTAGTAATTTCATGAAAAACTATTCTTTCAATCTTTGGATGATTATTGTTTTCAATGTCCAAAGCTTTTATTAAGTGCCAGGCGATTGCCTCACCCTCCCTATCTTCATCAGTTGCTAAAATAACTTTATTGCTTTTTTGTAATTCTGTTTTAAGCTCTTTTATAATTTTTTTAGCTTTTGGCAGAATGATATATTTAGGCTTGAAATTATTTTCAATATCAATACCCAAGCTTTTTTCAGGCAAATCGCGAACATGACCAAAAGAGGATTTTACTAAATAATCCTTGGTTAAAAAATTGCTAATAGTTTTTGCTTTAGTTGGTGATTCTACTATAACTAAATTCATTGTAGGATTATGTAACGAGGTCTTTCCTCGTTACAAATTGGAAATTAGTAGTTAGAAATCAGAAATCGGTAATGGAAATTAGTCATTAGACATTGTTTATTTCTTATTTCTTATTTCTTATTTCTTGTTTCTTGTTTCTTGTATCTTGTTTCTTGTTTCTTGGTTATTCATTGTAACGAGGTCTTTTCACCCTACGGGTGACCACCCGCAGGGTGGCCTCGTTACATTGAGAGTTGCATTTTAGAGATATTTATATTATAATTTCACTATATGAACAACAATAATAATAATTCAATAAAAGAAGAATTGCGGAATGTTTTAAGTTTTATCTGGGAAACAGCAAAGATTGTAATTATTTCTTTAGCTATTATTATCCCTATCCGCTATTTTTTATTCCAGCCTTTTTTTGTAAGAGGAGCTTCAATGGAGCCGAACTTTGAGAGTGGAGAATATCTTATTGTGGATGAGATTACTTACCGTTTCCGGGAACCTCAAAGGGGCGAGGTAGTAGTTTTTAGATACCCTGAAGACCCCACCCAATTTTATATTAAAAGAATCATAGGCCTCCCAAACGAAACAGTTCGAATTGAAGGAGGACAGGTTTATATATTTAACAAAGAAAATCCTCAAGGATTTATTTTAGAGGAACCTTATTTAGGGGATAATGACTTTACTCCTGGAAACATAGAAGTAAAATTAGATGAAAACGAATACTTTGTCTTGGGAGATAATCGTCAAGCATCTTCTGATTCCAGAAGATGGGGGCCTGTTCCCGAACACTATTTAATTGGAAGGGCTTTTTTAAGGGCTTGGCCTTTTTATAAAGCAAGGTTAATAAAGTAATTTTTATGACAAGAAAAAAGACTTCTACAAAAACTAGACAAAAAAAGACTGTTTCTAGGAAAACAAGAAAAAGAAAATTAGAAAAGTTTAAAAAATCAGAACTTAGAGCCCCAAAAGGTACTTTTGATATTTTACCAGAAGAGCAGAAATACTGGTCTAGAATAAGAGAGGTTATAGAAAAACTTGCTTATAGCTATGGATTTTCTCGTATTGATACACCAATTTTTGAAGACGCAAGATTGTTTGAGAAAGGAACTGGAATTTCTTCAGATATTGTTCAGAAAGAAATGTATGTTTTTAAAACTAAGGGAGGTGACCGTCTTGCTCTCCGGCCAGAATTTACTCCGGGAATAGTAAGAGCCTATATCCAGCATGGAATGAAAAATCTTCCTCAGCCAGTACGGCTTTTTTCTATGGGTCCTGTTTTTCGTCACGAGAAGCCCCAAGCAGGTCGATTTCGGCAGTTTCATCAGTTTAATTTTGAAATAATAGGAGATTCAGATCCTATTAATGAGGCTTTGCTTATTTGGCTGGTTTCTTTGATATTTAAGAAATTAGGAATTAAAAAGTTTAATATTGAGATAAACAATATTGGATGTTCAGAATGTCGAGGAACTTATCGGAAACTTTTGACAGATTATTATAGCCGGTTAAGTAGAAAATTATGTCCAAACTGCAGGAGGAGACTTAAACTTAATCCTTTACGCCTTTTAGATTGTAAAGAAGAAAAATGTAAACAGTTTATAGAAGATGCTCCTCAAATTATTGATTATTTATGTGAGGAATGTCATAATCATTTTAAGGGTCTATTAGAAATACTCGATGAGCTAGAAGTTCCTTATATTTTAAACCCATATTTAGTAAGAGGGCTAGATTATTATACTAAAACAGTTTTTGAGTTTAAGCTAGAAAATTCTGAAGTAGGAGAATTAGCAGGAGGAGGGCGTTATGACAATTTAATTGAGCTTTACGGAGAAAAGCCAACTCCGGCAGTTGGTGTAGCTGGCGGAATAGAAAGAATTATTTCTGTTTTAAAGGCTCAGGATATAAAAATTCCTTCGGAGCCAGCTCCTTCAGTGTTTTTAGCACATTTAGGAGATCTTGGTCGAAAGAAAAGCTTGGCTTTGTTTGAAAAGCTTAGAAGCAATGGAATAAGGGTAGCAGAGTCTTTAAGTAAGGGCAGTATTAAATCTCAATTAAAATTAGCAGATAAACTTGGAATAAAAATTGTTTTAATCCTTGGCCAAAAAGAGGTTTTAGAGAATAATATAATTATAAGAGATATGGACTCTGGTGTTCAGGAGATAATTCCTTTGGATAAACTTATAAAAAGGTTAAAAAAGAAAATAAGAGAAATTTAAAAATTTTATAGAATATGGAGTGTATATTTTGTCAAATTATTAAAAAGGAGCAGCCAGCGGATATTATTTATGAAGATAATGATTTTATTGTTTTTAAAGACATTAAACCGTCTGCTCCTATTCATCTTTTGTTGGTTCCTAAAATTCATATTCCTTCAGTAAATAATCTTGAAGAAGAACATATTAATCTTATTGGTAAACTATTTCTATTAGCAAAGAAAATTGCTAAAAATCAGAAAACAGAAAATGGTTATAAACTTATTTTCAATGTTGGTCGAAAAGGAGGACAAATAATAGATCACTTACACCTTCATTTAATGGGTGGCTGGTCTGATTCAGAAAATTAATTAAGTTAAAACTATGACAGTTGAAGTAAAAAGACAACCAAATGAAAGCGTTAATGCAATGTTAAGACGCTTTACCAGAAAGGTTCAATTGAGCGGGATTTTATTAGAGGCCCGTAAGGCTCGTTTTTATGAAAAAAAGAAAAAGAGAGAATTGCGAAGAAAAGAAGCATTATATAGATTAAAGAAGAAGAAAGAAGTAGAAGAGAAAGAGAAATTAGGGCTAATATAATAACTACATAAAACCTATGTCAGTTAAAGAAAAAATAAACAGTGATTTAAAAGAAGCCTTAAAAACTAAGGACGAACTTAAAATTTCTGTTCTTCGAGGAATAAACTCAGCCTTAAAGAATAAGGAGATTGAGAAAAGAACAAAGATTAGCAAAGAAGAAAAAGATTTAGAAAAATTAAAAGAATTAAGCGCTCTTACAGAAGATGAAATTATAGAGGTACTTTTAAGTGAGGCTAAGAAAAGAAAAGATGCTATTGAAGAATTTAAGAAGGGTAAAAGAATGGATTTAGCAGAAAAAGAAGAGAAAGAATTAAAAATTTTAGAAGAGTATCTTCCAGAACAAATGTCAGAAGAAGAAATAAAAGAAGCAGCTAAAAGAGCAATTGAAGAAGTAAAAGCAATTGGTCCGCGGGATATGGGAAGGGTGATGAGCGTTTTAATGCCGCAATTGAAGGGAAGGGCAGATGGAAAAACCGTGAGCCGAATAGTTAATGAGTTATTAAAGTAAGCTTTAATAATCGCTGTTTTGTTTATGAACAATATAGAAATTGTGAACCTGACTAGAAGGAGAATAGACAAAAATTTTATTAAGAAAATAATTGACAGAATCTTAAAGTTTATAAATTTAAAAAAAATAGATAATTTAAACATCGTATTTGTTGGAGACAGAAGAATAAAAGTTCTTAATAAGAAATATAAAGGGAAAAACCGGATAACCGATGTTTTAGCCTTTAATTATAGTAGTGAAAGTTTTTTAGATAAAATTTTTACAAGAGAAGGAGAAATCATAATTTGTCTCTCTCAAGCTGACAGGCAAGCAAAAAAATTTGGGCATTCTTTTAAAAAGGAGCTTGTCATTTTATTAATCCACGGCCTTCTTCATCTTAAAGGATATAATGATGAGACCCCAGAAGAACAGAAAAAGATGTTTAAAGAACAGGTAAAAATTTTTCAGAAAATAAAACAGGGGTTATAATAAATTTAGAATAAATAATTTTGTAACTTTTATGGCTAAAGGGAATATTTACATAGGTTTAGATATAGGTACCTCCACCATTAGAACGGTTGTTGGTTCTTATAAAAAAGGAGATGAACGAGTTAAAATAATTGGTCGAGGAGAATCTCCTTCAAGCGGAATGCGCAGAGGTGTTGTTATTGATATCGATGAAGTTACTGAATGTATTAAAAAATCAGTAGAACAAGCAGAATTGAGCAGTGGAGTTTCCATTGATCATGCTTTTTTGAGCGTTGGAGGAAATCATATTAATATTATGGAAAATAAGGGGCTGGTGGCTGTTTCCCGGGCTGACCAAGAAGTTTCCGTAGAGGACATCAATAGAGTTATAGATTCTGCTTCTGCTATTTCTCTTCCTTCTAATCGAGAAATTATTCATATTATTCCAAAGTCGTTTAAATTAGACAACGAAGATGATATTCAAGATCCTTTGGGAATGACTGGGGCTAGATTAGAAGTAGAAGCTTTAATTATAGACGGACTTGCTCCTTTTAATAAAAATTTAACAAAATGTGCAAATAATTTAGGGATTGAAATTGATGGATTGGTTTTAAATGTTTTGGCAGCAGCTCAGGCAGTTCTTTCTAAAAAACAGAAGGAGCTTGGTGTGATGGTTTTAGATTTAGGGGGAGGAACAGCAAGCATGGCTGTTTATGAAGAAGGCAAGCTTCTTCATGCTCATGTTCTGCCGGTTGGCTCTGCCCATGTTACTAATGATATTGCTATTGGTTTGAGAACAACAATAGAATTGGCAGAGAAAATAAAATTAAAATATGGATGCGCTCTAGCTTCCGAGATTAAAAAGAAAGAAATGATAAACCTGGCTGAGCTAGATGAGAGAGAAGAGGGAGAAGTGAGTAGATTAGAAGTAGCAAGAATTATTGAAGCAAGAATTCAAGAAATTTTTGAGTTGGTTAACAAGGAACTAAAAAAAATTAATCGGCAACGCCTTCTTCCAGCAGGAGCAGTTTTGGTTGGGGGAGGGGCGCTTATGCCAAAAATAGTAGACCTTGCCAAGAAAGAATTGGGCCTTCCTGTTCAAATTGGCAGGCCGGCAGAAATTGATGGTATAGTTGAAGAGGTTGCTAAGCCAACGTTTGCTACAGCTGTAGGATTGGTTATGTGGGGAGCTACAATGCCTGATAGATCTCAAGGTCAAAGTTTTTTATCAAACATTTCAACTCCTTCAACTATAAATAAGATAAAAAAATGGTTTCGAGCCTTTTTACCCTAATTAGAACTTAATTTGATTAAGTGTTTTACTTGATCAAATTTTAAAATTAATTCAAGTTTAAAATTTGATCGAGTAGGGCGAGAAATATGCCTCAGATAAAACCAGACATTGAAACATTTGCAAAAATTAAGGTTATCGGCGTAGGGGGGAGCGGAGGCAATGCAATTAGCAGAATGATAAGTTCCCGGATTAAGGGAATAAGTTTTGCAGCTGTAAATACAGATGTTCAAGACCTTCATTTTACTAATGCACCAGAAAAAATCCATATAGGAAAAGAGCTAACCAAAGGCTTAGGAGCAGGAATGAATCCTTTGATTGGTCGGCAAGCAGCCGAAGAAAATCGAGATGAAATCAGAGAAGCATTAAAAGGATTAGATATGGTTTTCATTACTTGTGGTCTTGGCGGTGGCACTGGTTCTGGGGCAAGTCCCATTATTGCTGAGGAAGCTAAAAATGCAGGTGCTCTTACCATAGCAATAGTTACTAAGCCTTTTACTTGGGAGGGTTCTCAACGAGCAAGGATTGCTCAAAACGCTTTGGAAGAACTAAAAGATAAAGTAGATACACTTATAGTAATTCCTAATGACCGTATCCTTCAAGTAATCGACCGTAAAACCTCGCTTTTGGATGCTTTTGCTATTGTTGATGATGTTCTTCGCCAAGGAGTTCAGGGTATTTCTGACTTAATTACTTCTCCGGGTTTAATCAATATAGATTTTGCAGACATTAAAGCTATAATGGAAGAGGGGGGACCAGCTTTAATGGGAATCGGCCGAGCAAGCGGAAGCGAACGAGCTGTTGAAGCAGCCAAGGCAGCTATTAATTCGCCCTTATTAGAGCTTTCCATTGATGGAGCCAAAGGAGTTTTATTTAACATTAGCGGTGGAATAGATTTAGCAATGACAGAAGTTAACGAAGCTGCTCAGGTTATTACTGAGTCAGTAGACTCTGAAGCTAAAATTATTTTTGGAGCAACAATTGATGATAAATTAAAGAAAGGAGAATTAAAGATTACAGTTATTGCTACTGGTTTTGGTGAAGGAAATTCCTCAGCTAAACTTCCATTAACTTCTTCAACAGAAGAAGATAAAGAAAAAAATAATTTAAACTCTTTTTCAGTTGATTCAGTAAATAACACTAAGAAAGAAAAGAAAAAAAATTCTCAAGAGCAGAAAATTAACATCGTAGCTTCAATAGAAGATGATGAGTGGGATATTCCTGCATTTGTACGGAAAGATAAAAAGAAGTAATTTTTTCTGTGGATAAATTAAAAGAATTAAATGGCCAATATTTTTTGGCCGTTTAATTTTTGCTAAATAAAGCCAATTTTTTTAGAACTTGACAGGTTTGCTATAATAAAAGTATAAAGAAGATTTGGTATTTGACCTTTTTGATAAATCGGATAGAATAAAAGTATTATGAAGAAAAAGAAAACAAGGAAAAACAAAATAGAAAAAATTATTAAAAGAAATGGCAGGGTTGTAGACTTCCAACAGGAGAAAATCACTGAAGCAATATTTAAGGCTTTAACTGCAACTAAAAAAGGAGGAAAGAGAATAGCCCGCCGTTTGAGCAATGAAGTAGTAGATATATTAAATAGAAGATTTGGCCCCAAAAAACTTCCTACTGTAGAAGAAATCCAAGATATAGTAGAAGAAGTTTTAATTTTAGAAGGCCTGGCTGAAACAGCAAAGGCCTATATTCTTTATAGAGAACAACGCAGAAGAATTAGAGAAGCCCAGAAGGCCATTGAAGAATCACTTGAAACAATAGATAGCTATATTAACGAGAAAGATTGGCAAATAAAAGAAAATGCTAATATGGCTTTTTCTTTACAGGGCTTAAATCATTATTTAACTTCTGCTGGAACAAAAAGATATTGGCTGAACAAAATTTATCCTGAAGAGATAAGAAGGGCAGCAATGGACGGAGATTTTCATATTCATAATTTGGACACCCTAGCCACTTATTGTTGCGGGTGGGATCTATATGATTTACTTCTAAAAGGATTCGGGGGCGTACCAACAAAAGTAGAATCAAAACCACCTAAACATTTGAGAACAGCACTGGGGCAATTGGTTAACTTCTTTTATACTCTTCAGGGAGAAAGTGCAGGCGCTCAAGCTGTTTCCAGTTTTGATACCTTACTAGCTCCTTTTGTTAGATATGATAATTTAAATTATCAGCAGGTAAAACAAGCAATGCAGGAATTTATTTTTAATTGTGCTGTTCCTACACGAGTGGGATTTCAAACGCCCTTTCTTAACATAACTCTTGACATTAAACCCTCTCCAACTTTAGTTAATCAGCCAGTAATTATAGGGGGCAAACCCCAAAAAGAAACCTATGGAGAATTTCAAGAAGAGATGAATATGCTTAATCAGGCTTTTGCTGAAGTAATGACCGAAGGAGATGCTTCAGGCCGAGTTTTTACATTCCCTATTCCTACAATTAACATAACCAGAGATTTTGAGTGGGATAATCCTGCTTTAGAAAAAATTTGGGAAATGACAGCCAAGTTCGGTATTCCTTATTTTGCCAACTTTATTCAGTCAGACATGAAACCAGAAGATGTAAGAAGTATGTGTTGTCGGTTAAGGTTGAATAATAAAGAACTCTATCATCGAGGAGGTGGTCTTTTTGGAAGTAATCCTTTGACTGGTTCGATTGGAGTAGTAACAATAAATATGCCTCGGATTGGTTATCTTTCTAAGACTAAAAAAGAGTTTTTTGAAAGACTTGGCGAGGTTATGGATTTAGCCAGAGAAAGTTTGGAAATAAAAAGGAAAGCGTTGGATAATTTTATGGAAAAGGGGCTTTATCCTTACTCTAAGTTTTATTTGTCAGGAATTAAGAAAATAAGAGGAAGTTACTGGGGTAATCACTTTTCTACCATTGGTTTAGTGGGAATGAACGAGGCCTTATTGAATTTTATGGGTGTGAATATCGGAACAGCCAAAGGAATAAAATTTGCTTTAGAAACCTTGGACTTTATGAGGGAAAGGCTAAAGAAATATCAAAATGAGACAGGTAATCTTTATAATCTTGAAGCTACTCCAGCTGAGTCTACAGCTTATCGTTTAGCAAAGTTAGACAAGAAAAAATATCCAAAAATCATTACAGCAGGAGGAAAAGAACCTTATTATACTAACTCTACTCAACTACCAGTTGATTTCACCGATGATTTGTTTGAAGCCCTTAAATTGCAAGATAAATTGCAAACAAAATATACTGGAGGAACTGTTTTTCATGGATTTTTAGGAGAGCGTTTATTAGAAGGAGAGTCGGCTAAACAGCTTGTTAGAAAGGTTTTTGAAAATTTTAGATTACCTTATTTTACTCTTACTCCTACTTTCAGTATCTGTCCTCAGCATGGTTATATACCAGGGGAGCACTTTACTTGTCCAAAATGCACGATTGAGCAACCATGTGAGGTTTATTCCCGGATTGTCGGTTATCTTCGGCCTGTTCAGCAATGGAATAAGGGTAAAAAAGAAGAGTTTAGAGAAAGAGAAGAATTTAAGGTGGAGTAAATATTATTAAACAAAATGAAAATAGGCGGACTTCAGAAACTTACCTTAATTGATTATCCGGGCAAAGTTTCAGCCACGGTTTTTTTGATTGGATGCAATTTTCGTTGTCCCTATTGCCAGAATCCTGAATTAGTAGATCCGAATAAGATAAAAAATCATCCTCAAATAAAAACCTCAGATTTTTTTAAATTTTTAGAACAAAGAAAAGGTTTTTTAGAGGGAGTTTGTATTACTGGAGGCGAGCCAACAATTCATCAAGACTTACCGGTTTTTATAAAAAGAATTAAAAACTTAAAATTTTTGGTTAAATTGGACACAAATGGAAGTAATCCTAGAATGTTAAAGAAATTAATTAATGAAAAATTAGTTGATTTTATTGCTATGGATATTAAGACATCGTTGTCAAAGTATAATAAAGTAGGGTGGCGTCGCGGAACTTCTTTAATTCAAAAGAGTGTAGAGATTATCAAGGAAAGCGGGAAAGAATATGAATTTAGAATAACTGTAGCGCCTAAAATTGTAACCCGGCAGGATATAAAGATTATAAGTCAGTGGTTAAAAGGAGCTAAAAAAGTTGCTTTACAACAATTTAGGCCTGATAAAGTTTTGGTCTCTTCTTTTAGAAATATAAAGCCTTATTCTTTGCAGGACCTTCAAAAAATGCTCAAGATATTAGAACCGAATGTAGAGAAAGTGGAGTTAAGAGAGTAAAAACTTTGTCGTCTTTTGGTATGTTCTAATATTATTAGATTGAGCTAATACTAATAAATTATAGATGTGAGATGGAGTAAGTCGGATATTTTATTAGGAATTTGTCTTATTTTTATCGGAGGGTTGTTTGTGATATCAGTGTTTGAGATTTCCCCATTTTGGGGATTTTTATTTTCTCCAGAAAGCAAATTTAAAGATTACAATGATTTAGACAAAGAAATTACTTTTATCGGGTACATAACAAAAGAACCAGATAAAAGAAGCAATCACCAAAAATTAAAAATTAAAAGTCAAAAATTAAAAGTTGGTAATCAGTGGCAGGATGTTTCAGACATCATTTTGGTAACCACAAGACTTTATCCGGAATATCAATATGGCGATGAGTTGGAAATAACTGGCAAGCTAAAAACTCCCAGCGAATTTGAAGATTTTAATTATAAAGGTTATTTAGCAAAAGATAGGATTCATTCAGTAATGTATTATCCAAAGATTGAGCCGACTGGAAACAATCGCGGAAATTTTTTGTATAAAACAATCTACTTTTTTAAAAATAAAATAAAACAAGCAGTAGAGGAAATTATGCCCTTGCCTGAAGTTGCAATTTTAGAAGCTTTGATCTTAGGAAATAAACAAGGCCTTACTGACAATTTAAAAAATCAATTAAACATTAGTGGCACGAGACATATTACTGCTATTTCTGGAATGCATATAATCATCTTGATAAAAGCATTGATGATTATATTAATCAGTATTGGTCTTTGGCGAGGGCAAGCGTTTTATGTTACTTTAGGAATTTTGGCCCTGTTTATAATTATGATTGGAGCGCCGGCTTCAGCAGTTAGAGCAGGGGTTATGGGCGGGATCTTGCTTTTTGCTGAAAAAATTGGTCGCTTAAACGATTCTGGTCGGGCTATAGTTTTTGCCGCAGCAGTAATGCTAGCCCTAAATCCTTTACTTTTAAAATTTGATATTGGATTTCAACTTTCTTTTTTAGCGGTTTTAGGGATAATTTATATCAAGCCGATTTTTGATGAATGGCTAGATAAATTATTACCAGAAAAACCGAAAAGATGGTTGGATAAAGGTGAAATAAGAAAAGAAATTCCAGGAGTTATTACAATGACCTTTGCTGCTCAAATTGCTACCTTGCCAATTTTGGTTTATAATTTTGGCCAAATTTCATTTATTTCACCTTTGGCTAATGTTTTAATTGTACCAGCCCTTCCTTATGTTATGGGAACGGGTTTTATTTTTTCTTTAGCTTCGGTTTTGTGGTCTTTACTAGGTAAAATCCTAATCTGGCCGGTTTGGTTTATATTCGCTTATATTACCAAGCTTGTGGAGCTTTTTTCCAAACTTCCTTTTGCCGCTAAAAAAATTTCCAATGTTCATTGGGTATTTTTAGTCGGCTATTATGTTTTATTAATCGGATTTTTATATTGGTATAAAAAACAAAAAAACGAAGTCAATCTAACAAAAATCTAACGAAGTTAAAATCTAACGAAGTTGAACTTCGTTAAATTTAACGAAGTTCAACTTCGTTAATAACAACTTCGTCAATACGTATGTTAGAAATTTATCATATTTTAAATAGAGGGGTTGATAAACGAAAAATATTTCTTGATAAACAAGATTATTTTCGGTTTATTCATGATTTATTCGAACTGAATAGTCAAGATATAGTGAACACAACGTTTTATAGTTTCCAAAAACAGAGACCGAAAAATAACGAAGTTCAACTTCGTAAGTTTAAAATCAAAAAACCACGTAAGTTACTGGTAAATATACATACTTTTTGTTTGATGCCTAATCACTATCATCTTCTATTAAGCCCGAGGGTAAAAGATGGGGTTTCTAAATTTATGCATAAATTAGGAACGGCTTATGTAAAATATTTTAATCAGAAATATCAACGAAAAGGAACATTGTTCGAGGGAAGATATAAATCTATTCTTATTACAAATGAATCGCACTTTTATCATCTTCCTTATTATATTCATTCAAATCCTTTAGATTTAAAATTTCCCGAATGGCGAAAAGGTAAGTTGAGAAATCATAAAGAAGCTTTAAAATTTTTAGAAGGCTATCGTTGGTCAAGTTATTTAGATTATATTGGTAAAAAGAATTTCCCCTCAGTCATTAATAGAGAATTTTTACTAAAAGTATTTAATGGAGAAAAAGGATATAGAAAAGGTATAAGACAATGGTTGAAGGGTTTAGAATTAGAAAGTATTAAAGAATTAACATTAGAATAATTAATGAAGCTCTAGTTAACGCTAGTTAACGAAGTTGAACTTCGTTAATGGTTTAGTTTGTTATATTTTTCTGGTTGGTTTTTTGTTTTTTTGTTTTGGTTTTATGAAATAAAAAAGTCGATATTTAAAATATCGACTTTTGGTCAATGGCTT
>Ga0180301_10001463_pt1 | contig 18665 bp, 19 predicted proteins | sample GuaBasSediGuay16_FD_121797 | JGI IMG/M metagenome (GOLD analysis project Ga0180301, IMG submission 121797) | Subseafloor sediment microbial communities from Guaymas Basin, Gulf of California, Mexico - Guay16, Core 4569-2, 12-15 cm | ecosystem: Environmental > Aquatic > Marine > Hydrothermal... | reverse complement strand
TAAGTCTTGTGAGTAAGTTAGCTAAAGTTTAAGGTAAAGTTTAAGGAACTTCAATAGCCCTATATAGACCTTTCATATCGGCCATCAAGTAATGGCATCTATGGCTATGTGTATTGATTATCGTCTCTGCAGCACTTTCATATCAACTGATATGAATTCTTGCATATTGTTCTGGTCCCCCAAGCCGGAGATCCCGGGGTTCAAATCCCGGCCGCCGCATAACATTTATTTAACGCCCCAATTATACTTAGAATCTCTTTATTATTGTATTGTATAGTTGAGTTAATGTATATTATGTCTTAATAAAAATCTCTATACATTAACTTGATCAGATAAAATGGTTACATAGTTATGTTTTTATCTTTCTAATAAAATATTAATTATAAAATGCTAGGGATGCCAATAGTTGTTATAAGATGAGGTGTAAACATTATGTTTATATATTTTATTTCTCTCATAGCTTCTATAATTTTAGCAGTAGCTTACTATCTACTTTATCGAGAAGAACTTAACTCAGATTCATTACTTATAGCCATTTTGTCAACTTACATATTAGCATTAGTTATTTTAAGCACGATTTTATACTTTTATGATCTACCTTACTGGATTAGCGAAGGATTAATGTTCTTCATACCATTAATAATTGCTATAAATATACCCTTACTTATAGTATCTATTCTTAAGTCCCTTCAACATAAATGAATTTATAGCTATAGAAATATACTCTTTAAATGGGTTTTGTGATTAAAGTAGCTATGTTTATATAATTGTTTAGCCTTTTATTACCATAATATACGTAGTAATTTTAATTTAAGGATAATTTTGGTTGCTCTCTGAGGGAATGCTATGAAGCGTAATACTTCTAAAGGATTAATTGCATTGATAGGCACTTCGCTGATTTGGGGTTCATCATTTCCAATAATAAAAATTATTGTAATGAATATAAGTGATTATACGTACGTATGGTTAAGGAGTTTAATTGCTATATGTGGTCTAATGCCTTATGTATTGTATTACAGGGCTAAAGTATGTATAGACGAAGTTTCTTGTAAGCCATTTACAGTTGGGGTGAAAGGAGGATTATTAGCTGGTATGTTTTATGCATTAGGTCTATGGCTTCAAGGTCTTGGTACACGGTATACTACAGCTAGTAACTCTGCATTCATAACTGGATTAAGTGTAGTTTTTGTACACCTATACTCCTATTTCATTCTCAGAAGATATAGTTTAAAGCTTATCTTATCACTAGCTCCTGCATTGTCCGGTCTTTACTTACTAACTATGCCTGAAGGTGGACTTAATATTGGTGATATACTTGTTCTCATGGGTTCTCTTATGTGGGCTTCTCAAATTATTATTATAGACAAATTTTCAATGTCCAATCCACTTATATTTACTTTTTTCGAAATGGTTCCAGCAATATCTTTCATTATTCCCGATGTACTGTTTAACTCGTTTAAGACTATAGAAACATTATACATAGTAATGATAGCATATTTGGCTCTTATATGCAGTAATGTGGCCTTCGCGCTACAGGTCTATGGGCAACGATTCATCAATCCTGCTATTGCCGCGCTTATATTTCTATTAGAACCAGTATCGGCCTCTTTCTTTGCGTACTTATTTCTACGAGAAGCAATGAAAGTAATACAATTATGTGGAGCCTCATTAATATTGATTAGTATGTATATAGCTTCGCTAGATAAAACATTGCTAAGGAAATAGAGATTAATTAAATGGTTATGTACCGAAGTCCTTTTATAATAATGTGTTATTATTTAAGCTAAATACCTGGATCACCATATTCTTAAGACACCTAGTAGTAATCCTATTAAAGCAGATATTAGTAGTGATATGAGAGGATGTACCTTAAATACTAGTATAGATATTATCATGAAGACTACTATTAACAGCATAGCAGCGATCTGTGTTATTCCAGGTAGCGATGTATATGTTTGTTTTACTGTAGTATATAAGGCTAAGACTATTAGTCCCAGAACAGCTGCCTTTAGCCCATTTAATAATGCTTGGACGTATTTATTACTTAAATAATTCGTTAGCACATAGACTATAAGTGATATTGTAATGAATGGGGGCAATACAACAGCTGTTGTAGCTATAAAAGCACCTAATGGACCTGCAAGTTTAAAACCTATGTATGTAGCTGCATTAACTGCAACAGGCCCTGGAGTTGAGCCAGCAATAGCAACCATATTTAAATACTCTGATCTTGAGATCCATTTAGCTTCTTCAACAATCTCTCTTTCAATGATAGGCAATATTGCCCAACCACCACCGAAACCCACTATACCTACCTTAAGAAATCTAATAAACAATTCTAATAGCAAAGCCCATTTCATAGTCTCTACCCTAAACCACTTATATGTGGTATGAGTAAAATATTGTAGTAATAAAAGATAAATGTATTTATATGGCATATCGGCAGTACTTGGTTGTTATATTAAACACTATTTTATTAATATACTGATCAGCAATGTATTGTTGCTGCCAATGTATATAGTATAATCCATACAGCCAGATGACTTGTCATATTTCTTACATCTATTGGTGGATAAAGCTCAACTAGATCCATTCCTAGAAGTTTAACTTTATTAACGATTTTCATAAGTATGTTTATTAATTCATATGATGTTAATCCAAGTGGATCTCCGGCTGCGGCTGGTGCCGCTGAAGAATCTAGTACATCCATACATAAGGTTATATACACACCATCAGTCTCTTTACTTCTATCAATGACTTGTTTGATCAATGTTTCCGAGCCGTTATTTCTCAAATCCCATATAGTATATACTTTTATCCCTTTTTCCTTTGCAAATTCATATTGAACTTTAGCATTTCGAGGGCCTCTTATACCTACTTGAAAAATATTTTCAGGGTTTACTTCATCTTCATCAACTAATCTTCTAATAGGACAGCACCTAGCATACCTATTGCCTTTATATGATGGCATGGAATCATAGTGTGCATCTAGATGTAATATTAAGGGATTATAACCATGATCAACAATGGCCTTAACTATAGGTATAGTTATTGAATGATCTCCTCCAATAGCAATTGGAGTAGCATTTTCTTCAAGAATATCAAGGACCTTATTGTATATATTCTTAAATGTTTTAGTAGTGTTTCCCCTTTCAATACAAACATCTCCATAATCACATAAATTGTAATGTTCTAGAATATCAATGTTAAACTCGGGTATATAGCCGCTATATCTTAAGGAAGCTTTTCTAATATACATTGGTGCAAGTTCACATCCACTCCAAGACCCCCATGTGAGTTCTCCTTCCCAAGGAACACCTAAAATAGCTATATCGCAATCCTTAAGTTCATGTTTATTACTTACAACCTTAGAGCCCAGAAAAGATGGTACATCAAGATATACTTTTGGATACTTGGTTTCCGATAAGGGTATATAAGGTTTAAACTTATCATAATCCAAAGATAAATCCCTCCTCATCTTATAATATATATCTTGTTGCTAAGTAAGCTAAATATTTGATGTGTAGTGTAATGCACTGTCTATGGTAAATGCCTATAACCAGGCATTTTATTAATAAGGTTTAATACATCTTTAGAATTCAATAAATTTTTAAATTCTCTTATAGCCTCTTTTGATAATCTATCAATTAGTGCTATGCACTCAAAGACTTCCCATGTCACGTGTATATACTCTAGACCGTATAATTCAGCTGCATACCTTAGCATAAGAGATGTATCAGCTTTTCCCATAGCAACATACTTAGCTGTTTCAATATGTGTATATACTTCATTCTCATAGCCTCTTATCTTAGAAAGGTCTTTACCTGTTTTCTTAGCTGTCCTACTTAATAGATAATCTAGATAAACTCTTGTACCCGAGCCCCTATTCCTATTAATTAACTTAAGTTTTCCATCAATAAGTTTAATTAAAAGCTCTTCTAGAGAATCTATTTTTAAACCAGGCTTTAAAGCAAATACTAGTTCTCTCATATATCCTCCTAGTGGAATTACCTTATTAGTAAGCCAATACTTCTCAATATATGGTTTATTATAAGTTCTCTTCTCAGGATCGAATAGATGTATACAAGCTATATCGGCTTCTCCCAATGATAATGTTGCTAAAGCCATTCCAGAGCCTATACAAAGCCCATCTATACTATAACCTTTGTTTTCAAGTTTTCCTAGTATAATCTCTAATAATGGATCGTGGCTATAGGCTATTATTACATCAGGCTCCTTTAATGAAATGTATTTTCTAGTACCTAGATAACCTGTATATTTGTATAGCTTACTCTCTGCTTTAACATAGATTTCTAACAATTTCTTGCCGGTTTCTGTTAACTTTGTACCCCCTCCTCCTCGCCCTCCTCTATATGTTATTATTAATGGTTTTCCAAGTATTCTTTCAACTTTCATAATCATTTCCCAAGCTCTGGAATATGGTATGCCTAATGAACGAGCTGCAGCTAATAAAGAACCTTTTCTATCTATTAGTTTAAGCAATGATGAAAGTTTAGAATCAACTATAGGTATTCCATCATATTCTAAAATAACTTCATACTTAACATCGATCCTTATTTTATTGATATTCAAATTCTACTCCCTACTATTATCATAGACTAAATAATATATAATTGTTATCCGTTAACCGTTATCCGATAACGATATATACCATGTTTTTATTGAAATACGGTAGAGGGAATAGGCCTTGAATAAAGCAATTATTATAGGTGTTCTAATAATTTTAGTGATAGCCATAGGCCTAGCTATACACATATCAAATTCTAAGGAAATAAGAGTTAGAGTAACAACGACAACAAGTCTATACGCTACTGGACTGCTCGATTACTTAGCCGATGAGTTTAGAAAAGAACATCCAAATACATTCTTTGACTTCATACCAGTTGGTAGTGGCGAGGCCTTGAGAAGGGCTGAGAACGGAGATGCATGTATGGTATTTGTGCATGCACCAAGTCTTGAGAAACAGTATATTGAGAAGAATGTTATAACTAGTAGAAAGATATTTGCATACAACTACTTCATCATAGCTGGACCTATAGATGACCCGGCAGGTATAAGGGATTCAAATAGTGTAGTTGATGCATTCAGGAAAATCTATGAGGCTGGAGAGGAGGGTATGGCGAAATTCGTTAGTAGAGGAGATAATTCTGGAACACATGTTAAGGAGTTATCTATATGGTCTCTAACAAATCTTGATCCGCATGGTAGACCATGGTACTTGGAAACAGGCAGTGGTATGTCAAATACATTACTTGTAGCTAATGAGGAGAAAGCCTATGTATTAAGTGATATAGGTACTTATCTAAAGCTTAAGAAGGAAGGTAAACTACCTGATCTAGAGATGTTATATAGCAATGATACTGAGTTAATAAATATCTATAGCATATATGTTGTATCATCATGTACTGGAGCTGAAAGACAAGCTGCACAAGAATTTGCAGAATTCATTATAAATAAAGGCCAGGAGCTTATAGCAAACTATGGCGTTAAGGAATATGGTCAGAGATTGTTCAATCCAGCTAAAAATAATATTGAATGGCTTGAAGAGGTTTGGGAAGAGCTGTCAGAAAAATAATAGTCTGGTGTGGATATATTGAATGAAATCTTAGATATAACGATAAGATCACTATGGGTGTCCGGATCAGCTACTATAATATCATCTCTATGGAGCATTTTATTAGCATATAAGCTATCTAGATCGCCGGGAGCCTCTAGATATATAATTCCCTTTTTTGAGGCATTAATAGGTATACCGACAGTACTTATTGGTCTTCTTCTCTACATGATTCTCAGTAGTAGGGGTCCATTAGGATTATTTAGACTTCTCTATACACCATATGCAATTATTTTAGGCCAAGCTATTTTGATAACACCATTAATTACATCAATATGTTACCGCGTATTAAGTAGTTCATGGAATACGTATGGTGAACTCGCCTATACATTAGGAGCTTCTGAAAAACAGATAATGGCTATAGTACTGAGAGAATCAATACCCGGCGTTATAGCCGCATCCGTAATGGGTTTTTCTAGAGCTATAGGTGAACTAGGTATAGCATTGATGGTTGGAGGTAATATACGCGGTTTTACACGAGTATTAACCACCGCTATTGCATTGGAGGTTTCTAAGGGCGAATTTGAAATAGCAGTTGTTCTTGGCGCTATACTTATAGTACTAGTTGTAGCTATATCATTTAGTCTTAGAATTCTTAGGAGGATGTATAGGGTTTGAGTATAAGGCTCAAAAACATATGGTTCAGATATCCAGGCATGGATAAATGGGTTCTAGAGAATATTAGCTATGAATTTAAGGAGAAAAATATCTATGTTATTGTCGGGCCTAATGGTAGTGGTAAGACGACACTATTTAAAATAGCTTCATTGATCTATAAACCATTAAAAGGCTCTGTATTTACTTGGGATAGAGATTTCTGGAGGCTTAAAGATAAAGAAGCACTTATCCTTAGAAGAAAAATAGTATATGTCCATGAAAAACCTGTTCTTCTACATGGATCAGTTCTCTGCAACATAGCGTACGGATTAATGATAAGAGGATATAGTAAAGAGGATGCGTTCAGAAAGGCAAGAGACTATATGAATGAGCTTGGCCTCACATATCTACTGGATAAAAATGTAAATATGTTGTCAGCTGGTGAAGCACAGCTAGTATCCTTAGTCAGGGCATTAATTTTAGAGCCTAGAATGATATTCTTAGATGAACCACTAGCTCATATAGATATTGAAAAGAGGAAAATAGTTCTAGACCTTATATATAGGCTTAAGGAAGGAGCTGGAATAGCTATCGCTACGCATGACATCTACTTAGCATATATGTTAGCTGATGAAGCAATCTTAGTAGAAAATGGTAAAATAAAAATTATGGAAAGAGAGGATTTATTTCATAATATGATGCTTCGCCATAAACAACTAAATACACTAGTGTAGTAAGTGTTCTTGAAAATATATCATAATATCTAAAACTAAGAGTATTATCTTGTTTACAATAGCATAGTATAAACTTGGTATGTAAAAGTAGGTTAATAAGATCTAGAAATTATGGTTATTGTAATTAGACTTATTTTTGCTCAGTCAAGATAGTTTATATAGGGATCTATATTGTCCATATCTATACTTTTACACGCTAATATTCAATATGCTGAAATACCTTTTAGTGAATGGAACAATGTTTTTGAAAAATCATACTATCCAACAATAAATTACTTATTAAATAAGGAGATTAAGTTCGGACTAAACATAACTGGATATACTATTGAAAGACTTCCAAAGAAGATTATTGAATTAATTAGGGATGGTATAGATTCTGAACTAACAGAATTAACTGGTTGCTCATATACACATGCGATTCTTCCATTGCTTCCACTAGATAATGTGTATAGACAGGTCAAGAAAGATATGGAGGTTAAGGAGAAAGTATTTAATGTGAAGCCAAAGGTTTTCTGGCCTCCTGAACTAGCATATGATCCATTATTACCAGGCGTACTTGATCTACTTGATTATACACATGTATTTGTTGATGATAAGGCATTATACTATACTGATATAAATGATTATTTTAAGAAATATGAGTCTCCTATAAAGCATCTACATATGGCTGAGAAGGGTAAATGGCCTGTTATAATTAATTACTTAATTGGTTTAAGAGAGCTTAAAGATTTTTTAAATAAGGTTATTGAGGGAAAAGTTATTGTTGGAGTTAGAGAGATTATTGGTATACCTGTATGGGTTCCATTAAATATTGCTACAATACTTGGCGTTGGAAAATTCCCACTTATGAATCCAAGAAAGCTTTGTAAATGGTTCTCAAAACTAGATAACGTTATGATATATGCTACTGACATAGAGTTTTTCGGCTATAGAGATATAGCTGGCAAATTACCTGATGTAGCTAGACCTGTAGAATTGCTTAATTGCTTAGATAAAGACATAGTTTTTCCATCTGAATTACCTTTAAATGGTGAGAAAAGATTTTAAAAACATCTAGTTGGGCTCAAGATAAAGGGCTTGATATATGGAATTTTGACTGGGACAATCGTAGATTGAATATGTTTATTGGATGCGTTAATGGTAAAAAATCATATATCGTTGAAAATAGTGATGCTAGGGGTTGGAAACCATTACTGGAAAAGAAGATTAATGCATATAAGGCTATTTTTGAGTACTGGATGGAGGCCAGAGAAAAGTGAATGCTCGTAAAACATTATCTATCATATTATTAGTAGCTATTGCCGTATTCTTTATGGCCGATCAAAACCTTTTACCGCCAAATTATCAGTTGATCATGGAGGAATTCGGTATATCTGAGTCTCAAATGGGTCTTGTATCGTCGCTATTTGTAGCTACAGGCGTGTTCATAACGATATTATGGGGCTTTTTAACAGACGTTACTTCTAGGAAAAATTATTGCTCATAGGAGTATATACTGGCGAAATACCGTGTTTCTTGACAGCTTTTGTACTAATTACTGGGAGTTATTGATTCTAAGACTTCTAACAGGTATAGGCATAGGCTCCATAATACCAATAGCTTATACCTTGATAGCTGATATGTATGAAGAGGCCAAGAGGGGTCGTGGATACGGTTATATAGAGACAGCATTTGGTACAGGCATTCTCCTTGGAATGATACTTGCGGGAATTATTCCTAGTTGGAGACCTCCATTCATATATGTTTCTGTACCTAACTGGATACTGGCTCCATTATTCTACATAGTAGCTGAAGAACCTAAGAGAGGAGCTGGCGAGAGAGTTCTTAAAGAGGCTTACGAGAAAGGTATTGAATATAGATACAAGTTATCATAGGATGCAGTTAAGAAGAGCTTCAAAACCATTACGAACATCTTCATATTCGTACAAGGCATTATAAGCACTGTTCCATGGGGTGTCCTAGTTTACTGGCTTATATCATTTCTAATGGCAACTAGAGGCTATGTCTAAAGAAACAGCTACAATGACATTATTGTTACTTGGAATAGCAACTGTTATAGGAGGACTTATAGGAGGATTTCTAGGAGATTTTGCTGAAAGAAAAAGAAAGGGAGGAAGAGCTATACTCACCGGGCTAGCCATATTCTTTGGAATGATCGTAACGATATTGATCTTAATATATCCATTACCTAGTGAACCAACATTATTAGACTGGCTATCCATAACATTCTACAGTATTGGTTTAATACAGTTAATTAGCTATGCTGGCCCTAATGTTAGAGCAATAATATCTCAAGTAAACTTACCAGAGGATCGTGGTACTGTTTTTGGTGTATTTAATATACTTGATAATGTAGGGCGTGCTATTGGACCATTATTTGGCGGTGTCTTAATAGAATATCTTAGAATAATAGGCTATAGTAATCCAGATGCATATATGTGGACTTTATTAATATCTACATTGTTTTGGATTCCATGTTCGCTGATATGGATATTGATATATAGATTGTATCCTAGAGATAGAGAAGAAATTACTAGAATTCTTGAAGAGAGAGTTAGAAAGTTGATTAGCACCAAGCATCATTAATCAATTTTATCTAAACCATATTTTTGCAATAATTCATCACTTATTGATTTTGTACGCGCGATTTCACTATATACATATGCACTCTTCCTGGGCTTCCTCTCAAACGTATTGTAATCGATCTCTACTAATCCAAATCTTTGTTCAAATCCCTTATCCCATTCAAAATTATCCATAAAGCTCCAATAGAAATATCCTCTAACATCTATATTTTCTTGTAAGGCTCTATACACGTATTGTAAATGTCTAACTATGGATAATATTCTAAGCTCATCATCTTTAACTGCAACACCATTCTCTGTAATAAATATCTCTTTATGATATTTTTCATAAGCATTTTTCGTAACCTCATATAAACCCTTGGGATAAATGCAGTATCCCATAGTAGTCCATAAACCAGTATCTAAGGGTTTTGCATCAATATACAGTTTAAATGGGTTCCAGCTGTGTTTTATAACATATGATGAATAATAGTTTATACCTAGAAAATCAAGCTCTCCAGATTCTACCTTATATGTACTACGAAGAGTTTTTAATTCGCCATTAAGTAGTCCATCGAGAAAACCCCAGTTAAATGCTATATCGATCTTTCTATACGCGTTTATATCTCTCTTTTTATTGGAACTTGGTTTAAAAGCTATTAAGTTCTTAGCTATGCCAACATAGCCATGTTTATGAAGAATATTATAAGCCTCATTATGTGCTTTTATAAGATTTATAATTACCTGATCAGCTACTTTCAAGTTTTTTATACCAGGAGGCCATGCACCTGATATATATCCTTGTAAGACATAGATTACTGGTTCATTAAAGGTAATCCAGTATTTTACATTCTTTATTTCATTAACTATAAGATCTACGTATCTTATAAAATACCTAATATTTTCTTCCTTTACCCATCCTCCCCCCTTCATAAACCATTGCGGATTCGTAAAATGATGTAATGTAATCATGGGCTCTATACTATGTTTTTGAAGTAAATCTACTATTTCCTTATATCTATCAATTGCACTATAATCTATGTAATCTTTTCTAGGAAAAATACGGCTCCATTCAATGGAGAATCTATAAGCATTATAACCTAGTTTGGCCATAAGCTCAATATCATTTTTATATAACTCCCAGTGATTACATGCCTTACCCGATCTAACTTTAAACTTACCTCTAGTTTCCCAGTCCCACCAGTCATTATACTTATTGTCTCCTTCGATCTGATGAGAAGATGTAGCGGTACCAAAAATAAAATAATCTGGAAACCTGATCAAATAACTCACCAAGCGTATTCTCTATAATATTGTTTAGTAACTATAAATTATAAAATATTGTAACATACCTTTCCTGATCAGTAAATACTAAGAGATCTATATATAAATGCATATAGATCGCTATATTCCCTTATCTTAATGACAGGCGACGAACCCATATGTCCACTGCTTGTCTCAACTCTTAAATAAACGGGAGCCCCAACTTCTTCTAATCTAGCTACAAACTTTAATGCATGTCCTGGATGTACACGATCATCGTAGAGACCCGTGTATACTAAAGTATATGGATACTGTTTTCCAGCCTTAATATTATGGTAAGGTGAATACTTTATGAGATAGGCACGATCTCTTGGATTATCTGGATCACCATATTCAGTAGTCCATAACCTACCAATATAGAGTTTATGAAAACGCAGCATATCTATAACAGGATAGCCGATCAACGCAACATCAAATAGTTCTGGTGATTGAACCATTGTAGCAGCTACTAGTAAACCTCCATTACTAATTCCCCAGCCAACTGTCTTGAAACCTTTGTTCTTTATATACCTCAGAACAGCTTTGTAATCCTCGAATACATTTTGCTTATTTTCTCTCATTCCCATTTTATGCCACTTTTCACCATACTCTCCTCCACCACGTAGGTTGGCCGCAACAAATATTCCTCCGTCTTCAATAAATGGGGCTACAACACCTATAAAGAATGGTGTTATTGATAATCCGAATCCTCCATATCCATAGACAATTGCGAGTCTATTACCTTTTTCTTTATGTCTTATAATAAACATATGTATTCTTGTACCATCGCTTGATATAGTCCACTCTTCATTAATATCTAAATCAAGTTTAATGAAAGGAGTATAGAGATCTTTTATTTGAAGATTCTTTAGTGATAATATTCTTGGTGGACTACTAAAGCTTTCAACACTCATTAGTACCGTATCTTTGTAATGATCCATGATCTTGATGGTGACCGGTTCATTAAAGGAGATCTCCTTAACTAGTCTACCATTTAATTCAAAAACCTTAATCCTACTGGATGCATTAACTAGATACTCTGCATAAATCTTGTCGCCTACGATCACGGCTTTTCTCAATGGATAAATATCTTCGCCTAATATTTCTTCTATTTCTGTTTTAATGATCCTTATAATTCTACCTAATCCATTTCTATCGTATACGATCATGTGGGGGATCCCATTATAATACCCAATTGGTTTCACTAGTATGTTATCTCTTTTGTATATTAGCTTCCAGCTAGAAGGATCATTTCTTAAACCTCCATAGATAATGGATTTATTCCAACCGTATTGTACTATAATAAATACCTTATCATATTCCCATGTTTCCATAACCCGGATCATATGGTTTGTAGGTACTTCATAACCGAAGACTAGTTCTTCTACTTTCTCTCCTATTTTTCTCATAAATATCCTTTCTGCGGGAGCTTCTATTCCATCGGGAGCTTTTCCCTTACGGTAAAACCTTGCATAGTAGTATCTATATTCATCGATCCAAACAATGTTTCCTACACTACCTTTTAATTCATCTAGTATCTCGTTACTTATAGTATCAATGATTCTCAATATACCTTCATCGCTTCCTGCTTCAGTATAGAAGAACCCTAATTTATCTCCACTTATTGATGGATATACTACACTTATAACAACGTGTTCTCCCAATTCATCTGAGGAAACTATGTTTTCAATATCTCCGTTCCAGTAGAGAAGTTTTATCGTATAGCGATTCTCTTCTCTAACGATTAAATATATACCTTTACTGCAAGCTTTGAAATAGGTAATGTAGGGTAAACTGTAATATCTTTTTATTCTATTAATGAACTTTTTAGGTAGGTCATTAACGTATTGCTTAAATTTTTCATTATGTTTTTTAATGAACTCTCTTGTTTTTGGATCATTTAATTCTTCTAACCAAATAAATGGATCATTTTCCATAGTTCTCACATAGAAGATTTTATAGGGAAACTCCTTTATTACCTTAAAATAAATATTTTTATTATATGTAATAACAATCTGTTCGAGGGATAGAGTCTTGATCCACGAATTCTATGAGCGTGAAAAGCCTGTCCCTCCTGAAGACTATGTTAGAGTAGATCATGTCTTATTAAAAAATTATGTAACTAGTATATTTGAAAAACTAGGAGTCCGCAGATGGGAGGCAGAAATAGTGGCCGACGTACTTGTAACAGCTGATTTATTTGGTATTTCTAGCCATGGTGTTCAGAGAACTCGGAGATATGTCGATGGAATAAAGACTGAAAACATAGATATTTATTCGGAACCTAAGATCATTGTAGATCGTGGTGCAATAGCGATTATTGATGCATGCAATGGCCTTGGACAACCAGTTAGTGTAAAGGCTATGGAACTTGCTATTGAAAAGGCTAGAAACTATGGAGTATCATTGGTTCTTGTACGTAATAGTAATCATTTTGGAATAGCTGGCTATTATTCATTAAAGGCTGTTGAGAAAGGCTATATAGGAGTTACCATGACTAATTCAGTTAACCTAGTTGCATATACTCATACAATTGACAGGATTATTGGTACAAATCCTATAGCTATCGGTGTACCTAAACGTGAACCACCGCCAATATTATTTGATGCCGCTACATCTGTTGTGCCAGTGGGTAAAATAGAGATTTATTCAAAGCAAGGTAAAGAAATACCTCCTGGATGGGCTATTGACTCTAATGGTAACGTGTTATATGGAAATGCAAGTTATGTACTAAAAATGATAAAAGCTAAAAAGGCTGCCTTGCTTCCTCTCGGTGGACTTGGTGAAAAACACGGTGGCCATAAAGGTTCTGGTCTATCATTTATAATTGATATTGTTTCCGGTGTACTATCTGGTGCTGCTTGGGGGGTACATGTAGGATATACTGTTGGCGAGAAGCCATCTAATGTGGGCCATGCATTTATGGCCATCGATATAAGTGCTTTTATGTCCATTGAAGAATTCTATAATAGACTCCAACAATATATTGATGAGATAAAGTCTGCAAGAAAACATTCGAAGGCTGACCGTATATGGATACCTGGTGAAAAGGCATGGTATACAATGATGACTAGAAAGAAAATAGGTATACCATTACATAAAAACGTCTATAACGAGTTGATTAATATAGGAATAGATGTAGGAGTTGAACTAGAGTTAAAGACTCTATAAATGGTGTTAGTAAAAAAATATTTACTTTTCAGGATAGGGCGGATAGATCTTTATAAGATCATTTTTCAAGGCAATATCCATGTATTTCTTTGGACGATAAATGAGCTCTCTAATTTCTGCCTCAAGTTCTGAACGTGACAATTTTCTACGGGCAACACCCTCCTCCATTGCTTTCTCAGCAACTGCAATAGCTTCTTCAACAAACATCTCTGGATCATCCATGGCAGGCACTATATATTCCTCATGTATACCCTTCTTTTCAGCATAAGCAGCAATTGCATAGGCTGCAGCAAGAAACATGGAATCAGTCATCTTACGTGAACGTACAGTCAATATGCCACGGAATACTGCTGGGAATCCAAGACTATTATTGATCTGGTTAGGGAAGTCACTGCGGCCTGTAGCTACAATTCTTGCACCAGCCTCTTTAGCCTCCCAAGGCCATATCTCTGGTACTGGATTGGCCATAGCAAATACTATTGGGTCGTCGTTCATCAGTTTAATCCATTCTTTCTTAATAATGCCTGGGCCCGGTCTAGAGGCTGCTATAACTACGTCAGCGCCTTTCAATGCTTCCGGCATTCCTCCAGTTACTCCTTCAGCGTTTGTTGTCATAGCTATCTTGTACTTCCATGGATTCTTTACCTTAAGTTCTTCGATATCGGGTCTATTTGGATGTAGTATACCCTTGCTATCAACTACAACCATTTTCTTGGGATCAGCCCCGGCAAGCGTTATATACTTTATAGTAGCAGTATTCGCAGCACCTGCACCAACAAATGCAATCTTTGCCTGATCAAGCTTTTTACCAACAATTTTCAACGCATTCAGAAGTCCGGCAAGTGTTACTAATGCAGTTCCCTGCTGATCATCATGCCATACCGGTATTTCAAGTATTTCATTAAGTTTTTCAAGTATGTAAAAGCACTTAGGACTCGATATATCTTCTAAATTAATAGCTCCGAAACTCGGCTCAAGAATCTTGACAACTTCAATGAATTTATCAGGATCGTGAGCATTAATTACTAAGGGTATGGCATCTACTCCACCAAGATATTTGAAAAGTAGAGCCTTACCTTCCATTACCGGAAGTCCTGCCTCAGGACCAATATTGCCTAGACCCAGTACACGTGTACCATCACTTATGACAGCTGCATAATTCCATCGTAGAGTATATTCGAACGATAGGTCCTTTCCTTCATTATAGATTTTTCTACAAGGTCCTGCTACTCCAGGAGTATACCATATGGCGAAATCCTTTAATTTTAGAACAGGAACTTTTGGAACAATTTCTATTTTACCTTGGTATTTTAGATGAAGCTTATTCGATATATTATACCAATCTATCTTCTTTTGACTAGGATTAGACATGTCCTTTTCGCCTCACGTTATTATATGGGGATGTTTGATATTATAAAAAATATTTTTCCTTAAATGCTAATTCTGAGAATCTTTAGGAATGGGTTCCTTCCTCTATAGTCAGGATTTCCTCTATAATCTGGCAGTATAACTGGCGCTTTTCTATCTCTAGGTATATTATAAGCTCTAAGCTCTTCAGTGTATTTCTTTAAATGCTTAAATGATATCTTAGGCTTATTACTCTTCTCTTTAACAAGTTTAGCAGCAGTTAAACCAGCTCTCCTACCAAAGACTAATATGTCAAGTAATGAGTTACCCATTAATCTATTTCTACCATGTACACCACCAGTTATCTCACCAGCTGCTAACAGCCCTGGTATAGGTTCATCCATTGGATTCAATACTTGTGCATGAACATTAATAGCTATACCTCCATTCTGATAATGAAGTGTTGGATACGTTAAGACAGGGTCTACAGTTATATCTATACCGTGCCTAATAAACTGCCTATACATAGCTGGTAATGTCCTCTTAAGCGTGCCAGGCCCACGTATCATATCGATCATTGGTAGGTCAAGCCATACACCACATACACCAGTAGGTGTAAGTATTCCACGTCCCTCTGCACACTCACGTATAATAGCTGATGCCACTACATCACGTGGCTCCAACTCGTATATAAATAGTTCGCCATTAGCATTAACTAATTGTGCACCTAGACTACGGCACTTCTCAGTAATCAGTTCTCCAAGGATGGCCTCAGGATAAGCTACGCCTGTTGGATGGAACTGGGCAGTGTCCATGTCACGTAGGGCTGCTCCTACACGATAAGCCAATACTAGGCCATCAGCTGTTGCCCCGTAGTGATTAGTTGTTGGGAACCCAGCTAAGTGTAATCTGCCGAACCCTCCAGTTGCTAGTATTGTAACCTTGGACCTAACTACTACATATTCTTGTGTCTCCAAGTTCCATAATATAGCTCCAGATACAGCTCCTGTATCTGGATCGGTTAATAACTCTATGGCTGGAGAAAATTCTAATACATGTACTCCTTTATTCAAGGCCTCATCTTTAATGACTCTCATGATCTCTAGGCCTGTGTAATCTCTTGCACAGTGTAATCTCCTTCTAGAAGCTCCGCCTCCGGAATATTCGATCATTTCTCCTTCTCCAGTTTTATCAAACATCATACCAAGATCTTCAAGCCATTTAATAATAAATGGGGCATCCATAACAAGTGCTCTTACAAGCTCCGGCTTATTAGCAAAGTGGCCACCTCCTATGGTGTCTAGATAGTGTCTAACAGGACTGTCTTCAGGTCTATCAGCTGCTTGTATACCTCCCTGAGCTTTAACGGTATTTGCATCTCCAAATCTAAGCTTAGTAGCTACTATTATGCTATCCGGATCAACACCTTCATAAAGGCTCCAAAGAGCTGCTGCAGTTGCTGCTCCGCCTCCTCCAATAATTAGTATATCTACGTCATAGTCGATCTTCGATAGATCGATCTCCTCAGGATCCACTATGGGCCAAGACTCTAATATGTCTGCCACTTCATTATATACTATAGTTCCTTTTGAAGGCCCTATTCTTAATGCTCTCTTGGTATCCGGTCTATAGTCTGGATGCCATTTTCTGACAAGCTGTTCTCTCTCTTCAAGTGATAGTCTTCTATATTTTTTCTTTAATCTTTCTTCACGTGTTTCTTCAACTATTTTAATTGCTTTTCTCATTTCAGGGGGATATCCTTCAACCATATTTATACACCTCATAACAATCATGTGGGAGGTTATGCCTTCTCAATATCCCTTTCTGAATATAGTCTCTTCAATTCCTCAATCGACATCTTCATTAGCTTCTCTATTTCAGTATCAAACTTGCCCTCCTTAATCTCCTCTATTCTCTTTTCTAGATGCTTGGCCCTAGGCAGTATGTATTTACCAGTCATTCTTCTAACTAGTTGGAAAACGTACATATGCCTTATCTCAGCTGGGCATCTTATTGAGCATAAACCGCATGATATGCAATCAAATATTAGTTCAGCTGCTTTCCTAATATCTCCTCGTAATATTGACTGTATAGCATCCATAACCTCTAATTCTTGCGGACATGCTTTTGTACAGGAATTACAGCTTACACAACGAGATATTTCAGGGAATATTTTTAGTATATAACCTGCTTCTGCCCTCATTTCTTCTATATTATATTTAGGCTTTTCCATGGGCGAATATGGTAGTAAGGCAATGTACATTCCATCCTCAACAGTTGTTTGGCAAGCTAAAGCTGTTCTTAATCTATATTCTCCTGGCAATCTATATGCTACTGCACAAGCTCCACAGAATCCGCCACGACACCCTACTCCACGTATGAACCTATAACCTATGTATTCTAATGCTTTCATAATAGTTAGTCCTTTAGGTACATCATATGCTTTACCCATGAAATATATCCTTACGGTCCTACCTCCCTTAGGACCTGTTCTTGTTCCAGCTAATTGAGGGCTCAATTGATCTCACCCATAAATATAGATTTTATACATTTTTTCTAACACAAGAAAAAACGTTTTCAAATAATTCTTTAGTCTCAGGAGGTAACACTGTATCTAACCCTAGTAGATATGCTAGTAGCTCACTTATATATACTATTTCTATCTTAGGAGGCTTCTTTAGATTATTGAGGGTAATCTTTAGATTATAATAGCACAGTGGACATACCGTAACAATTAGATCAGCTCCTCTAATCGAAGCTTCATTAATAATTAATTTGGATTTATTGTATACTATATCTCTATTAACAAGAACCTGATAAGAACCGCAACACTCTGACTTAAATGGATAGTCAACTGTTTTTCCATTAAGTTTCTTTATTAAGTTTTCAACAATTTGTGGACGCTCTGGATCATCAACTGCAATCTCTTTAGGTCTTAATAAAGTACATCCATAGTAAACAGCTATTTTTACATCACCAAGTTCTCTAACCATATTTTCTTTTATTCTATCAACATTATTTGCTAAAATCTCTACGATATGATATACATTGATTCCAGCCTTATATTCTTCCTCCTCATCCATAAACCTTGATATTGTTTCAAGGTTATCTGGATTCTCAATAAGTAGCTTATTAACTCTCTTCAATACGTTGAAGCACATAGGACATATTGTCAATAAATTATTAGTGCCAGTATCTCTACTTTGAACTTGTGCTTTAACAAGTGTACGTACAGCTCCAAGATGCTTCATTAGGTCATCTATTGCAAGGCTATATAGTGCTCCGCAACAATACCATTTATCAAGTTCGATAACG
>Ga0180301_10001462_pt1 | contig 18667 bp, 23 predicted proteins | sample GuaBasSediGuay16_FD_121797 | JGI IMG/M metagenome (GOLD analysis project Ga0180301, IMG submission 121797) | Subseafloor sediment microbial communities from Guaymas Basin, Gulf of California, Mexico - Guay16, Core 4569-2, 12-15 cm | ecosystem: Environmental > Aquatic > Marine > Hydrothermal... | reverse complement strand
GGCGTACTCCTTTCTCTTTAGGGCTACAAAATAGCCCGGGGTTAATAAAATATTATTAAGAGAAGGATACGCCTTTTTAATTGCTATTTCAAAGAGAATTTACACAAGATTGAGTATACTACCCAGTTTCAAGGGTTATAATTTCGATGCTGTTGTAACTCTTTATCTAGCAACAGCTAACTTGAGATAGAAACGTCCCCAATTTAAAAATGTTTACTTTTTGGGATTTTTTGTTATAATGAATTCTGTTGGAAAGATGTATACAAAATTTTACGGATTAAATGAAAGGCCCTTTAACGTTACCTCAGACCCTGCTTTTTTTTATCTAAGCAGAAAGCACCAGGAGGCATTGGCGCACCTCTATTACGGGATATCCCAGAGAAAAGGCATCCTGGTGGTAACCGGAGAAATCGGTACCGGCAAGACTACCCTCTGCCGGTTTTTTCTTAACAAGATAAGCGAGAACATTAAAACCGCATTTATACTGAACACTTTTTTCTCGACTAACGAACTACTGGAGGCGATAGTAAAGGATTTTGGCATTACTGCCTGGCAGAGGTCAAGCCTTTCTTTTATTAACGAGCTGAATAAATTTTTATTAAAGGAAAGCAGAAACGGCAATAATGTGGTTTTGATTATCGATGAGGCGCAGAATTTAAGCGAGGAGCAGTTGGAGCAGGTGCGCCTGCTTTCAAACCTTGAGACCGAAAAAGATAAATTAATCCAGATTGTCCTCAGCGGCCAGCCTGAGCTGCATCAAAAACTTAATTTGCATAGCCTCAGGCAGCTCAACCAGAGGATAATGGTCAGGTACCATATTAGCTCTCTGGAAGAAGATGAGGTCAGGTCTTATATAGAACACCGCCTGCAGATTGCAGGCAGCAGTAATGAATTGCACTTTAACGATGAGGCAGTCTCTAAAATCACCAGTTTTTCAAAAGGTGTGCCCCGGTTAATCAATATCCTCTGCGACCGCGCGCTTTTAGCCGGCTTTGTAGAAGAGAAGCACACAATAGATTTACCTATTGTTGATAAGTGTATCCGGGAAATCAATAACCATAACCAGAACTAAGGAAAGTAAAATGAGCATAATTTATGACGCATTAAAAAAAGTAGAAAAAGACGTATCAAAGGGCCAGGATTTTAAAGAGCAGAAGCCTTCTGCGCGCTATAAAATTTATCTACTCTACGGCTTAGTGTTATTTGCCGGCATTTTTGCGGCATTGGCGATCTTCAGGTTTGTCTCATCGACAGCAGAGAAGAAAATAGCTTCTTCTAATGAAACTCCTTCAACAATCAGCATTGCTTCTTCCGGCGTTCCCCAGCAGGCTCTGCCTGCGCCTTCAGAGGGGCCTATGGCAGTAACCAGGTTGCTGCAAAAACCGCTTCCCAGCCTTGTTTTAAACGGGATATTCTTTGCAAAAGACGGAGCTTATGCCCTGATAAATAACCGTATTGTCAGAAAAGGCGGGGAAATTGAGGGTGCAAAAGTTGAATCTATAACTTCTAACAGCGTAGAATTAAGTTACGCCGGTGAGACTTTTACACTTTCTACTATACCCGATTAGCTTAATTTGCCATCCTTGATGCCACTGCTTTTTTAATTACCTTTAAAGGTACTCCGCTTACAATTTTAGTTTTACCTATGTTTTTAAGCAGGACCAGGCGGTTTTTTGCTCCGATAAATTTCTTATCGCGATAGAAAGCAGTGAAAAGCTTTTTTATTTTAATCCCTTTGATTGCGGTAGGCAGGCCAAGCTGTTTAATAAGTTTTTCCAGCCGCAGGCAAACCTTTTCATTAACCATGCCCAGAGACTTGCTGATATCGCAGGCTACCAGCATTCCTATTGCTACTGCCTCCCCGTGATTATAACCTTTGTATCCTGAAGCTGCCTCAATTGCATGGCCGATACTGTGGCCGAAATTTAAAATTGTGCGTATGCCTTTTTCTTCTCTCTCGTCCCTGCGCACAACCTCTGCCTTGATTTTACTGCAGGCGGCAACGATAAATTCTAATTTTTTTTCTTTCAAAGAGAGAATTTTTTTATAATTTTTTTCTATATAAAGAAAAAGCCCGCGGTCTTTAATCATCCCGTATTTAACCACCTCTGCCAGGCCGCTTTTTATTTGCCGGGGGTTTAAGGTTTTAAGCAGGGAGACATCGCTAAAAACCAGCTTCGGCTGGTAAAAGGCACCTACCAGGTTTTTCCCTTCGTTAAGATCCACCGCGGTTTTCCCTCCAATAGCAGAATCAACCTGGGCTAATAATGTGCTGGGTACTTGTACGTAAGGCAGCCCTCTTTTATAAATTGAAGCCACAAAACCGCTTAGGTCGCCGATTACGCCTCCGCCGAAGGCAATAATGAAAATACGCTTTTTTTTATCGTATTTTGCCAGCTCCCGGATTATTGAATAGGCCTGTTGAATGGATTTACTTTTTTCGGAATCCGGCACCAGTTTGAATTTTATGCTCAGTCCTGCATTAAGCAAAGAAAAGGCTAATTTATTGCCGTATTTCTTCTTAAGGAAAGCGTTAGTGATAATATAAGCGTTTTTGCCGATACCCGACTTTATTAAGGTAGCTCCTAAAGCCTTCAGCAGGTTATTTCCTACTAATATGTCGTAAGAGTTTTTTTTCAGATTAAGTTTTATTTCCTTCATCTTTTAAAAAGGAAGCAGCATAAGCCCCAAGATGAAATTTAATAACGGGATTACTATAGCGTTGATTACGCCCAGGGCTATGAGGGCAATCAGAATAATAAATCCATAAGGTTCAATTGATGCGTAACTGTATGATAATTTTTCCGGAAGAAGACCTATAAGAATCCTTGAGCCGTCCAGCGGAGGAATAGGAATAAGATTGAATATGGCTAATAAGAGATTGATCATGATTAAGTTTACAATCAGGTGGGTGAGCAGGGTTTGGGCAGGCAGGATTCTTAAAAATAAACTTAATGTGAAGGCAAAGGCAAAATTAGCTAATGGACCGCTGGCGCCGATCCAGATGATATCTTTTTTAGGGTTTCTTAATGCACGGTAGTTTATCGGCACTGGTTTTGCCGCGCCAAAGACAAACTGCCCGTGAGTAGTTATAAAAAGCAAAAGCGGTAGAATCAGCGTTCCCATGGGGTCAATGTGTTTAAGCGGGTTAAGCGTAAGCCTGCCGGAATTTTTAGCGGTAGCGTCCCCCAGTTTATATGCTACCCAGCCGTGAGAAAACTCGTGTGCGCTCATCGCCACTAGCAAGAGCGCATATAAAAGAAGGAAATCAAGAAGCTTCAATTTATCGGCCCTATCCTCTCTACCTCTAGAATTGAAGTATTTCCATAAGGTTCGGCTGATCTTGCTCCTACTTTGACCCTTTTATTTTTATAATCACTAAGCAGTTTCCCCTCGCCTTTTAATAAATAAACTTCTTTATCGTCAGTAATAAGCTTATACCTGGCTATGGTGGTAATAAACTTGGGCTTTATTACTCCCTCAATTAATATCTTTGGCTCTTTACTAGCGGCTTCTTCGGCCTTTTCTTTTTCTTGCTCTTTAGCGGCCAAGACTTCCTTTTTTAATTGCTCTGCAGGAATTTCTTCCAAAAACTTTTTGTGTATCCAGGCAAAAGTATTATTCACCGGCTTGATCTGGTACCAGTCCCCTTCCGCCTTGATCACTTCGACAGTTTCTCCTTCGCTGATCCTGCCTAATATCTCGGCTTCCAGGTTAGGCTTAAGCCGGATATTGACCTTGTCTCTTATGAGTTTGGCTTTGTTGTTTTCCACAACGCCGAGCATATCTTTATGGATATAAGAGGGCGCGCATTCGGGTAATTTTATTTTATACCAGTTATATTTTTCGGAAACAGCTTCAATGCGCTCTCCTTTATTTACACTACAGATTACTTCCGAGCCGACTGTGGAGTCAGCGCGCACATTTATCCCGTTTTCAGTAACATATCCGGTAAAGGGAAAGTTTTGTTCGGCTAGAGCCATAGAGAGAAAGATGCTCTGGCATAAAAATACCGCAAGTATAATAATTGATTTTTTCTTCAAATTCTCCATAAAGCTTATTTTTTCTCCTGTTCTTTTGCAGGTGCTTTTGCCTGGGCTTTTGACTGTTCTTTTTCCTGTTCTTCTTGCGCCGTGGCACCGGCTGCGGCTGCTTCGGCGGCAGCTGCCTCTTCCGGCTTTTCGGCTTTTTCTTTCTTGATCTTTAGCCTGACGGTCTTGATTTTAGGAAGGCCGCAGACACTATCTCCGGGTTTCCACTTTTCTTTATCGAACATTGTTTTTAAGCGTTCTCTTCTTTTTAAGACCGATCTTTGTTTTTTGTCCTTATCGGATATTTTTAATGTTGGATGCATTCCCATAGTATTATAACCTCCTTATAAAACAATCAGCGTACTTGTTTCTCAATGTAGGTAGCAGTGATTCTGCTGCCTGGCGACTGACAAATGAGCCAACGCAGACAACTATGTGTTTTCCTTTAGGCATGACTAGTACGATCATGCCCTGTTTTTTTAATTTCTCGGCTTCTGCCTCTGCATGGGCGCGGATTGAAAATGAAGCTACTTGGATTGTGAATCTATTGCTTTGCCCCTTAGGTTCTGTCTCCTGCGTCAGCTCTGTTTTGGGCTCAGCTTTAACCCGAAGCGGCTCTGTGGCTTCGGGTTCAGATAGTGACTCAGAAAGAGCCTGCGTTTGACTTACCTGAAGAGGCATAGGGGTTTTTGAAAGAGAAATATTTTTTCCTTTTTCTACGCCGATACAAAAAGAAATTATTGCGGTTACAAAAAGAGCAATAACTATAAAAATAAACTTCTCATGCGGTAGGATATATTTGGCGAAAAAACTCGCCTGCCTATGCTGTATCGGCTCAAAGTTTTGTTCTGAATCCGAAAATAATTCTAACTGGTTCATCTCGTCCTTGCGCATGAATCTTTTAACTAGGCATATTTAAGTTTTATTTTTTTTATTACTTTTAAAAAAGACTCGACTACCTTAGGGTCGAATTGAGTACCGCTTTTTTTCTTTATCTCTTTTATTGCCGAACGGATATCTTTTCTCTCCCGGTACGGCCTTCCGTATACCATTGCTTCAAATGCGTCCGCCACTGCCATAATCCGCGCTCCCAGGGGGATCTGGCCTTTTTTCAGCCTTGAAGGATAACCTGTACCGTCATATTTTTCATGGTGGTACATGATTATAGGCAAAACCGGTTTAAGCGCCTGGAGGTGGCGTAATATCTGTGCGCCTTTAACAGGATGATTTTTTATAATCTTAAGCTCTTGCGATGTTAGTTTTGTAGTTTTTGTAAGTATTTCTAATGGGATATCTACTTTTCCTGTATCATGGAGCATGCTGGCGAATTTTAAACTTTCGATTTGCCTTTCGCTCAAACGCATCTGGTGGCCAATTGCCGATACCAGGCGACTGAAATACGGGGAATGCGTATATTCCTGGGGAATGCGTGTATCCAAAAGCGTAACCAGAGACTTTATGCTGCCTAAAACAAGCTTATGCTGCTCTTCATAAAGCTGCAGGTTTCTTATACCAACCACTGCCTGTTCGCCAATGACCATGAGCATTTCCTGGTCAAATTTATCAAAGGCCGCAGAGGATTTGTTGCGTTGGACTAATATCAGGCCCATCAGGTCTTCACATACAAGAGGAATGCCCAGGAGCCGTGATTTTTTTATCGATGAAATCGACTTTACAATTCTTTTTACTCGGCTGTCCGCAAGCTTTACCTTTTTATCTACCAGACTTGCTTTTTTGCCGTTTGTGGTGCATTTAAGGATTGAGTATTCATAGCTGGGGTCTAACAGCAATACTATGCTTGTCTGGGAGTGGAATATCTGGCAGATCAGGCGGCTTAACCGTACAACCAAATCCTTAAGGCCGAAGGTGGAATTAATCAGGCGGTAAACGCTGTGCACCGCGGAGATTAAAACATTATACTTTTTCGTATGGTGCGAATAACTTTTTATATTCATCTAAGGCATACCTGTCCGTCATCCCCGCGATATAATCGCAAATCCCACGCCTTAATCCTTCCTTGCGTATATTTTTCTGAATTGCCAAAGGCAGGGCGCCGGGATTTTTCAAGTAAAACTTAAAGAGTTCTTTTATAAAGCGCTTGGCTTTATTCGACATCCTCATCACGCGGTAATGTTTATATAAGTTTTCCAGTAAGAATGCGCGCATGGGTTTACGTAGGCGCTGCACTTGCTTGCTAAACACAACTATTTTACAGTCTAATTTCTTTATTTGCAAATAAGATTTTATTTTCAGTTTTTTTAATATTTTTTCCGTCTCTTCTATTATATCCGTAACTTGCATATTAATCAATGATCTTATAATTAAATATTTTCTTTTTTCCGGGTTCGACTGAGAGCCGCCCCTGGCTATATTTTTGCTTATATTCTTCCAGATCGGCAGTTTATTTAGCTCTTCTTCGTTTAAAAGCCCGGAGGTGATTCCGTCGTCAAGGTCATGGTTGTCGTAGGCTATTTCATCGGCGATATCTACTATTTGCGTCTCCAGGTTCGCTGTTTCCTCAGGGGCAAGTTCTTTTATTTTAACCGATTTATCAAAATGCGAAGAGTGCTTTACGATACCTTCCCTTACCTCCCAGGTTAAATTAAGGCCGGGAAAATCAGGGTACCTTTCTTCAAGGACATCTACTACTCTTAAGCTATGCAGGTTATGGTTAAACCCTCCGTGCCTGCTCATCAGTTCATTCAAGGCATCCTCTCCGGAATGCCCAAACGGCGTATGCCCCAGGTCGTGTGCAAGGGATATTGCTTCGATAAGATCGGTATTTAACTTTAAGGCAAAGGCGATAGTCCTGGCAATTTGGGCGACTTCCAGGGTATGGGTGAGCCTGGTGCGGTAATAATCCCCTTCATGGTTGACAAATACTTGAGTTTTGTATTCCAGCTTCCTAAAAGCAGCTGAGTGGATTATTCTGTCCCTGTCTCTTTGATAGGCTGATCTGTAAGGGTGTTCTACTTCCTGGTATTTCCTACCCCGGGAATTGTAGCTTTTCGCCGCATAAGGAGCAAGAAAATTATCTTCGTAATTTTTTATCTGGTTTTTATTGGGCATATTTTTTGAATTTTTTCTTTAAGCCCCTCAAGGACTGCGAAATAACTTTAGTATTAAATACCACAGGCATAAAATTAGTATCCCCATGCCAGCGCGGCACAAGATGAATATGTAGGTGGCCGGTGATACCTGCGCCGGCGCTTTTAGAAATATTTATACCCAGATTATAGCCTTCCGGCCTTAATACTTTATCTAGAATTTTCCTGGCCTTGCTTAAGGTTCTGAATAAATCTAAAGCCTCCTCGTCTTTTAAATCCGCAATGTCGGCAGTATGCCTGCGCGGAAGAACCAGAAGATGGCCGTTATTATAAGGAAATGTATTCAGCAGGCAAAAAGAATACCTTGTTTTTAATAACAGCGTATCCTGATTGCGCGACTTTAGACTCCTGCAGAATACGCAGCCTTTTTTCAGAGTCGTTTTCAGATACTTGATTCTCCAGGGCGCCCAAAGTTTATCCATGTTATTATTAGGGTTGCAAGGTCACAATACACAAGGACACAAGAATAAATTAAAGCTTGATTATAGGTTTTATTTGTGACGTTGTGACTTTGTGACGTTGTAGCCCATTCTTTTATATTTTTATTATCTTTGCCTCGATTGTTTCGCCTATCTCTATAATACCAAAAGAATTAAATTTAGCAAAAATTTTATCCGTAGGGCTTCCCGGGTTGAAATAAATTGTTCCGTTTATTTTTTCGTTTACCGGATTATGCGAATGCCCGAATATTATCAAATCAACACACTCACCCTTAAAAGTCTCTCTTGCCAGCTCCATCAGCCTGGCGGGCGCTCCGAAACCATGGGTTACGCCGATTTTGAAATTTTTTATGGTAATCACTTCTTTTGCCGGGAATCTCCTCTTGGTTTCCTGCTGGTCCATATTTCCGCTTACCACTTTAACATTAGCGCAGATTTTTTTTAATTGCTCGATGACGCTTAAATCGATAATATCGCCGGCATGAATAATCATATCCAGTTCACTTAATTTGTTTAAAAGCTTTTTAGGTAGGCTGGTTCCGGGCTCGTTTATGTGCGTATCGGAGATTACCCCTATCTTGAATATTTTATTTTCCATTTTTAAATCACCTTATTTTTATGCAATTATTCTTGGTTTAGCGAATAAGTCCAGCATTTGATTTATTTTTTCCAGGTTCCAGGTCCAGACTTTTTCTTCTATTGCTTTTAAGCGTGTATTTGAATCCGGTTCGTTTATGGTGACAATGATTTTTTTTGGTTGTTTGCGGTATTTTTTGCATTCTTTGACAAATAAAGAGACGTCTTCTTCGGTCAGGACATCCTGTTTCAGGCCGATTATCCAGAGCGTATCGCTTGAGCGCCCGATTAACCCATCTTTAAACCTTTTGTTATGGAATTCCAGGGATTTTATCTCTCTGAATTGAGTAAGGCGCAGCCTCTTTTTTCCGATGTGCACCACTTCGTTTTCAAATAGATGCATTAATTCTGACAACCTTTCAGAGAGCGATTTGCTGCGGTTTTCCAGGAATTCGTTTATCATCGCTTCTAATTTATTTTTAAAACCGATTTTTTGATTCTTGGCGTCAAAAGTAAGGGAATGTATTTTTTCCTGATAAACAAATTTCAGCCAAAAACTGAAAACCCTGTCGTTGATTTTAAAAAAATCGCCGTTTCTGCTGATAGTATCTAACTCCAAAAGCAGGTTTGCTTTTGCCATGATTTCTTTTCGCTGACTATGCAAGAGGTGCGTCAGGTCTTTAATCCGGTTATGCCCGTCAGCAATAAGATAAATAATGGAAATAAAATCCTGGCTATTTGCGATATTTTGAAAGCGTTTGAGATAGGTGGTAAATTTTTGGTTTAAAATTCCGGATGGTGAAAAAAGCAGCTCTTCCAGCAGCTCCGCCATTCTTAAATTCGGAGCCTTCAGGATTTCTTTTGTTAAGAGCTCAAGGTAAAATGGGTTGCCTCCGGTAAAATGTACCACAAAATCTTTAATTCCTGCTTTGATATTTAGGCCGCATAGCCTCTCCTGGAGGTATTTTTCGCTAACTTTTATATTGAAGGGCTCAACGGTTATAACTTCGAAATTCCCGAACAAAAGGCTTAAGTTTTTAGAAAGTATATTTTTTGCTTTGTACTTAAGGGAGCTGATAATTACGTACAATGTTTTTTTCTGGGTGATTAATGATTTTGACCAGTCTGGATAGAGATTTTTTATTCCCAGGCTCTCCAGGTTGTGAAATTCATCCAGTATCACCACACAGAATTTTTGTGTTTCTTCGTTTATAGTTTCGCAAAGAGACAGGAGATCAGAAAAGATATTATGCTTTTTCTTTTTGCTCTTTAAAAGCGTAAGGATCTCCTGTATTTTTCTGATGGTAAGAGGGATATATTTTTCCGACTTTAAAATGAGAAAATTCAGGTCTTCCTGAAGTTTTATTCCGCTGTTGGAGAGGAAATTATAGAGTAGAATCCCGATAAAACGCCTGGTGAAAGAATCCAGCGGTTCCGGCCTTGATTCCAGATAAACAGGAATAATTCTTGGGTCGTAAAAGTCGGTTAAGAACTTAAAGATTAGCGAAGTCTTACCGATTTGTTCATCGCCGATAATTGCGATATTCTGGCGGTAGCCGTCTTTTAAGTCGATGACGCGCTTCTTTAAAATTTCCAGATATTTTTTACGACCGAAAAATTGACTTTTTAACATAGTCCTAACTTATTTCTTGTTATTTGGGTTGGTATTTGGTTGTTGGAAAGGTTGTTGGGGTTGGATGTTGGGTTTCTCACCCTTACCCTTATCTTTTTCCAACGACTAACGACTAACCCTAATTACTCAATACACAAGCGGGTGAGGGGAATCGAACCCCCACTTTTAGCTTGGGAAGCTAATGTTCTACCACTGAACTACACCCGCAGTTCTACCACTGTCCCGCCTTTTATTCTATTAAGCAGGCGGGATCCCGCCAAATTTCTCAATTATAGGCGGGAAACTACACCCGCAGTAAGCACTCCTCCATCAGCTTAATAGAGCAATAATTACCGCACATGGTACAGACATCTTTAAGGTGCGGTTTTGAAAAGAGCCGGTAACTCCTGGCTTTATCCGGATCAATGGACTTAGCGATTTGTTCCTGCCAGTCTCTTTTTCTCCGCGCAGAAGATATTTCTTTGTCCCGGGCAATCGCTGACTTTGACCCTTTGGCAATGTCAGCTGCGTGCGCGGCTATCCTTGAAGAAATTACTCCTTCTTTTACGTCTTTTATTGACGGATGCCTTAAATGCTCTGAGGGCGTAACATAACACAAAAAATCCGCTCCGTAACTTGCTGCCAAAGCCCCCCCGATTGCTGAGGTAATATGGTCATAGCCGGGAGCAATATCGGTTACTAACGGCCCTAAAACATAAAATGGGGCCTCGCCGCAGATTTTTTTCTCAAGGGAAATATTTTTTTCAATCTGGTTAAGAGGTATATGCCCGGGGCCTTCAATCATTACCTGGACATTTTTCTTTCTTGAGCGCCGGGCAAGCTCGCCAAGAACTCTTAATTCTGCTATCTGCGGCTGGTCAGTGGCGTCCAGTATTGAACCTGGCCTTAAACCGTCTCCCAGGCTCAATGTTACATCATAACGGTAGGCAATTTCTAAAAGACGGTCAAAATATTCATAGAGCGGGTTTTCTTTCTTATGCCGGCTCATCCAATTGGCCATGATTACTCCGCCTCTTGAAACCATATTCAGAAGCCGGCGCTGTTTTTTTAGTATTTTAAGGCACGCCTTTGTCACTCCGGCATGCACAGTAAAAAAATCTATTCCTTCTTTAGCCTGATTTTCCAGGACATTGAAAAGGTCGTCAACGCTGAAGGAGGAAAAGTCCCCGGTTTTTCTTTGCGCATTTATTGCAACTTCGTAAATCGGCACTGTCCCCACGGGGACCTCGGATAACCTTAGGATCGCATTCCTGATTTTCTTCAGGTTTCCTCCTACACTCAGGTCCATTACAGTATCCGCACCACTGGCAATAGAGGCCTTTAATTTTGCCAGTTCGTCGTTCAGCTGAGACCTGTCAGTAGAAGTACCGATATTGGCGTTTACTTTTATACGCAGGCCCTTTCCAATTGCGCAGGGCTTTTTAATGCGGTGTTTTTTATTGGCAGGGATTACTATCTTTCCCTGTTTTATCCCTCTTAAAATAAATTTTTCGCTGCAACCTTCCTGCGAAGCGATTTTTTTCATCAACACAGTTTTAATGTTCTTTTTAGCAAATTCTAACTGAGTCATTTCTTGTAACTCTTTAATTTTAAAAAATTGCCAGAACCGGCCTCAAGCAGCGCGCGGCAGACGGCTATTCTTTTCGCTCCCACGGCATATATTTGCCAGGCATTATTCCTGTTTATCCCGCCGATAGCGAAAACCGGAATTTTTATTTTCTTTACGATTTTTTCAAGCAGCCTTAAACCGACAGGCTTGCCTTTGGCTTTAAGCGGGGTTTTAAAAATTGGCCCGACACCTATATAGTCTGCGCCTTGAGATTGGGCTTTGAGGGCTTGTTTCAGGCTGTGGCAGGAGACCCCGATAATTTTCTCTTTCCCGATTATTTTTCTTGCCAGGCTCACCGAAGTATCATCCTGGCCGAGATGTATTCCGTCGGCGCCGCAAATGCTGGCAACGTCAAGAAAATCATTTATGATAAAAAGAGAGCTGCCCTTTAATATTTTACTTAACATACATGCTTCTATTAAGACGTTTGCTTTCTTTGACTTTTTATCCCGCAGCTGTACCAGCTTTATCCCTTGGGATTTTATTCTTTTTGCTGCAGCCGCTAAAGTTTTCTTTTTTTTCTTAAGAATTTCTTTATCAATTACGGCATAAACAAGAGATTTCTTTAACCATGCTTTTTTCGATCTCATAGATGCTGTATCTTATTTGTTTAAATCCCAGGGCAATATTTGAATTTTCTAATTTTGTCAGTTCCTCTAAAACCCTGGCTGCTTCTTTGGCGCGCTGTGAATTGGCTAAAAATATTTCCTTAAGGTCCTTGCGTTTCAGTTCTCCGGAATGGATTCTCCTTCCTACGTCCCTGCTGCTTTTTCGGGCCCTGATCAATTTGGGGTAGACAGGAAGTTTCTTTATTAAAGTATCTATGCGGTGCCTTAATCTCTTAAGCTTTAAGGTCTTAGTTTTATTGTTCAGGGCAAAGCGCGTTATCTCTTCGCAAACCCGCATCCCTTCCTTTGCCCGGTTTAGGTTTGCGTCTATAATTCTGTATATAGGCATCAGGTTAGAATTTAGCGGCAATTTTTTTTATCAGATTCGTAGTGGAGCGGCCTTTCGCTAATTTTATAGTCGCGACTTTCCCGCCGTAACTTGCGACGAAATCGTTTCCTACGATTTTCTTCTTATTCCAATCCGCGCCTTTGATTAAAATATCCGGTTTAAATTTTTTTATGACTTTAAGCGGCGTTGTTTCGTTGAACAAAGTTACGTAATCTACGCTTTCCAGGCCAGCAATTATCCTCAGCCTGTCTGCCTGGGGAGTAAGCGGCCTTTTTTTTCCTTTAATCCGCATGGTCGAGCTGTCGGAGTTAACCGCTACTACAAGAATATCTCCTTTTGATTTTGCTTCCTCCAGATATTTGACATGCCCGAAATGCAGCAGGTCAAAGCAGCCATTGGTAAAAACTATTTTTTTCTTTTTGGCTTTAAGTTTAAGGATTATTTTTTTTAGCCGCGCTTGAGTTTTTATTTTGGAAGCCAATTTCATTTGCAATGGTTCATTTGCACTGGATTACGGAGAAAAGGCTTCTTCGATGATTTCACAGATTATATGCCCAATGGTTATATGTGCTTCCTGGATGCGTGCGGTAACCGTAGAATTTACAATCAGGGCGATATCCGCTGCTTTTGCCAGCTCCCCTCCGCTGCCGCCGGTAAGGGCGATTGTCTTTATCCCCATTTTTTTAGCCTGTTTGATGCCCATGATTACATTTTTTGCTTTTCCGCTTGTGGATATTCCTATGGCTACGTCGCTGTTCCTAGCTAAGGCCTCGATCTGTTTGGCAAAAATCACCTCATAACCGTAGTCGTTGGCCAGGGAAGTAATGATTGATGTATTAGTAGTAAGTGCAATTGCAGGTAAAGCCAGGCGGTCTTTCTTAAACCTCCCTACCAACTCCGCGGCAATATGCTGGCTGTCGCTGGCTGAGCCGCCGTTACCGAAGAGTATTACTTTGCCGTTTTTCTTGATGCAGTTTATCATTATCTCAGCCACATCTATGATCTGGGGGATGCTTTCGCGCATAATATCTTCTTTTATGCGGATATTTTCCAGAATTATTTCCTTGATAGAGTCTCTCAAACTTTCCTCCTTTTTATCCGAAAAATACCTTTGCCATTTCGTAGAAATCCTTATCTACTGTCTTTAATTCTTTGATTGCATTTTCAATCGGCACATCGGTTATTTTATTGCCTGATAAGGCCGCCATCCTGCCGAATTTTTTATTTTTTACAAGCTCAATTGCTTTTACCCCGAAGCGCGTGCCTAATATCCGGTCGAACGCAGAAGGAGATCCCCCTCTTTGAATATGGCCTAAGACGCTTACTCTGGTTTCATAACCGGTCCTCTTTTCTATTTCTTTGGCCAAATTGTCGCCGATCCCGCCCAGCCGTACATGGCCGAACTGGTCCAGTTTCTCCTCTTGTAAAACCATGGTCCCTTTTTTAAATTTTGCTCCCTCTGCAACAACTACGATGCTGAATGTCTTTCCGCGGTCGTGACGTTTTTTGAGGAGTTCGCATACTTTTTCTATGTCAATGGTCTCTTCCGGAATGAGGATGATATCCGCTCCTCCGGCAATACCTGCTTCCACGGCAATCCATCCGGCGTGCCTTCCCATTACCTCTACTACAATAATGCGGTGATGGCTTTCTGCGGTGGTATGCAGTTTATCAATGCATTCCATTGCCGTGTTTATGGCAGTGTCGAAGCCGAAAGTATAATCGGTTGAGGAGAGGTCATTGTCTATTGTTTTAGGCACCCCTACTATATTTTCCAACCCTTCTTTAATCAGTTTGGAGGCTACTCCCAGGGTATCTTCTCCACCGATGGCGATTAATGCTTCTAAGCCTAATTCTTTATAGCTTTTTTTTACTTTTTCTAGATCGCCTTCTTTTTTAAAGGGGTTAGTTCGGCTGGTGCCTAATATTGTCCCGCCTTTCGGCAATATTCCGGAAACAGCGTTCAGGTTAAGCTCAATAGTGTTATTCTCTATCAGGCCTTTCCAGCCATTTTTTATACCAATAACCTGATAACCTTCGTTTATGCCTTTTCTGACAACTGCCCTGATTACAGGGTTTAAGCCCGGGCAGTCTCCTCCTCCGGTGAGAATTCCCACTTTCAACATTGAATTTCCCCCCTTTTGTTGTTAAACTCTTCTGTATCCGCCAAAAGGCACATTGGGCTCTTCTTTATCCGAGCCTTTTTTATCCGAGCCTTTTTTGCCTCTTTCTTTTTCCTCTGCAGCGATTATTTTAGCAACATGTACGTTTACCACAATCTGTTCTTCTACTCCCAATATCTCCTGTATTCTTGCGCGCGCAACTTCCTGCAGACGGTTGGTTAATTCAGGGATATTCGCTTCTGATTTTAAAGTCACTCTTAAATCCACTACAATACCTTTTTTGGTTGAGATAACATCCGGCCTGAGTTCTTTTACTTCTGGCACCGCTCCGCTTAATCTTTTAATCAGGTCTTCAACGGCGGAAAGGGCAACAGTTACCTCCCCGGAAGAAGTAGTAAAGGGAATATTTTTATCTTTCTGGAACCGGCGCAGCATTACCCGGGCAAAAGAAAAAGTAATCAGTATCAAGAGTATTCCTATCAGGCCTACCGCAAATCTTAAATTCAGGCTGCTTTGCAGTTGATAAATCAGGTTACTGATATCGGCCGCAGGCAGCAGCCTTAAGGAAACCGCTATCAGAGTGATGCCTAACAATATAATGATTGCCGAATAAAATAAGACTCCTAACCAAATCAGTACTTTCATTTAAGACCTCCTTTATTCTTTTTCGATTCCCTGGACCTTGACGTTTATGGATTTTATGGTAAGGTTAGTCATTTTTTCCAGCGCACGGTAGATATTCTCCTGGACGTTATTTGCCACTTCAGGGATATTATGCCCGAATTTTATGATCAAAGGGATTTCTATGCTCACTTCGTCATTATTGTCGATCTCCACATTGATCGCAGAGCTTGATTTTTTACCGAATAAATCCATGATGCCGCTTCTTAAATTAGTTCCGATGCATTTTACGCCTTCGATTTCAGTGGCTGCCAGAGAGGCGATTGAGGCGATTACATTTTTGTGGATTTTAATTGCCCCTAAATCTGTCTGATTATCGTTTTTGAGCATGTTATCACACCGCCTTTCTTAAAAATTATTCGCTTTGTGTTTCCGGCACCTCTTCTTTTAAGGTCTCCTGGATGAAGTGCGTAGAGATCTCTCCGTTTTTAAATAAAGGGTTATTCATTAAGTTTATATGAAAAGGGATAGTGGTTTTTATCGGCTCAATTTGCATCTCGCTTAAAGCCCGGAGCATTACTTTGATTGCTTCCTCCCGGGTTTGGGCGTGCGCAATAACCTTAGCGATTAATGAATCATAGTGAGTAGGGATACGGTAGCCCTGATAGATATGGGTATCTACCCGTACGTTCGGGCCTCCGGGCAAAACCAGATTTTCGATTATTCCCGGGGAAGGAAGAAAGCCGTTATCCGGGTCTTCGGCGTTTATCCTGCATTCGATTGCCGCTCCGTTTATGCCTACGTCATCCTGCTGGAATCTTAATCTTTCTCCTGCTGCGACGCGGATCTGCTCTTTGATTAGATCTATGCCGGTGACCATTTCAGTTACTCCATGTTCCACCTGGATACGCGTGTTCATTTCCATAAAATAAAAATTATTATGCGAGTCCATTAAAAATTCTATTGTCCCTGCACCTACGTAATTTATCGATTTTGCGGCTTTTACCGCAAGATCCCCCAGCCGCTTGCGTAATTTATTGTTTACTGCCACAGAGGGCGATTCTTCCAATAACTTTTGATGCCTGCGCTGAATGCTGCAGTCCCTTTCACCTAAATGGATTATATGGCCGTATTTATCCGCCAGGATTTGAATTTCTATATGTTTGGGCTTTTCAATGTATTTTTCGATATACACATTGGCATTGCCGAAATTTGCCTCTGCTTCTGCCTGCGCAGTCATCAGGCTGCTAACTAAGCGGATGTCGTTGTGGCAGATGCGCATTCCCTTTCCTCCTCCGCCGGCAGCTGCTTTTATAATCACCGGGTAACCGGTTTTTTTCGCCAGTTTTAGCGCATCTTCTTTACTTTTTACCGCTTCTGTGCTTCCTGGCACAATAGGAATTCCGATTTTTTGCATATTCATGCGCGCGGCCATTTTATCGCCCATCAGCCTGATGTTCTCAGGAGTCGGCCCGATAAAGGTGACTTGGCAGGATTGGCAGATTTCCGCAAAATGCGGGTTTTCCGCCAGAAAACCATAACCGGGATGGATTGCTTCTACATCAGCAATTTCCGCGGTGCTGATGATGGAGGGAATGTTTAGATAACTGGCGTTGCTTTGGGCGCGGCCGATGCATATGGCTTCGTCTGCAAAGCGCACGTGCAGCGAATCTTTGTCCGCCTCTGAATAAACCGCTACCGTGCGAATCCCTAAGTCCCGGCAGGCGCGGATAATTCTGATGGCAATTTCACCGCGGTTGGCAATTAATATTTTGGAAAACATATGATTATTTTATGAAGGCTTAATTTTTAAGGGTTCAATCTAAGAATTCTATTTAGGCTCGATCAGGAACATCGGCTGGCCGAATTCTACGGGTTCGGTATTTTCTACCAGAACTTCCAAGATTTTTCCTTTGACTTCCGATTTTATTTCATTCATTAATTTCATTGCTTCGATAATACAGATTACCTGGCCGGGATTGACTATTTGTCCTACTTCTACATAGGGTGGCGCTTCCGGAGAAGGGGCGCGGTAGAAGGTGCCTACCATGGGAGCTTTTATCTCTATGGCGCCGGTTTCCTCTTTTTGCTGGGAAGAGGGTTCTGTTTCTTTGGGTTTGACCTGTCTGAGATTCTCCTGCATTAGATAAACCGGTTCCCCGTTCATCTCCTCCTTAGGGCCGTTTTTCTTTTTCAAGCGGATGCGCATGCCTTCTTTTTCTATCTCAAGTTCATTCAGCCCGTTTTCATTCATCAATGCAATCATTTCTTTGATCTCTTTAATGTTCATTGGAAAACCCCTTCGTTTTAATAGGCTCTTTCCAGGTAAGTGCCGCTTCTGGTATCGACTTTTATTTTATCCCCCACTTCTATAAAAAGAGGGACTTGTATAATCGCACCGCTTTCAATTTTAGCTGGTTTGCTTCCGCTTTTTGCCGTGTCCCCTTTAATACCGGGCTCGGTGTGCACTACTTTGTATTCTACTGTGTTAGGAAGAGATATATTTAAAATTTCATTTTGGTATGAATATGCGATGACGTCGAGGTTGTCTTTGAGGAATTTGACATTGTCAGCCAGGTGTTCTCTCTGGATGACCACTTCTTCGAAATTGTCCTGGTCCATAAAGTGGTACATTTCTCCGGATTTGTAGAGGTATTGGATTTTTCTTTGTTCTACAAACGCCTCTTCTATCTTCTCGTCGCCGCGGAAGGTTTTTTCAAGGACATTAGAGGTTTTCAGGTTTCTTATTCTTACGCGGACAAAAGCTGCGCCTTTCCCGGGTTTGACATGCTGGAAGTCTATAATCTGGTATACATCATTATCTACCAGTATGGTCAGCCCAGACTTAACTTGATTGATGGATATAGCCATGTCAATTGCTGTAATTTTATTTTTCCAGGTTTGCGCTTAAGATCTCACAACCCGCTTCTCTTACCAGAACCATATCTTCGATTCTTACGCCGAATTTACCAGGGAGGTAGATTGCAGGTTCCAGGGTGAAGACCATTCCTTTTTTTAAAAGGCTTTCTTCTTTTTCAGAGATATGCGGTTCTTCGTGGATTTCCCGGCCCACGCCGTGGCCTAAATTGTGACTAAAAAACCCGCCGTAGCCGGATTGCTTTATATATTGGCGGGCGGCTTTGTCGATACTGCTTATTTTAACCCCGGGCCTTATTGTTCGTAATGCCAGCCCATGCGCGCGCGTAACAATATTATAAATTTTTCTAAAAGCAGGAGTTATTTTACCCAAAAAGAATACCCTTGTCAAGTCGGTTTTATAGCCGTGATAGTCCACTCCAAAGTCGATTAATACAGGCTCGGACATGCGCAATTTGCGCTCCCCTGCTTTATGGTGGGGAAAGCTTGAGTTTGGGCCGCTGGCAACGATTGTTTCAAAAGCGGAATTGCTCGCACCGTGATACCTAATGAAACGTTCCAGTTCTGCTTGAACTTCTATTTCTTTTTTTCCGGGAATAATATAGTGCTTAATAAATCTGAAGGCGGAAATGGTTATCGTAAGGCCCTTTTTTATTTCCTCGACTTCCTGGGCTGTTTTTATCTGGCGCAGGC
>Ga0180301_10001461_pt1 | contig 18675 bp, 16 predicted proteins | sample GuaBasSediGuay16_FD_121797 | JGI IMG/M metagenome (GOLD analysis project Ga0180301, IMG submission 121797) | Subseafloor sediment microbial communities from Guaymas Basin, Gulf of California, Mexico - Guay16, Core 4569-2, 12-15 cm | ecosystem: Environmental > Aquatic > Marine > Hydrothermal... | reverse complement strand
CTATGAGGGTTTCGGGTATCCCCCCGATATTTACTCCTATAAAGGGGCCATCCGACCTGGGAGAGTTGCTGTGAATAGCCCTCGCAATCACCTCCTTGCCAACACCGCTTTCACCGGTTATGAGCACGGTCGAAGGCATGACCGCCACTTTTTTCACAAGCTGTTTTATCTCTTTCATCCTTGAGCTTTCACCTATAATCTCTCCCTCATCGGCAGAGTCTTTCCTGTCCACTTCCACCTGCACTCTCAATTTCTGATCCTCTATCACCCGCTTAAGCCTTAAAATCAGCTCCTCTGGGTCAAAGGGTTTAACAATATAATCCTTTGCTCCGAGTTTCATTGCCTCAACTGCATCCTGTATCTCTCCGTGTGCAGAGATCATAATTACGGGTAGTCTTATCCCCTTCTCGTTTATCCACCTGATAAGCTCAAGACCATCCATTCCAGGCATCCTAAGATCAACCACTGCTGCTGAGAATACCTCCTGCTCGATCATTCTCTTTGCAGATAGGCCGTTCTCCGCCCCTGCACAGTTAAAGTTCTCGAGTTTTAGAAATTTTTCTATTGATACCCTTACATTCTTCTCATCATCCACTATAAGTATCTTCATTACTTACCCTCGCAAGTACTATTTTAGCTTCCGTTCCTCCATCCTTACGTGGAGAAAGAGTTAAAGAGCCGCCTGCTGACTCAACAAAACGCCTGGAAATAGCCAGTCCTATTCCCGATCCGTCGGTCTTTGTTGTAAAAAAGGGATCGAATATCTTATTCGCTATTTCCGGAGAAATGCCATAACCCCTGTCCAGTACCGATATTTCCACTTTTGACCGGCTGGCTGAGAGAGCTATTTCCACCTCCGCCTCTGTACCGTTATCTTCCATACTTTCCTTTGCATTCTTAATTATGTTCTCCATAACCGAACGTAGCCTTTCGGGGTCGAACTTTATATAAATATCTTCATCCTCCATGCTCGAAGTAGAAAAGCGGATATTCTCCCCGAATCTCTGTATCAGCATATTTAAAAACTCTCTTACATTTATAACCTCGGGATTTCCTGCAGGATTTTTAAGGAAATCGCCTATTCTGTCTGTAAGGGAGCGCAGATGTTCCACTTCATCCTCAATTATTTTTATATCTTCGATTTTATCTGGAGGCAGAGTTTTTTTAAGGATTCCTGCCTGGATGCGTATTGCACTCAAAGGATTTTTTATTTCATGTGAAAGTGTTCTTGCTATTTCACCCAGTTGAACCAGCCTCTCCTGGGTCTCTATCTTTTTCCTGTACCTTATATTCTTTCTTAGAAGATACCCAAGTGAGCCGATGGTAAGACCGATCAATACAGGAACAAGTATTGAGCCTAACTGAAAGTAGCGCTGGTTCTTTAAGAACTCCTCGGTCTTCAACTCCAGAAATAAAAATTGAGGCTCGTTACGTGAGCCCCTGAATACCTGCCCCCCCATAATTCCAGGACGCATCATCTGCCTCCCCATTATTCTAGAACCATGCATGGGCATCCGCCCTGGGACAAATCCAGTCAACCTTTTGAGTACCACTGTTTTCTTTGTATGGTTTATGCTGAATTGAGAGGCCTCCTCAGAATCTAGAGGAACATCTACTACCGAAGGAGCCGTACCGTAGCGCAGAATAGCAGTACCATCAAAATTGTAGATTCCAAACCCTTTTATATCGTCACCGAAAGTCTCTTCACTTAGATACCCTTCCTCTTTAAACGTTTCGAGTAATCCTGTTGCGATCTTGGAAGCCTGGTACTCAATCAGGAGCTCATCCCGTTCTTTTTTTCCTCTTAAAAGAGTAACAGAGAGAATAGACAATACTACGAAAATGAGTGTTATAAAGGATAAAAAAAGAATCTCCTCTGAAATACGTATTTTCATAAGTCAGTAACCGGCCTTTCGATTGAATTAAATATACAATAAAGAAGGAGTAAAGGGGAGGCCAGGAAGTTAAGTAAACAACCACCGGCAAAGCCTAAGGCTTTGCAAGCCCTGCAAGGGCTAAGTAATTTCTGCTTTGCAGAAATTACTTAAGTGGTTGTATGCTCCGAAAGAAGTTAGACGGGCTTAAGCCCGTCTGCCCACCGATCTTTCGACCGGTGGACCATTACCATGGGTGGTGGCCTTCTTTCGTAGTAAGGGAAATACAGAATAAAGATAGGCCAGAGCCTGTGGGGAGTAACTACCTTTGCCGGCTACCCTACAGAGCCATGGCCTGCTTACCGGTTTTACCACCAGCACCCGGCGGGACCGTATCGTCCTCTGGGCCCATAACCGTAAGGCCAGTAGCCCGGTCCACGCCATCTCGGACCGTATCCTGGACCACTCCGCCAGGGAATACCATATCCATATCTTTCCAGGTTGTACCGCCTTCCATCGATTTCCGCCTCGGTAACCGCAAGATAAATCTCATTCTCTTCTATAGGCTCGAAACGAGGAGGAGGAACAACGTATCCTTTCACTGTTATCTCCTTTCCTTCCTCTATATTGATACCGTAGTAGACGTGTCTGGGAACAAGAAGCTCGTACTTCTTCCCTCCTGATTCAATCTCCGGATAGAGCCTGTTAAAAAAGTATACCTTTCCTGTTACGGTAACTTCCTCGTTGGGATAAGCCCAACCGTAGGACGGCCCTGGATACTCCTGTTCCGCCATTGCAAAGAGAAAAGCAGAAGCTGAGAGAAAAAGGAGAGAAAAAATTAGAAGCGATTTCTTCTTCATAATAAACCTCCGTTTAAAGAAAATATTTTTTTAATCAGTTCGGTATAATCCGACGACTCTGGTTATAAATATGCAATAAACATGCCAACTTGATATGAACTTATCCCCAACCGGTAGTTTTTAATTATTTTCTTTTTATATAATGAATAATTTCTATGGCACAGGTCAACTTAAGACCATTTGGAATCGATTCTGTTGAGAAATATTTTCTCAGCCCAATAGTTAGTGGGAAAAAAATTCCCACCTTTTCTGTTACGGTAAAGCGGGATAAAATTTCTGGTAGGAGATAATCGGGATATCGACATGTTCCAGAATATCCTCAGAATCTTCCAGAACTATAATTGAACCTTCTTTTATCACTTTTTTATCGATAAGCTCCTTCAATCCTGCTGTCTCTCGTTTGATATTTTCCTTTGAAATCATAAAACATACCTGATAAGCACTGGAATTTGTAATAAAATCTACCTCCCATTTCCGGGTTTTGACAAATCTTAAAGAAGGTGCAATATTGAAAAGGTCGCGAAAAACCTGATTTTCAAGAAGCTTCCCATAATCGGCTCCTCCTATGTTAATCAGATTGTAGAGACCATTATCGATAAAATAGACTTTCCTCAGGCTGGTTGGGCCGCCATAATAGTTTAAAATATAGACTGCAAACATAGACCTTTCAAAATATGAAAGATACTGGTAAATGCTATCCTTCGAAACCTTTATACCCATACTCTTCAGATCATTGTACCATTTATGAACACTTATCTCTTTTGTAAAAGACTTAAGAAGTTTATAAAACAACAACTCAACAAGATGAATATTTTTTACATTAAACCGTTCAATTATGTCACGAAATAACATCACATCGATGTAAGTGGAAATGATATTCTTTTTTGTCTCCACATTGTCAACTTTTACTACTTCGGGGAACCCCCCCCAGGTAATATACTCTTTTAGCAAACTGTTGAGTTCAGCCTGAAGTCTGGTCGAATACGTTTCTTTCTGCTCAAATCCCTTAAACCTCAGGAACTCGGCAAATGAGAGCGGGAAAATCGTATAATTTAAGGTTTTACCACGAAGAGCTGATGACAATTCCTCTGAGAATACTTTTGCAGTAGATCCAGTAATGATTGTATGGCAATTTCTGTTAAGCAAATAGACCAACCCTGATTCATAACTGGGAACCTCCTGTACTTCATCAAAAAAGAACCATGGTTCTTCTTCTGGAAACAGTTCCGCATAAGCAGAATAAAGTCCCACAAAATCTTCTGCCCGAAAGTCTGCAAGAACAATTTCCGAAAAATCAACCAGTACCACCTGTTCTGGTTTTAATCCGAGATCATCTATCAACTGGAATATATAGAAAGTCTTTCCTGCTCTTCGGGGGCCGTTGATTGCAATTATCTTATTCAGTGTACGCAATGCTGAGAAATCTACTTGAAGATCCCTTCGAATATAATCTATTTTTCCTATTTTTTCCTGTCCGTCAAGGATAATTCTCCTTAATCTTTCCTTATCCATAAGGAAAATATAATTGATATTTTCCTTTCTGGCAAGGATAATTTTTTAAATATTTTCCTCTCGGTCTTTATGAAAACTTTCCCAGCACTTCCAGAACATAATCTATATCCGCTTCTGTATGATCTGCACTCACCTGGAAACGTATCTCTTCACTTCCTCTGGGTACCACAGGATATTTTATACCCGTTGCCAGTATCATATTCTCTTTCAAAAAGTTCACAAGTTCGGCTGTTCTTTTTGTATCCCTTATTATCAGAGGCACAATGGGATGTTCACCTTCCACCACCTCGAATCCCAATTTTGTAAATCCCTCTTTCAATCTCCTGCTCATATTCCTCAAATGCGAAAGCATTTCCCGACCCCTCTCGCTGTCCAGAATCTCCAGAGCCCTGATAGAAGCAGAGGCTTCTGCAGGAGTAATTGGATTTGAATAGATATAGAAGGGAGCCCTCTCCCTGAGATACTCCACTACCCTGGCATCACTTACAATATAGCCCCCGTTGACTCCAAGCGCTTTACCAAGAGTGGCAACAATTATATCGATCCTGCTTTCTCCACTATATTCGGTTGTTCCTCTGCCTGTCTTACCAAATGCTCCCACACCGTGGGAGTCATCTATTATAGTGATTATGCCCTCTTCGAAATTCTCTCCATAAACTTCTGCAAGTTCGGCAATCTCTCCAAGCGGAGCATGGTCGCCCCTCATGCTAAAAATACCATCGGTAACTAAAATGACACGTTTACAAGAACCTGAAATCAATCGCAGTATCGATTCCAGTTCATCCATATCGTTGTGTGGATAGATCTTTTTATCTTTGGGTCGGGATAGTCTTATCGCATTTATAATACAGTTGTGATTTAGCTCATCACTTATGACTACCGTTTTTCCGTCTATCAGGGATGGGAGAATACCCATTATCGTAGAGTAAGCGGAACCGAAGATCATTCCTGCCTCTTTACCGTGAAATTGAGCCAGTTTCTGCTCGAGCTCTACGTGGGGAAGGAAAGTACCACTAATAAAACGTACAGCACCGGGACCGGTTCCGTATTTGCGGGCGGCCTCCTCTTCTGCCTCTATAACCTCTTTTTTAAGGGAAAGACCGAGATAACTGTTGGAGTTCATTCTTAAAAACTCCTTATTTTCGTATCCACGGATTGTATAACGGGGACCGTATCCGTTTTCCCCGGGCTTTATTCCCGTTATAACATCCTCCTCTCCTTTGAGTACTCCCTTCTCCTTTAGATACTTGAGTTCTGCCTCAAGCACTTTGTTCAGTTTATCTAAACCCATTGACGATATCCCCTTTTACTCCAATGTATTTTCTGCTATAAAATTATTGTAATTTTTTAGCAGGAGGACTGCAAGTGGATTTCTACAAGCCTTTTTTAAGGATAACAAACAATATTAAAAAATCAGGAAAGAGCTTTGAAAACTAATTCGATAAGTAAAAATCTGCTAATCCCAACCTACTCCATAACAGCCATAGATAAAGAAGCAGAAGAGATGGGAGTTGCGGTTCAATCCCATTTCTTCTCTGTGGGCAGTAAAGTACCCTGGGCGGAAGCAGGAGTGGGTGTTATTGCCACACAGGCACTGGTAAATGTAGATTTTGGACCTGATGGTCTGGAACTATTACGGAAGAACCTATCTCCCGATGAGGCTCTCAAACTTCTTTTGTCGAGGGATGAGGGCAGGGACTCTCGCCAGGTGGCTATACTCTCTCCAGATCATCCTCCAGCAGCCCATACTGGCGAGAAGTGTATAAAAGAGGCTGGACACATAACAGGAGAAAATTATTCGGTGCAGGCCAATATGATGCTTAATAATGATGTGTGCGAAAGGATGGCCACTGTTTTTGAGAGAAGTACAGGACCTCTTGCCGAAAGGTTGGTTCAGGCACTGTTTGCTGGTGAAGAGGCAGGTGGGGACATCAGAGGGAAACAGTCGTCAGCTCTTCTTACGGTGAGTACCACCCTCAAGCCTTCTATAAACAACAGCCGTCTTATCGATTTACGAGTAGAAGATAGTCCCGAGCCTCTTAAGGAACTTGAAAGACTTTTAAACATTCATCGAGCATACGAGCACGCAAACAACGGTGATAATGCTCTTGAGAGAAAAGATATAGAGACCGCTCTTTTTGAATTCGCAAAAGCAGAAGAGCTTTTACCCGATAATCAGGAACTTAAGTTCTGGCATGCTGTATCCCTTGCCAATATAGGCAGAATAGAGGAGTCGCTTAAGTTTTTTCGCCAGGTTTTCATTAAAAATGATAACTGGATGGAATTATTAAGACGATTACCCCGGTCAGGGCTATTGCTCGTTTCAAAAGAAGATATGGAGAGAATCCTTGGAAGCCCAGGTGTGGCATAGCCGCAACCAAAATATTTTTTTAAAATAACAAGACCTTCGGTCTTAATAGCATAAAAACAGTAAACAACCACCGGCAAAGCCTAAGGCTTTACAAGCTCTGCAAGGGATAAGTAATTTCCGCTTTGCGGAAATTACTTAGGTGGTTGTTTGCTCCGAAAGAAGGTAGACGGGCTTAAGCCCGTCTCTCCACCGATCTTTCAACCAGTGGACCACCACCATAGGTGGTGGCCTTCTTTCGTAGTAAATAACCTCAGGCTTTGCCAATTCCTTATTTCTGAATTGTATTGACAGAGTTAGGAAATACTAATTATATTAGCTTATCAAAATTAAATAAAATGTAATACGGTATAATTCGATGAAGAAAACCCTTACACAGATGCATGCGGGAGAGGAAGGCAGAATAGACTTTTTACATGGCGGACGGGGCTTGCGCAACAGATTATATAAGCTCGGATTCGTTGAAGGACAGAGAGTGAGAAAAGTATCCGATCTCTCCTGGGGCGGTCCTGTTATCGTTATGGTAAACAGGTCGCAGGTTGCAATCGGAAGAGGAATGGCCGGTAAAATAATGATAGAAACAGAAAAAAAACGATAATGAGAAAAAAGACGAGCAGAATCGATAATAAGATTGATATACTCCTGGTCGGTCAACCCAATGTTGGAAAGAGTGTGCTCTTCTCTCGTTTGACAGGGATAAAAACGGTTGTTTCAAACTATTCGGGTACGACTGTAGCCTTCGCCAGAGGAAAGATGCGGTGGAACGGTACAGATTTTACTGTGGTGGATGCACCCGGCACCTACTCCCTGGAACCTCTGGATGATGCTTCCTGGGTGACCGTAGATCTTATCGATGATGCAAGGCGGATAATAAATGTCGTAGATGCTTCCCATCTTGAAAGACACTTACCTTTGACCATGGAAGTTCTCGCCCAAAATAAGCCTACCATTCTGGTTCTTAATATGAGTGATGAGGCCCGGTACAGGGGGATTACCATAGATGCCGAAAAATTATCACATAAACTTGGTGTTCCCGTAATCCCCATTGTTGCCAGATCGGGAGAAGGAGTGAAGAAAATGATTTCCACCCTCTTCACCCTGCAGATCCAGAAAGGGGAGGAAGAGAAAGATGAGAGAGGACATCCGGGACATCATCCTCACCTTTTCCGGAAAACAAAAAGGAAACACATAGATGACCACTCACATCTTGACCGAAGAAAAATCTGGGAAGAGATCGGCAACATAGTATCGGATGTTCAGACCCTAAAACACCATCATAAAAGCTTTGCCGAAAGAATGGAGGAGCTGACCGTACATCCGTTGTGGGGTAGTTTATTTGCCTTGATTGTTCTGTTTTTATCATTTTCACTTATTCGATTGATAGGCGAGTTTCTTATTTCAGGTGGTGTGGGCATTATTGGAGAGCCATGGATGGAACTGCCTTTCGGAACCGAGTTACTCTTTGAAAATCTTTTAAAACCATTGCTCAAGGAACTATCCCTCGTTCTGGGAGAAAAGGGCTTCCTGCACAGACTTCTCATAGGAACACTTATCGAGGGAGAAATCGATTTTTCTCAATCTTTCGGAATACTGACTTCCGGATTATTTATTCCTCTGGCAGCGGTTCTTCCCTATCTGGTAAGTTTTTATCTTGTGCTCTCATTACTGGAGGATGTGGGGTATCTTCCAAGACTTGCCGTTTTTATGGATAGCCTTATGCACAGAATAGGACTTCACGGATATGCAATTATTCCCACGCTTCTGAGTCTTGGCTGTAACGTTCCGGGAATCATGGCTACCCGAATACTGGAGACAAAACGCCAGCGCTTTATCACTGCCACTCTCATATCCATTGCGGTGCCATGTGCAGCCCTTCAGGCAATGATAGTGGCTCTTGTAGGGGACAGAGGAGCACTTCCTCTTGCGATTGTATATGGAACACTTCTACTGGTATGGATAGTACTGGGCATAATCCTTCGTTTTGTTGCGAAGGGCTTCAAACCGGAACTCCTTATTGAGATCCCGCCCTACCGGCTGCCGGATTTAAATACTCTGCTCTCGAAATTGTGGATGCGACTCCTCTCTTTTTTCAAAGAAGCTCTGCCGATTATTATCGGTACGGTACTTGTAGTAAACATTCTCTATCAGTTCCAATTGTTCGATCTTCTGGCAAGACTGACCGAACCTCTCGTCACCAGAATGTGGGGAATGCCCAAAGAGGCAATCGTGCCTCTGTTCGTTGGGATACTGCGAAAAGACGTGGCAATGGGGATGTTTATTCCCCTTCAGCTCACAACCAAACAACTCGTTGTAGCAAGTGTAGTACTTGCAATGTTTTTTCCCTGTCTTGCAACTTTCGTAATACTGTTTCGGGAACTCGGAATAAAGGAAGGACTAAAGTCAACAGGAATCATGTTTCTTACTGTTTTTATTGCAGGCTCCGCATTGAACCTTACTCTGTAGAAAGACAGGGATTACACAATATGTCTCTCCTTAACGCCTTTCCTACACCACCGTAAGAGACACCCAACACTACCAGCTTTACGTACGCAACAGGCAAGCTCCTCCATCCCCCTCTGGTCAAGAGTAGGTTTCTTATCGTATATTAATTATATGCCGACAAATGTTCCACCTGAGTACAAAAAAGCGGAGGAAGCATTCCGTCAGGCTAAAAGAATAGATGAAAAGATCGAACGACTCCAGGATATGATAGCCCTTCTTCCCAAGCATAAGGGTACCGACCATCTATATGCCGATCTTAAGCGAAGACTGGCCAGATTTCGCAGAGAGATGGAATCTACCGGTAAGAAAACTGGAGGCGGAGGTGAGCTTCAGATAAAACGGGAGGGTGCAGCTCAGGTAGTACTGCTTGGACCACCCAACAGCGGAAAATCTTCCATTCTTGTATCGCTTACAAACGCAAGAGTAGAAGCAGCAGACTACCCCTTTACAACGACTCAACCCTTTCCCGGGATGATAGAATATGAAGACATTCAAATACAACTGATTGACACACCTCCTGTAACCCACGATTATTTTCATGCCCACATTCTGGGACTGGTACGCTCAGCAGATGCAGTGCTCATCGTTGCCGACGCCTCTTCCGATACTCTTCTGGAAGACCTGGAAGCCCTGTTTAAAGCCTTCTCCGAACGTCATGTGGAATTTGTTCCTCACAGAGAAGATACGGACAGAGATCATGTATTGACCAGGGTGATAGCCAACAAGATGGATGCAGGGGATGCTCAAACCAGACTGGAACTGATAAAGGAATACCTGCAGAATCGACTCGATATTATACCAATAACCTGTACAGATAAGAGTTCTCTCGGGAAATTACCGGAAATGCTTTTCCGGTGGCTGGGAATAGTGAGGGTATATACAAAGGCACCGGGCCAGAAGCCGAATATGGAACGCCCCTATACTCTTTTCAAGGGGCAAACAGTGCTCGATCTTTGTGCCCAGATTCATCGTGATTTTGTAGAGAATCTTAAATCCGCCCGGTTGTGGAGAGAAGATAATCCTCCCATAACTGTATCACGTTTCGAGCCTGTTCAGGATAAGGATATCCTTGAGCTCCACATTTAAAACTAAACATCTCTCATTGCTTCTTTTTTCTTTTAAGCTTCCACTTTTTCGGTTTGCTTTCTTTTTTCTCTTGAGTCTGGTTACTCTCTGATGATACTCCTTCTCCGGAGATACCGGTGGAGTCTTTAACTTCTTCTCCGCTTCTGTCGATCTCTTCTTCTCTCTCTTTTAAGGCCTTCTCTTTACTTTTTACTTCTTCTCCCTTCTTGTTAATTTTGTTTTTCTGTCTCCTGGCAAAATAATTAAGCAAATAATAAAAAAACGAATACAAAACACCGGCCACAAACCCTACTATTGCTATAACAATTACAGAAATCTCCTCTATCTGGAAGCCAAAAAAGTTAAAGGAAGTTGTGTATCTTACATTTAATACTATAAGAATTGTAAGGATAATAAGAAAAACAACACTTAAAATTATTCTGAACATAACCAATTCCGATTCAAAAAATCAAAACACCGGGAACGAAAAAATGCACCAACCCTATTAAAACTCCTGCAAATCCTAAAGGAACTCTGTAAGTTAAAACTTTTCGCGTAACATCTTTAACCGAGGCATTGGCTTTTTCCGTTTCCTGCTGAAAAGCCTCTCCCAGAATTACCAGACCAAGTAAAACTCCTCCCAAGGCAGGAAGCAAATCACCTGCTACAGGAACAGTCTCACCAGGTGAACGGAAGATAAACTTTAACACCCCAATAGCCAGAGTACACAACCCTATTGCTATTTGTGTATTCTTTTTTATCCGTAGTTCTTTTAGCCAGGAAAACATAGAAATCTTCTCACTCAGATAATCCCCGGAAATGTTGAGGCCGGCCAGGATAATGCTTACAACTGATAACAGATAAAATTGAGGCATATTATACCCCCTATGTTTAATTTACACTTCCATTATAGGCATGACATGACTGGCCTGATCAAGTGGTTTTATCAAAAAAAATAATATTATTTGAGAATGTTGATGCAATGGCTAAAGATGAGCTTTCAATCAATCGGGTATTTGCCATAACTTTTTGCAACTTCAAATATTTTTACAAGTTTCTCCACGGAAGTATCCGGCTGTATATTATGCGCACCTGCAAGAATGTATCCCCCACCTTTAGCAGCACTACGAATAACCCGTTTTACTTCCCTTTCAACCTCTTCTTCGGTACCGAAAGGAATTGTTTTCTGGATATCCATCCCCCCGAAAAAGGAAGCCCTGTCACCAAACATTCTTTTAAGTCTGCCTAAATCCATATCTTTTGCCTTTGGCTGCAGAGCGTTGAGTATATCGACTCCGACTTCGATTAATTCCGGTATAATGGGAAAATAGGAACCACACGAATGATAAGCTATTTTGATGTCAGGCTTTTCACCTTTTAGCTCCCTGATAACAGTCCTTAATCTCTCTTTTATGTGTTTTCTCCACATCTCGGGCGATATGAGCATTCCCTGCTGTGTTCCCATATCATCTCCAACCCAGATTATATCTGAACCGAGCCTAATCAGCTCTCTCCCTACCCCGATGTTGTACTCCATTACTCTGTCCATGAGGGTAAAAACATACTCCTTCTCCATGAACAGATCCATCAAGAACTTCTCCATTCCTGTCAGATACCAGCTCGTTTCGAAGATCGTACATTCCAGGTCACCGCAAATAGCGTACCTGCTCCCATATTTAGATGCTACCTGTTCGGCCAAGGTAAAACGCCCGGCGGCTTTAGGCTCAGGGAATGGGAAATTATCCACATCTCGAACGTGCTCTGCATGTGCGAGCGGATGATCGATCATCTCCACATAATAACCTATCTTCCTGTATTTGACTTTCCACTCGTTAACATAGATTCCTCTTTCAATCTCTCTGGTCGGCTCATTACGGGGAGAGCAGGCACCTATCCCCACAATATCATTCCCCAGTTCCACCATGAGTTCGTGAAAGGATATACGGTTTTGCGAGAGGGGTGAATCTGCTAAAGTATAATTCTCTATTCCGAGAAATACACTCAATTTCTCTGCTACTTGCGGTGTAACAGTGATAAATATGGGAACGGTATCGGGTTCCCGAAAATTTATCGCCTCAAGTACTCGCTCTTTTGGTGTCATCACCAACTCTCTCGGCCTCCTCTCTGGCTATTTTTGTCCAACGAATTACATTTTCCGGGTTATTGCCGATGGTATGATTGTCCTTCATTATAATCTCCACCCTGCATCCACTGGTTATTTCCAACGCCTTTCGTAACTTCTTTCTTATTGCAGCCTCATCGATGGCAGACCTGGCCAGGTCAGACGGGGGAGGCTTCATGGAAAAAACATACTTATCCTCAAGGTAATCTGCCATTTTACCCAAATCTGCCCAGGGAGATACCGATACTCTCCTTAGGTTAGGTATTTTCTTTATAACATGCCACCTGGAATCCAGGGGCTCGCAACAACCATAGCAGTTAAGACCGAACCGCTGCAGTAGGGATAACTGGTATGGGAAAATAAACTCAGCAAACATATCGGGGGAAACCCCTACGGTCTCCTGGCTTTCGCAAAACCCCCACATCTCTTCTGTGATAATTTTTCCCGTGCCTTTCTCATTGGGAAGCTGGTTCGTATATCCGAATCCGCCAGAGCCCACGTACTGGTCTGTATTCGAACTTAGAAGCCCATTTTCTTCAAGATAATCAAGCTTTTTCATATATCCATCCCTGAGAATACCCATTATCCTGTGCACCAGTTCCGGTCTTTCCATCATATCGTACATCATCTGCTCCAAACCCCTTAGAAGCGCTAAATCCAGGGTCATCCCCAGGCTCCACCACCAAATTCCAACGAGACGCACCGTAAGAAGATCGCCAAAAATGTTTTCAGCAACCTCTATAGTCCTGTTTGTTGTTTCAAAATCAATTTCAAATACCGGAGCATGAAGCCTTTCTAAATCCTTATCATCCTTAAGGGCTGCATCCCAGACATACGAACCTCCCTTACCTTCAAGCTGCTCGATGTGAACTCCCCAATCATCCTCCGTATGGGTATAACCTATATCAAAATAAGGTTCTATCACCTTATCATCTTTCATTTGCTCTACCCAGAAAATCTCTTTTCGCATCACTATTTCCCACCTGCGTGCAAGAGTTCCTCTGCAGAGAAGTTGATCCTCTGTTATAATTTCGTTCCACCCGTTTTCGGGATCACAGAATACAATCGGTCGTGTGGGTTCCAAGTCATTGTGCTTACGCCACAGCTCCCTCTTCTCTCGTTCTTCCGGTCGGTCTGCATAGAAGGCTATTTTTTCCGCCAGTCTACGCAGAACTCCTCTGTCCCTCTCATCGATAAACACCTCACCGGCAGTTCCTGCATTGAAATTAGCAGTGGAGTTTAAAGCCGCCCCTGTCCAAAGGCCTGTTGCATTAACGAGTGCCATTTAGCCCTCCTGGATTGATTTTCCTTCCGGAATATACTCCAAAGTGTTCAGCATCACCCGTTCCTGTAATTTCTAACATTTTCTTTTCCAGTTCTTCCAGGCTGATTTGACCCATAAAAAAGTTACCTACAATCTTCCCCCGGTCCATCACTACGATTCGATCTGCAACTGCATACACATGAAAAAGGTTATGTGTAATAAAAATGCAGGCCTTGCCTGTGTTTTTAATTCGTTCAACAAAAGAAAGCACCTTTTTTGTTTCAGAGAGAGATAACCCGGTAGTAGGTTCATCGAGAATTATCAAATCAGCATCGAAATATAAAGCCCGGGAGATGGCAACTCCCTGCTTCTCTCCCCCGGACATATTCCCAAGAGTCGTATCCGGAGTTATCGTGGAGGAGGTAAATCCCATTATCTCTTTCATGAGTTTTTCTGTTTCTTCTTTTTCTTTCTTTATATTTATAAAACCTATAGTATCTGTTATTTCTTTCCCCATAAAGATATTTCTCCAAATAGGATGTTGCTCTACAAGGGCTTTATCTTGAAATACTGTAACAATTCCCATGTCTCTGGCTTGGGGTACAGAATGATTTGCTATTTTCTCCCCTTTCCAGTAGAGTTCACCACTATCTGCATTGTGAACACCGGTTAAAATTTTGATAAGGGTGGATTTCCCTGCTCCATTGTCTCCGACCAAACCAACTATTTCGTTAAATCCTACTTCAAAGTTTACATTTTTTAGCACTTCCACATATCGAAAAAATTTGCTTATGTTTATTGCCTTCATAAGATAATTGTTTTCACCCATTTCATCCCCCCGTAATTATGGGATAGATTATTTTCTTTTAAGTCCTGCATATCTATGGCTGATCAAAGCAAGAATGAGGATTAATCCATAAAAAAATTGTTTATAAAAACCTGTTAACCCCGAAGCTACTATCCCCGTTTCGATAAAACCGAGGATAAATGCACCTATAATAGCACCAAAAATGGTGCCTATCCCACCCCATGTGGGAGTTCCTCCCAAAAAAACTGCTGCCAGAATTAAAAGTAAATACCCTTCTCCTGTTGTAGGCCAGAAAGAGTTGTTTATCAATGTTAACATTACACCGGCAAAAGCCGAACTGAACCCCATCAATACGAATGTTGCTATTTTTACCCTTTCCACCCTTACACCCATCTCCCTGGCACTCGTTACATTATCTCCTATATAACAAACATGCCCTCCGAACCTGTGTCTGTTAAAAATCAACCAGCAAATTACTGCGTAACCTATACTCCAGAGCATTTGAATCGGAAGTTGTCCTATTCTACCGGCAAAAATTGTATGAAAAAGAGTATCTCTTAAAAACGGAAGAGGAATTGCAATTCCGTCGGTAAGAATCATGATAAGCCCTCTGATAAGAAAATTCATTCCAAGAGTAGATACGAGAGAGGACAGTTGTACTTTTGTAACCAATATTCCATTAAGAAATCCCACTATGGAACCCAGGAACAATGCTACCAGAAAAGCAATAAATGGACTTACCCCGCTTTTTACAATAACTGCAAAAATCCATGCTGAAAACCCAATCACTGAAGGGAAAGATAAATCCAGCTCTCCGCTGGCCACTACAAAAACCATGGTGGCAGCCAGAATAATTGAAGCTCCCAGGGTTGTAAAAACGGCCATGTAGGCCCTATAATTAAGAAAGACAGACGGATTGGCGATGATGAATATGGACATCAATATTAAAAAAACTGAAGTCACGCCAATACTTATTTTATATTTATTAAAAAACTCTATCCGCAGTTTCATTTTTTGATTAAACCCATATAAAAGAATCTTCAGGTGGGAAAAAGGAATTCCCCACCTGATCTTACTCAGTAACTGAATTTTATATTACCTAATTCCTGCTTCTGCAAGAGGTGCTATTCTTTCAAAATTGTCCTCTGTTACAAACCCCGCACCTGTATCATAACTGAGAGGGCTGAATCCATAAAGTTTAGTTAGTACCAGACTGACTATAGGTAAAAATCCCTGCAGATAAGGTTGCTGATCTGAAGCAAGTTGAACGTATCCTTTTCTAAATGCATCAATTATTGCAGGACTGGTATCAAAACCGATGTTTATAATCTCTCCGGGTTTTTTACCGATTGTTTCCATATAAAGTGGTACAGTACCAAAGTTTGTAGAGTTGGAATACAAAATCAATTTTGTTTCAGGATGTGCCAGCAAGGCTCCGCTTATAACCGGAAGAAGCAGCTCCGGGCTGTTTATCTGTTCTACAGTTATCATCTGCTTATCTACAACAAGACCATTCTTCTCAAAAACATCGGCCGAACCCTGCTCTCTTATATAACGGCCCGGCATGCCCCAGTTGCCGAATACGATTACTCTATCTCCTTTTTTAAGGTTGAATCGCTTTAAAGCTTCTTCTGCCAAAGCAGCTCCCTGTGAATAAAGATTTGCGCCAATGTACCCACCGCCAAATCTTTTTCTCACCTCGGGAACATCCACATTCTGGTACATCATAAGTATTCCCTCTTGAGCTGCTTTCTCTGCCAGGGGCATAATTGCATCATCACCAGGATGCCCCATCATCGCTATACCATCCGGTCTGGCTGCAATAGCATCCCGTAGTTGTGCAACCATCTTTTCCGGATCCCAACCAGAAAATACATAGCTGACTTTACACCCCAACAGCTTCTCTGCATCCTGAGCTCCTCTGTATACTATCGAAGCAAATGCGCCTCCAGGTTCCCCGCCGGCGAAGAAACGAATATTGATATCCTTTATTTTATCAGCCGGAAATGCACCAGAGGCTACAATTTCCTCTACGCTTTCTTTTTCACGCTGACCTTCTGCAAATACAAAGGTTGATGCAATAATTAAAATTATAATCAAAGAAAATAACTTTCTCATTTTCTAACCCTCCTCTCTTCTATTACATTAAAGATTCATTTTCTTGAAGAAGCCAATTCTACTATATTAAAACTAAAATATTGATTACTTTCTTATCTCATTATCAATACCTCCTGTATTAAACTAAAATTATCATTAATTGGAATTGGCTTCTTCTTTTTCAATAAAAGTTTGAGTTACCATTATTAATGCAAATTTTATGCCACTTTCGGAAAATAATATTTGTAACCGACCTATCCTTCGGTAACTATTAGATAAGTATTTATGCCAACGTACTTTAGTTGTCCAAAGGAAAGGGGATATTTATTAAAAAACTTCAATTGGGACAAAATTAGACTTAATAATTTTGTATAAAAACCCTTTTTCAGGTGAATATTAACCACCAGGCAGGTTATTATTCACCATTCTTTTAGCTTATACTTTTTTATTCTGTATCGTAAATTACTTCTGGATATTCCTAAACTCTTAGCTGCTGCAGTTACATTCCAACCGGTTTTATTTAACTCCTCGAGTATCAAACTTTTTTCTGCTGTTTCGAGTTTATTTTCTTCTAAAAATATCCTTGACCCGGAAGATTGCGAAAACTCCCTCGGTAAGTGCATTAGTTTTATTTCTTCACCCTCGTTTGCTAAGACAACAACTCTCTCCACAATATTTCTTAACTCCCTGACATTTCCCGGCCAATCATAAGAAACAAAGGCCTGTTTGACTGCTTCCGATATTTTTATATTTTTCCCAGTCTCTTGGGAAAATTTTGATAGGTAATAATCCATTAATGGTAAAATATCTTCCTTTCTTTCCCTGAGCGAAGGTACCCGAATGTTAAGGGTATTTATTCTATAATAGAGATCCTTCCGGAACTGTCCCTCATTGATCATATTCTCCAAATCCCGGTTTGTAGCGCAAATGAACCTTGTATTTACTTTTATGGTCGTATTACTACCCAAAGGTTCAAAGCATCCATCTTCGAGGAGTCTTAATAGTTTTGGCTGTATATGCATTGGAAGTTCTCCGATTTCATCGAGAAAGAGTGTCCCAAGTTCTGCCATACGAATCTTCCCCTTGTAATCTTTTGTGGCTCCGGTAAAAGCACCCCTTTGATAGCCGAAAAGCTCGCTTTCAAATAAAGATTCCGGTATTGAGGAACAATTGATTTTGACAAAAGGATGAAGCCCGCTCTTTAAATGAATCGATTTAGCAATGAGCTCCTTTCCCGTTCCGCTTTCCCCTGTAATTAAAACAGGGGAAGATACAGATGAAAATTTCTTTACCATATATATAATTTTTTTCATTTTTCCACTCATATAAATAATGTTATCTTCGTGGAAAATGTCGCTGAGTATTTCATTCTCTATTTGAACATTTCTCTCGCGGAAAATTTTTTTTACTATATGCAGAATGATATCTGAATTGAATGGTTTGGTTATAAAATCAGATGCTCCCTTTTTCATGGCTTCCACGGCATCCGGAATAGAACCGTAAGCAGTTATCATAACCAGAGGAATATCTCGTTCTGTTTTTTTGAGATAATCAAGTATACCCATCCCATCGATCCCCTGCATCTTTAAATCAGTTATAATAAGATCGACCACTTCACCTTTATCTATCAATCTTAGCGCTTCTTCACCATTTGTAAAAGTAATAACAGAATAACCCTCTTCTTCAAAAAGCATTTTTAAGATAAAACACATATTTTCTTCGTCATCAACTACCATAATTCTGTACATAAGTTACCTCAGAGAATTATTCTAAACATAGTCCCTCTGGAAGGATAAGATTCTACTTCAATCTTGCCCTGATGCTGATCAATAACTCGATGAACAATAGAAAGCCCCAGCCCTGTACCAGAAGTCTTGGTTGTAAAAAATGGGTTGAAAATTTGTCTTTTTGTCTCTTCATCCATCCCACATCCCCAGTCCTGTATTTCAATTATTAACAATTCTCTTTTCATGTAAGCGCGTATTTCGATTCGCCCAAACCCATTACTGGCTTCAATACTGTTCATTATCAGATTTTTTATTGCTTGTTTCATAAGATTCACATCAATCTCAAAATCCCGGAGGTAATTCTGTATCTTTAGGGATATTACAATATCCGGATATTTATATATAGGAAGTGATTCCAGAGATTGTTCTATCAATTTCTTAACAGAATAATTGCTCTTCATAAGTTTTCTCTGATG
>Ga0180301_10001459_pt1 | contig 18692 bp, 17 predicted proteins | sample GuaBasSediGuay16_FD_121797 | JGI IMG/M metagenome (GOLD analysis project Ga0180301, IMG submission 121797) | Subseafloor sediment microbial communities from Guaymas Basin, Gulf of California, Mexico - Guay16, Core 4569-2, 12-15 cm | ecosystem: Environmental > Aquatic > Marine > Hydrothermal... | reverse complement strand
TGAAGGCGCAAAGGAAGAATCTTGACCTCTCGCACGAAGCAGCAGTCGGAAAGATTGCAGAGGAAGAGATACGATACATCATGGCGAGAGGATTCTCCGAAGATGAAGCGGTCGGAATGATCATACGAGGATTCCTGAGCCTCGACATAAAAGGACTTCCAGAAGGCTTGGCACGCGAGACAAAGCGCATGTTCGAGATGACGCTTGATAAGGTGATGTGAGAAGGGCAATTCCCCCATTTTAATACTCTTTTTCGCATGTGGATTTCCTTATGGTTCTTATTCAGTGCTACATATAACTGGAGAGGCAATTTGTTGGTTTAAGAGTACTTATTTAGCTAAATTATGAGATGGTGGTTTATGCCAAGAGAACTCGATGATAAAGATCTGGCGCTCTTAAAGAGGCTTGCTCCAGAACTGGAGGAGATCGTGTGTGAGCAATCGAGTGTGCCGTACAGGTCGATACTTCCACCGCTTGCAAACCATTTCTCTGAGAATGCCGATGACTTCAAGAAACGACTGGAGCGATTGAGTGATGATGAGATCCTGTATCTTGTAGATCTTATTATGGAGGGTTCAGAGAGTTTATCATGCTTAAATCCGGATTATGCAGAGGTCTTCCTGCAGATGGTAGAAGATAAGACCTCGAAGAAGACTGCAGAGAGATTGACTGTTATGTATATAGAAGGTGTCTGTGATTAATCGTTTTGGAAATAGATATTTTGAGGCTTATGACGCCTCTTTTATGAGTTCCAGGGGTTGCCCGCAGCAGACAAGCTCTCTAAGCTCTCCGTATCCAGCTTCTAAGACCTCAACAACGTTTCCACAGATGTTGCATCGGTAGACCTATTTTAATTTTGTCATTATCTATCGCCTACTTTTTACTTTCAGTACTCCTCACATTTTACCATGAAGTAAGCCCTTTCGTGGTCGCAGGAGGGGCATTTTTCTGGTGGCTCTATTCCATAATGGATGTATCCACATTCAAGGCATACCCATTCCACTCCTTTATCTTTCTTGAAGATGGTTCCTGCTTCAACCTCTTTCAGGAGTTTCTTGTATCGGTCTTCGTGGTGTGCTTCAGCCTTAGCGATCGCTCTAAGCCTCGATCCCACTTCTGTTAGGCCTTCTTTCTCAGCTACGTCAGCGAATTCTGGGTACATCTCAGCGGTCTCGTAATGTTCTCCTGCAATTGCTGCTTTAAGATTCTCGACAGTTGTGCCAAGAATTGTGGGGGCTCCCGCCTCGACCTTTATCTCGTCCAGAGGCTCTTTAACCTCTTTTTTAAGCTCGTTTATCAGTTTAAACAAGTTTTTGGCGTGTTCTTTCTCGTTTTCTGCAGTTACAAGAAATATTTCTGAGATCTGCACAAACCCTTCATTCTTTGCGATCTTGGCGTAGCAAGTATATCGATTTCGAGCCTGGCTCTCACCAATGAATGCTTTCGTTAAATTTTCAATCGTCTGCATCATACGCAAGCCTCCTTTACCGAATCCTATAAATTTTAAACCTTCTTTAGTTTTTCGGTTGTATACTACCTAAAATTCAGTAATTACGATGGCTGGGTTTATAGATAAGGCGGACAAAAGTAAACTGTTAAACCGTTTTTGTCATACAAATGATCTCCATTTATCAGGTAAGAGTATGGGCTCGCGGAGATTCGAACTCCGGACCTTCGCCGTGTAAAGGCGATGTCATAACCACCTAGACCACGAGCCCAGTGTCAGAGCCAAAACTTGTAATCCGTAGTATATAAGAGTTGTTTTTTTTAGAGATTATTAATCCAGAATGAAGAAATCCCTAAAACAAACGTAGCCACCGCAGAGTTCGTAAAGTATATCTGTCCCCTCATCTATCTCATTGTGCAATGAGTGTGATCAGAATCACATGCGGTGGGGTCTCTGTTACTGCCGAGTTGTTGCCAGAATCTGCACCCGAAACTATTGAGAGTTTGCTCTCATCACTACCGATCTCATCATCTGCGAAGAGATGGGACGATGAGGTTTATTTCACAGTCCCGATTGAAACTGATAGTGAGAATCAATGCGAAGTGGTGGAGACGGGCGATCTTGCCTATTGGCCACCAGGTGAAGCATTGTGCATCTTCTTTGGTCCAACACCTGCAAGCAGGGGTGATGAGATACGCCCTGTAAGCCCCGTGAATCTCATCGGACGAGTGCATGGCAACCCACGTGTATTCAAAGATGTTAATGATGGCGATCGGGTTGTGGTTGAACGAGTAGAGTGATAAAAGGGTGATCACACAGTAATTACTGATAGTAATGGCATGGTGAAAATATGTCAAATGTAGAATATTTCATAAAATATATATTTGCGAGGGAGATCCTTGACTCACGAGGCAATCCCACAGTAGAGGTTGATGTCAAAACAGAGAACGGATTCGGGCGAGCAAGTGTTCCGTCAGGCGCATCCACTGGGACGAATGAAGCGCTCGAACTCCGCGATGGTGGAGAGCGTTACAATGGTAAAGGTGTGCAGAGAGCCGTCGAGAACGTCAACACAACAATCCGCAACGAAATTCTTGGACAAGACGTGCGACACCAGCGCGAAATCGATCAGAAGATGCTGGAGCTCGACGGCACACCGAACAAAGCAACACTCGGAGCAAACGCAATACTCGGAGTATCACTCGCAGTCGCGAGAGCAGCAGCCAACACACTCAACCTCCCGCTTTACCAGTACATCGGAGGAAGCAACACATACTCACTCCCAATACCAACACTAAACGTCTTAAACGGCGGAAAACACGCAGGAAACAAACTATCAATCCAGGAATTCATGATACAACCACACGGTGCACGAAACTTTCACGAAGCACTCCAAATGGCAGCAGAAACCTACCACACACTTGGAAAAATACTCGAAGACAAATACGGCAAGGGCGCAACCAACGTGGGATACGAAGGAGGATACGCCCCACCAATCCAGAACACGACCGATGCCCTCGATGCAATCACAACAGCAATCGAAAAAGCAGGGTACACAAACGAAGTGAAGATCGGGCTTGACAGCGCAGCAAGCGAGTTCTACAACGGAAAAACATACGAGATCGACGGAAAAAAACTCACACCAGAAGAACTAACAGACCAATACATCGAACTCGTCAAACAATACAGGATTGCATCACTCGAAGACCCATTCCACGAAGACGCATTCGAGAGCTTCAAAGAACTAACAGAAAAACTCCCAGGAACCATAATCATCGGCGACGACATATTCGTAACAAACACAGAACTACTCTCAAAAGGCATAGAAATGGGCGCTGCAAATGCACTCCTCCTAAAAGTAAACCAGATCGGAAGCCTCAGCGAAGCAATGGACGCCGCACGCATGGCACAAACAAACAAGTACAAAGTAATAGTCAGCCACCGCTCAGCCGAAACAGAAGACACCACAATCGCAGACATCTCAGTAGCACTCAACGCAGAGATGATAAAAACAGGCGCACCAGCACGAAGCGAACGAAACGCAAAATACAACCAACTACTGCGCATCGAAGAAGAACTTGGAAAAGCAGCACAATACACCAAACTATAAAACGACTTAGCTAAAACTTTTATTTCAAAAAACTAAAATGTAACAACCTTATCACTCTTTTTTATTATTTCATACAAATCTTTCATCGTTGATACGGGGCACACTTCCGAACCTTCAGATTGGCGTATTTTGAGACAGCTACCACAAGCAAAGATTTCTCCACCATTATCAACCAACGTTTTCATCTCTTCTGTCACCTTAAATTTATCCGTGTCTATAGATTCGCACTCTACACCTTTACCGAGCAAGAACACCTCTACTCCGTCACCCTCTTTCAATGCAAAATTTGCAAACCGAAATGCGTTCCATACCGTTTCCGAGTCGTTTGAATAGATTACAATTCCTATCTTCATGTTTGTACCTCTTTTTGTGCGATTACAATAAAATCGCTCCCACGACTCTCTTTAACAGTCCAATATAACCTATGTAGACTATATAACTCTTTTGATCCCCCAAGTCTTCGCACGCGGTCTTACAGAAACATATAATGACACTGGTTATCTATTAATAGTTGGTTATGGCATAAATAGCGTTTTGATGATACGGATTACCACGCCTTCACGTCTACATCTCACCCTAATCGATATGAACGCCTCGATCGGACGCGTGGATGGAGGTGTGGGGATCACACTCGATGAGCCTGGCATCTGTATCACAGCAGAACCAGAAGCAACCGTGACTGTAACCGGGGACGATCAACTTGCAGAGCGCATGATGCGTGCTGTGAAAAAAGTTCATCCAGATGCAGGTCTTCGTATCCACATCGAGGACTCGTATCCTCCACACGTTGGACTCGGCTCTGGCACACAGGCAGCGCTTGCGGCTGGGATGGCAACGAGCGAATTGTACGACCTCCAACTCGACGCAGTGGAAATTGGGAAAAAAGTTGGGCGTGGTGGCACGTCCGGAATCGGGATTGCAGCCTTTGAAAAAGGCGGTTTCATCCTCGACGGCGGGCATCGTTTCACTGATAAGATGGCATTCTCGCCATCGTCAGCAAGCAGCGCTGATCCCGCGCCCATCCTCGCCAGACACGAGTTTCCAGATTGGGAGATCGTCCTTGCCATACCAAATGTGAAAGGTGCATCAAGCAGACAAGAGGTTGACATATTCGAGAAGATCTGCCCAATCCCCCTCGGCGAGGTCCAAGCTCTCTCACATATAATACTTATGAAAATGCTACCAGCAGTCGTGGAGAGTGATTTTGAAGCTTTCAGTAACGCGGTTAACAGAATACAAGAAGCTGGATTCAAAAAACATGAAATAAACTTACAGAACGACGAAATCAAAGGGCTCATGAAAACCATGAGAGACGCGGGTAGCGAGGGCGTTGGGATGAGTTCGTTCGGACCCGCCGTGTACGCCCTGGCCGAGACACCCAAAAACGTGCAAAAAGCTGCCCAAGAATTTCTTGACCAGACGATCGGCGGAAAAGTGATGATCACACACCCCAGAAACCGAGGTGCAAAGATCTGCACCCGATAAAACCAAAACTCGCATCACAACCCACGAAGCAAAGCAAGGACAGCTTCCTGGCATCTCGCTGCCGCAAACTCAATATCCCACTTCTGAAGATCTCTATCAACCACAAGATTGCTGATACCACGGATCTCAAGCAACGGAATCCCATAAAGATCACAGACATGAGCAGCAGCAGCACCCTCCATATTCTCACATATCCCACCAAAACGCCGCTGAAGCATTTTACCACGCTCCTCTTTACCCGACGAACACGAAACCGTGATAAAAGTACCAGTAACCGACTCAAAACCCTCAGCACTCAAAACCGCCTCGGCGCGCTCAACCAAATCCCTATCCAACGGAAACCTATTGTAACGCGTCACTGTCGGCGTTTCAATAACTGGCAGATTCATCCCTTCAAGACCCAGAAAACCACTCTGCGTACAGACACCTTCGTCCCCATAAACCTCCTCACACGCAACAACCACATCACCAACCCCAATGCCCATGCCAGGATAAGCACCCCCACAACCAAAAAGAATCACCATCCCAGGCGCAACCGACTCAACAACCGCTGTCAACAGATGACTCACATTAACCTTACCAACACCAGTCAAACCAAACATAACACTGAAACCCGCAAGCCGCCCAGTGAAAACCAGACGATTCGCAACCATCCGACGTCCAAGATCATCAATCTCACCACACAACCGCTCACCTTCAACCGACACAGAACACAACAACAGAACAGGCTTACCCATCAAAACACCCCATTAAACCCCACAACTGGGATGATCAATCTCCACAACACCCAAGCACGTACTCGCTTGGATCACTCACATGATTCAGTAAAAGGATCACATCACCCATGTTCACCGCTCCGTCGCAGTTAACGTCCCCGCATGCTGATGCCCCCTCTAATGCTGCTTCGGCATCCACCAGTCCCCAGCCGTACTCTTCATCCCATCCAGGATCTCCAAGATCGTGTGCCGTACTCTCTAATGCATTTCTGATATTATCAGGGCCTGTTACACCATCAGCGATTAAAAGTGCTGCCACCCCAGATACGTGCGGGGTTGCCATTGAGGTCCCCTGTAAGAACCAATAGTCGAAGGTACACGGATCTCCAGAAAAAGTTTGCTGGAGAACCCCATCGTCATAACCATCACTGTTTTGATCTACCGTTGTATCACCACCAGGGGCAACCAGATCAAGGTAACTACCGGTATTGGAGTAATATGAACGCGTTTTATCATATCTTGTGGCACCAACTGCAATTACATAGTCATCATAAGCAGCAGGATAGCACGGCGCATTCCCTTTTAAATACTCATTGCCAGCAGCGGCAATGACGGTGACCCCATGGTTGTATGCATACATAACTGCATCTTCCATCGTACTTGATGCAGGTGCACCCAAACTCATACTGATGATATCTGCGCCATTGTCTGTGGCATAGTAGATAGCATTTGCTATCATGGCAGTAGTTCCATAACCTGTAGCATTAAGCACTTTCACAGGCATGATAGAGCAGTCAAACGCTACCCCTGCAACACCTTCCAAGTTATTGGTTGTCTGGGCAATGGTACCAGCAACGTGCGTACCATGTCTATGATCATCATTGGGGTGTGAATCAGAATTAACATAGTCGTAGCCCTGTACAAAAGTGGTTCCAGCCAGATCGGAAGCCTGGCAGTAAATGTCGTAATCTTCATAAGCCACGCCAGTATCTATTACTGCTACCACCGCGCTTGATCCTGTCGATATCTCCCATGCGGGTTCCATGTTAATCCCGCCCTGATCGAAGCCATGAAGATGCCACTGGTATGAATAATATGGGTCGTCTGGAACCATGAGTGCATGCACTATAAAGTTTGGTTCTGCATACTCCACCTCAGCCAGGCTCTCATGTATCGAGACCATTTCATCAACTGTTTTACCTGCGGGAATCTGTATGATTTTTGTCCCTGAGAGTAGAGTAGACTCCACGGAACTTCCTTGTTCGGAAATCAGCGCGTTTACCGCACCCTCTCCGACGTATGGTTTGAACTTGACAAGAATCTCACCAGGCACGTACTCTGCTGCAACAGGAGCATGATTAAGTCCTTTTTGCTCGAGGATATTTGACTCATTACCTACATCCCATGTCGCACTCGCGGCGCCCGCCGCCGCAGTGCATGCGAGCAAAGTGATCAATGTTGTTATTCCAACCACGATTCTGAGTGTGCACCCTCTACTGTTGCTTATAAGCATCTATTTTTGTCCTCCTTTTCTACTGCTGTGAAAATGCTGGACTCTGGTATTTCAAGCAGTTTCACTATAATATTTATTTGTGAACTGAGACAGAATAAAAATCTTTCGAAATTCTTCTGCAGGGGATTGTGGCTATCGAGCTTCAGAGAGTGGCATTTTAGAGTACGCAACCCCTTCATACCTTTAATGTAACTGAAGTGGATCGGTGTGAAAAGAAGGGTTTATATGTGGCGGGTGTTTTTAGGGTGTTGTTTGTTTATTTGTTTGGAGGCTGTGTTTAGGATGAGATTGGTGTTGCTTGGTCCTCCTGGTGCTGGTAAGGGTACGCAGGCGAAGAGAATTGCTGATGAGTATCGTGTCCCTCATATTTCGACTGGTGATATTTTGCGGGAGAATCTGCGGGCTGAGACGCCGCTTGGGCTTGAGGCTAAGGGTTTTATGGATCGTGGCGAGCTTGTTCCTGACGAGGTTCTTGTTGGGATTATAAGGGATAGGCTTGGGAAGCCTGATTGTGCTGGTGGTTTTATGCTTGATGGGTATCCGCGGACGATACCGCAGGCTACGGCGTTGGGAGAGATTCTTGGTGAGAAGGGTACTCCGCTTGATGTGGTTTTGAACATCGATGTTCCTGATGAGGAGTTGGTGTCGCGGCTCTCTGGTAGGCGTATGTGTGAGTGTGGTGCGAGTTATCATGTCCAGTTCAACCCGCCTGCGGTCGAGGGTGTTTGTGATGCGTGTGGTGGTAGGTTGTATCAGAGGGATGATGATAAGGAGGATGCTATCAGGAATCGCTTGCAGGTCTACAGTGATCAGACGCAGCCGCTCATTGATTTTTATTCGAAGGAGTCGCTCCTTGCGAGTGTTGATGGCACTGGGGGTATTGATGAGATATTTGCAGCGATCAAAAAGATCCTGGATGCATATAAATAACACACAAGAAATATAAAATATTATAATTTTTTAGGTTTTTTTTATGATTGATCCCAAGATGAAGAAGTCGATTGAAAACTTGCTCCTGGTGTTTGGTTTTTCCTTGATGTTCGGAATCATCGTGCTGGGGCAGGAGTTTAGGGACTCGCTCGGTACAACGGTTGGATTCGTACTGAATCCGCTTTTGGCTCTTCCAATCGATGTTACACTCTTTATTCTTGCAGCTATAACGGGTGTGTATGCTTCCATAATCCAGAAGTACACGATGGATTGGGATCTGATGAAACGAGTGCAAGGGCGGATGAAGGACTTTCAGAAGGAGTTCAGGGAGGCGCAGCTTGCAAACAACCAGCAAAAACTGAAAAAACTTGAAGAGAAGCGTTCTGCGATGATGGGGGAGCAGATGGAGATGTCCAAGCAGCAGTTCAAACCGATGGCGTACATCAGCATCATATCACTCCCGATATTCATGTGGGCGTACCAGGTAATTCATGCGCCAACCGCTTCTTATGAGATGGTCTTTCCATTCTGGGGCAGGCAGGCACTCGCAACAGAACTCATAGGACCAATACAGCACTGGATTTACTGGTACTTCATCTGCTCAATGCCAGTGAGCCAGATAGTGCGAAAGGTGCTGAACATCGGCGGGATATGAAGATTACCATCAGCGGTTTTCCTGGCAGTGGGACGAGCACCATTGCAGGAATGCTTGCGGATCACATGGGTCTCAATCTTGTTTCTGCAGGTGAGACGTTCAGGAGGCTTGCAGCAGAATACAATATGAGCCTTGAAGAGTTCGGAGTTCTTGCAGAGAGAGACCCTGAGATTGACATGCGACTGGACATGGAACAGAAGAGAATGGCGCTGGAGCATGATGGTATCCTACTTGAGGGAAGGCTTGCAGGACATTTCACAGAGGATGCAGACCTACGAGTATGGCTCGATGCACCACTGTGTGTTCGAGCAGCACGTATATCAAAAAGAGAGGGAAAACGGGTAGCACATACCATCGATGAGACGATTAAGCGTGAGGAATGCGAATCTAATCGCTACAAAGAATACTATCAGATAGATTTGAACGACCACACAATATATGATCTGATAATTGATACATCGAAACACACACCTGAAGAGATAACGGCTATAATACTCAGGGAGATAGAAGAACGGATACGAAGAGAAGAATGATTCGAAAAAAAGCGGGTAGAGAGAAATTAGTCTTGAAGGAGGCGGCAACAGACCCTGAGTATGGTTCTCTACCATCGGATCGGTCGATCAGTGAGCATATACTAAGAGGCGTTGTGAACCTCGAGAAGCCTGCTGGACCAACGAGCCACGAGGTTACTGCTTGGGTCAGGAAGATCCTGGGTATTGGCAGGGCAGGGCATAGTGGGACGCTCGATCCTGGGGTAACAGGTGTCCTTCCGATAATGCTGGAAGACGCCACTCGCGTGGTGGATATGGTCAAGCAGGCAGGAAAGGAGTACATCTGCCTGATGCGATTGCACAGACCGACACCGAAAGCGGTAACAAGAGAGATTTGCCGGGAGTTTGTAGGTCAGATATATCAGACACCATCACTTAAGTCGGCAGTGAAGCGCCAGTTGCGCACACGGGAGATCTATGCAATCGATATCCTTGAGCTCGACCAGAGAGAGGCACTCATGAGGATCGAGTGTGAGGCAGGGACTTATGTCAGGAAACTCTGCCACGATATTGGGCAGGTGATTGGATCGGGAGCGCACATGCAGGAACTTCGAAGAGTGAGAGCGGGACCGTTCCCAGAAGATACATCTGTAACATTGCACACGTTAAAAGACGCGTACATTGCGTGGGTGGAGGAAGAGGATGAGAGAGAACTGCGACGTGTCATACAGCCAGTTGAGAATGCACTCGCGCATTTACCAAGAATCACTCTGCTTGACACTGCGGTTGCTGCGATCTGCAATGGAGCACCGCTTGCAACACCAGGAATTGCTGAGATAGATGTGGGGATAAAGAAAGGGGATCAAATACTCTTAAGTACACTTAAAGGAGAGGCGATAGCAGTTGCAACGGCACATTACCCTGCCGAAGAGATTGTCAAACGGGAAAAAACCATTGTAGCAACTACGAAAAGGGTGATTATGGAGCCGAATACTTATCCCAGGCACTGGAAAAGTCAGAAGATTGACGCAATCATCAAGTCTTCAAAGCTCTGTTGAGTCTGTTTTCTTTAATTGTTTTTTAAGCTCTTTCTTCCGCTTGCTCTGGTATTCGTCTACTAAATACTGTAACCATTCCCGTTTCTGGCTCTTGCGGTACTCTTCTGCTCTCTTCTCCCATTCGGCAATCGCGTGCCTGAGGTCGTCTGTTACGACCACTGCAAAGTCGTTCTCTATCCTGGGCGGTAGCTGTCCTGGGGAGAAGACAGGTATGTTCTGGGTGAAGAGTTCTTCTGCTGCTGCGTGTGACATTTCGTTACATGCGATGACTGCTCTTACTCCGAGTTCTGCGAGGATGTCTGCTGTGGCGGAACCGCCCCCGCTTGCGTCCGTTATTATGAGTATGTCTCCTTTTTTTATCCCGTATCTCTCCTGGGTCTTGCGTATGCTGTCTCTCGTGAAGGAGTCCACGACCTTGACAGGTGTGGCACGACCCGTCATCTCAAGTCTTCGCATATGATTGATATTCCTATTTCGCTCTTTTAAACCAGCTATTACATCGTTTTTCTTCTTTAATTCAAATTTCAACTGTTTTATCTTTTTATTTCTAATTTTTATCTCTTTTTCCCTCTTTAATTTTTTATATTTTTCAGTCTTAAAAGTTTTAATCTTCCCCTCCAATCTCTCGATGGTAGCGTCCTTCTTCGCTATCTTCTCTTCGAGATAACTCACGTACTCTCGTAAAGTACCTATCTCCTCCTCTTTTCGGAGGAGCGTTTCATCCTTGACCTTCGGGCTTTCCACCTTCTCAACCATCGCCTCTGATCTTGCACTTGTGCTCTCCGATCTCAACTCTGATAGTGCAGAATCTATCGTCTCCCCCTTAACAACCCTCGCCTTCACCTCGTCCAGATCACTTGGGGTATGAACCTTCTGTTCTATCTGAGAAAACTTGTTCTTGTACCGTTTGAAGGTATAGAGTGCTGCTGCAAGAGAATCGCGCTCGTGTGCATTCGCATACTCAAACCCCTGTGTGAGCTCGATCTTCTCATCTATTCCGAGTGATTCGGGCGGCAGACCAGCAACTGCATTGAAGCTTCGCCGGACCCGCTCAACCGAATGCGGCATAGGGTTTACATCGGTTGCAACAATCAAGGGCTTTCCGATTTCTGAGAGTGTCTCAACTGTTTCAGGGATGCCTGTTGTACGCGAGCTTCCAAGATAGACCACCTCTCCGCCGAGATCGAGCGCCGCTACCCCTGTGGTCGTCCCGGGATCTATCCCTACGATAACATAAACCCTTTTTGATCCTCTGAGAGGCTTGAACTTGAAACTATCCTTTTCAATAGTCTTCGCTCTGACTTGAACATCGCTGAAACGACCAGTGCGTACCTTAAGCTCTTCTCTTGGTGCCTGAACGATGAACTCACCCCGGGTGTACCCGCCATAACCACGTGCAACCCTGAGCGAGTAAGATGTCTTATTGGATTCTGTGTACGCCTTGAGATGTGCCTCTATCTCTCGTGTCATCGCTCGTACGGCACCATGAACCTTTCTGCGATACCTGTTCTGGCTCCATCCGCCGCGCCCGAGTGAACGTGCGCGTGTCACTGTGATCCTGGTGGCATCTTCAAAGACCTGGAGCACACTGCCCACGCCATTCTGCGCGAGCAGGGCACAGGCATGCGCTTCGCTCGCAGGATCAAAACGGTTGATTGCGATTCCGTATCTGCGTGCGATCGCTTCAAGGCTTCCGGGTTCATCGCCACCTGTCACCTGCACCACTCGTGTACCGAATGGCAGCGCCCCTACGAATCTGTTAAGCTCTCTTCTGTTTGATCCAAGCTCGTGGATATTATCGATTGCCAGTATCTCTGGCTTATAGTCTCGAATCAGTTGGAGCAGCCTGTGTCTCTCAACCATACGAAGCTTTTCAAGATTCTTATCCTGAAGTATCACCACTGCGTATGACGGGTCTCTTCGTGCGGCAGGCGAACCCTTTGCGATGTCAATTCCGAAGATGGTCTTCTTCAAATCCAAACGTTACTTAGATCGCCAGTTCTACATATTTAATTTGCGCAGAGTACAGATTGGAACGATCTTAAGATGTGACTTGTGCAGAAGAAATAATTACATATATCATTATTAGGTTGGGACTTTTGAAAATTACTTACATAGGGATCAGGATAAAAAAATAGAAAGGAGGTAAAGGAGAGCAGGTGTTTTTTTGCTCTCGCTTGTATCTCCTTAATGTGGTGGGATTACTGCGTCGCGCTCGCCTGCTGGCATGAACTGACGTAGTCCACCGATTCCGAATTCTCTGCGTGGGTACCTGAAGTCAAATTGCAGGTTGGGGTCTGCAAAGCTTGCCTTGATGATCGGGTTTGTCGAGTATGCTGCACCACGTGCGTGTGCTGCACCTGCGATGATTCCGATGTATCCGCCCATGTGCCCGACGTTCATTGCAAAGTCTGGATAGTTTGGCCCTTTGAGTTCGTAGGGTATGCCCTGGTCTGAACGATAGGAGAATGTGTGTCCCATGTTCTGCTGATCCTGCAGGTCGTGTCCATAGAAGCCGAGTCTGAGGTAGTGTTCCTTGGTTAGTGGTGTGTTGTAGTGCCACGCCGCATTGCCAAGGTCTGGGTCACCTGTCATTGCGCCTGTTGCTGCACCCGAGGCTGCTGCCTGGATTGAGTATCTCTGGCTTCCGCCGAAGTGTGCTTCGCAGAGCCCTGGATATTCGTCATAGCCCTTCTGGCACCATCGTGAGACTTCTTCAGCAATCGCCATCATGTTCTCATACTTGTTCGGTACTTCTCCGACTCCGCACTTCCACTTGTCCATTGCGTAGATTGCGCCGTGGTATCCGTAGTCTTCGAGCACCTCATCGGTGTATACTGAGATGATGTAGTTGGACCAGCCTGATGAGCCACCCGCCATGTAGTTGTGAAGCCATGCTTGGTCTGTTATAACGCATCCAGGGGTTAGTGCTTCGACTATGACCTTGACTGGATCAATTCCGCCGTCAAGCCCTTCGAGTGCTTCTGGTACGCGGCTTGTCTGATTGCAGTCTGAATAGTATCCGAGTGGGATTCCGCCTGCTGAGTTGTTCCTCTGGGCACGCCTGTACGGTAGTTGTGTTCCCATGAAGACCACATCACCGTGTTTGATTGTGAAGACGAAGTCACTTGTAACAGCATCGCCTGCTGGAATGTCGTATGCGCATAGGAAGGCAAGGCTTGCCTGCTGTCCGACCCATGCACGTGATAGTCCGCCGTCTGATGTGCGCACTGCCATTGTGGGTATGCGTGCTACCTGGAAGATTCGGTCTCCGACCTCTGATTTGATCTGGTCTGCCTGGTACTTAGGAAACATCTTGTTGATGTCTATTAAGAAGCGCTGGTCGATTGCGTCTGCCAGTTCATCGTTTCCTGTGAAGCACTTGGCATAGCTGTCCTTAACCAGCTCTGGGTTTGTCTCTGCCGTGTGCTCCATCATGATCGCACCGGCGCCGATGTTGTGGTTGAGCATTTCCATGTAGAGACTGATAGACTCTGGTGTGACCTCTTTTCCGAATCTGCGCTCTATTGTCTCGTGCGCAATGGTAAGGCCATTGATAGCGGTTCTTCGCATATCATCGTAGCACTGCTGCATTGCAGGGTTGTTCTCATAGTTGAGGTCATCCATCTCAAGCCCGGCGATATCTGTGCCTGGCTTCCATCCTTTGTGTGCTGGTGTGTCTTCGCCACCTGCCCACTCGCGGTCAAGACCTGTTATCCTATAGGTCTGCAAGACCTTCTGTCCCATCTGGGCGCCTTTTAGGTGGAGATCAGGGTTGTAGTTAGGTATGCCGCGCTCAGCGGTGATTCTCTTTGCTGCTTCCCATGCCTCTGATTTCCTCTTACTCTGCATTACGCCGTCGAATACGTGGAAATCGCCTTTGTTGATTGCTGGATCCTGCCCATATTTCAGCTCTATCGAGTTCATCTTTGAGTTCTTGCTCTGCAGGAACAATTCCTTTGGATATTTTACCATTTCTATTTCACCTCTTTACATTCCTGTTATCTTTTCGGGTACCATGTTCCCAAGCATTTTGAGCCGCTGGATTCTGCGACCCCATTGGAGCGCTTCTCTGACCTCTTCATCTGGCTTGTCTGGGTCACCTTCTCTTGTGCATGGTTCGCCGCGGTCTGTACGATACACAACTGTTCGCTTTATGAGTTCTTCCTCTGATAGTGCTTTGCCCATACCGATAGGCGTATCTACCGGGTTTCCAAAGCTGTCTTTCTGGTAGACAACCTCGCCACCGGACGCAATGCATCGCTCTATAGGATCAAACATCATACCATCTGCGTCAAGTCTGCAACTGTGACCTGTGCAGGTGTACTGCCTGACCTGATCTCTTGCTGCATCGCAGATCTCTGTCTCAAAGAGAGTTCTGCATGCCTCTTCAAGGTCGCGCTGACGCATCTCAAGCGTTACTCGTCCAGAGTAGACACCGTTGTCGATTCCTCTGAATCTGTTGTGGTACATCCATGCTCTGGTATAGTGTGCGATCGGTGGGTTGTACATCGAGTCTGTCATGATGATCGTGTCCATTCTATCGCCTGCCTTTGCACCTTCTGTTGGTGGTACAAGGTCTCTCATTGGATCCTCTGGCTCGCCGATCTCGGCTAGTGGTGGGTTCACTGATTTGTATGCTTCACCGAGTTGTCTATGTCCTATCAGTGTGAGGAAGTCCTTATCCGAAAGTGTTCGGATCTTCTCCAATTTAACGCTTGGATCCATCACTTTCTTTCGGTTCTGCATTACCCTATCATCTGTTGGAACAAATTGTCGTTGATAAACCATTCTTCTTCACCTCTATTTGAAGTTCCCTTTTATCTCGGCTGCTGCACTCGCAATCGCTTCCATCGGCTTGCGTATAAGGTCTACTTCGCCGAAGATGTCCCCTACGAGTCCTGATGTTGCCTCGGGTCCATAGACCGCTGTGCCGCTATCAAGAGATACTGCTGCTGCGATAAGTGGTATCGCGAATCCCTTTGAGTGGCGGGTCACAATATGGTTACCGCTGAAGATACCTGGGCTTCCTCCACCATAGATAGCGTGGCTGAAGAACGAGAAGCTTACACCATTACCCATGCCGTCGCCGTAACCTGCATGTGGCAGTCCTGTCTCATGCTCGATCAGGTCATTGAAGTAGAGCAGTGTTGATGACACGCCCTGTGCCGCTCGTGCCGCACCCTGGTTGACGATAACTGCTGCAACGAGTCCTGCGCACACATAAGCGTTCCATGCTGATGGATCGTTTGCACTGTAGAACTTGTAGCCAGATGGCAGGGTCTTGCCCACTTTGATAGCACCATCTTCAAGTGCTCTTCCGACGGTCGCTGCAACAACATCACCTGTGCAGCCATGACCCGCTTCCTTCACGAGGTCGTAGACCACGTTGTTCGCATTAAGTCCCTGGCATGCGTGAACAAGTGCCTGCCAGCGTCTCCATCGACCAATTGCATCTCCCATTTCCACATGACCAATTGCTTCCAGTGTTGAACTTAGAGCAACAGCTTCAAGGGTTCTCTTCCTGGTTGAAGCCACGACATGGTTTGCCATAATGTTTCGCATGGCAAAGCCTGGTCCCTCATTAGCACAGCTTGCGGCAAGTAGTGAGATCACGTTTCCGCCCATGAACTCGTATGTCTGCGGGTATCGCCCATAGAATGCACAGTGTACGAGGGGGGAAGCGTGGAAGTCGAGATCGTACTTCTCCATCACAAGGTCAGTCATTGCCTGTGCGACTGTTGTGAGTGCTGTTGTGTACTCGACGCCTGTGTTTGAAAGTTGCTCTGAGATCTTGACGTACAGCACGTTCCCTTTCTTCATTGGGGTAATTTCTGTCCCGTCGCCAGGGTTGACTTCAAGTCTCTCTTTGAGCCTTGCTACGATGTCATTTGCATCGTTTACAAGTGGTAGGTCCATGGTTCGAGTTTTCACCGATTTTGGCGGGTATACGCCACCTGGAGAACTCTTTATTCCAAGTTTCTCTTTGTTCGGTATGTCTGGGAAGTGTATGTACTCGTTGGCATAGTGCCCAGTCGAGAGGGCTTTCTGTGCTCCTCCGAGGTTCACTGCCACGGAACGCTTGAAAATACTTGCAAGCTCTCTTACAGCGGGGTTCTGGACTGGTGTTATGGCTTCAAGCGGTATGCCTGATTCCAGTACCTTACCATTGTCCCCGTATAGATCTATTTTTTCTGTTAGATAGGCCATTTATATTCGTTCCTCCATTATTTTTGATTTCGAGAACGTCTCAGGTTCTGGCACACGATTCACAGAAGACTCATTCGAGTATTCATTTTTGTGTACCATCATCTACCGTCACAATCCTCAGGCGATATAATATCTTGTTTGTATTTAAGTTTTTTGTTTTGATCATGATAAACCATTATAAAGATACAATATTTTTTAATATTACTAAAATATTTTTAACCATGCATGGTCAAGTGAGAGAAAACGACCAACAAAGCTATAAATGAAATGGAGTGCTTGCATTCCTTTAAAGTTGTTGCGCCCGGAAAAATCACAATTCTGACACAACAACCAACAAATTGACTCCACGGCAATAGGATAATATATATAATTCAACACCCAACCTTGAATGGATCATGAAGATACTGCGTGTGAATCTCACGAAAGAGACAGGTGCTGTTGAAGAGATTGGTGATGAGTTTTTATCATTCATCGGTGGCAGAGGGCTTGGTGTGGCACTTCTCACACAGGAAGTTGATCCGAACGTAGAGCCCCTCCAACCTGAAAACAAGCTGATATTCACCCGAGGCGCATTGACAGGCTCGTCAATCCCCTTCTCTGCACGCCACAACACAACAAGCATTTCACCGCTCACAAAGACGATCTTCAGTTCCAATGCGGGCGGAAACTTCGGGTGTGAACTTGCCCGCACAGGCTACAATGGTTTGATAATCGAAGGACGAGCATCCTCACCACTATACCTACAGATCGATGACAACGGGGCTGAGTTTCGAGACGCTTCCAACCTCTGGGGCTGCGACGTCTTCGAGACCACGACGACCTTAAAAAAAGAGTGCGGAGTGCACTTTCGAAACACGCTCGTTATAGGCACCGCCGGGGAACAAAGAGTGTGCTTTGCAAATATTATGACACAACTCCATCGAGCGTTCGGTCGTGGTGGGCTTGGTGCTGTAATGGGCAGCAAAAACCTGAAAGCAATCGTTGCAACAGGGAACAGTTCAGTCCCCTCGGATCACTATCGCGATATCGAGGCAGGTTTATGGAAGAAGGTTGTTGACGGTGTTGGAGGACTGAAGTCCATGGGAACCTCAAGCATTCTCCAGGTGGCAAATGAGAACAACGCACTCCCAACCAAAAACTACTCAACGACCGTCTATGAAGATGCTGAAATGATAAGCGGGGAAGCACTCCGCAAGTACACAATCAACCAGAGCACCTGCCACAGCTGCCTCATCGCATGCAAACGAGTAACACAGAGCAAGAAACATAATATCATAACAGAAGGCCCCGAGTACGAGACACTGATGAGCCTCGGATCAAACCTCTGTGTCAACAACCTCGACGACATAATAAAGTCCAATTACCTATGCAACCGCTACGGACTCGACACACTCTCCACAGGCGCTGCAATCGCAAGCTTGATGGAATCGAGAGAGAAGAAACACGCTCGATACGAGATCAAATGGGGCGATGGCGAGAGAGTGCATGAAGTGATCGAACTGATCGCACGAAGAGAAGGGATCGGCGCAGAACTTGCAGACGGCGCTAAAGCATTCGCAGAGAAACACAGTGTACCTTCCTACACAGTGAAAGGAATGGATTTCCCAGGACACGACGCTCGAGGCGCAGCAGGACAAGGGCTCTCATACGCCGTATCGAACCGCGGCGCAGATCACCTCTACAGCATGGAATATATCGAAGAATACGGACACCCAAAAAGAAACAACATATCTGGAAAGGCAGACCAAGTAATATATAACGAGAACAGAAACGCAGTACTTGACTCAATCGCACTCTGCAAGTTCTCAATCCGATTCTACACTCTCGAAGACTACCTGACAATACTCTCAAAAATAATAGGAAACTCAAACGAAGAAGAGATGCAGAAACTCGGCAGCCGAATCGTTCAGATGGAACGACAGTTCAACTGCAAACGCGGTTTCAACCGAAAAGACGACACGCTACCAGAAATAATGAAACCAGCAGGATTCGAAGAGGAGCTTGAGAGATACTACCACCTCCGCGGCTGGAACCCCAACGGATGCCCACCATGAAAAATAAAGCATAATTAAAAATT
>Ga0180301_10001458_pt1 | contig 18693 bp, 22 predicted proteins | sample GuaBasSediGuay16_FD_121797 | JGI IMG/M metagenome (GOLD analysis project Ga0180301, IMG submission 121797) | Subseafloor sediment microbial communities from Guaymas Basin, Gulf of California, Mexico - Guay16, Core 4569-2, 12-15 cm | ecosystem: Environmental > Aquatic > Marine > Hydrothermal... | reverse complement strand
GCAGGTCCTCGTGTTGGAAGGCTAGGAAATTTATTAGGTGATATTGCATGAAGTATCCAATAGCAAATTGATCCAAATCCAAGTGCTATAAGCGCGTATAGTAACCCTTCTACAACTTCTATGAACCTGCCTGTACGATGAAGCACAATTAAGGTTGCGAAAAAGGCGCTAATGCATAACAAAATTCCTGTACCATTACTGAGAAACCATCCTGGAATAATAGCATATACTATTGGTATTAAGAATGATATGATTCTCTCCTCGCTCTCAATAGCTAGAAGAGCTATCGTTATCAATATGGGTACGACTAATATGAAGTCCTCATAATATCCTATAATACATGATCCTAATCTTATGGGTACCGTAATTCGCGATACTGTCACTAATGCTAAGGGTCTGATCAAACTAATTATATGCGCTATGATCGCTATGAGCGAGATAGCATTCATAGCCTTAAGTACTATCATGTACCTCTTCATGTGGCAAGCCTCTCGTATAATCTTTCTAGATTCCTTAATACCTTTTTATAATCATACTCACTCAATACCTTCTTAAAGCCATTCTCTCCAAGCTGCTTAGCGAATTTCACATCCTCTATTAAAGAGATAATTGCCTCATGCCATGCCTTTATCTTAAATGGCGATACGTGAATCCCATTAATGAGGTGATCAACTATATCCTTTAAGGGCGAGATAGCACTTACTATAACTGGTTTCTTAAGAGCCCATGCCTCCAATATTGTTATCCCAAATCCTTCAAATATTGACGGGTATACTACAAACAAGGATTTTGCTATGAGTCGTACCTTCTCCTCATGAGATACTGACCCTAGCATCATAACGTTTCCCTCTAATCCTAGTCTCCTTATTAGGTAAAGGTATTCACGTGATGCAGGTCCACTTCCTACTATGAGAAACTTCACCTCAGGATGTACTCTCCTAACTGTTTTTAATGCTAAAAGGACTGTACGCAAATTCTTGTAGAATGTAAGTCTACCTACGTATAATATTGTAAGGTCGTCGTAAGTAATATCACCCTCATCAACTACCTTATAGTACTGGATCAGATCTATACCATTAGGTATGACCCTGACAACTCTATGTTCCCTCGAACGCTCTATTATTTTCTCTATGTCGTGTTTAGTCTTGAACGAGGGAACTACTATTGCATCAATCTTAGCATATCTATACAGAAGTCTCTCTCCCCTCATACTTAAGCGACTTTTAATTAACGTAACCTTATGTGAGGGTTCTACTTCATAGAAGATCTGATAAATGAAGGGGAAGTCCATACTGCTCTTTACATCATGAACTGTAACAACATGAGGCATGCCATATCTATTACGGAGCATGGAGCCGAGGATTATAGGCGTATACGTATTGGAATGAATTATATCTACCCTAACCTTACTTAACTTTGTCCTCGCCTTTCTATATCCCATTAATATATACTTCATATTGGTACATAATCCCCTTGGTAAGAAAGGCGTTGGTTTAAGTTCTGGAGCTATATTTATTACTTCTATGCCTAAAGCTGATGTAATTTCCCTAACTTCTTCATCAGTATTAAAACATACTACGTAAACCTTATGTCCTCTCTCAGCCATGAACTTAGCGTAAAGCCAGAATACATACTCGCTTCCCCCTGTACTGTTGGAAAGGTAGTTCGTACAATACAATATGTTCATTGTTCCTCCCTTCGCCTCATTTAAAATCTGAGAATTTCTTATTTAAAAGAATAAATTAATTAAACCATGAGCTTATAGTAATAAAAAGATTTAAGGGAGAGAGCGTAAGATTGTATTGGTGTAATGACGTAGGCGCCGGGGTCGCCTAGCCAGGTAGGGCGCGGGTCTGCTAAGCCCGTGGGGGTTCCCCCGCGCGGGTTCAAATCCCGCCCCCGGCGCCACATCTAATATTATATCACGTGTGACGTTATCGAAGAGGATGTGTTAATTGGCCAAGTATGAGCGGGGGTGCCCGAGCCAGGTCAAAGGGGCGGGACTCAGGATCTTACAAGATGGGAGCTCCCGTGGCGTAGGCCTGCGTGGGTTCAAATCCCACCCCCCGCACCAATTGTTTAAATAGTTAAGATCTGAGCGCCTATGCTGAGGATAAAATATTCCCAAGATCTCCTAAACGATCTTATGAGATATTTTAATCCTGCTTTCATAAGGAGAATGTTACATTCACTAGCTGTTCCGCCAAGTAGATACTACCTTAGGGTAAATACGCTAAGGATATCCAGAGAGGAGCTAATCGCTAGACTAAGGAGGTATGGTCTAAAGGTATTTCCTGATGAAGTATTGAAGGATGCCGTTTACATAAGGGTTAATAACGTACCACAAGAGGTTCCTGTTAGTAAATACACCATAGTTGCTGATAAACATGCGGCAGAGAGTGTTATGATGGGTGCGAACCTATATATACCTGGGATTGTGAAGTTCGATAAAGATATCTCACCAGGTGATTATGTTACAATAATTGATCCTAAGGGAAACGTTGTAGCATGGGGACGTGCAGTAGTAGGTAGCGATGAAATTAGGAGCAAACAAAAGGGCATTGCTGTTAAGGTGATGATTAGTAGGTATCGTGTGGTATCTCTTAGAGACCTCGATGAGTACAAAAAAGGACTCTTTTATGCTCAAAGCTATCCTGCTATTCTCACATCCCATTTACTTGATCCTTCATCCGACGATATAGTTGTTGACATGTGTGCCTCTCCCGGCGGTAAGGCCACTCACTTGGCCCAGCTGATGGGGAATAAAGGTATTATATACGCATTTGATAAATCCCAGGGGAAAATAGAAAGATTAAAGGAGAACGTAATTCGATTAGGAATCAAATGTATAAAGCCCATAGTTCATGACTCTCGCTACCTTCATATAGACTATCCTTGGCTTAAAGCTGATAAGGTTCTTCTTGATCCTCCTTGTTCTGCATTAGGCGTTCGTCCAAAATTATATGAAGAGAAGACCTTATCTGATGTACTTGCCTTAGCCGAATATCAGAAGCAATTCCTTAAGGCCGCTTATGCTATATTAAAGAGAGATGGTATCTTAGTATATTCAACGTGTACTATGACTCCACATGAAAACGAATACGTAGTAAAATATGCAGTTCGGAACTTAGGGTTTAAGTTACTCTCCCAGAACATATTCGTAGGTAGCTATGGTATCCCTATAAACGGTATTGACCATGAACTCCTTCAGAGATTCTTCCCACATCTACACGATACTCCTGGTTACTTTATTGCTTTGCTAAGAAAGTCCTAGATCCTAAACCTCTTCCTTATTCTCCTAACCAATTTATCTCCACATCTAGGGCATATGAAATTCTTTGGTGGTTCCCTCGTAGAGAAATTGCATGTTCTACATATGTAAATGTACTCTCTATATTCCCTTATTGGCTTCATGAAGAGCGATAAAAACTTTATTCCTAACGAGTAAGCAACATTCATTATTGAATAATCGTCTGTAATTAAAAGTACGTTCCTATTAGAATTCATCAATTCAAGGGCAAGTGCTAACGTATCTATATCAGCTGCGGAAAGCTCAACTAAGTCACCAGTTCTTCGAGCTGCCTCTATAACTTTCCTAACGTAGTTCTTATCGGGCTTTCTTATGTGTAGCTTCCCCATCTCTATTAATTGTTGTACTCTCATCCTTCCATCCTCACTCTCTATTTCCTCAATAGCTCTCTCCGTGATGTATGCCTCTCCATCAATATTTCCGAACTTGGCTAGGTAGTTTATTATAGCTGAGGCATCGAGTACTAACACTCTCTCGCGCATGCACTACACCTTATATCCACATGTTAAGTCTACGATAAAGTCGCTTATAGAAACTACCCTTAGTAAATCTGATGAACTTCACGGACTTCTCAGAATACTCTGGCATTACCTCTATTTTATTGTTAAATGATGAAACTTCCATACCATCAACTAGCACTATCCCTTTACGTGCTCTTACTCTTACCTTAAGCTTAACGTCTCCAGGTACTATTAACGGTCTTATTGACCACATAAGCGGACATATGAAATTCACTATAAACACACTCATTCTTGGGTCAATTATAGGTCCCCCTGCTGATGCTGAATAAGCTGTCGAACCCGTACTTGTGGATACTATTACGCCATCCGCATACGTAGTGTATACTGGTTCATCATCCACCAATATCCCTACGGATATCATCCTTCCATGCTCCTTATTCATTATTACAACATCATTTATAGCATCATAATATCTTCCTGACATGTTAACTCTCATGAGCTTAACCCTTTCTATAAATACCTCTTCGCCGTTTAGGATCCTCATTATACACGGTACTAAATCATGGGGTGTTATCTCGCTTAAAAAACCTATACGACCAGTGTTTACCCCTAATATGAATCTCTTCTCAATCTTCGGTATATTATGTATTGCATGAATAAGTGTTCCGTCTCCGCCAAGTACCACAATTACATCTACCTCATCTGGAAGTTTCTTAAAATCCACGAACTTTATGGGATATGGCATCATTAGGAAAGGCTTTAAGACTGCATCTACTACAAAGGGTATTCTCCTCTCTATTAACACCTGAAATACTTTTCTCAAAAGTGTGTTCAGCCCTGAGGACGCTGGTCTGCTAGTAAAACCAATTGCGTTAGGCATTATCTTGTCCATTGCCGTTCCCTAAATCTTTATTAGTTTGGATCTCTTTAAAAGTAACGGGAGGCACTATGTCTCACGTTAGACCTGTTGATGTAAACAGTCTCAAAGTTGGTTCGTATATAGTAATCGACGGCGAACCTTGTAAAATAGTCGAATTAACTACTTCAAAGCCAGGAAAGCACGGCTCGGCTAAAGCACGTATAGTGGCCATTGGAGTCTTTGATAACGTCAAAAGAAGTATTGTTGTTCCAACAAGCAGCAAAGTAAACGTCCCTGAGATAAAGAAGACAACAGCTCAGGTTATCGCTGTAATGCCTGAGAGCATACAATTGATGGACCTAAGTACATATGAAACATACGAAGTACCTCCACCTGATGATGAAAGCTTACGGAGCAAGCTTGCACCTGGAGTAGAAGTTGAAGTATGGGAGATAATGGGAAGACGTAAGATAATGAGAGCTAAGTAATGATTTGATAAAGTTGGTGATGATGAGGAATCCGGGATCAGATTAATGAAGAACCTTATGAGAGCTGAACCCCTTCATACTAAACTCTCATCCATAATATAAGGAGGATCCCAGTAGACAAATGATAAAATGATAAACGAGGTACAGTGAGCTGAACTTGAATAATGACCATAAACCCTGATCATTGAGCTTTAATATAATCTTTTAATCTTAATGAAGTTTTTAGGTTCATAATCGATTTTCATGAAGGAGGATAAACCACACATGCCTACGCCTCAGAGATAAAACTAAAGTGAGCTCCTAATATAAAGCGAACTTATGCTTAGTTATTATATGTACTAGCACGTCCGTATAGCGTCTACTCTTAAAACCGCACTTCTGACATACGTATCTCTTAACGATGTGCCACGATCCTTGCTGATAAGGTTCCCTTACTAAACGAATCCATGCTCGTTCGAACTCCTCTTTGTGCTTTAAATCCATGTGGCTCTTGAAGTGTGATACATCTTGTTCTACGGTATATCTCCCTATGGCTGGCCTCTTCACTATGAAGACTTCTAACTCTTCCCCACAATAAGGGCACTTTACGTTACCAACTATGAAACGCTTTCCCGTAAACCTTGTAGTAAATATCGTCAGTGACTTATTTTTGAATACCTCAATAAGGCCAAGTCTCTCTAGTTCATTTAAATGCTCTTCAAGATTTTGTAATCTTATGTAAGTATTCATCATAGATCCCCCCGAGCCAGAATAGAGTTCTGAGCATGTGCTATTTTAACTCTACGCTACTCAACTCTTACTCGTACTAATCCTCTATGGAGATGAATGTAAAAACACCTAAGTCATCCTTTATTATTATCCTCTTAGAGAACATCACGATATCGTATGTGGTTTCATTAACCCTCATGACAATTCCTCCTATGACTTTAATGCTTCTATGACGCTTAATGTTAGGTGTTAAAGTACTATAGTGATAGTAACGAATTCTAAGCCTTGGATAAAGGCCTTTTTTCTTTACGTTAAGTACGTCCAATTTAACGATATAGCAATGGTTTATTACATCGTATGAATAATGTACCTCATATGTTGCCAAGTACCTTAACCCTAATTCCTGCCTGATAGTTAAATTAACTGCTACTGTTACTCTATCTACGTTTCCATCAACTATTCCTAGTGAGTATATCAAGCTTAGAGACTTGTTGAAATACTCCATGAATGCATCTATGAATTTCTCATTCTCAAGCACCATATGTGAAGATCCATATGCTATTGCCTCTATCATTACGCTCTCCAATTGATATGCCATCACTATGTAATCCTTCTCTACGACCTGAATGTAGAGTGGCTCTATGTCACTTAAGAACATTATACATAACCCTGCTATAATTGCACATGCTATAACGTATACTTGACCTCTCCTATGCATGGTCATACCCTTAGCACAATTATCCTTGGATCGAAACTGCCATTCACACCCGGCAATATATATACTATGATTTTCTTCGGTTCCACATCCCCTACATGTCCCTTAAAGAGAAGTGTTCCATTCACATCATATATTTCGAGAACAAATGGCCTTTTTAAGATCAACAGGAGTATCTCCGTTAGCTCGTCATATCTCTTGGAGTAGACGACTTTTTTCAAAATGCCTGTTAAATCCAGCCATGCTAGCACGCGACCTTCGCCAGTAGAGTGCGGTACCTTTATAATTACCTTTGTCCTATTCTCAAGGGCATATGCATTAATTGTCGTCATTATCAAAACTATTAAGAGCGCCTCAAGAACACGCATCTCGATCCCTCTATAAACTTATCCTAACTAAAGTCCCATTTCTCGTTATCATGAATATAATGATCTCTGCATCTACGCCTTTCGTAGCGTTTACTCCTCTTACGATAACTTCTAACTCTCCATCTCTGTAATGGAACTCCTCGTATCTGTAGTTCGTACCATGTATAACGTTCACTAGCAATTCTCTCTCAAGTCTCCCTATAATTATCTCCTCATCTAATTCGTTCATATACTTTAGAACCACGGTGTTCAGAGTGGTCGTTAAAGCGTTTAACATTATGATAAAGAATAGTGTTACTATAAGGGAATCGAGCTCCACCTTACCCACCTCCAAAAGTTATAGGGACGATTCTCCTTAGGATCTCGTAAACTAGGAGAGGTGTGGAGGTATATATCGGTAGGTACTTAAACATAGCCCAGAACGTCGAATCTTCAATTAGCGCGTTGCTAAGAGCTAAGGAAATCGAAGATATGAGTATTAGAAATCTTACGCCATCCTCTAATTGTGTTATCACGTCCACTCTTATGGAGCTAAGTACATGTACCTGTGGAACAGATATGGTCAATGGCTCTGTACTTGAAATAAACGATAGCCTTTCTAAAGTCTGTAAGGATAAGAACAATATTGCGGAATATATCATGAGAGATATCAATAATATCGGTCTTAACGCTTTAAGACGCGCTACGATCTCATCCCTAAGCCTCAGCACACGATCCATATATTCCATAAATCTTTCAATGGGTGTGCTTTCCCGTGAGAACATGATAAGGAATCTTATAGCCTCAATTAATCTCTTGATCATAGTAGACTCTGCCCGCCTCATGCTAATGAGAAGCGCTCTGTTAAGCGATAACTCCGCTAGAAGTGAGAACTCCTTAAGGGTTTTACTACTCACGTTAATTTCCCTTGTTATCCTAATTAATGCTATAGCAAAGGGTACTCCTGTTAGTTTTGAATACTCCGTAGCCCTTCTTAACGCCCTCATCCACTCCTCTACATCTATTGAAATTTCCTTTATCTTATGCCACATGCATATCGCTATTGGTAAACTTAAGAGAGGAAGACCTATGATCTCATCAACCCATTTTATTCTCCATAGCCTTAAAAAGGGCAACATAGTAAGGGGTAGTAACAGTGGTAAAATTTTCTTTTTCTCTGCGATTACTACTCCATAACCAACACCCATACCTATCCATGTATAGAAATGGAGGGCTATCAGGATCGCTAAAGATGAAGTGATGAGTGATATTATTATCATCGCTTTAGGAGTTACACCCATTAACATTACCGCTGATAACATCATTGCTGGAACAGTTATTATCAGCGTCGGTATTAAGGATATTACATTAGGTAGATAAGTCTCGATGGTCGTTAACATCTTCTCGTAGTTCCTTATAACAAAGTTCATAACTACTTCTCGCCTTATTATGCCCTTATGCACATCCATGCACAACCTTATGAACTCTTTAAATAATAAGCTTGGATGCTTCTTTAAGCTCTCCGTTATAGCCTCTAATGGCCCATAGCCTAAGTTGCGTAGTTCTTCCCATCGTTTTACCTCCTCTTTGAATAGAGGGAAATTAGAGTTCTTAAGTGAGTAAAGGAGCATTATCGGATCCCTATCGCTACTTGCCACCATAAGGGCTACAAATGGTAATTCCTCTTCTATCTGTTTTCTTCGACTAAATAACATCTTAATTAAAGAACTATTACCATTAAAAACTGTACTAATACATAGTATAATCATAGCAATGAGGAATCCTTCGTCCTTAACAAAGTCAACCATATTAAGGGCTAAGTGATACATTAACATATTCATCACCTCCCGTAGTTTCAGACTTGAAGACTTCTCTCAGGTTTATACAGAGGGGCTTATCTATGAAGTCGTGTGGAGGTGTGTAGTCTGAGAACTTTCTTACTAGCTTATCGAAGTTATAAACCACAAGCTCTCTAACGAGCTTAGTGAAGAGGTCAAATGATATATTAGGTTTTAACTGCCTCACTCTCTCAAGGAATCCTGCGAGTGCAAATATGAATTGAACATATGCTTCCTCATCATCTATTTTGTTAATAATAAAGTTCGCATACTTTATAGCATTACGTATGGGCTCTACTTCGTATACGTTTCCAGGATGTGCGATAATTTCCTTATCTCCAAGCCTTGAGAATATATTAACCATGCGCCTCCCATCTAGTACATACAATGAGTTCACGTATCGTTGCCTACTTTCATTATCATAGCTCATAACTACTATGTAGTCTATTGCCTCACATATCTCATCAATTCCTGCGAAAATAGGACGTGTGGCAAACCGCCCTAAGACCTTTATCGGAGACTCTCCATGAAGTGTAACCATCATTCCGCATTTAATTCTACCGAACTGTAACAATGCCCAAGGCTCGTTCCCTCTTGAGTCAAAATGTAAATCATCTATTACAATAAAGCCCGGGCTTCTCTCAAGCACGGCCATATCGAGGTTATCCATTAACGAGCCATACTCTTGTCTCTCGTAATCCACCTTAAGGCTCTCATATGTGTAATATTGAGGGGGAAGATATATCTCATCTGAATGCTGTATCAACACTATCTTAACGTTTTGTATAAATGGGAGAAAACTTACCATAATTGTAGTCTTGCCTGAGGAAGGTACTCCTGTTATAAGACCCGTTCTCCTTAAATTCATCAATGAAATGATGTATGCTGCTACAATTGGAGGTAAACACTTCATTGCTATAAGCTTAGGCAGGGGATAAAGTGAGAAGTCAAGTCGTCTTATCGCTATCGAAGTCTTAGATGCTGCTTCTGGAGCTAAAGCTATTGATACGCGGAATCTTGTTCTGCCGCGTGAAATAGTAATCCTCCTCCTTGGCATGGCATAATTTACATAAACGCCTGAGAGCAAGGCTATCCTCTCAATAAGAGAAAATATATCGTTGACTTTGATATTCGTTCTAAGAAGTCCGAACTTACTATGAATTACATCTACGTTATCCTCATCAATAAATATATCCTCAACTAATGGATCATGAAGCAAAGGCTCTATCTCTTTAAGTCCCTGCTCCTTAAGTATGGTATACTTTAGTATTCTATCCCTTATAATACCTACCTTCTTTTTTCCCTCTCTTATCCTCTTAATCATCTCTATCAGTTCTTTCTCACTTATCCTTGCATTAGGCTCCTTTATGATGTATCGCCTATCCTTAGTTATGATGACCCGTAATTCTACACCATACACATTGACCTTATACGTATCCAGCACATCATTCTCGTTTGTAGCACTAAGGGGGCACATATGGCTCCCTCCTCCTTATGATGAGGACATCATGTCTGTAACTCACTACTACTTCCTTATCTAGCCTTATCTCAACAACATCATATCCATTCGTAATCTTAAGGAGAGTATCGTTTATTTCACAACAGATGCCAGGAGGTACGCTTATTATTACCTCATAATATCCCATGTACTTTACCTTAAGCACGGCATTCTTTACTATCTCCGCTATAAGGGCTAATTCTTCCTCCTTTACCTGCTCTCTCCACGCAATTAACAATGAATTAAACCATGTCGTTGAAATGAATGCTGATATCACTAATGCTGAGAGTATCAAGATCTCTTGAATCTCCATAGAGGTTCCCCCCTATAGGATATCATGATCGTTATCTTCGAGCTTCTAAGTTCCACTAACGCCCTACCATTATACAGTATCTGAGCCTTATCGCTCGCGAACTGAATGAATGTACTATTTGGAATAGGGGATAATGTCACCATAATTATGTGGACTTCATACGCTTGATTATCCTTCTTTCTTAAAGAGATCTTAACTTCAGGAGTTATTGTAATGTAAACTTTTTCCTTCTCTACATGTAGGACGCTTCTATTGCTCATATATTTAATGATATCTTTAAGTCTTCTTACAGTAAATGTATAGTTATAAATGATAAACTTGACACCATTAATGGTGATAACTCCTTTCCTCCAGGTAGACTCCTCTTTAATATCCGTTAACGTAAGGTCATAGACCCATTCCCTTGCCTGATACATCATGTGTATTAAGATGGAGGAGCATAGCACTGTTAGCATTACACTCACGTAGATAATCATATATTCCTCCATGAGAATCACTCTCTTAATATCTCCTCTACTAATTCATCTATCTCCTTATCTTCTTGCTTGTCTTTCACATCCCTAATGAGAGATACTATATCGTATCCTTCGTCATATATTTCCAAAGAACTTTTTATACTTTTGACATTGTTTTCCCCATCATTATCTTCCTCTACTTCAAGATACACCTCTCCTTTACGTGATCGCAATAAAGAAATAATTATAACTGCGATAATTACTATGGGTATACTCGTGATGATTAACCATAGTAATTTGATATGCATCAACTATATGTTTAATAGGGCATATCTATTTGAGAAGTCCAGCGTTTGTATACCCAAAGTTCTTAACGGAATAACGAAAGAGGGAATTATATCATGAAGATCATAAGCGTCACAAGCGGGGCTAAAGGTGGAACAGGAAAGACGACAGTCTTACTCAATATTGCAGTGCTTCATGCTTTATTAGCGCAGGAAAAATACTCCCGACACGTGTTACTTATAGACGCTGAATTAATGACTGGGACTGCCACTATGCTCATCTCTCGTGATTTATATCTAAAACTTAGAAAGGCAGAGTGCAAAAGCCTAACGCACTACCTACTTAACGAGAATGTTGATATGGAAGACGTTCTATACATTGTTGAGTTCAAAGATTTAAAATACGTAATGTTACTAGCTCCTCTCATATGCCCTATAGACGTTCTCTCAAAGCTCTCCTCACTATCGGTAAGGGAGATTTATGCAAAGTTAGCTCAATTCGTGGAGGAAGTGAATGAGAGAATGCCCCTTGATGCTGTATACATAGACCTTCCAGCTCTAACTATTCCTAGTGACTTAATCCTCTCCTCCTTTCTATTAAGTGACATAGTTATACCTGTAGGTACTCCAGATCCTGCTTGTCTTCTCTCGTTATACAGTACGATAGTATCCATAAAGGATTATATATCCCCTCCTCCTCAAATAGCACCTCTAGTCTTGAATAAAGTGAGCGCTACCAATGCAGTAGAACCTACCACTAAACTCCATTATAAGACGTTATATAGAAAGCTATTAGGAGTTCCCGTATACGAACTTCATGAGGATGAGAATATAACTAACGCTAGGAGTGCAGGCATGATAGAAGTTCTAGCAAAAAGCCTTAGGTATAACGATACGGTAAGGGCCCTGATAAAATACGCGCATAGAATTATGTCCTACCCTGTAGAGCATAAGGAACGTAATCTAGTGAATCTTGAGAAAGCTGACGCCATACTAAGGTCTTATACTGAAAAATCCGATGAGGCAGAATCATTGCTTTTGGCTTTGCTAAGATCCCGTGGGAGGAAGCCATTATGAGGAGTTTAGCATACCTTATAAGAGTCATATCAATAATAGTTGCACTATCTATGGCTTTTACCTCATTTAGAGTATCTCTCCTCACTTACGAGCAAAATAACCTATGGCTTGCCTTATGTGAATTACATAACGTATATTCATCTATTATTATGGCTAAGGAAGCGATATTCCTTAAAGTAGAATACTACCTCTCACTGCCTCCTGCCTTCTCTATTTCGTTCTCAAATAATTCCTTAGCATTACTGTATCATGAACAGGTAATATTCGAGAAATCGCTTCCCTTCAATGTAACTATTATAGGTTCTCATAGTGTCGCCTATGGTGATCTGATAATATGCGCCTTCATGGGCAATGTCACTATACATATTAAATAAGTAGTATTAGTGGTACAATTTTGGTATACTTATTAGTTATCCCCATCATAAATACAATAATACTGCTTGTCTTCTAAATCATCTTATTACCGTCATCTTACGCCTCTAAAATATCGCGATTCTCAATTATATTGTCCTAGGCTAGAACGAATATGATGTTGTTTACATATGTAGGAGTTAAAGTTTAAAAATGTGATATCACTGAAAAGTAATTATTGGTGCATTAAATATGGTCAGATTAAATAGACGAGCGTTCATAAGCCTTAATTATCTAATACTATTCAGCGCGGCTTTGATAACTGCGATAATAGTTGCCTACTATATAATTTCGATGACTACTGTTGCTACATCCACTCCTATAATCATTAGTGAAGGAGAAGCTGTCCTAGCGTACTACAGCAATACTTGGCACCTCTATATAGGTCTTAAGAACCTAGGCGATAAAACTGTTAAAGTAGAGAAGGTAATAATCAACAAAATTGGGGAATTCCCCGTTAATAAGGAGATACCCCCACGTAAAAGCGTACTTCTTGAAATATCAATACAATCCACTTCAATTCAGGCGGGTGAGATATACGATGTCGTAGTGATTTACTCTGGCGGCTCACTTTCCCTCAAAGCGAGAGCGCTTAGCTCTTAAGAAGAGAGATAAATTCATTAGGGTTTTTCTCCGAAAGGTTTAAGGAACACGCATGCCCTTCCTCATGTTACCTCCTAGATCGCTAGTAGTAGCTGAGAAAAATAAAGTAGCTAAGGCTCTTGCTAATATCTTGCTAGGTCATTATAGGATTATGAAGTATCGAGGTATCCCCATATATTCCAATAGAGACGTCTGGATCTTTGGGGTTCAAGGTCATATATTGGAATTGGACTTTGCTGAATTTAAGGAATGGTCCCTCTCCACAATAGAGCGGCTATTTAATGCAAGAGTCCAATATTATGTTAGGGATGGCATGCAGAAGTACGTAGCTACTATAAAGCGTTTTGCCTCTCTCTCCCATACGATATACCTAGCTCTAGACAACGACGTTGAAGGCGAACACATAGCCTGGGAAGTATTAAGGATAGCTAAGAGCGCTAATCCTCACATTATTCCCTATAGAGTGCGCTTTTCAAGTTTGGATCCTGAGGAGTTGATAGAGGCTTTTAAAAGACCTGATCAGATAAACTGGAATTGGGTTGAGAAATCAGCCACAAGACAGGAAGTAGATTTAAGAACAGGTGTTATATTTACTAGATTATTAACTCTTTCAATAAGAAGGCATGTGAGAGGTCGTAAAGCTAGATCGCTCTTAATATCGTACGGTCCATGTCAAACTCCAACTCTTCGCTTAATAGTTGAACCTTATCTAAAATGGGAGCAAGGTGAGAAGTATCAGTATAAGTTGAAAGTAGTACTTCTTCATCCCCTCTACGGCGAGTTTACAATAACTAAGACGTATAAGAAATTCGAAGAGGCAACGAAGGCTCGTGATGAGATATTAAGATCGAAATTCGCTAAAGTAGTTAACTTCAAGGTATGGCAAGACGAGAAGAAGCCACCAATTCCCCTCGACTCATATGAATACGCAAGCAGAGTAGCCCGCTTTCTAGGCATCCCCTCAAAGGTGGCAATGAGCATTGCAGAGGATCTTTACAGACGAGGTCTAATAAGCTACCCAAGAACTGAAACTCAACGCTATCGTGGCGTTAAAATTAAAAAGATCTTGCACAAACTTACTGCCCACCATCAATATGAAATCTCTAGAATAGCTAAAAGATTACTCGAAGCATCTCATATCGCTCCGCGTGAAGGCAAAAGAGATGATAAAGCTCATCCTCCTATACATCCCATTAGAGTACCAAAAAAGGGTGAGTTACGTGACAATAGAGAGATCAAGATATATGACTTAATAGTAAGGCACTTCCTAGCAACCTTAATGCCTTCAGCATTACTCGAGAGATCAAAGGCATTAGTCAAGATAGGCTCAATAGAAGCAGAGCTTAGCGGACTTAGGATATTAAGGCGAGGATACCTAGAGATATATCCTTATGAAATACCTCAGGAAAAGGAGCTACCATTAAGGAAAGGAGACGTGCTGAGGGTAATACGCGTAAGCTTAGCTAAGGAGAAGATAAAGCCCCGCTATCTCTCAGAGAGCGAACTAATTAAACTAATGAGAGCTAAGGGAATAGGGACCGATAGCACAATGCATGAACATATTCATACCAATATAGCTAGAGGTTATGTCATAAGGCGAAAGGGCAAACTAATTCCAACTCCCCTAGGCATAAACCTCATAAAGACGCTACTTGACCTTACCCCTGAACTTGCCGATGTAGACTTAAGATCAAAAATGGAGCAAGCATTTTCATTAGTAGCTGAGGGAATGAAAACCAAAAAGGAAGTAGTTTCCGAGATATTAAGCAAATACCGCGAGGCCTTCAATAAGGTCATGGATAGACTTGACCTCATATCGCGGACGCTCGCAACATACGTACGCTAATTAGCAAGGAGAACGATTTTTAAAAGGAAATGGTGCCGGGGCCGGGATTTGAACCCGGGACCGCCCGGTCTCTGCTTATCCCACTTAATCTCCCCATCTTCAGCCGGGCGCTCTCCCAGGCTGAGCTACCCCGGCGCTTAATAAATGATTTACAGTCCGTTAGCCCTACTAATCTACCCTTCAGAGGAATTATAAGCTTTATGCATGATGTAGTAACTTGTCTAAAATAAATAAAGGAAGTGCGGAAAACGTTATATAGAAGTAATTCTTGTAGAATATCTCGGTAGCATAGCGGGGTGGGGAAGCCTGGTATCCCGCGGGGCTCATAAGGGCGCGGGGCTTCATCGTAGGCTCCGCGTCCTGTGAGACCCCGAGGTCGCCGGTTCAAATCCGGCCCCCGCTACCACTCCTCCTTAACGTTTATATCTTTTGCATTATATTAGTGCATAGGGATAGCAGGTAATTTAAGGGTGCCGGGGTAGCTCAGCTTGGTAGAGCGCGGGGCTGTTAACCCCGTGGTCGTGGGTTCAAGTCCCACCCCCGGCGTCACCTACTTTCTTCTTATCAGTATTAATGAATTGATTACATGTAAGACTACTAACGTAACCAACATGGCACATTCAAATATGGAAATTGCTCGTCCATATCCCCTTGTAAGCCTTGCATATGGTAAGGCGCCGAACATTAACATAAGCCAAAGTAGGTACGCTCCTGATGTGTATTTGAGACCAGGTCTAGCATATGTTTCCATGTATAGGCAGATGGTCATTAACATGTATGCTGCAAGCATTAGAACATATGATAATGATGTGAGTATTAGATATTTTAGCGTGAGGGCGCTTAATCCCACTTCCCTAACTCCATATAGGGCAAGATAGATCATTCCTAGTGAAAATGCTAATATCGATACTACTCCCTCAATGATGTACGGTCTTGACTTGACCTTAATTCCCAATACGAGCCATCCAGTGCCTATTGGGAATAGTGAAGCGTATAATGCAATATCAATACTTCCCTTTAACAGGGCTAATGCCATAATTCCTGAAATAAGGTAGCAACCGCCTAACAGGGCTAGATAGGGCTCATGCCTGTATATTATCCTAATCCTTTTCCTCCTTCTAGAACTCACTTCTAGTGCCTCCATACCATAATCCTAGACCGCGTAACTTCATTTCTCGTCGTGCCCTTACTAAATACTTGTATACTGTTGCATGTTGTCTGCCATTGATTAACATCTCCACTGCTGTTTTTGCTATCCTGACCTGATCATAGTTTCCAATTATTGCAACATATTGCCTATAAATTGATATATGAGCTCCTGTTAATTCCTCTATCATTCTTCGGGCCTTGCCCTTTTCTCCTATAACTCTTCCTGCTATCCTGATTATGTCCTCTCGTCTACCGCTACTGTGTTGCTTTAGATCTATTACTTCTAGGAACATATCATCATCTGCAAGTAGCATTGCGACATCAGGGTTAAATCCGTATGATATAGCTCTAACTATATCCCTTGCCTTCATTAACTTTAATGGGTCTGGCCTTTCCCCCTTCGGGAGTATTTTCACCTCGCCTGTTTTACTATCTACCTCTATTTTAACATCTAATAACTCCTCTATCCTCTTCTTTACTCGTCCCTTCTCTCCAATCAACACGCCTATTCTTTCCTTATCTATGGCTAATGTCACGCTCCCTCCAACAAAGCCCATGGACTCTCCCAAAAATATACAAACCATAAACTTTTATATTTTAACTGAAGGGAGAATAGAGGGACTAACTTGAGTGATATAGAGAAGAAGATATTTCAGCTTGAGCGGCGTCGTATAGAGAAGGATAGATTAAAGCGTATATTGGATGAGGATCTATTTGAGGTTGTAGAGGAGGTATTCGACGTCTCTACACTAATGGCTATTTATGACTTAGCTAATGATGGCATTATAGGCGTTATGCATGGTGTGGTGAGTACTGGAAAGGAGGCCCGTATATATTGGGCTGAAAGTCCAAAAGGAGAGGATCTTGCCGTAAAGATATTCCTCATTTCAACTGCTGAATTTAGGAGAGGTCGTATCAAGTATATAGAGGGAGATCCCAGATTTAAGAGAATAAGAAGGGATCCAAGGCACTTGATTTACACCTGGTGTATGAAGGAGTTCCGTAATCTGAGGCTAGCATATGAAGTGCAGGTTCCAGTACCCAGACCATTTCGTGCATATCGTAATGTACTGGTAATGGAGTTCATAAATGCACCAAATGAAAGAGGAAAGCCCGCCCCTCTATTAAAAGATGCTCCACCAGATGATCCTGAGAAGGCACTAGATGAAATACTTAATTACGTATATAAGCTCTATAATGAGGCTGAATTGATTCATGCTGATCTCTCGGAGTATAATATAATGAATCAAGGCAATCGTCTTGTGATAATTGATTGGGGTAGCGCCGTTAAAGCAAGTCATCCTATGGCAGACGAATTCCTATTCCGCGATATAAGTAATGTCATTAGGTTCTTCAGTAAGTTGGGTGTCGAAACCCCTGATCCTAAGGATGTATATGAATGGATTAAGGGTGCTTAAGCACTACAATATACCTTCAAGCTCCTCTTCAAGCCCCTTTAGATATCCCATCTCCATTAGTTTTCTGGCCTCACTCTTCGTATATCTCCATACGACATCCCCCTTTAGATTATACTGGAACTCCCATGGAGCGACTAGTACTATATCTCCTTCCCTAAACCAAAGCCTCTTCTTATATCTACCGGGGATTCTACAGATTCGAGTATGTCCATCAGCGCACTTCACTCTAAGTCTATCGTAACCAAGCATTTGAATAACTATTCCAACTACTTCACCCTCTCCAGGTATTCTAAGCTCCCTCTCCTCTTCCTCCTTTCTCCTCTTTCTTTTAGGCATGCTCTCACGCAGAAAATATTTACTCTCACAATATTATTTAATGTTCCGCCTCCTTGATCGATTATCTATTTAATGAACTTTTTGATAAGTATACTTAGTGCTTATCCTATTCCTCCTCGCCAAGAACTCCCTTAATTATATAACTTTTACCATTAATGGTAATTAAATCAACACCCTCTCCCTCTTTAATCCACATAGGTCTTCTCTCTATAGGTATATCCAGTACCTCATAGTTTGTAAGCTTCATTACCTGTATTTCACTACCTGTTATCGAGAGCACCATAGCTCTCTCCCTTCTGTACTTACAGATCTCGATATCCCTCGCTTCCCTAGCAGTAAGTTTTAACTTCTCGTACGTCCTTAGATCCATAGCATGGATCCTTCCATCCCGTATGTCCTTTATTATAATTGGTCTATCTCTATATAGGACTATACTCCCTACCTTAAACTTTGGTAATCTTACTGAGATAGTTATCTTCTTCCTCTCTTCTCTCATATTACCTCCTACAGTACTATAACTCTCTTTAATGCTTGCTAAGAACTCTCTCTGTATGGCATTTGCAATATACCTTGCTAT
>Ga0180301_10001457_pt1 | contig 18701 bp, 15 predicted proteins | sample GuaBasSediGuay16_FD_121797 | JGI IMG/M metagenome (GOLD analysis project Ga0180301, IMG submission 121797) | Subseafloor sediment microbial communities from Guaymas Basin, Gulf of California, Mexico - Guay16, Core 4569-2, 12-15 cm | ecosystem: Environmental > Aquatic > Marine > Hydrothermal... | reverse complement strand
CATTTTTGATTTTGTGAAATTTAGTTCACTAATTAACGCGTAGGGTGTGAGCGTTGGAACCTCAACTTCCCACCATTTCACCCAAGTCCGTGAATTACTTAGATCCATTATATTTTGCAGGATTCTAAGCATGTTATCGCTTATTCGCAATTCTCTAATTGACGCCTCTATCTCGCCACGTCTAATCTGGAACATCCCATCCCGAGGTATCGTCGAGAAATCTCCAGTCCTATAATTCTGGTATCTTAAGTACCAGTCGTTTGTAACGTATATTCCATTGTCAACTTCAGCTAACAGTTCATCAAAAGATTTGTTACCAGGTTCAACTATGAGATTCCACGGATAAGGTACAATTAGGCCAGCGTTACCAGTTGTCTCAACACCGAACTTTTTAGCAGTGGTGCTATTGTGAAGGTAAGTTTTTAAAAGTCCATTCTCAACGATGAGATTTCTCCTCGTTGGAACTCCCTCATCGTCAAAAGCTCTTGCCCCAAGCGTCCCTGGAAGAGTTGGATCATCTACTAAAGTGAACTTTTTAGAGGCAACCTCAGAACCTATTTTCTCGACTAAAAATGATTGACCAGCATCAACTAGGAAGGCTGAAGATAAGATGCCAACTTGATTAACAAAATCGGCGAATACTAAAGGCCCTAACAAAGCCATATATTTTCCAGGCTCTCCGGATTTCGGGTTAGCAGCCGCCTTAGCTATTTCACCAGCTCTCATACCAGCCTCCTCAGGCTTAAAATCCTCAATTCTACTAGCAACCGAAACAGCATGTCCCGTGGCAATCTCTGACATAAAGGCTCTGATAGATATTTCTAGCCCAGCTATCTCCTGCGACGCATAAACATCTCCTGATGTGGCGAGGGTTATCTTAGCCCTAAGGGCGTTCAGCGTCCCAGCAGCTCTTTCAGCCCCTCTCTCTAGTGCACCATTTATTGCAGATTCGACGTAGCTAGTTAGCGTGTCTGGATTTAACGGGATTTTAGGCGCCTTAATTAAGTTTGGATTATAAGTGAATGGGCCTTGCGGCAAAGGAGCATACGTATCGGCTGGAGGAGTTGACTTAGCAACTCTCACGAGGTTTTTCACGGCTTTCTCTATATTCCTTAAAGATAATGTACTTATTGAGGTTGCAGCTCTATGCTTTTCAATCATGAGGAAAACGTCTACTTCATTCTCGAGGAAAATCTTTGATATAGTTATTTCATTATTCGAGAAGCGTATCATAATCCTCTGGGCTTCTGTAAGTTTAGCCGCTACATCTGTTGCACCCATCTTCTTTGCTAAATTCACAATATGAGATGGAATCTCATTCAATTTCATTTCATCTACCCCCGATTCTAATTTTTCTTAAACGAATGTGAGGGCCACCAGTCCAGACGGGTATGCCCTGCATTGGATCGCCTTTACCACAGTAAGCAGCTTGAAATTCTAAGTCTTTTCCAGCGGCATCGACTGCTGACCAAAGCCCAGTAGTAGTTATTTCTAAAACTGGATTTTTAACTAAGTTCTTTAGTTCGCCGTTCTCTATTCTGTATGCTTCAAGCCCAACATAACGTTGATTAAATCTTCTATCGTCAATATTCCACTCCATAAAATTCTTAATGTATATGCCCTCTTTAATATCCTCGAAAATCTCCTCTTTAGTGTAGTCACCCGGCATAAAGAACGTGTTCGCCATCCGGACTATTGGCTCGCGATTATAGGCTACAGCCCTAGAAGATCCGTTACTCTCCACGCCGAATACGCTTGCGGTTTCCCTATTATGTAAAAACTCATGGATGACGCCCTCTTTTATCAGTATGCGTCTCCTAGCCTTAACACCCTCCTCATCATAAAGATAAAAACCGAAAGATCCCTCCAAGGTTGGATCATCAGCAACATTCACGTGTGGAGAGCCAACTTTAAGTCCAATAGAATCAGGTTTAAGAAAGGTCTCGCCGGCTTGAGCTGCTTCCCTACCAAGTATTCTATCAGCTTCGCTTGGATGCCCACATGATTCATGACTGACTATTCCAACAACCTCAGGACCTAAAACTACGTCCATCTCGCCTTCAGGGGGTTTAACAGCCTCCATCAGAACCCTTGATAGAGCGTAGGCTTCATCATAAAAAATTTTTGGCAGATTCCATCTTTCAACTACTTCCCATCCGCCGGCCTCGCCGAGATTTAGATATCTTTGGGCTGAACCCTTTTGTGGGTGAAATGTTGTGATTATAGCGAAGAGTGCGGCTCTGGGTATTACGCTATAAACGTTCGCTCCATCACTCGTCATAATAATCTTGCTTGTTACCCAAGTATCTAGGGTTATCATCCTAGCTGGAACCTTCACATCACTATTATAGGTTGATGCCGCCTTGATGATCTGCTCATCAGCCTCCTTTAATAATGAGACTCTTGAGTCAAGATCAACACTTGTAAAGTTAATTCTAGGCTTAACCTCAGTTTTTCCGCTTCCAACTTCGCCCTTTCCCATAGAGATCTTTCGTTTTATAGCTCTTGAAGTTGACCTAGCAATCTTGTAGGCTTGTTTTAAAGCTCTCTCAATATTTCTTTTTCTAAGCGTATTAGTAGATGCAAAACCTAAAGAACCGTCCACAAGAACCCTTATGCCTATTCCCCTGCTCTCCTCGAACACGGATGTCTCTAAAATACCATTCTTTAAAATAATGGATTCACGTAGATCTGCTTGTAGCCTTGCTTCAGCATATTCCACTCCTATTTTCTCCGCGCTGTCGATAATAAACTCCACTAGATCCTCCAATTTATAGCACCCTCTAATGAAATCTTCTTACGCTTTAGCATATATTTCTTGATTTTGCTAAAATTCATTAAATAGTCTTTTAAGGATAGTTGGGCATATATTTTTTGTGGGATTTGCATGTCTAAAAAGATATCTAATAAAAGGGAACTCATTTTAATGGAGATTTGTCAGGTTCTGAAAAAAACGAATGCCATAGAATTCGGCGCTTTTAAACTTCCTAATGGCAAAATTACCCCATATTACATTGATTTAAGAGTCATACCGAGTTTTCCAGATGCTTTTACAAAAGTGACTGAAATATTCATTAACGCCATAAAAAATGAAGTTGGAATAAAAAAATTTGATAGGATAGCTGGAATACCAACAGCTGGTCTACCATTAAGCGCTATTGTGGCATATAGCCTTAAAAAACCCTTTCTATACGTTCGTCAGAAGCAAAGGCTTAGGGGGCGAGAGCGTAGAGTTGAGGGCATCATAATGCCTGGTGATAGAGTCTTGCTTGTAGACGACTTAGTAACTACAGGCTTCAGCCTTAAGAAGTCAGCTTTAGCAGTTAGAGCTGAAGGCGGAGTTGTTTCAGATGCATTTGTTCTTTTAGATAGAGAAGAAGGCGGAAGGGATAGGCTTGCGGATATAGGCGTAAAACTGCACGCTGTATTAGGGATTAGAGAGGTTGCCCAAAAACTCTATGAGATGAACACTATAGGTGAAGACGAGCTAAAAATTATTCTGAGACAAGTAAAAGTAAAGAAGAAGGGGAGTTAGATCAATCTTCATTGAGTATCCTATTCAGTTCCTCAACTATTTTATTTGGGCTGTCAAAATCAAACTCTAAAAATGGCGGATTTAAACCAATTTTTAACATTTTTCTCTCTAAAATCTCAATAAAAACCCCTTTTTCTTCAGAAGGTTGAATTTCATTATTTATTCTTCGTAGTACATGATTGGTAGCGCATGATGGAGAATTCTTAATACCAATAACCGCCACTATCCGAATTTGCGGTTTCCTACTCATAATCGTTAGGGTCTTTAATTGCTCAACCACTAAATTCGCTATTCTCTCACAGTGTTTTTTAAAGTTAGGTAATGTCTCATATTGATCTTTAGTTCTAGATGGACGGGGATTTCCGCAAAAAGTGAACTCCGGACATGGCATCTGTACAATTCCAATTTTATTTTTTAAGGCAAATCTAACAACCTGCTCAGCTAAACCCATATTTCTCTCAATGGGTTTTCCGTCTTGCCACCATCTTGTACTCTTATTAAGTAGACAATGAGCTAACACCAACACTTTGGAAATCGGCTCCATATTTAACCCACCAAAATATCTTTCTAAAATATAATTTTTGGCTTCAACTAAATTGATTGGGGTGGAGGCGGACGCTTCTGGGTGTAGCGATACCTTCTTGGCTTCCCCTCACGAGTTAATATTCCATCTCTAACAAGATCAAGCAAAACATGCGCTACTGCCGTTCGATCATAATGGTAGCCTATGCGGGTCATTTCCTTATGAACATCATCGAGGGAGCGGGGAACAGCGAACCAGCCTTCTCTCCAAAGCTGCTCAATTATTCCTCTACATGTTTCAGCTCGGGCAGGTGGTTGGGTTGTCGTTTCCGGCATGGTTATTTGTTTGGTTGCATAATCAGCAACACTTGATAAAACCTTATCTATAACGCCTTTTACTTGATCTTCTCTACAGTTTATCTCAAACTCTATGTTACCAACTTTCATTTTTATATGAACTAATGGTTTTTCTTGAGTTTTCTCAGACATTTATCTCCCTATAATTGTTTATTATTGTTGTGCATCTTGTTCATGCGCAACATTTATATATATCATCATTCACCTATAAATTGGTGAATGATGTTGATTGAACAAATACATTATGCAACAACATCAAGATATAATTTTCCCCAATTTCTAGAAATTTCAAGTCTTCCAGAAAGATTTATGGAGCTAAGCCTAAATTCAATGGGGGAGATAAGAGAGAGAAGCTTTCAGCCATGGTTAAATTTTGTTGATTCATCGATGGTAAAAATTGAGGGGCAAGAGGATGTAGTTGAAGTTTATGGTGGAGGTAGAATATCATTAATTTCTCCTCTAGAGCCCATACCGGACGCTACGTCAATAATTGCAATTGATACTTCAAGCATTAAGGTTGGTGAAACAGAGAATGGCGTTATCTGCGCTGTTAGGGGCGCTGTAGTATGGAATGAGAAGATGCATTATAGGTATTTACGTTTGGGGCCGTTTCCATTTCACATAACTGAAGAAAACAAGAAGGAAATACTTAGCCTTCTTAAATATTATTCACCAATAGGCTTTAGCTCAAGCATATCATTCATGATTGAAATTCAGAGCCGTCTCTGCGAAGCTTTGGAACGATGGATTCAGATGGCTATTTCCACCTCCGTGAGGGATAGCATAATTCTTTTAGATGGTTCACTAGCATGTAGAGCTTCAAGTAACCGCCCAAACATTTTAGAGCAGATACTGAAGAATGCGAGGGACAATTTAAACATTGTTTTATCATTTTCAAAAGCTTCGTCGATTAAGTTTCTAGGCAGAAAAATCACTGATTTAATCATTAAACAGAAGGAAGCATGTCTTTTAGAAATCAATGAAAAGATGCTCTCGATATCCTCAAGAAGAAGATTGCGGTTACTAGGTAAAATTTATGTTACCAAACTAAACGGGAGGGGTTATCCATTTAGAGTTGATATAGACAGAGTTTTACCCAGAGAAATTCAGATAATGGCGGTCCAAAGACTTCTTGGAAACGAATTGGCATTTCAGGGTTATCCGGAAACATTGCGATTAGCCCACATATTTTCAACATTTACCGCCAGCGACGTAATAGGCATACAGCGCTTCATAGCAAAAGAGTATGGGCTGAAGGTCGTCACCTGGCCTAGCATCCGAAAGGCTCTCTTCGGCCCATTTGGAACCAGCGGCATCGGAGACTAAGAGGAGATGCGCTTATACAAGAAAGTTGGTAACACGGTTCAAATTATTAGTTTTCCAGACGAGAAAGTTGAGAAAGGAAGCTATCTAGTAATTGAGGATAAGAAAATCGGTAAATCAATGATTGTGCAGGTCATCGATATACAGTTTGCTAATGTTCCGGGAATAATGGAGGAGCTTCTCCGCGAACCATTAATAGATGACCCGGTTAGGGGCGAAGATGTAGATCCATTCGACATAACATCGCATATACTATACGTTCAGGATGCACGCCTACTTATATGCAAGATTCACGGAACAATAAAGAACAATAAACTAAGCTCTAATAGCTCATGGTTACCATCAAGAACTCATTCTGTAATACGTAGGTTACCGATTGAAGAACTAATGAATCTAGCTGGCATAACAAAAAGATTCCCAATAAATCTTGGAGAAACAATGGAGATGACGCCCATAACGATAGATGCATGCAATTTAGATGGAAAACTTAATATAATAACTGGGAGGAAGGGAACAGGTAAATCACATTTGTCCAAGCTCCTAGTTTTAGGCTTAGTCAAGCACGGTGCAACAGTCGTAGTCCTAGATTTAAATGGTGAATATACAAATTTGGGCGTAAACGCAAGCGGCGAACAGAACGAGTTTTCCAGTAAAATTCACGTTTTAAAACCGGGTGAAAACTTTAAAGTAACATTATCCCAAACAAGTCTCTATGTTATAATGAAAATACTCATACATGCTTTGAATCTTCCAGGGACATCATCCCGCGAATTCAAGCACATATGGCGCTTTCTGGAAGAACGAAATATGTTGTCATTACGTGAGCTGGGTGAGGCTATTAGAAGGTGGAAATGTAATCAGCAGGTTAAAGATGCCCTTTTCTCACGCTATTATACGCTTCTACACACAAATCTCTTTACTGATGACGCATCTGAAGCCGTGAATTTTGAGGTTTTACTTCAAAATATTGAAAGGGATGGAGGCGGAGCAGTAATAGTCGATTTAAGCAATTCATCTTCAATAGATCGTCAAATAATTGTCGAGTATATTTTAGCAAAGCTCCAAGATTTACTTTCAAAATGGAGAATTAAGGCGGTCTTTTTGTTCGCTGAGGAAGCTCACTTATATCTTAGGGAAACTTATTGGGATGACATAGTAACTAGAATGCGGCATTTTGGAGTCTTCACAACCTTCATAACTAATCAGCCAAACACTATTAAAGAGAACATTTATCGTCAGGCAGACAACATATTTCTATTTAATTTTGTCAATGAACATGATCTAGAGATTATTTCTAGAGCTGCAAAAGTTGATGCTGAGACAACAATATCAATAGTCCGCGATCTACCGCCTCACTGCTGCCTTATACTAGGAGAAGTCGTAAAAAACTTTCCCATAATAGCGAAGATAAAACCGTTGAATGTTAAAACAATGGGTGAAACAAGACTCTTCTTTACCAAAATGGAGGATCACACCAAAAAACTAATGGAAGAGACATCAAACATCAGTGAGCATAATCTTGAAATAGAAAAGTCTATTCTATAAAATCTCATAAATGCTAATTTTTAGTTCTTTCCTGCATCTCTAATCCAATAATTTTATATCTTTGAGTTTAATAGCATTTAGTGGTGTATAGGATGAGAGGTGGACGACAAATCCAAGGTTAGATTCTCGCGTCCACCTTATAGCTTGCTCAAATTTAGCATATCCTATAGGTATAATTTTATATTTGATTTCTGCGAATTTCAGAGGAGTGATGTGAATGTTTAAAGAGGTCCCGCCAACAGTCGATTTCCCCAAGATCGAGCATAAAATACTAAAGTTTTGGGCTGAAACAGATGCCTTTAAGAAGCGCGTCGCCTTGAACAAGGGTAAGAAGCCGTGGTCATTCATAGATGGCCCCATAACAGCTAATAATCCGATGGGGGTTCATCATGCTTGGGGTAGAACATACAAGGACCTATTCCAAAGGTTTAAGGCTATGCAGGGACATGAACTCCGCTACCAGAACGGCTTTGACTGTCAAGGACTATGGATTGAGGTTGAAGTTGAGAGAGAATTAGGCTTCAAATCTAAAAGAGATATTGAGGCCTATGGGATAGCTGAATTCGTTAAAAAATGTAAGCAAAGAGCTCTACGTTATGCAGCCATACAAACCGAACAGTCGATACGCTTAGGTTACTGGATGGATTGGAATGACCCAAACGTGCTACGCTATTTGGCGGATTGTTTAGAGAATCCAGATCAAATTGTGACTATTCAAGGGGTTAATGGCCCAGTTACCGATACGGCTGAAAGACTTGTTGGACGGTTAGGTTCACCGGAGATAGGCGGTTCATACTTTACGTTCTCAGATGAAAACAACTATATGATTTGGGCAATGCTTAAGAAATGCTATGAAAGGGGATGGATTTATAAGGGCAGAGACGTTATGCCGTGGTGCCCAAGATGTTCAACAGCTTTATCAGAGCACGAAATCGTTACAGAGGGATATAAAGAGTTAACTCACCCCGGTCTAACAGTTAAGTTCCCGCTTAGGAATAGAAGGGGAGAGTCACTACTTATATGGACGACGACGCCTTGGACGCTCACATCAAATGTTGCAGCTGCAGTGCACCCGGACATAACATACGTGAAAGTAAAGTATGGGAATGAATACTTTTATCTAGGTAAACCAGCCTTAGAAAGAACCCTGCCTAAAGGAAATTATGAAATTGTTGAGGAGATTAAAGGCTATGAGATGGAAGGCTGGACATATGATGGCCCATTCGATGAATTGCCAGCCGAGAGGGAATCTGGAGCCGTCGATGCGCATAGGGTAATATTGTGGGATGAAGTTAGTGAGGAAGAGGGAACATGTATAGTTCATATAGCGCCAGGCTGCGGTAAAGAAGACCTAGAACTAGGAAAAATCTACAATTTGCCAGCTGTAGCCCCACTAAATGAATTCGGCGTATTTATTGAGGGATTTGGAAAATTTACTGGAATGCACGTTTATGATTCAGCTAAACCAGTTATTGAAGAGCTAAGGAAAAAAGGTTTACTCTTCAAAGTTGAAGATTATGTTCACAGATATCCTGTCTGCTGGCGTTGCGGTAGCGAGCTGGTCTTCCGCTTAGTCGACGAGTGGTTTATATCAATGGGTAAGAAACTTAACAAGCCGCTCGAAGAAATCACTGAGGAGGAGAAAAATCAGAACCTCAGATATCAGATAATGGAAGCCGCCAAAAAGGTTCGCTGGATCCCAGAGTATGGGCTTCAGCTAGAGCTAGATTGGCTCCAGAACATGGAGGACTGGATGATATCTAAGAAACGCTATTGGGGCTTAGCCCTTCCAATATGGGAGTGCAAGAAATGTGGAAACTTTGAAGTTATAGGCGGAAAAGAGGAGCTCAAAGCTAGAGCCGTTGAGGGATGGGAAATCTTTGAGGGGCATACGCCGCATAGACCATGGGTAGATGCAGTTAAAATAAGATGCTCCAAGTGCGGCGCACTGATGTCACGTATACCTGATGTCGGCAATCCATGGCTTGACGCAGGCATAGTTGCTTATTCAACGCTTCGATATAGATATGACCGTGAATACTGGAAGAAATGGTTTCCAGCCGATTTAATCTGCGAGTCGCTTCCAGGTCAATTCAGAAACTGGTTTTATGCTATGCTTGCAATGAGCACAATAATGGAGAGGCAGCCGCCATTTAAAGTTTGCTTCGGACATGGACTCGTATTAGGAGAGGATGGACGTGAAATGCACAAGTCTTGGGGCAACGCCATATGGTTTGACGAAGCTGTTGAGAAGATGGGCGCTGACGTTATGCGCTGGATATACTGCACCACTAGACCGGAGACTAACCTCCTTTTCGGCTACAAAAGAGCCGAGGAAGTTAAAAAGCGCTTTCTAATTCCACTTTGGAACATATACAGCTTTTTTGTAACATACGCAAATCTAGATGAATGGACTCCCAAAAATTCTGTTCCTTATGATTCATTATCACTACTGGATAAATGGATACTCTCAAAGCTTAATGTGCTTATTAAAGACGTAACCCGATTCCTCGACGACTTCAACCCTTATGATGCAACAATTTCAATAGAGAAGTTTGTTGATGATCTCTCAACATGGTACATCAGAAGATCCAGAAGGAGATTCTGGAAGAGCGAGCGAGATGAAGATAAAAACGCTGCATACACAACACTCTACACATGTTTAACAACCCTCATTAAACTTCTCGCGCCATTCATACCATTCTTAACTGAAGAAATTTATCAGAACATTGTGCGAAGCGTTGATCCAAATGCTCCGGAAAGCGTTCACCATAATGATTGGCCAATTGCTGACGAGAAATTAATTGACGAAGAATTAATGAAGGACATGGAATTAGCGATTAAAATCTGCAGTCTAGGCCGCTCAGCACGTAGTAAAGCCGGTATTAAACTACGCCAGCCCCTCCTAGAGGCTAAGGTTGTAGCCAGTGAAGCAGTAATTAAGCGAGTGGAGAACCTTAAAAACCTGATAATGGATGAATTAAATGTTAAAAGCTTATCCTTTACGACCCAAAGAAGCGAACTAATCGATTACGCGGTTAAACCAGTTCCAGAATTGCTTGGCAGAAAATACGGCAAATTATTCCCGAAGATTCAAAAAGCAATTCTGGAAGCGAACCCGAAGGAGGTAATTAACGCCTTAGAGACAAACGATAATCTAGAGTTGACGATTGATGGGCAAAAAGTAAAGATATTGCCAGAGGAAATTAAAATACTGGAGCAACCTAAGAGCGGATACTCGATATCTGAAGAAGATAATATAATAGTTGGCGTAAGCGTGGTGATACCGAAGAATCTTAAAATGGAGGGGCTTGCACGCGACATAGTTAGACGCATACAGAATCAGAGGAAGGAAGCTGGATTTAATATAGCCGATCAAATTGAAACATACTACGAGGCGGGACCAACATTAACTGAAGTCTTCGAGAAATTTGGAGGATACATAGCTGCTGAAACCTTATCAGTTATCATAAAGAAGGGGAGTCCGCCTGGAAGAGCTCACTTGGCTACATACAATCTAGCTGGAGAAGAACTAAAGGTTTGGCTTAGACCAGCTAAAATGAGTCAGGAACCATAAATTAGGTTTGCTGCATTCCCTCTTTCATTTTTTCTCTATAAATTACAATTGACGTCCGCGGCGTTCTTTAAAAAGGGTTATTTACTTCCATAATACTAAATATATGGTGTGAATGAAATGTCGGAAGACTATGGCTTTGAGCTTCTAAAGGATGAAAAAGTTGATGTTTCAGTTAGACCTCATCCCCTATCATTTCTAAGATACTATATTGCAGATGCCTACCTCATTTTAGTGGCTATAGCACTCAATTGGTTTTATAAATACATAAAATCAAATCCAGCAATCCTCGGATTCATAAATATGTTTTTCAATCTTATTCCCGGAAAAATTGAGGCGGAAAATCTTTTATTACTGATAGTTTTCTGGATAGTTTTAATATTAAGCGGCCTCGTAATAGGTGTTTTATGGATTAGTAAAATGCCTCTTCTCTACATGATTTTAATAGGAGCCGCTGGAACACTACTTGAGTTATATGTTCTTCCACCTTACAATCTGCCATGGACCCCCATGGTTAAAATTTGGCTTCTCATATTTGCATCTTTAATAGGCTTTATTCTTATAGAGGCTTACCGGAGAGGACATAGATACTTTCTAACAAACTATAGAATTGTAACTATCAAGAAATTTTTCAGGAAGGAAATGCGGGAGATAATGTATGATAAAATATCTGACATATATATTGATCAGGGAATCCTCGGAAGAATCTTCAATTTTGGCACAATTATACCAGTATCAGAATCAGGATTTGGTTTAGGGGAAGATGCTGCTTTAGCTTCGGTGGGAGCCGCGGTGCCAGTTAAAAAAGGCTTTTTAGGAATAGGCTTTGGAGGAAAGAAGGGCGTAAACAGACCTAGAGCCGCAACCTATTTTTCACTTTATGGCGTGCCAAACCCAAGAAAGATACGTGGGATAATAGGGGAAAGGCAACTAGAAACTAAAGAAGCTCCTATACTAAGGAGGATTGAACAGCTCTTAAAGGAGAAGAGGGAGGAAGATAGTTTCCAGGAAAACGAGCAAGAACAATGAGTAACGATTCCTTCAGGAATTCAGTTGATTTTTATAGATCAAGAAATCGGGATCTTTTCTCCTCTCTCATTATACTTGAAGATTCCGAGCTGATTTTCGATTTTTCTAATTTTCGCCTTATCAAAGACTGGTCCATCTCTGCAAACTCTATATCCCCCTATTATGCAGCTTCCACATATTCCTATGGCGCACCTCATATAGCGCTCTAAACTCGCTTGAAAATCAATTGAATATAAGTTAGCTAGCTCGTAGGCTCTGCGGATCATTTTCTCAGGTCCACAAGCATAAATGACATCAAATTTTCCATGACGTAAAAGGTTTTCAGCTAGATCCGTAGCGAGTCCTTTAACTCCGTAACTTCCATCTTCAGTTGCAAATAAAACTTCAATTCTTTCTGACTTCGAGAGATTTTTTAAGTCATCTAGGAAAATTAGCTTGCTTCGAGTTTTAACTCCCTCAACAACGGTTACCTTAATGTTCTCCTTAACGAGCTTGTTTATGAGCATAAGAAGCGGCGCCATACCTATTCCTCCACCAATTACAAGAGCTTTTTCACCAGTAACTTTGAAACTTGTACCAAACGGCCCTCTGATTCCTATCAAATCGCCTATTTTAAGGCTATTTAGTGCTTTTGTTGCCTCGCCAACCTCAGCGACCGTTACGGATGAAGAACCATCCGGATTAACTGAAGACACGCTTAACGGTATCTCATCAACTCCTGGGATCCAAACCATTATAAATTGTCCAGGTTCCGCTAGGGAGCATAATTCATCTCTAAAGAATATTGTTTTAACATATGGATTTTCAGATTTGATCTTTAAGATCTTGACGATTCTAATATTATTATTTTTTATGCGCCAGTCCAACAATCTCTCTCACGCTCCTAAAACCCTTTTGCTTTAAATACGCGCTTACTCCATGACAGATTGACCTGAATATTGATAGCCCTTCGAGGGCTATGGCCGAGCCTATTTGGATGGCGCTTGCTCCCGCAAGCATAAATTCGACGGCATCCTTCCATGTTCTTATTCCACCGCATCCGATTATTGGCACATTAACAGCCTCATAAACCTCATAAACGCATCTAATAGCTATTGGTTTTATGGCAGCTCCTGAAAGCCCTCCAAACTTATTAGCCAATATAGGTCTAAAAGTCTCAACATCTATAGCCATAGCTCTTACAGTATTTATGGCTGTAATTGCGTCGGCACCAGCAGAAGCAGCTGCCTCAGCTAAATCAGCTATATGCGCCGTGTTTGGGGTTAGCTTCGCAAAAACAGGTTTATTAACTCTATTTTTAACCATTTTCACCGTTAACTTAATCATGTCTGGATCCTGCCCAATCTCGCTTCCGGTGCCCCTGACATGAGGACACGATAAATTGAGTTCTATAGCATTTGCCCCTGCCTCAGCAGCTATCTTAGCAACTTCAGCATACTCGCTTGGTGAAAAGCCAAAAACGCTGACTATTAATGGAACATTCGATTTTTTTAGCTTTTTTATTTCCTCAGCAAACTTATGTATTCCAGGATTTGGGAGGCCGACAGCATTTAAAAAGCCGCACTCAACTTGTATAACTGTTGGATTTGGGTAGCCGCTATTAGGCTTCAGTCCAACCGATTTCGTTACGACCGCTCCTGCTCCAGCTTCTGCAACCGCCAAGAGTGTTTCAGCTGACATTCCCAGTATTCCAGATGCAAGCATCGTTGGGTTTGACATGTTTAATCCAGCTATCTGGGTTTTTAGCCTAGCTGAATCAGAATTACTGGATTCCATGGTGAGTCTCCACTTACACTTAAATCATATATTTTTCCGTATAAGATAACTTTAATTCTAGATATCAATTTTGGCTGTATCCCCGCAAATACATATTTTAGGTGGATATTATTATCTTTAATAGGATAAATAAGTGCGGTGAATGATTTGAAAGCCGCCATTATAGCAAGCGTCATAGGAGTTTTAGGCTTAGATGAAGATGGTAAGATAATAGACAAAGAGGTCTTTTCAAAGGATGCCGCTAAGGCCGCTGAGAAACTATTTAAGATTGAACAGGGGAGACTAATACCGGAAATAAGAAAACTAATAAAACGATTAAAAAAACGGAATTACACGGATTTTATGCTTGAAAGCTCAGAGCTAGCTAAAGCCGTTAAAGAAGAATTAAATGTGAACGTTGAAGCTAAATCCTTGGTTAAATTAAGCGAAAAAATACGTGAGGACATGGGTAAAATAGGCGTTGAAACCGGTTTCATTAAAGATCCCTCTGAAATAATGAGGTGGATCCACGCCGTCACAACTGAGCTTTCAAAGCTTAGAATCAAAAGGGCCACTGAAAAAAGAGATCTACTAATAGTTCAAGCAATTCAAACATTAGATGATCTAGATCAAACATTAAATCTCTTTATGAGCCGCCTACGTGAATGGTACGGTATCCATTTTCCAGAATTGAATCGATTAATAGATAAACATGAAACTTACGCAAGACTCGTCTATGAATTTGGACGTAGAGAAAACTTCACTATTGGAAAGCTAAATGAAAGAGGACTATCAAAGAATAGAGCCATGCAGATAGTTCAGTCTGCGAAAACTTCTATGGGCGCCGACCTTCAGGATATGGATATAGAGCAGATTCAAAAGATATCTGAGAACATCCTGCAACTTTATGAAGCAAGATCAAATCTGGAAAAATACATTGACAACCTAATGGAGGAGGTTGCTCCAAACCTTAGGGCTGTAGCCGGGCCATCACTTGGCGCTAGGCTAATATCGCTTGCCGGAGGACTCGAAAATCTTGCTAAGCTGCCAGCTAGCACAGTTCAGGTTTTAGGCGCAGAGAAAGCATTATTTAGGTCTCTTAGAACAGGTGCTAAACCTCCTAAACACGGCATAATATTTCAGCATTCACTAATTTTTAGGGCTAAGCGTTGGCTCAGAGGAAAAATCGCCAGAGCTTTAGCTGGTAAACTATCTATTGCCGCTAGAACTGACGCTTTCACCGGCAATTATATAGGCGACAAGCTTAAGGAAGAATTGAGGAAGAGAGTTGAAGAGATTGAGAAGAAATATCCGAAGCCTCCCAAAGCTAAAGCTAAAGTTAAGAAGAGATTAAGGAAAACTAAAAAATTTAAGCGTAGAAAACGATAAGAGAGGATAAAATATGACTGTGAAGATCGAACCCTTACCGAATTTTGAAGGCGTATATCAGGTTACACTTGAAGATGGAACTCGTAGAATAGCCTCAAAAAATTTAGTTCCCGGTAGAAATGTTTATGGCGAGCGGCTAATAAAACATAAGAAAACTGAGTATAGGCTCTGGGATCCCTTCAGAAGCAAGATTGCTGCCGCCATCATCAAGGGATTAAAAAGTCTACCCATAAAGGCTGGGCGTAAAGTTCTATATTTAGGCGCAGCCTCAGGAACAACTGCAAGCCATGTCTCAGACATAGTTGGTGAAAACGGACATGTTTTCTGCATAGAATTTGCTCCAAGACCACTTAAAGAGCTAATAAACAATGTCTGCAGATTCAGACCAAATATGTCACCCATCTTGGCGGATGCACGTTTCCCAGAGAAGTACGCTAATCTAATTGAAAAAGTTGACGTGGTGTATTGTGATATAGCTCAACCCGAACAAGCTCAAATACTAGTTAATAACGCGAAAATTTTCCTTAAGAAAAATGGATGGATAATGCTTGCTATAAAGGCTAGGAGTATAGATGTCACAAAAGAACCAAGCGAAGTCTATAAGAGGGAGATAACTATACTTGAAAGCAATGGCTTCCAAATACATCAAGTTATTCATTTGGAACCATATGACAAGGATCATGCAATGATCTTAGCTCAATATAAACAAGCTCAATAATTTTTTATTTAGTTTGCATCAATTCAATATTTGGGTTTATGCTAGCTGATTTTCTTAGACTGGTTTTCGACTCTGAGCTACTGACGTTATTTTCTTTTGCTCTCTAGTCCTTCACTAGAAGCTGGAGGACCTCATCGCTCTAGTATAGGTGTCCGCATATTTTTTATGATCTTCTATGCATATGTCCTAATCGATAAGTATAAGAAACTCCACAAGTAATCCAAAGCGTTTTCCTCAGCTAGAACCTTAAGTTTCTTCCCAACCTCGCGTGAAACATAAACCCTAGGGAAGTAAATGGGTGTGAGAATAACCTTACTCTCAGCTTCCATTCGCACAGTTTCATCAGGCTCAATAAAAACAACAGCCTTAGCCTCCAACTTAACAGCATTCAACCAATTATAGAAACTGTTAAAATCCATCAGAATAATAGAGCCCTCAACTCTCTTACCGTCAAAATCCTCTAAATCTCCGGAGCCAACATATATGAGTGGGCCAGATATTCTTTCAGGAGGAGTGGGAGAACACTGAATCATATTAGGCCACAAGGGATAAGCCCCAAAAACCTCCCCAGTTGAAACAACTGTTATATTAGCACCATGATCTATAGGAATTAGAATGGGATAAGTGTGAAACTCGACGCCTAAGCCGAAACTCTTAAACTGACCCGCTATGTATTGGGCAGCTTCATCACAACCAGGATAACCTGTAACACGTGAGCCAAACGAAGTGAAAACCTTAACATAATCCAAAATATTAGAGGGATTCAATTCATTTAACAAATCGATAACTGTCAGATTTTCTTCAGAAATTAGTGGCGATGCTGAAATAGTTGGTAAATTAAAGCTCACTAAAATGAAACTTAATAATAAAAATAAAGCAACTAATTTAAAAATACTGTTTTCTTATTCATCTAATATCCTCTCTATGGGTTTATTAACTAATTAAGAAATTTAGCAAAAGTGAGAAGATATAAAAATTATTGGAATGATAAGAACAGTGCGGCGTTTAAATAAGGCTTCCATAATTCTAAGAGACAGACATTGAAGTTAATTAACTCATCATAATAAAATGAAAATTTATAAGCATTAGGCAACATATCAAATTTGAGTGAGGTGATAGAATGAGTAAGCGTTTATATGAGGCTTCTTGGAGTTCGCTTAGGCTACATTCGATGGTTCCTAGGTGGCTTGATGAGGGCAAGTTTGGGATTTACACGCATTGGGGCGTTTACTCAGTGCCTGCCTGCGGACCGAACGGCTCTTGGTATCCCTATAACATGTATAGGGAAGGGACGCAACAGTACGAGTATCATGTTCAGCATTATGGTCATCCCTCAAAGTTCGGCTACAAGGATTTCATTCCAATGTTTAAGGCTGAAAAGTTTGATCCAGATGAGTGGGCGGAGCTGTTCAAGGCTGCTGGGGCTAAGTTTGCTGGTCCCGTCGCTGAGCATCATGACGGCTTCTCAATGTGGGACAGCGAGGTTAACGAGTGGAACGCTGCTAGGATGGGGCCTCAAAGAGACGTTGTAGGCGAGCTAGAGAAGGCTATAAGAAAGCAGGGAATGAAATTTATGGTGGCCTTTCATCACGCTGAGAACTGGTGGTTTTATCCTCATTGGAGAAAGGAGTTTGACACTTCTGATCCAAAATATTCTGGTCTTTACGGTCCAATTCATAATCAAGATGCGGATCATGACTTGGAATGGGAAGAGCAGGATCCACCCACCAGAGAGTTCCTAGAGAAGTGGAAGGCGAAAATAAAAGAGGTAATAGACAAGTATAGACCTGACCTAATATGGTTCGATTTTGGACTCCAATTCGTCCCGGATAAGTATAAGCAAGAAATACTTGCCTACTACTTCAATAAGGCGGAAGAATGGAACATGGAAGTCACCATATGCTATAAGGGCCACAGTGTACCACCAGGCTTCGGTATAGTAGACTATGAATTAGGGCGAGAAAGCGAACTAACCTATCATAGGTGGATTACCGACACGGACATCGCAATTGGCGGAAGATGGTCCTATATTTATGGAATAGAGTATAAGTCGACTACATGGCTCATCCATTACCTAATAGATAACGTGAGCAAAAACGGCTATTTACTGCTTAATGTTGGACCGAAGGCAAACGGGGAAATCCCAGAGCCAGCGAAGAAAAGACTGCTAGAAATGGGTGAATGGTTAAAGCTTAACGGCGAGGCAATCTATGGAACTTCACCTTGGGTAACTTATGGTGAAGGCCCAACAAAAATGAAACTTAGAGGAACATTCACGGAGAGGGAGGAAGTCTTCTATACAGCCGAGGACATACGATTCACAACTAAAGGCAATGTAATATACGCAATATTATTAGGTTGGCCTGGGAATGGTGAAGAGGTAACTATTAAGACTTTTCGTTGGCTTCATAGGTTCAACAGGAAAACAATAAGCTCTGTGAGCATGCTTGGAATCGACGGAGAACTTCAATGGAACCTAACAGATAAGGGCCTAAAAGTTAAAATGCCAAGCCAGAAACCCTGCGAACACGCATACGTACTCAAAATCCAAAGGGAATAAACCAACCATTAAAAACTTTCACTCGTATAAAATTACCTAAAAATCTTCTTATTTTTCATTTATACAAAAATGAAAGAATGAGAGAAACATGTTTAATGCGGAGAGGTTAAAGGAGATCAAATCAGCTATTGTGGAGCATGGTATAGAAGGCATATGGCTTACCCCTGGACTAAGGAGCTCCTAGCCCTGATGAAGCACGCCACAAACGTCTACACTGGTGTATGCGAACTCTTCTACCGTCCAACACTTTTAGCTTGGTACCTAGTAATGGCAAAAGAGTACGGCATAATCGACAGAGTGATCTGGAGAACAGATTATGATGTAGCTGGGAGATGGGGAACCGTAAAGGGATACTTCAACAAGGTTCAGAAGGAAACAACTTGGATTAAGCATG
>Ga0180301_10001455_pt1 | contig 18707 bp, 18 predicted proteins | sample GuaBasSediGuay16_FD_121797 | JGI IMG/M metagenome (GOLD analysis project Ga0180301, IMG submission 121797) | Subseafloor sediment microbial communities from Guaymas Basin, Gulf of California, Mexico - Guay16, Core 4569-2, 12-15 cm | ecosystem: Environmental > Aquatic > Marine > Hydrothermal... | reverse complement strand
GAGATGAACCGAAAGAGCCGGTGGAGATTTTCGGGAGGCACGCCGGGCCTCCTGCGGATGTACTTTTCCAGGTCCGGACCGGTCTCGGGGTTCAGCCAGTCTTCTTCCGGAGGCAGAGTGGAAGGCACCCCCCCAGCGATGGCGTTCAGCACGTCGTATTCGTGATAGATATTGATCCCCGCCATGTACCTGCCCGTGTTGGAATAGAGAAACGCCGGTGTGAAGATGCCCGAAGAGGTCCGGGTCGCCCGGGCCGCGGCGGCGATCCCGGAGGCATAGACCAGTTCGCCGATCACCATGAGCTCCGTGAGCTCATCCACCACGTGGGGAGCCTTTTCCACGCCGTTGTACTCGGCCGCCAGGGCAGCGGCCCCCAGGATGATGTCCGTGATGGCGGGCTTACAGCCGCAATATGAGTGGCGGTGAAACCCCGCAAAGGTCAGGGCCAGCCTGCCTGCGAACTCCCATTCACCGCACATGAAGACCCGTTCCCAGGGCACGAACACGTCATCGAAAACCACCACCGAATCGGCCACGCCGTAGCGATTGTAGGGTGCCTCGAGGCGAATCCTAGGCCGAGGGGTCACAACCCGGGAGATGATCCTGACCCCTTCGGCGTCCGCAGGAACCGCAAAGGACACGGCCCAGTCCCCCTCTTCCTCCGTAAGGGTGCGAGTGGGAATCACCAGGTGCTCATCCACGTAAGGCCCCATGGTGATATGATTCTTGGCGCCCCGCACTACGATTCCTCCGGAATCTTTCTTCACCACATGGAGGTAGAGATCAGGGTCCTCCTGCGCCGAAGGACGCGCCCGGCGGTCCCCCTTCATGTCGGTCATGGCCGTGCTGCCCACCAGGTCGTTGGCCTGGTAATAACGCAGGAACTCGAGGAAATGGGCATGATATTCCGTACCCTTCTCATCGTCGATTTCCTTACTCACCACGCCTATGGCGTTCAGGGTGTCCGTAGCCATACACCGCTGGGTGCATCCCCCCACCCTGTGACAGCACCGCCGCTTCATCTCCTGCTGGGCGTAGAGGTCCTCCACGCTGAGGTTCAGAGACGTAAACCGATTGATCTCTTCTCCCGTCAGGTGAGAACGGGTCAACATGAGATCCCGCAATTCCGGATCATTGACCGCGTCAAACGTGAACCTGAGAGTGTTGATGGGCAGTGCCAGCATGGGATCGTCCCGCCCGATCTTCCTTCCGTGGGCGTAGACATTGGGCCTCATCCTCTTGAGTCGTTCCACATAGTCTTCGGCCGTGCACAGGGCCATCGGCAGCCTCCTTGAAATCATCTTGTTTGCGGGGTTGAAACTTACAATCTTGCCATGCGGACGACAAATGATATCACAACGCCCCTCCCAAGAGAATCCCTAAGAGAGGGTTGATCTTTGGCTTTCACAAAAGTATTCTGAGCGTGCCAACCTCCAGGGGCCCGGGATCCGGGGGCCCCCCTTTGGGAACCACATCCGCCGGCTGGAGGCCTCTCATGGTAGATGTGATCCGTCAGGACGCATACCGTTCGAAAGTACTCTTGGTGGACGACGAAGATCTCGTGGGAAAACTCCTTCGACGCCTGACCGGTCGTGAGGGCGACATCGACTTTCACCACTGCCGAGACGGACGGCTGGCGGTGAAGACGGCCGATGAGTTACGCCCCACGGTGATCCTGCAGGATCTCATGATGCCCGAAATCGACGGCCTGGAACTGGTGCGGCGTTTCCGGGAAAATCCTGGCACGCGGGAAGTGCCCCTCGTGGTGCTTTCCGGTAGAAACGACCCTCAAGTGAAGGCCCAGGCCTTCTCCCTCGGTGCCAACGATTACCTGGTCAAGTTCCCCGAAGCACCCGAGCTATTGGCCCGCATTCGCTACCATTCCATGGCCTACATCCACCTTCAGGAACGAAACGAGGCGTTCGCGCGTCTGGAGCGGGCCCATTCGTTCATCCGCAGGACTTTCGGACGCTATGTTTCCGAGGACGTGGCCCGCGAGGTCCTCGAATCCCCCGAAGGGCTGAAGCTTGGGGGAGAGAAACGCGTCTTGACCATCCTCATGGCCGACCTGAAAGGGTTCACCCTGATCAGCGAAACGCTTCCCCCGCAAAAGGTGGTGGCTCTCATCAACGGCTTCCTGGAGGCCATGACGGAACCCATCCACAAGTATGGTGGAACCATCAATGAATTCCTAGGGGATGCAATCCTGGCCTTTTTCGGAGCGCCGAGGCCGGATCAAGACCACGCGGCACAGGCGGTTGCGTGCGCCCTTGAGATGCAAAGGACCCTTGACAGGCTCAATACCGACAATCTGGAAAAAGGGCTGCCCGAAATCCGCATGGGCATCGGCATCAACACCGGCGAGGTGGTGCTGGGAAATTTCGGCTCGGTCAAGCGCACCAAGTATGGGGCGGTAGGCAAGCACGTCAACCTCGTCTCACGAATAGAATCCTATACCGTGGGAGGACAAGTCCTCATCTCCCAAAGCACACTGGATGCCTGCGGGCCGATTCTCCGCATCGAGGACCGGATGGTGGTCTCCCCCAAGGGCATCAGGGAGTCCATCTCCCTTTATGAAGTGGGAGGAATCGGCGGCGCGTACGAGATATGCCTGCCTGAAAAAGCCAGGGTTCACCTTCTGAATCTAAAGCCGCCCCCACCCGTGGAGTTTTCCATCATCGAGGGGAAGCAGGCCGGGGCCGCACCGTTCAGAGGACGATTGGTCCGCTTTGGTGGAAGCCAGGGCGAAATTCTTTCCGACAGGCGCTGCCGCAGGCTCACCGACCTCAAAATCCGCCTGTTCGACAGCAGGGGAAAGGAGGTGACCTCGGACCTCTATGCAAAAGTGACCCGTGAGGTGGCCCACACCCCTCCCACCTTCAGGGTTCATTTCACGGCCTGCCCGCCCGAGGCCAGGAGCTTCTTCACCAAAATCGACAACAGGGCACCGTGAAGATTCCCTGTCTCATCATGAAACCGACCGAAAATTCGCCTTTCGTTTTTCCACGAAGGCCGTGACCCCCTCCCGGAATTCCGGCTGGAGGGAGCTCAAGGCGATCCCCTGCCGTTCGCTCTCCATCTGGGACTCCAGGGTCTCGGAAAGGCCCGCCCGGACCAGTGCCTTGGCCCGCCCGTAGGTTCGGGTAGGCCCATCCGCCAGTTTTCGGGCCACGGCCGAGACTTCCTTCTCGAAACGGTCAGCGGGAATCACCCGGTTGACGAGGCCCAGGTCGAGGGCTTCCCGGGCGCCGATGGGCTTGTTGAGGTAGACGATTTCCATTGCATTGCCTGGACCCACCAGCCGGCGCAAGGTGTAAGTGGAACTGCCAACGGGCACCAGGCCGATATTCGTGTAGGCCATCACGAAACGGGCCTGGTCCGAGGCCAGGCCCAGGTCGCAGGCCAGGCTCATGCTGAAACCGGCACCGGCCGCAATACCGTTGACCGCGGCAATCACGGGTTTGGGCATCCTGCAAACCTCCGCCACGAAGGCATGAAGGTACATGGCCAGGTCCCGCAGGAAAAGATCTGGTCGTCCCGACGTCTCAAGCTCCTCTGCCATGTCCTTGACATCGCCTCCCGCGCAAAAGGCCCGATCCGTACCGGTCAGCACCACGGCCCGGATTTCCTTTTCCACCGTGCAGTGGGCCGCGACCCTGCATAGCTCTTTGGCCATGGGCAGGTTAAGGGCGTTGAGGTCCTCGGGCCTGTGCATCCGGATCCAGGCCACCCCGTCCACTTCCTCGAAGATCAGTGTCTCGTATGATGATTCCATATTCCTCCTTGCACGGTTTTTTTCTCCCCAAAGCGGAGATTCTCAGATTTCGGGTTTCTTGAGAGTCTCCCCGAGAATTTCCTCCACCACGGAGTAAGGGTCGTTTCGTCTCTCGATGATCTCGCGAAGGAATTCCTCTTTCCGGCCGGTCCCCTCCAGGCCTGAAATCACGTGCTTTTCCAGGGCGTCACGGAAGATCAGGCGCAACTCCCGCTCCACCCGCCTCTCATTTGCACACCTCAGACCCGGAGTCTCCCGCAGATGGGCCTGGTGTGCCAGAAGCGCCTCTTCCAGAGCCTCCATGCCGGAGACGTCGCCGGGTCTTCGGGCCCAGGCCACCGTGGGGATGACACGAGGATTCCAGGCCCCTTCCGTCCTTCTCCCGCCCGCATCCTCCAGGACGGCCTCCAGGCTCCGGAGACAGGCCCCGGCGCCTTCGAGATCCGCCTTGTTCAGGACGATGAGATGGGCGATCTCCATGATCCCCGCCTTCATGGCCTGGATATCGTCGCCCATGCCCGGGGTGAGCACCAGTATGCAGGTCTGAGCCACGTGGATGATGTCGATCTCGTCCTGGCCCGCCCCCAGGGTCTCGATGATAACCACGTCGTTTCCCATGGCCTCCAGGATCCGGCAGACATCCGTAGTAGCCCGGGCCAGGCCGCCCGTGTAACCCCTCGAACCCATGGACCGCACAAAGACACCTTCGTCCATGGCGTAGCGCTGGAAACGGACACGGTCACCCAGGAGCGCCCCCCCGGTGAAGGGACTGCTGGGATCCACGGCCACCACGCCCACCCGAAGGTCCCTTTTCCGAAACCTCCCTATGAGGTGGTCGATGAGGGTCGACTTACCGCTCCCCCCCGGCCCGGTGATCCCCACCAGCATGGAGCGGCCGGTATGGGGATAGACCCGCTTCATCATCTCATCGGCCCCGGGACCACCGTTTTCCACCAACGTTATCAGGCGGGAGGCGGCCCGCCTGTCCCCCCGCACCAGCCTGGCCGCCAGGTCCTGCGGCCGGTCTTTTTTTTGACCCGGCATAAGAGATGTCTCCTATCTTCTCACATGTTCACGGATGTAGTCCACGAAAGACTGGGTCAGGGATCCGCCGCGGAAGACCTCGTCCGCCCCCATCTCCTTCATCACCGGGATGTCTTCAGGCGGAAATGCCCCTCCCACCACGAAGAGCACATCCTCCAGGCCGTTTTTCTTCATCTCCTCCACGATCCTGGGGGTGAAGACGAGATGCTCGCCCGACAGATAGCTTACCCCGATGACGTCGGCGTCCTCGTCCACCGCCGCCCGGACGATGCCCTCAGGACTCTGGTACATCCCCAGGTACACCACCTCCATGCCCGCCTCCCGCAGGAGGGACGCCACCACCTTGGCCCCCCGGTCATGGCCGTCCAGGCCCACCTTGCTGATCACCACCTTAATTCTCTTGCTCTCCATGATGTAAACTCCTTTACCAGCGAGGATCATCGGAAGGGGGACTCGATGATGTTCATGGGATCGTAGGAATACCCATACGCCTCGCGCACCGTCCCCATCAGCTCCGCCGTAGTGGCCTGGGCCTCGGTGGCCTCGATCATGTATGGAATGGTATTTTCCCCGGCGGCCGCCGCCTCCCTCAGTCTTTCCACGGCCCGCCGGAGGCGATCCGCATCCCGCGTCTTTTTCAGCTCGATCACCTCTTGGATCTGTCGCTTTGCGGACTGCTCCGGGACTCGCTGCACGCCCAGGGGCGTTTCTTTTTCCTCCTCGCTCGGAGCGGGGACCCTTGACAGGACCGAAAATCCATGTTACTTTCGAATCAAATAAGTTTACCGGTCGGTCAACTATATTAAGCCCGCACGGGCTCAGCGTCAACCCATTTTTCCCCACGGCGAATTTGCTCCAAGCAAGATGGACAGGTGAGTCACGGCACTATGGGATACCAGGGGGCCCGCATAGATCGAAGATCCCCTGAGTAGATAACGCGGCGGGGATCAGCCGGATCCCGGGAGGAACGCCCGGTTCCCAATCATGACGATGATAAAAAGGGGGCGATCTTATGACATTCAACACGCTTATTTATAAAAAGGAGGGGGCCGTAGGCATCGTGACGCTGAACCGGCCCGAAAGGCTCAATGCACTCAGTGATGAGCTGCTGCTGGAATTGGGACAAGTCCTGGAGGAGATCGACGAGGATGAGGCGGTCGACGCCCTCATCATCACCGGACAGGAGAAGTTTTTCGGCGCTGGGGCGGATATCAAGGAAATAGTGAACATCCACACCCCCGTCGAGGCCAACCGCTTTGCGAAAAAGGTGCGCAGGGTATTTAACAAACTCGCCGAACTGAGGCAGCCCACCATCGCGGCGGTGAGCGGACTTGCCCTGGGGGGCGGCTGCGAGCTTGCGCTGGCCTGTGATGTCCGGATTGCGGCGGAAAACGCAAGCTTCGGCCTGCCAGAGATTAAACTTGGCGTGTTGCCCGGGGGAGGCGGGACTCAGAGGCTTCCCCGGCTGGTGGGAGCAGGTCGAGCCAAGGAAATGCTGTTTTCCGGAGACCCCATTGACGCCCAGGAAGCCTACCGCATCGGCCTCGTCAACAAGGTCGTGCCCTTGGGCTCCCTCATGGAAGAGGCGAAAAAGATGGCGGCAACCTTCGTAGAACGTCCGGGTTATGCCATCAAGACCATCAAGTGTCTTGTCAACGAAGGGCTCAACATGGATCTGAAGTCCGCCCTGGCACACGAGGCACGCAACTTCGAGATCCTCTTTTCCACGGAAGACCAGAAGGAGGGGATGAAGGCCTTCCTCGAAAAACGAAAGGCATCCTTCAAAGGACGGTAGCGGCGGAAATCGGGATCGGCACTTAGATCTTGATGTCTCAACCCTTCATGAGGTACTCCCCGGGGTCCTGTGGGATCTGGATTCGACCGTAGAAAACTGCGACATCTCCTGTGCTTCCAGTCCCTGCCGGATCCCCTCTGCGGACCGCCCCGGCCTGATTCCGGAGCGGTCGTTCCCGCAGAAACACCGGCACACCGATTTTGACGCACGCCTCAGTGCGCCGGCGCGGCCGGAGGAGGAGACCCCGATTCCGTCCCAAGGCGGACCGACCGTGTCACTTCTTTTTTGGGGCCGTGATTACTAATTTACAGGCGGCCACCAGCTTTGAATCCCAGCTCTTGGCCTTTAGAGTATACTCGCCGGGAGGCAACGGCGGATTTTTAGGATCAGGCGTAGGTTTACCTTTCTTGAAACGGAAATGAAAGAATCCCTGCAGGATGCTTAAGATGTTCATCTTGGTGGTAAATGCCCCCGATGCGTCCGCTTCGGCAAAGGCCACCGGTACGTCACGTCCTTTATCGGCGCCGGCGAGTACAATTTCCACACGATCCTCGGGCTTGAAGCCTGACCCTATTATTTTTACACCGGCCATTGCTTTGGGTGCAAGGACTACGGTTGCAGGCTCGGTCTTAAGGCGAGTCCCTCCCAGGGCCTGATGCCCCATGAGAAGCATGCCTAATGTTGCAAAAAGACATACAACCAGTCCCTTGGCAAACATGTCTTTTCCCATGATACGACTCTCCTTTCTCCCAGCCGATATGCCGAGGGTCGGGTTTATCCGATCCAGCGCTTTCGGCGTTTGTAGTGCTTCACTTCCCGGTAACTCTTGCGCTCACCGATGGCGCTGAGACCCAAATAAAATTCCTTGATGTCCTCGTTTTCGCGCAACTGTTCAACCGGGCCGTCAAGGACGATTCTACCGTTCTCCATGACGTAACCGTAGTCGGCAAGCGTAAGGGCCTGCTTCACGTTTTGCTCCACGATCAAGAGGGGAAGCCTTTTCTCCTGATTGATGGTCCCGAGGATGCCGAATATCTCTTTTACCAGCAAAGGGCTCAGGCCCATGGAAGGCTCGTCGAGAAGCATAATCTTGGGGCTGGACATGAGTGCCCGCCCGATTACGAGCATTTGCTGTTCTCCGCCGGACAGATAACCGCTGGTGTTGCGGCGAAGAGATTTCAATCGGGGAAAGTACCCGTAGACCATCTCCAGATCTCTTTTGACCCCGGCCCTGTCCTTGCGGATGAGACCACCGCCCAGGAGGTTTTCTTCGGTCGTCAAATGCTCCAGTACCAGGCGTCCTTCGAGAATCTGGATAATCCCCATTCTGGATATCTCCTCAGGGGATTTCCGATGGATCTTGACTCCGTCAAACTCTATGTCGCCGTGGCTGACCTGACCCTCTTCGGTGCGGAGCAGTCCGGAAACGGCCTTCAAAGTGGTCGTTTTACCGGCGCCGTTTCCGCCCAGGATGGTCACCACCTGGCTTTCCCTCACCTCCAAAGACACGCCCCTGAGGACCTGGATGACATTGAAATAGAGCACTTCAATGTTGTTGATATTCAGCACTCGGACATCCTCCGCCTGTACTTTCCAATTTGGAACATGCTACTTCTTTTTCATCCAAGGGGGCAGAATTGTCGGGGCCTTCATCCAGCCCGTGACCATGGAATCCTTCAGGTTTTTGACCCTGTGCAACACCATGTAGTGGCCGCCTCTGTGATCAACGCCCTTGTAGTAGGTAATGCCCGCCTTTTTCGCGCGAAGACCGTTTATATCAAAATTCTTCATCCTGAAAATACCGTGTTCCCAAAGGCTTTTTCCGGTCAACTTGCTGGGCGGGACTTTCTCCAGAGCGAGGCGAATGCATTCCTCCATTACGGCGCCTACTTCCCAGCCCACATACCAAACACCGTCGGGATAGGGCCTTTTTTCCACATGATATCCCGCTTTCCCCTTCATATATTTCCGGTAGTGCTCATTGACCCACTTGATGGCCGGGCGGGTCTCATCCCAAAGCGTGTAGGCGCCTAGAAGAAAATAGGCCCCTTCGGCGGCCTCGCCCGCCAAGTCCACCATCTCGGCCGCATCGGTGTCGGTGCACGTTCCGAAGGGGATATTGATGCCCAGTCTCTTCATATCCTTCAGGATCACCGCGGCCTGGGAACCCAGAACATTGCCGATGATAAAATCCGCCTTGGCTTGCTTGATGCGCAATAGCTGGCTAGTCATGTCTATGGGTGTAGGAGGAACGGGTTCCTCGGCTACGACTTTGACGCCCTTGCTCTCGGCGTACTCGGGCCCTCCCCAGAGTATGGCTCTGCCGAAGGGTCCATCATAAAACATCAGGGCAATCCGGGGCGCTCTCTTTTTGTTCCAGCTTTTCAGGATCCAATTCACGTAGGTTCCCACATCATCGGCAAAGCTGGGCCGTAGGCCGAAGATCCATTCCGGCGGCCAATGAGCCACCGTATTCGTGGAAGTCTGGAAGCAGGGTATCTTGTCTCGCTTGAAGTCCTTCTTCAGCCCCTCGAGGGCCGGCGAGGATGTACTGTGGCAGGCAACAACTCCTTTATCAACGAACTTTCTGTAGGCGTTTTTGAACAATGGAAGTTCATAGCGGCAGTCGGCATACAGGACTTCGACTTTGACTTTTCCCAGGACCCTGCCCGTCTTGGGGTCCAGATACGGGATGCCTCCCTTTTCCTTGTTCACATACTCGTGGAAATAGGCGATCAGCGCGTCGCCGGGGGGACCGCAAGTTCGCCCGGCCGGACCAGTCCATTCGCCCAGGTGCCCGATTCTGATGGGTTTGGGTTCCGCTGCAACTGAGACTCCGGAGAAAATCAGTAGTGCCGAGATAAGGAGTGTGAAAAGAGACGCCCACATTTTGTACCCGAATTTACCATTCACCATGACACGCCCTCCTTGTTCAAGAGTTTTTATGTGCCGGCTAGTACGGAAACGGGTATAGCCGGAACTTGGTTTTGATGATTTCCCACCGGTGGGCCAGCCCTCGTGGTTCGAAAACGAGAAAGAACATGATCACCAGGCCCAGGACCACGAGGCTCATGGCGGCACCGAATTCAATACCGAGCACCGGGACCGCCCTGCTGATCAGGGGCGCAGTCTCCATGATTAAATTCCGTAAAACGACCATGAAAATGACCCCGAATATTGGTCCCATGGTTTGTCCGAGCCCACCTACGATCAACATGGCGAGATACCAGATCGAATCCATGAGTGTGAAGTACTCGATATTGATGGTTTGCAGGTAGTGGGCATAGACCGATCCGGATATGCCGGCGAAGAAACAGCCCAGAAAGAATGCCAGCATCTTGTTGTAAAACAGCGCGATTCCCATGCCTTCTGCTGCCAGGTCGTTGTCCCTGATGGCCACGAAGGCCCTGCCAACGCCGGTCCGGGAAATGTTTTTGACGAGATAGGTGGTGATGACCGCCATGGGCATGGCAAGGTAATAATAGGAATAATCCGTCTCAATAAGGTAGCCGAAAAGACTGGGCGGCGGCACGTCCAAGGAGCGCACCCCGCCCGTGAGACTGGGCAGGTGGATGATGACGAAGAGGATGATGAACTGTGCCCCCAGGGTGGTGATGGCCAGATAGAACCCCTTAACCCTGAGCGAAGGCCCGCCGAAGACTAACCCCGCGAGCCCCGCGGATAGGCCCGCCAGGGGCATGGCGATCCAGAAAGAGAAACCCAGATTATTGCAAAATATTGCCGAAGTATACGCCCCAACGGCCACAAATGCGGAATGCCCCATGGAGATCTGGCCGCAGTATCCGGTGAGGAGATTCAGGCCGTGGACCGCGATCACGCTGCAGGCGATGGTGATCAGTGTGTTGAGCTGGGATCTGGTGGCGAAAGCGGGTATGAGCGCAAGAAAGGCAAGGAAGGCAATGAGCCACACCCAGTGGCACCATGTTCGGAGTATTGCCATGTCCTCTTTATAGGTGACGTTGTAAATCCCGGATGGAAGCGGCATCGCCTAAACCCTTTCAATGGTTTCCAGACCGAAAAACCCGTGCGGCCAAAAGATAAGCACTACGATCATAACTATATAGGCCACAACGTCCTGTACCCCGTGGCCGATGTAACCGGAAGAAAGCCCCTCGAGCAATCCGATAAGAAGTCCTCCCACCACGGCTCCGGGGATGGATTGAAGACCGCCGATAAGGGCGGCGGGAATCGCCTTGATCCCGATATTAGCCAGGGGGATGTTGATGCCGTTGATGCTGCCCAGAAGGATTCCCCCGATGGCGGCCAGTATCGCGCTCATGGCCCAGGAGTTCCTGAAGACCCGGCGTACGGAAATGCCCATCGCCTGGGCTACCTTGTGGTCCTCGGCCACTATGCGCATGGCCAGCCCGGCCCGAGTGTATTTGAAAAACAGCGAGAGAACCAACACCACGACAACAGCGATAAAGAATCCGTATATGTGCTGTTGAGGAAGAAGCAGCTTGCCCACACGAACCGGCTCGGGTGGCAGCAGAGGCGGCTTGAACACCCGCCAGGACATGCCCCCCCATATGGCCGTAAGGAAACCGCGCAGGCATATCCCAACGGCCAGGGTAACCATGATGATGGCAAACAGGGGCTGGCCTATCATCGGCCTCAAGGGAAAGCGCTCCACAACCATGCCGAAAAGGCCGGCAAAGGCCAGGGTCCCCGCCACCGCCAACCAGGGCGGGAGTTTCAATTGAAAGATGAGGGCCCAGCAGACAAAGGCTCCCAAGATCAGCAGCTCTCCCTGGGCGAAGTTGAAGACCTCGCTCGATTTTACAATGATAACGAATCCAACGGCCACCAGTCCGTATATGGCCCCTACCATCAACCCCGAAATCGCATACTGCAAGAAAATGGTCATGACGTTGTATCCACTTTCCAGATCCTGAGAGCCGTCGTCACCTTTCCTGTCTTGCCATCGCGGTAGGTGACTGCGGCGTTTACGGAAACGGAATCCGCATCCGAGTAGAGGCCCTCGATCAGGTCCGAGTACCTTTCCTCGAAGAGTTTTCTCCTTAGCTTTCTTGTCCGGGTCAACTCCGCTTCATCCGCATCAATTTCCTTGTGAAGAAGAGCGTATTTCCTGATTTTGACCTCTTCGGGAAGGACCTTGTTGACCCGTTCGACGTCTTTCAGGATCAGCCGGGCCACCTCCTCCTTCTGCGAGAGGTCGAGATAGGTCGTATAATTAATGCGGTTTTTTTCGGCCCAGCGGCCCACGGTGTTGTAATCGATGTTGAGGATGGCCGTAAGGTAGTCCCTGTCGGCACCGCCGATGACCACGGCCTCCTGCAGATACGGGCTGAAACGGAAACTCCCTTCGATATACTGGGGCGAGTATTTGCCGCCGCCGGCCAGCTCACCCAGTTCCGACAACCGATCAATATAGATGATATGCCCCTCATCGTTGATGTACCCGGCATCCCCCGTTCTGAACCAACCGTCCACCCTGGCCTTCTCCGTGGCCTCCGGATTTTTGTGATACCCGGAAAAGAGCGCCTCGCTTCTGACCTGAATCTCGCCTTCATCCGAGATGCGCACCTCCACGCCGGGCGTGGGGAGTCCGATGGTCTCGTACCGGATGTTTGTTTCGTCGCCCTGGTGCCCGCACACGGACCCCGATTCGGTGCTACCGTAAAATTGACGGATCGGACAACCGATGGCGTGAAAATAGCGGAAGGTGTCGGGGCTTATGGCAGCCGATCCCGTGAAATAGTATTTTGTTTTTCGAAACCCAAGCTGGTTTCTCAGAGGGCGAAATAAAAGGAGGTCCGCCACCGCATGAAGTCCATTCCAAAGGAGGCTCTTTTTGCCCTGGAGGTGAAGGTCGGCCACCTTGTAGCCCACCGGCAGAAACATCTTGTACAGTGCCCGCGTTACGATATTGGCATCAATGATCCTGGATTGGACCAAAGACACCATACCCTCCCATATCCGGGGACCGCCTCCGCTGACCAGGGGAGATATTTCCCGGAGGTCTTCCATAGCGGTTTCGGGCTTTTCCGGATAGTTGATGATGAGTCCCTCGAGCAGGTGCCCAGACTCACCCATGAGGGCGGCAATCCAAGCGGGCGGCATGATGGCCACGAAATCGTCTTGGGGTTTCACGGGAAAGATGGCCAAGGCGCCTTCCATTGTCCTGATCAGGGATTTATGCGTCCGCACGGCCCCTTTTGGAAGCCCGGTGGTTCCGGACGTGTAATAGATCATGGCAATGTCGTCGGTGCTGCCCTGGGCCACGAGATCTTCAAACAGGCCGGGATGAGTGCTTTCCATTTCCTTGCCCATCTCGATCACATCGTAGAAGAAAATCAGGATGGGATCGTCATAATTCCTCATCCCCTTGGGTTCCCAGTAAATCACTTTTTCCAGTAAGGGAAGATCCTGCTTGATCTCTAATGCCTTGTCCACCTGCTCCTGATCATGGGCCAGAAGGAATTTGGAATCCGAATGTTCCACGATGTACTTTACTTCTTGGGGCAAGGAATCTGTGAACACACCAACTACAATCCCTCCCACCGACATGATAGCGATTTGGGCCCATGTCCACTCGGGATCGGCGTCTCCCACAATGGCGACCCTGTCCCCTTTTTCCAGGCCCAGGCCGATCAGCCCGAGAGCGAAATATTTGGTGTGCTCGTAATGATCCTTCCACGTATATTCGTTCCAGATCCCATACTTTTTCTTGCGCAGGGCCACCTTTCGGTCTCCCCATCTCCGGAAATTTCTGACGAGGTATTTGGGCAGGGTATCGGGCGCTTGCGGGGAATTTCCCTTCGGCCCGGATTTGGGATCTAGGATTTCGGATTTTTCATTAAAAAGCATACCAACTTCCCACGTTCTAATCTCCCAGGTAGGCGCGGATCACTTTGGGGTCCACGGCAATCTCCTGGGGCGGGCCGTCCGCTATGACTCGGCCCCAGTCGAGCACCACGATCCTGTCCGAGATGTCCATAACCAGTTCCATGTCGTGCTCGACCAGGACGATGGAAATTTCCTTTTCCTCGAACACGTCGATAATGAACCGGGCCATGTCCTCTTTTTCTTCCGGGTTCATTCCGGCCATCGGTTCGTCCAGCAGCAGCACCTTGGGTTCCATGGCCAGGGCCCGCCCCAGTTCCACCCGTTTCCTCTGGCCGTAAGGCAAGTTGCCCACCACTTTTTTCCGGATGGATTGAATTTCCAGGAAATCGATGATGTCCTCCACAACCCGCCGGTGGCTGATTTCCTTCTTAAGCTCGGGACCAAAATAGAGGGCCCCGGTCAGGGGATTGGGCTTGAGCTGGATGTGGCGGGCGGCGATGATGTTTTCCAAGGTGGTGAGCCCGTCGAAAAGGGCGACGTTTTGAAACGTGCGTGCCAGGCCGAGGGCCGCGCGCCGATGAACGGGAAGACGGATGATGGATCGTCCGTCGTATAGAATGTCGCCCTCCTGGGGGTGATAATATCCGGTGATACAGTTCAACACCGAGGTCTTGCCCGCCCCATTGGGACCGATGACGGCCAGCAGCTCGCGTTCGAAGAGGGAGAAGCTGACCTCCGTAAGGGCCTTGAGCCCGCCGAAGGACAGGGTCAATTGGGAAAGCTCAAGCACGGCTTTTCGGTTATTTTCCATCGGACGATTGTCTTTTCTCAGACCCGAAGATCCGCATGCCTCTGTTGGGGGGGGGTGTGAACTCATCCATGGCAAACAGCATACGGCCCTCCACCGAGGAGTATGAAATCATGCCCCCCAACGTTGCAATCTTGACCTAGGCATTATCGCAGGAAGATGCGCTTTAGTGCCGGTTGTTATGCCTCTTTCCAAGGACGGATAAATTTCACACGACAAAAACAAGAAATTACTCATTAGTCGGTTACATTTCCTGACTAGTAAGTAAAACGGTTTTTTTCGATTGTCAAGTCCTTTTTAGTTTTGCCTAATCTGATCGGTTTTTGTCTGGCACAACAGAAACATAGGGCTTCATGCCGATTTTTGGGCTGAATTTCCGTCGCCGGAGCCGGCTGCCGCCTATAAATCGGCCTTTTGATGATCAAAACGATGCCGATAATGTCAGAAAACCTGCCGGCCCCCGTCTCAGTGGCTCCCGCATAGCCCGCACGGGTCCCGCGAAATGGCATCAAAACGAACCACCTGCCTGCTCGTGCCGTCGAGGAAAAACAGAACAATTGCTTGAAAATCTCGCTGACCGCTTGGCCCTTGCGGCTTCATCTGATGGAACCGAAGAAGGTCTCCAACTGGGGGTAAATCCCAATGTTGCGCAGATAGCGCACGAAAAGGTTCAATCCCCTTCGGCCGGTCAGGCTCTCGGAGGTGATCTCCACCCCATCAATAATGCTCTTGCTTTTTGCTGCGAATATGATGGATTTTTTCATGATTGGGTCCCGCCTGTCGGGTTGTCGGTGTGCTGGCCGACGAATGGCTTCACAACCTCATTATACCGCACACTTAGCCCTTCAGGTTGGATTTTTTTGCATACCCAATCGATCAGAATAGGTGGTAATGTGTCACACATCTAGGAACCGAGGATTCGGCCCAGGATCATTCTCTGCACCTCTGAGGTGCCTTCCACGATTTGCATCAGTTTCACGGCCTTATAGTAGCGGGATACCGGGTATTCGTCCATATAACCGTAACCGCCATGAATTTGGAGCGCGTCACTTGCCACCTTTTCGGCCATCTCCGTGGCATAAAGTTTGGCCACTGTGGCCTCAAAGGTATGTTTTCTGCCCTGGTCCTTGAGCCAGGCGGCTTTAAGATACTGGTTTCTGGCAAGCTCGATTGACACGGCCATATCGGCAAGTTTGAATTGAACGCCTTGAAAGTCGAAAATGGGTTTACCGAATTGAACGCGTTCTTTGGCATAACGAACGGACTCATCCAAGCAGGCCTGGGCTACGCCCACACTCATGGCGGCCATACTGATGCGGCCGGTCTCCAATACGCTCAGGTGGTGGGCAAACCCCCTGCGCGGATCCCCCAACACATAGTCGTTTGGGATTCGACATTCCTCCAGAATGACCTCATGGGTGGCCGAGGCCTTCCAGGACATCTTCTCGTATCTCTTCCCCAGGGTAAAGCCGGGGGTGTCTTTCGGGACAATAAAAGCGGATATGATATTTCCCTTTTTATCCTCGCCGGTCTTGGCCGCCACCAGAAGTACGGAAGCGTTCTTGAGACCGATGTTGGTCACGAACTGCTTGGTCCCGTTGAGCACCCATTCGTCCCCTTGCTGAACCGCCGTTGTTCTGAGGGAGCCGGCGTCCGATCCTGAATCGGGTTCGGTGAGGCCAAAGGCCCCTATGGCTTTCCCCTGTGCTATGGGTGTGAGCCACCTTTGTTTTTGCTCCTCCGTGCCGAAAACAAAGATCTCTTGGCCTGCAACGCTTGTGGTCACATCGAGCAAGGCACCCAGGGTGATGTCACCCCGGGATATCTCCTCGATACATACATGCATGCCTACCCAGTCACCGCCACTGCCCCCGTATTCCTCTGGAAAGGGGATACCCATCATTCCCAGTCCAGCCATTTGGTCGATGATGTCATAAGGGTACTCTCCGGTACGCTCCATCTCCTCCCCTCGGGGTACAATGACCTCATCGGCAAAATCCCGTGACAAATCCCGTATCATCCTGTGTTCATCAGTCAGATCAAAATCCATTCTATGGTCTCCTTAATCTTATAGAGAGGCTCCGTCCGCCCGGTCCTACAATTCATTCCCAAAGATGCCGACGCAGCAAACAAGACTACCGCAGATGCCCCCATGGCTGTGGGTAAGCCCGAGGCTCAGGTCGCCCTTGACCTGGCGCTCTTCCGGCTGAGCCTTGCCCTGAAGTTGCTTATAGATCTCATAGGCCATGTGTATGCCGGAAGCCCCGATCGGGTGGCCAAAGCACTTGAGGCCGCCGTCACTCTGACAGGGTATCTTGCCGTCAAGGTCATAGAAACCCGCGTCCACATCCTCCCCGGCCCTTCCCACAGGTGAGATCTGAAGACTTTCGTAAATAATCAGCTCACTGATGGAAAAGCAGTCGTGGACCTCCATGAGGTTGACCTCCCCCCTGGGATCTTTGATGCCTGCCTCTTCATAGGCCTTTTCCCCGGCAATAAGGGTCGAGTCCAGGTGGATTCCGTCCCGGCTCCGATGCCCAATACCGGTGGTGGGTGTGAGGGAAATCCGGAGGGCCTTTACATAAATGGGGTCGGGTCTGAACTCCTTTACCAGCGAGGCTCATCGGAAGGGGGACTCGATGATGTTCATGGGATCGTAGGAATACCCATACACCTCCCGAACCGTGCCCATGAGTTCGGCCGTGGTGGCCTGGGCCTCGGTGGCCTCGATCATGTATGGAATGGTATTTTCCCCGGCGGACGCGGCCTCCCGGAGTTTCTCAATGGCCCGGACGAGTCTGTCCCGGTCACGTGTCTTTTTCAGCTCGATCACCTCTTGGATCTGTCGCTTTGCGGACTGCTCCGGGATTCGTTGAACGCCAAGGGGCGTTTCTTTTTCCTCCTCGCTCGTGAAAACGTTGACCCCCACCACGAGCTTTTCGCCCCGGTCCATCTCCCGCTGGCGATCCACCGCTTCCTGCTCGAAACGGCGGTCCAGCCACTCGGTCCGGATGGCCTCCTTCATGCCGCCCAGGGATTCGACCTCTTCCATGATCTTGAGGGCCTCCTCCTCTACACGATCCGTGAGGCTTTCCACATAGTAGGATCCGCCCAGGGGATCCGCCACGTTGGTGACTCCCGTCTCATACGCTATGATCTGCTGGGTCCTCAAGGCCTGAAGGTGCCCCTTTTCCGTTGGCAGGCACATGGGCTCGTCATAGGAGCAGCAGTGCAGGGACTGGACCCCGCCCAGCACGGCCGCCAGGGCCTCGAAGGAGATCCGCACCAGGTTGTTGAGGGGCTGCTGGGGGATGAGGGAGCAACCCGCCGTGTGTACCGCAAAACGGAATTGCATGGACCTGGGATCCCTTGCACCGTACTTTTCCTTCATGAGCCTTGCCCACATTCTGCGGGCCGCACGTATCTTGGCTATCTCTTCAAAAAAATCGATGTGGCATGAGACGTAGAAGGTGAACCGCGGGGCGAATTCGTCGATGTCCAGGCCCCGGGCCAGGAGTTCCTCGATGTAGCACATGGCGATGCCGAAGCCGAAGGCCACCTCCTGTGGAGCCGTAATGCCCTGCTCCCGCAGGTCGTACATATTTACCGTGGTGTAATACCACCTGGGCATGTGCCGCGTGCAGAACTCCATGACGTCCGCCCCCAGTTTGATGGAAAGGTCCAGGGGGCAGGCGGGCCGGAACCCGCAGTAGCGAAAATGGATCGGGTCGTTCTGAATGGAGCCCCTCAGGGTTTGGATGTCATAGCCCTTTCTGCGCGCCACGGCCACATACTGGGCCATGGTGACCGAGGCCACCGTGGAGGCCGTAATAAGGGACCAGCTCACCTTGTCCAGGGGAATATCTCCCACCAGGGTCTCCATGTCCTTCATGCAGGAGATGTTCACGCCCGTAAGGCCGACCTCGTTTCGGGCCCAGGGGTGGTCGGGGTCGAGGCCCATCTCGTAGGTGACGTCGGCGATGGTGTTGAGCCCCGTGCCTCCCTGCCTGAAACAATAGGCGGCCCGCTCATGGGTGTCCGCCGGCGACCCGATGCCCACAACCTCCCGCCGGGTCCAATAGCGGCCACGGAACATGTTTCGATGAATGCCCCGGGTGAAGGGGTATCGGCCCGCATCCCCGATGTCCCGCTCGTAGTCCGTCGACGCTCGGTCCTCGGGCCCATAGATCTCCTTGACGTCCAACCCGGACCAGGACCTGAAGCTCAGGGGTTTTTCGTAATAGGACTTGAGGTAGGCGTCCCAGTCCGTGTCCCGGCAACCCACCTGTGCTTTTTCCATCGCCTTTCCTCCCTTCCCCTCGGCCGAGGGACATGAGGCGCCGGCCCCGCCCGAACCGATTCCACGCTCCAAGACCCTTGACCGGCAGAACAGCATATGTTACTTTCCAATAATAAAACTTTACCGACTGGTAGTTTATGCTATGTCTTAAGGG
>Ga0180301_10001454_pt1 | contig 18714 bp, 21 predicted proteins | sample GuaBasSediGuay16_FD_121797 | JGI IMG/M metagenome (GOLD analysis project Ga0180301, IMG submission 121797) | Subseafloor sediment microbial communities from Guaymas Basin, Gulf of California, Mexico - Guay16, Core 4569-2, 12-15 cm | ecosystem: Environmental > Aquatic > Marine > Hydrothermal... | reverse complement strand
GAAAAGCACAAACTCTCGAAGAGGATTATTCCGATGTAGAAACCTCCGGTTCGAGAATAACAAAATTGCGGATAGATGGCGAGAAACTCGACAACGAAGCCTTTTATAATGTGGTTACAACCGATTTTATCGCAAACGGCGGTTTCCGGTATTTCTGGTTCGAAAAAGCGGAGGTCTATCGCGGTATGACACTGCCCGACCTCGTGATAGACTACATACGTAAAAAAAGTCCTGTTGCTCCGCAGGTCGAGGGCAGGATACACGTAATACCGTAACAAAATCGAGATGAAATGAAGTTAGAGAAAATAGCTCCATTAATATTCTCGACTATTGTCGTTTTTAGCGCATGTTCCGAACCGGTAGAATTGGGTAAACCGATTCCCGAGGCGCGCAGGATAAAAATAAGAGAAATAACAGACACTCCTTCCGTTTATGCAGACGATACGGTCGAAGTCGAGGGGGAAATACGTGGTGGGGCGGTTTATAAAATTATCGACGGAAACGCCGAACTGCTTCTCGCGCCGGTCGGTTTCGACCTGCCCGATTCCCTTATCGGAGGGAAAGCATCCTGTCAGGGCTTGGTTTTCTATCACGAGGAACGAGGAGAACCGGGGTTGGCTGCATATTATATTAAGGTTCGCCCTCCGAGGCGGCGCGCCGGAGGTTCGTGAACTCTCGAATCGATATAAGGTTCGTTTCGCTATCTCCCCAGCCAAAAACCACTGTTCTGGTTATCCTGACCGGTAGGTCCCTTCCTTTCCCAACTTCATAAAATTCCCATATATCATCCGAATTACTTTTCCCCCGGCCCTTCCGCTCTAATCTCATTACCCGGAACAAACCGTCGCCGGAAAGGTAGACATAGTATATTTCATCGGCAAGGAACAGCTTAAATTTCCAGCACATTACATCTTCGACGCGCGTTCGGGTTTTATTCACGGTAACGGAATCGAATTCCATATCGGCTAATCGTAGCGGCTCGGTAATGTCCGCGTAGGAAAGCGCGAAAGGACTGAGAGAGGTCGCGCAATCGGTGCTGGAACTGAACCTGTCTGGTATTATTGTATCGCTATTTTCGCAAGACAGAGTTTCCGCGAAAACGAATATCTCACAGCGCGAATCCGCCAGCCAAACTTCGGTCGAAGTCAGTCTTTCTCTGAAAAACCGCAGCAGAAGTTGCGGTTCGGGAACGTCTAAAGAAAAAGCGGCGCCTGCGAATACGAACGCCGCTGCTATGCAAAGCATACAAGTTCTCAACTTTATCCGGCCAGATTTATTCCGAGGAAATCCTGAAGCACGAAAAGCACGCGCCCGATAAACAGAGATAAACGCGCCATAACAGTATAGCCGAAAGTCGCGCCGAAACCGACCATAAGGAACCATATCCCCAGCTTGGCGATGCCGCCGAATACGCCTTTATGCTCTTTCGAGAAGAAAAAGTAAATCAGGACGGCCAACACTCCGACGAAAATAACGATATTATTTATCCCTTGAGTGGTAGTAAATCCGAGGTCGAGCATCGTAGCTTCGAGCTGGCGCAAAACGGAGGCCTGCATACTGCGTGGTATAGCCAGACCCGCACCACCCCCGACGGAAAAACATATAGCGTAACGGGAAAGCCAGCTATACTTGGGAACGATTCTAAGAATCATCATAAGACCGAGTATAGCGGGAATAATTAGAATAAGCTTGCCCTCTTGAAAAACGGGCATATAGAACCTCGGTATCAACGCGTTATGCCAGATTATAACCATACCGTAACCAATCGACACCCCAACCGTTACGTGCTCGGCGAGCTTATAAAACGGGTTGTCTTTATAGAGGAAGCTCAGCACCGAAAAAGTGAAAAATACGCCGAGCCAGACCCACGGATTTATCGATATATGCATTGCCGGCCTCCTTACTTTTTCCGGGCGATAGCCATATAACCTATATTGCCGATTATAATAAACAGAATTATCACTATATGTGCCCAGTTCTGCGCTTCCATACCCATAGTAGCCATTCTCTTCTCGTTAATGAGAGTCTCGTATTCCGCCGCGCCCTTGAGTCCGCCGAGCATACCTATATATTGACCGGATTGTATATATGGATATATATCCGCCGCGGAAACTGCCGTTACGCCCGTTGCCATTGGAACACCGTAAGGCTCGTGAGCGTATAAAAGCCACCAGGCGTATGATGACGACCCCGTGAAACAGACGATAAGGTCGTAATCCTCGTAATTTTCTATCTTTTTCACAATCGGAATATCCTCGATACGCGTTCCGTAGTAGTCGGTCGGAAATGTCGCCTTAAGGTCCTCCATCATATCCATAACTACAAGGGTGTATCCATATATCCAGGGCATAAAAACGTAATCGACGCCGTTAACCTTTTGATAGTCCTTCGCTGCCTCTTGAATAATTGGAGCTATTAGACCGGGTCCCTGAATATAGAGGCTCATCGCGATTGTTTTTACGTCTTTTTTCAAGCAGTGCCGAAACAGAGCATCGAACATCGGAAGCAGTTCCGGCGAAACGGACGGGTCGAAATCTGCGGAAAGTATGACAACGTCATTCGGAGTTAAGGCTTCTATATGGTCGTAAATGTCTTTAACCTCTTTTGTTACCGGTATTGGAAGTCCCATCTGAAAAAAGAAAGGAAGAATCATTGCAAGAGCGATAATGAGATATATCACCCTTCGGTCTATCTGAATCAGTCTTTCCCAGAATGTCTTTTTGCGTGCATCTTCTGCCATTTTTATACCCCCTTTACTCGCCGCTGCCCATATAGGAGCGTTCTATTCCGAGGACTATTTTTAAGCTCAACATCATTATTCCCAACCCGATACCGAGACCCATCCCTCTTTTCGCAGCCATATTCGGGACGTTCAGTATCCAGTTCGCGATATCGGTAAAAGTCGGCAAAGCCGGCCATAATTTGTGCCAGAAACTAATCTGTTCACCGAGCGGCACGCGACCGAGCATAACTATCACGGCAGCTACGAGAAGGGCGGTTGCCTGAGCGCTACGGGCGCGGAACGCCCGGTATGCGGCACTCGAAATATAGAATGCAAGCAGACTGAACATAGTTCCCTCGATAGGCACGAGGATATAGGTATACATATTCATAAAGACAGTGTTTTCTTCTCTGCCAAACGCGAAACCAACGAACGCCATCGCGAGAGACATAGCAATGGCCACAACCGAAAATGGCCAGGCGGGGGCTTTTTTCTTGATTCTCATTCCATGGGCACGGTAGAAACTGATATAGGCAAGAACCGACCCGAAAAGACCGATAATAATCCCCCAGGTCCGGTATTCGTCGAATACCCAGTCGCTCGTGCTACTGGGGACAAAGTATTGTATCCCCAGTATAAGGCCCATAATAAACGTTATGGCAAGCGGTATTTGTTTTTTCCAGAGCATCGGGCCTCCTTACTGTTCTAGACGGATTTTAAACAGGTTAACGAACCACATAAAGCCGCTGGTCATAGCTACCGTCCCTAGGACGATAACCGCCATATATATCGCTTTGAGCATATCCTGCGCTTTCAGCGAGCCGACCTGCAACGGGTCCTGCGAGAGATATGCCGACGCGGCATAAAGCTCCTCGCCGATAAGCGTGTAGTCGCAGGTTGTAATGAAAAACGGTATCTGTGTAATAGCGTCCGTTCCTGCAATCTGTATCGAACCGCTCATAGAACCGGTTTCCGTTAATATCAGCGATTCGGCGTAGAACATACCCATATAGAAATTGGCCGCCGTCTTATATCTGACCATCAATCCAGCCACCGCGGCGGCGTAAGAGAACTGGCTGCCAGCGGCATAAAAAATGTCGTCCTCGTTGAAAGCATCGGGGCGCCCGGCGTCCATAAACGCCGTCTTAACCGTCTCCTGCGCAACAATAAGGACAATAGGGTCGACGCAGGGCACGATTAACCTCGTCTGAAATTCCGCGGCTTTCTTTGCGACCCTGCCGAGAATAGTCAAACCCGCCAGTGTCGCGATATCGGAAATACCATTGAGTCCCAGAACGTATAGCAGCGGCCTGCCCATTTCCGTAGCGCGGCCAAGAGCCTCGTCGAGATGGGCGATACCCGCTATCGGGCGCAGATAGAACCGCTTTCCTTTTCTGGCCGCCGCGAGGAAGAAATTAACGAAGAAAACGAATAGTATCACCAGAATTAGAACCATCGTTTTCTCGGTATGAAACCACTGCGATTGGGGCCTCATCGGGCCGAGAATATCGCTCTCGGTATAAGCCCCGTCGGAGGCGAAAACCCGAACGAAGTAATAGTATTCACCCTTATTACGGAGACTATCTGGCCAGGAATTCTGTAATTGCCGGGCGAGTATTCCTCTTAAACCCGCCAGCTCGAAAGTCCGCTTATTTGTCGGTTCGAAATGCGGCGGGCCTTCGAGAAACACTTCTGTTACTACCGAATCTTTTTCTTCGACTGTGTCGATGAGCGCGTAGTTGCCGCGCCAAACCTGAACCATCTCGGTAGGAGCATCGTCTTTTATCGTTCCCGGTTTGTCGATTACTACAGTTTGTGTTACCCGCGCTTCCGGATTTTCAACCTCTCTGCCTGCAGAATTCAGAATAACGGCCTCGAATGTGTGTTCTCCAGCAGGGAGATTATCGAAAGTGAAGAGCCCGACCTCCTGGTAATCATTTTCCCAATCGCCCCCGTCGAGCCTTAGTTTTGCGTAAGGCACATCGTGCTCGTCGTTGGCGAATATTTTATAGCGGACGGATACATCGAAGGTTTCAGGCGCAATCCACCGGTGCGCAGAGAACACTGGAACGGCTCTTTCGGGGAGCGTTGTATCGCCCGGTTCATAATGGACAAGACGCTTTTCTTCACCCGAATCGATAAGATAATATCCTTCGGGTAACTCTGTCTCGGTATATTCAGGTGATGGGTCGATTATATTCAGCTCGAGCGTTATTTTAGGATTACCCCAGCGGACCGCGAGCGCTTTACCGTCGTCGTTTTCTACATCCACCAGGGCGAGATTATCGACCATATCTGGTTTAGAAAGCCTCGTCGGCGTAATACCGAAAGGCTGGCTAACCGAGCGTTGGCCGGTGTTATCGAAACTGGCGATATAGAACATATCCTCGCGATTAAAATCGCCCTCGATGAACGAAGCGCTGAAATCCGGGTTGAATGTTCCCAGAAGTTCTCCGCCGATAAGTGCGGTGTCTGTCTCCTCGAAACGATGGATTTCATAACGGTCGACATCCCGGAACGGCGCCAACCCCGGGTCATAACCCGTCCAGGTTATCATAAGCCTGCCGTCGATAGTGTCTAACACAGCCGCCGTGTTAGCCGGACACATAGGCGGGTCGTCGACCGGCGTGAATTGCATCATTTCCGTTTCGGACGTTCTATCCTTATCGTCTTTAGCGACTATTAAATAATAGTATTCCGACCCGGGTTCGATATTACCGCGGATTACCGTTTGGACTATCTCCGATGACAGGTTGTATCTATTTTTCTCGGTAACCAGAGAGATAATCTCTTTGCCATATTTGAAGAATAGGGCGCTGTTTTCAGGGTCGAAATCCTCTATTCTGTCCCCTGCAAGGCGGAACTGTAATTCCTTGTCAGACAAACCGACATCGAGAATCAATGGCCCTTTTCCCTGCTCGATAACGAATCCTTCCGGTCCCGTCTCGATAGTCGAATTTTCGATAGTGGTCCGTTCCGGTTCTGGTTCGCCTTCAGGAGGAGTTATACGGAAGAATTTTCCCCGGGCAAACCTTAATTCCCGGTTATCTACATCGCTGGGGGCGAGTTCGTGTTCGCAGGCTATAATCTTTTCGCCCACACTCTCCAGAGAATCGCGATTTTCCGGTGTAGCCTTGATAACCTTTGCAATGGGGGTTTTGCCCTCGACTTCTTCCAGAACAAGGTAATACCCGAGACCCTCTACTTTATTGGCTGTGGTGTCGCCTACTACCGGAGTAGCAACCTGGACACTGCGCGTTACCGGTTCGAGTTTTTTGCGGAATTTCTCGTTGGTCAGTGATTCAGGGTCGGTCGAATAATAGATATCGTATTGCCTCGCCGTCGATGCGGAAAAACGCCGCCAGGCAATAACTACATTAGTGCCGTCGTCGGCAGGTATATCGATTACCTGCACCTCCGTGGGAACGGCGGGAGGGCTGCCTTTGGGTGTGCATCCCGAGGCGGCAAGCCATATCCCGGCACACAATAAAATCGCAACAGGTAAGGCTTTAACCTTTAGAAGGTGCATCCTCACTCCTTTCCTGCAGGCTAAAAAAACAAGCCAGAATGTATTACTCGATTAATCGTTCGCGAAATTACGTATCTTGCATAATAATCCTCTTATTATAGCAACGCAAGTAGTTCTTAATAAAATCGGCTATAATATTTTAACCCTCTATCATCTCGACATTCGCCCTCGGAACCATCGCCTCCGAACCATCCTCGAAACGGACCTTCAATACTCTCGCTTTCGACTCGCTTTCCAGAACCTGAAGTTCGGGAGGGAGCGCGACTACCTCACCCAACTGTCCAAAATAAGGGTATCGGATTACGCGAACGACGCTGCCGAGATTAAGCCCGAGTTTGGATTTGACGGGTTCGGTGAAACCCTCAGGCGGCTCGGGCTGTGCGATAACTATTTCGGGCCTTATAACCCCTGCTCGAATCTGCGTTGCACCATTAACGCTCGCCGAACGTCCCTTGTATTTCTTCAGCAGGTTGAAAGTCCCCTGCGCCATAGGAATCTCACCGAAACCCTCGGTTATAATAAGTGTCGTTTCGATATTCTCCGAACCGGTAATGGCTACTCCAATATCATAACCGAGGAAATCGCGCAAATCGCGGTCGTCTATCCCGCCAGCAACAATAGCCTTAACACCGTTATCCATAGCCTTTCTGAACGCTCCTGCGGTAACCCTGCGACCACAAACCAGTATTTTCCCTCGATGCGAATCGTGTATCAAATCTTCTTCCAGGTCTTTTAGCCTATCCTCCGACGCGATAACTATTTCGCCGAACCTCTCCCCCCCGACACCGAAAATTCCTTGAATAAAAGAGGCGTCGGCCTCGACTATAACCCCCTCGTCCGGGATAATTTCGGTAACCTCGCCTTCGATATAGGCGGTTATTTCGACCGGTATCGGTTTGGCTCGCAGAAGGACGTTTCCGGTAACGGTGCTCACCGATTCCACCGAGCCCTCGAACGGCATTTTGACGGAGGTTCTGAAAATACCGGTTCCCAGAAAACCGTTATTCTGCGCAATCACCGTGCCTGCTTCGACACTCTCTCCGGTTTCAACTCTCATAAATATGGGCAAATCATCCGGGTCGCAGCCGAGTAAATTGGAGACGCTTATCTGGTCGACGCTACCCGGCAGTTCCGTCCGGGCAACCACGTCGTCGGGCCTGACCTTTTGACCGACCTCGACAACAACGTTTCCCTTTAACGGAAGTATTCTGCTTTTCTTTATATGAGTGTATTCCGTTACCTTAAGACCGGGTGTATAAATATGTCCCATAATCGACTCCTTAGGTTTACCGATTGATTTTGAGGGCTTCTTCAGGATAGACATCGAGCGCGAGAAGCCATCTAACAAGCGACTGAACGCGTTCGGTATTGTCTTCCGGGATTACAAGCGGCCTGCCGCGACCGTCGAGAATGAGGCCCACAACGCCACCATGGACGACCGTTTCGAGTGTTTTTCCGCTACCGCGACCGATATCGAAACCGCGCGCAGGCTCGAACCGCAATTTTGCGGTTTTGCCAACCGGAAGGTCGAATTTTTCCATAAATCCGTAAAGCAACTCGCCGGTGTGGATATCTCCGTCCTCGGTTTCTATCCTGTATTTGCCGACTTTCGTGCCAGTTTTTGAATTCCCGAACGGGCAGACGGCCGTTCCGAGATGAATAAGGCAATCCTTGCGGAAAACCTCCGTCGCGGCTTTAGGGTGGATTGTGGAAAGCACGCCGAGTTGGGGCATCATAAATATCGAATCCACTGCGAGGCGCGTAATCCCATAAGGCTGGAATGCATCGAGAAGCAACATCGCCGCCTGATTGCGTCGCGGCGCGTGAGAAAGAACACCGCCCGAACCGATAACGATATCTAAACCCATAAGGTCGACGATAGTGTCCGAACCTACCTGTTCGAAAGTTTCAGAGATAGTCCGCTGTTTCTGAACCCCCTTCAATGTCGTCGCGAAATTGCAGTGCTGGATTAACGCGAGCCGTAAAGCCTCCCGGGCTACCGCCTGCTCGAATATCAACGTCTCGATAGCCTGAGGAATAGTCGTCGGACGAATCATCTTGTTTTTAACCTGATTGCGAAGCACAACCTCGTCCATATCGAAAGGAATCCAGCGGACGATATTCTTAATACCCGCCTCTTTAAAAACGTTACTTATCGAATAACTCATTCCAAGATTAGCCGAAACGGTTCGGTTGAAAATAGTTTTCGGGTTCTCGGTTTCGTGTTCGGCTTTAGTCGGGTCATAGGACGGATTGTTGAAAACGCTGAAAACATCAGTGGTCGCGCCGCCGATATCGACGCCGAGAACCTGTATATTCTCTTCGTCCGCCACACGTTTCATAATAGCGCCCACTGCTCCGGGGGTCGGCATTATCGGGGCGTCCGTCCACCCCATAAGCTTTTTGTAACCGGGCGCCTGTGCCATTACGTGCTCCATAAAAAGGTTGTGAATCATCTCACGGGCGGGTTTTAGATTCTCTTCCTCGAGAACGGGTCGGATATTTTCGACTATTCTCAAATCGACTTTATCCTCGATAATATCCTTCACTTCGCCACGGGCTTCTTTGTTTCCTGCGAAAATAACCGGAAGATGATACCCGATTCCGAGTCTGGGTTTCGGGTCCGCCGCGGAGATAAGTTCGGCTAATTCGGCGACGTGTTTGATAGTCCCTCCGTCGATTCCTCCGGATAGTAATATCATATCCGGTCTGAGTTGACGGATTCGCTCTATTTGTTGATATGGCAACCTTTTATCGTTCGAGGCGATAACGTCCATAACGATTGCGCCTGCCCCCAGCGCGGCGTGTTCGGCCGATTTCGCCGTCATGCTTCTGACAACACCGGCGACCATCATCTGAAGTCCGCCGCCGGCACTGGACGTCGATATGTATATGTCGCAACCTTTATCGTTTTCTGTCGGGCGGATAATTCGACCTTCTTTGTCAATAAGCTCGCGGCCCGCAAGTTCCGTAACCTCGCTTACTGCATTAAGAACGCCCATAGTAACGTCCTCGAAAGGCGCTTCCACAGTAGTAGGAGCTTCACCGCGAACAACGAGGCGGTATTCCCCTTCGTGATATTTAATTAAAATAGCTTTTGTGGTGGTCGAGCCGCAATCGGTAGCAAGAATAACCTTAATATCCTCCGGTTTTTTATCCATCTGAACTCCTTAATTCCTTCTTTTTCCGTCGCTTTTTTTTAGGACCGTATTTAATATCGGCCTCTTCTATACGCTTTGCGAGTTCCTCCATAGAATCGCGCTTCTGAAGCGCTCTGCGCAACGTTCTGAGTTGTTTCCAGTCGAATATATATACAGTAAAAGGCTCCACAAGGAGCATAAATTGACTACCTATCCAGTTCAACGGTTTGAGACTCTCGATAAGCATCAAAGCCGGAACAACCAACTGCCGTTTGGCGACCTCCTCGGCGACCTTATCGAACAAACCGAGCTCCTCTTCGGAAAGTTCTGTCGTGAACTCCTTGTCCCAATCGACGTGCCAAAAATCTTCCTGTATTCTATTCACTGCTAAATTGAGTTAAATAATACCGGTTTTTCGAGTCGAGCTATTCTGTTTCTTCCTTTTTAGTATCTTTATCGACCGCTTCGGTTATTCCCTGGCGGACCTTTTTGACTATAAAATCCTTTATCTCCGCTGTCGGGGTCGGAACAAACCAGCCTCGATAATGCTCGAGTCGTCTCGGTTTCTCGAATGGCGAAAGGAAAACCGCCTTTTCACCGATATCCACTCGTTTGAATTCCGACCATTTTCGAGTCCTGTGATACCCGACGAATTTTTCGCCCACACCTGTTTCATCGGCGTAATAATAAGTCCTAAAAAAGAACCTCGACGACGCGAAGACCATCAAAAGCACAGCGATTATACCAAAACCGACATTGTTATCCGAAGCCCAGAAGATTACGACGCCAGTCAGGATAATCACGACTATTCCAAAAACAGCCCGGCCTTTATGGATTGCGCACGGTTTGTCCGACCAGGAATACTTACTGTTCGGGACGGAGTCGTTCATTATGCACCCTCTCGACCTCCTTCAGAAGTTCCTCGGCCTCGATAATCCCCTTTCTTACGAGAAGCGTAACCAGAGCTTGGTATGTAACGTTGTTAGTAACGCATAGTTCTTCTACGGAAACATCGTGAATCGTGCCGTCTGGTTGTTGAACTCTGAGCACAGGTTCTCTTTCCGATTCGGTTCCTTTTAATAACAGCTTATCCCCTTCTGTAGGCATATTATTCCTTCTGTTTTATTCTTTTCGGGATATTGCGGTCGAATATAACTAAATTAACTTCTGTGTTAGTCCCGGTCGCATCGAAACTGACCTCGCCGCCGGGGCCTTCGAAATCTGAAATCGCCGACAGATAATCTCTTATTTGGTCGGATGTTACAAGTCCAGATGCAAATGCTTTACATACAATTTCCCCTGAAACATAACCGAGTGCGGCTATCCTGTCGGGAGTGTATCCATACGCGCGACGGTAGCTTTTCGAGAAACTCTCCCAACCCGGTGTCTCGGTGTTCGTCCAGAAGTCGTCGGGAACCACGACTGCACTATCTATATACGACCCGTCCATCGAACGAATCTCGTCGATTATCCAGCCGTTGGCTCCCAGTAGCCTCGTTTCTATATAATTGAAGGGTATTTGAGGGAGAATATTCACCAGGTCCTCGTAATACGCCGGCAGGAAAAGCCCGGGGATGGTTACTATCCATTCGTTCTCGTCGCGGAAAACGCCGTTCGGTTTATAAAAGCGCAAATCGGTCGTATCCGCCCGGGCGGAATAGTTTTTCATCTCCTCGAAAAACGGTTTTTTGATACTCCTTAAATGCTCCGAAAAATCCACGGTTCCCTCGGCATAATAGGCGATACTCACGGTTTCGGCACCTAATTTTTCGACTCTATCCGCGAAATTAGCCGCCGCCTTGCGACCCGCGGGGTCGTCTGGAGAAAGAATAGAGAAACGAGTTATCCCGAGAGTGTTCACAGCGTATTCGGCCAGTTTCTCGGAACCAAGCGATGGTGGAGTAGCGACCTGAAAAACGAACGGCGAAAGTCCCGCGATACCGTCCTTACTGGCTGTCGGAGAGATAAGAGGAACCCTGTATTGGTCGCAGAGAGTAGCAATCGGCACGGCTACGTCGGAGAGTAGCGGTCCGAAAGCGACTACCGGAGAATGGCCTCCGATTAGTCTTTTAGCGGCATAAGCCCCGACCAACGGGTCCGCGGCGGTATTTTCGACAACTATCTCGATAGACTGACCGCTGCTCTTTTCATATTCTGATATTGCCAAACGAATACCGTTGACCATACTCGTCCCGTATTCCGTATAAACGCCGGCGGTAGGGGCAAAAACAGCGACAGCAATATGCTCGGAAAGTTCTTTTGAAATGCGCCGAGAGATATTTTTCAGGCTGTCCGTATAAGCGCCTTTGGGGCGCTTTATAAGACTACGTTGGCAAATCTCGAGTGCACGAGCCTTTTCGCCTATTTCCAGGTGTCGTTTTACCCGAATATAATCCACGAGTTGCCCCGATACCCCCTCGACTTGTTCGCCTATCACCTCGAGCTCGTTCAAACCTAAATAGCCCCATAGGATTCGGCGCGCGGATTCCTCGGCGATGGCTGCTGTTTCTGTCCTATCTTCGGAGATATCTATCGCACTAATAAAGGCCTTGACCGCCGGAATGTATTCTCCGATTCGATAGTGAGAATTGCCCTGATAGACCAGGGCCGCCGGGGCGCATTCATGCTCGGGTAATGTATTTACGAAATCGGCGAACTCGCGGGTCGCGGAACTCCAATTCTCGGCTTTGTAAGAACACATAGGTATCATGAATTTCGACATCGCAAAATAGGGGCTTCCACGCGAGTCTATTATTAGCCCGACAAATTCCTGGTGAGCCTTCCCATATTCTCCGGCGCGATAGGCAAGCAAAGCCTCGTCGAATCTCTCCGCGATATATTCTGGATTGACCCAGCCAAAACTAACGATACACGGAAGTAGCATCGCTAAAAGGCTATAGATAATCTTTTTTCTATACATTGCTAAAGGATATTCCCTCCGGAAGTTTCGGCCGCTTATTCTCCGAGAATCTGTTCGGGATTAACCCGCCGAAGACGTGTTTCCAGGTTTTTATAACTTTCGTCGTTCTCATCGCCGCTGATAGTGGGAACGTCGTCCTCGAGGAATATCGACGCTCCGGTTCGGGTTGCAAGAGCTATAGAATCCGATGGTCTCGCGTCGATAACTATAAGTTCGTCGCCTCGCTGCATATATAATAAGGCATAATATGTATTATCCACAAGGGCGGAAATAACCACTCTTAGATGTTTTGTTTCGAGGCCGGTTAAGATATTAGCGATAAGGTCGTGTGTCATTGGTCGTGGTGGTTTTCGCCCGGCCAGCGCAAGTGCGATAGATAGCGCCTCGGCGTTGCCAATCCAGATTGGAAGTAACTCGTTATCTTCCTCGACCCTGAGAATTACGACCATATCGTTGGTTACCGCATCGATGGCTAGGCTGTCGATTTTTAATAGTCGCATTTAAAACCTTTCAGATAGTAAATCGTGCGGCCAAACCCAGTCCGAAAGCCAGCGCCCACGATACCGGAATCAGGCGCACTTTCTTGCCTTTTAACCATCCGATAATACGCGGCACCGCAACCAGCAAGCAAAACAAGAACCAGCCAAACCCTAAACCAGCCGCAAAGAAACCGGCACGTTCGAGCATTCCGAGTTTGCCGCGTTTCGCTCCTAAAGCAGAGTGCGGTTCTAATTCTTCACCGGCGAATTCGGAGCGCGCAAGTTCTACTATAATCGGCACCGCCCAAACGGCTACAATTCCGATAGCCAAAGGCGGGTAAGCCGGAACCGGCATAATTACCCTAAAACGAAGCAGATACGCTACAACGAATAGACTCGCTAGATGTAATGCCTGGTCCCCGAGAAAATAATAAATGGATTCGCGCCCCAGTTTCTTTGTAATCAGCGACTTCGCCCAATCCACCAGCCCGTGGAAGACAGTCAATCCGACAACCGCGAAAACAACGGCGGTAACCTCGAGATAACGCCCCATAACCATAGCCAGAGCTATCCCGAATAGAGCGGCATGGAATACCACACCGGCAAACTTCCTCTTGGCCTGTATCAAGGCATCGGGCTGAAGAGGAAAATCCGCCACTACGTGGGCAAGAACGAATCTCCATAGCAAAGGGGCGTTCATAGGCCACTCAGGCGCTGATTACCCAAACCCTTATTTGCGGTCTTATCTCTGGGTGTAGTTTTACCTCGATATTATATACCCCCAGTTGCTTAATCGGCTCGTCGAGTTGGATTGTTTTCCGTTCGATATTAAACCCTTTTGCGCGAAGTGCATCCGCGATAACGTGTGTGGTTACCGCACCGAAAACGCGGTCCTCCTCGCCGACCTGAACCGGAATATCTATACTGAATCCATCGAGGCTCTCGGCAAGCACGGACAGGGTCTTCTTGCGTTTTTCCTCCCTATTGAAACGAGCCGTTTTTATCTGTTCGACCTGGGCCAGATTCCCTCTGGTTGCCCGCACCGCCAGTTTTTTCGGTATTAAATAGTTACGACTGTAGCCATCCGCGACATCGACCACATCTCCGGCACGGCCGAGATTTTGAACATCGTCGGTAAGTATCACTTTCATCTCGGCCTCCTGTCCGACGTCCCGGGAGAACGGTAGATATCGACCGTGTAAGGAACGAGCGCAAGATATCGCGCACGTTTTATAGCGCGCGCTACCATCCTCTGGTGCTTTGAACAATTCCCGGATATGCGGCGGGCGACTATTTTGCCCCGCTCGGACATATATTTTTTCAGTAGTTCGACGTTCTTGTAATCGATTACCAGTTTCGGGTCCTCGCAGAACCTGCACGTTCTTTTCTTTCTGAAACGTCCTGAAAATTTCTGTGACCTACTCTTGCGGCGAGCCATAATCCTCACCCCCCTCCATAGGTTCTGGGAACTCATCCCGGACGATTGTCATCTGTCTTATTACATCCTCTCTTAATCGGATAGCGTCACGAATTTTATGCGGAGCCTCGTGGGGAGCAACAAATTGGTAGAATACGTAATACCCGCTGACTCTTTTCTTGATAGGATACGCGAGGTCCTTTAACCCCCATATCTCTTTGTTAATCATCTTCCCTCCGGCATTAACGACTATATCTTCCAAACCGGAAATATGGTTCGGGAGGTCGCTCTCGTCGATTTCGGGGTCGAAGATGGTTGCTAGTTCATACTTCCTGGTTTCTTCTTCCATTTTTTCCTTCCTGTTGAACGTGGACCGTCCGGCGGACGGGGCATAGGAAAACCTGTGCCGTTCGATTACATTCCCATTAAAAACCTATAAATATAATGATATAGATAAATAATGCAAGGGTTTTATGTCGAAGATAACCTTAAAAAATAATATAATAAAAATCCCGAATTAAACCGAACGAAAAACCAATTCGTGGTTCGCATTTTCCTTAATTATTATAACACCTATTTTGAACGCCCACCTGTCCTTATAGATTACGCAATCGCGGGGTTTCCGGGTGAATTAGAGGTTACTTACCTGTGCCAGAATAATACGAGAGCATAGAAACGCAGGTCGATGTAATCCTGGAAATATATATATAAATAATATCTGTAGGTCGAATTATCTACAGCGAAAGACGAAGGAAAAATGGTAGAATAGGCATTTCTGCCTGTTCGCTACCAGAAAGGGCAGACAAGAATGTCTGTTCTACCGGGTAGTAACAGCCCGGACGTCCCGGGAATCGCTTCAAGACTATATTCCATTCTGCCCGAGTGCCACTAGAAAAACCCCTATCGACGCCAGAATTATAGCGATAACCTTCCTCGAGGTCATTTTCTCGCGCAGAAAAAGCGCCGCAAAAACGAATACCCAGATATTGCTGGTCTGATTGAGAACCGCCGCGGTCGAAGCCTGAGTGTATTTCATCCCGGCGAGCCAGAGAATAAGCGCTATATATGTCCCGACAAACGACGCCGATATCGTGTAACCCCAGCTTTTAGTGGAAACAAGTGAGGACAAAAGTAACCGTTTTTGAGGATGGAACAGGAAAATCGGAATGAGAGCGATAATCCCGCCGAAAAGCCGAACCTCTGTAGCCCATAAAACGGGCGAATTATTCAGTATCGGTTTTATCATCACAATACCGATAGCAAATCCGAGTGTCGATAGAACATTCAAGAAAATCCCCAGAAGCAGGTCTCGGCGGCTTATATCGCCCGGATTGCGTTCGCTGCTCGCGGTCGCGATAGCGAGAATTATCGAAGAGGTCCCAAAAATCTGAAGAAAAGTGAACCTCTCTCCGAGAAATAAAATCGATAGCGTGATAATCGACGGGCTATATAAACATCCGACAATCGAGGACCGCGCGGCGCCCAGCAAATTCAGGCTTTTGAAAAAAAGGGTATCGGAAATACCGATGCCGATTGCACCGCTCAAAATTAGCAGAAAATAATCCCTCGCTGAAACGCGCATAATAACCGTCTCCCGCATAACCGACATAGTCATCAGGATTAGCACGAATGCCAACGAGTTTTTGAAACCGTTGAGCGCAATCGGATGAACCTTCTCGCCGCTCTTTTTGAATAAAATAACCGCCATCGCCCAGGTCAGCGCGGTCGCGAGGGCAAAAATCTCGCCGATATATGGGAAGTCTATATCCAATCTTACACTCGATTATCGTGATAAGCGGGATTATAACGAGGTAGAAGATATTGGCAAGACATAAATGACGTTTTATTCTAAAAATACAATCTGAAGGATGTAAAATATAAATCGGGATACGCGCCGAACTCGGATTTGCCGGTCGGTGGATAGCCCTCGACGTCGTCGTTCAGCTCGAATCCGGTTTTGCCGAATCCTATATTAGCGCCCGCGGAAAGATAGATATCCTGCGCAATATTATACTCAAAATTTGGGGTTATAATGGCAGAATTATCGTTAAGATTATACAGACCGCTCAGACCGCCGGTCAGAAGCGGCGTGAACATATAAAATGCGCCGGGCGCGATGTAATTCTGCGACATAAGATATACACCGGCCTTTTTATAGGCGACCTTGTGGTAATTTCTGTAGTAACTGGACGGTTTGTATTCGCCCGCACCGTTATAGTGATATTCGATAAAGCCGTAGGTCTTTTCGCTAAAACTGTAATCGGCACCGAGAGAGACGCGGAGGTAGCCTTCGGCAATAGTATAATCCATATCTGGTAAGAGTGGTGGGTCCGCTGCCGACGTATATCGTCCAAGTATCAAGTCTTCTAAATCAAAACAAGCTATCTCTAACCACGTTCCCGCGCCGCCTATAGAGCGGGCAAAATCGAGGCCTGCGAGAGAATAATCATGGATACCAATAAACGTCGCCGATATATCAGTTCCCAGGACGTAAATTTTACTCCTTATATATAGGGCGGGATTTTTATCGATGTCGAAATCGATTCCGGGGAGGTAACCCATATCCAATTCGGACATCATCCCGAGTGGGACGCGTATCCGAACGGCGTCGATGCCGTAGCGTTCCTCTTTGTCGAGGTCGTCGTAGCTGAACGGCAATATGACATCGGTCGGATTGACCACGCGGGCGGTCCCCCACGCGATAGGCTGGCGGCCTATGTCGATATCGGCGAACGGCAGATTCACGGTAAATGAGAGCCTATCCAGATTATGGAATATGGCGAAACTCGTCGGCGCGTCGTCCTTTTCGGGATAGAGCCTCGAATCGAAATCTTTGACCCGGTAGTCTTTCAGGCCGATTTCGGGCGTCGAGAATTCATCCGCAACGAATAATATGGAATCCTGAACGCGCGGGGAGATTTCATACGCGATATGCAGTGATAACCAATCTACAGGACTATAAAGCCCTTTCAAACGGAGCTTGTTATTCACCGCGCCGACCATTCCCTGCTCGGTTTTCCCCCTTTCGGCCGGGTCGACAACCATAAAGAAATTCTTCCAGTAGCCGTCGACCGAGAATTCACAAGCTAACGCGCAGGAGGCGAGAAGAATAAAAGAGATTTTTACGTATGTTCTCATTCCTTAAAGATAGAGGCGCGGTTTCTGCCCACTCGTTATCAAATCGTGGAATCCGGTTCTTACGCAGATTCGTCTCCCTTCTCCGGTGGGATGGTTTTGTAATAGTATCTACGCAATCAAAATTCTTCTATATTAATCTCGGTTCCTATGCCGAAACCCCATACCATCGCCAGCGAAAGCTGTGCCTCGATAAAAACCGGAAATCTTTCGCGACCAAATCTAACGCCTGCTGTGAATGTAACATCGCCGGGCGTCAACGCGCCAAAATCCGACCGGAGGACAAAATAACCTTTCACAGCGCTGTAAAGTAGCGGGGTTCCGTCGGTGTAAAACTCGTTGTAGTTGTTACCGCTGAAATAGAAAGACGAACCGAGCATAAAACCGTCGGCGTGCTCTGCCTCCGGCTCGTGGACATATCCTATTTCAGCGCCGGCGCTCATCGCGAAAGATTTGTCCGGACAGAAAAGGTGAAATCGGGCTTCCTCGGAAAGCCAGTGGGTTCCGGCGCCGTTCGCGCCGGTCGTCCGTGTGTAGTAGAGCGTGCGGAGGTCGTATTGTCGCCCGCCGCCACCGATTCTGGAGCCGTGGGTGAACCACAACGCGAATCCTGTGAAGGTTTTGCCGATAACCGTCTGTTCGTTTTCCGTCGGGTCGGTCTCCCAGGTATGTGTGTTCACCGCCGCGCCGATGAAATCGCCGTAGTTGACCGTCGCCAATCTTGCCGCCGGCGTATGGGAGCATCCGCTAACGAGGGATAACCCAAACAGCGCGAACGCTATAAACAAAAAAGATATAGTTTTTCGCGTTATCCGCATATCTCTTTGAATATTCGGAGGAAATTTCTGCCGAGAACGCCGATGACTACCTCTCGTTCAAAACCCCTTCGGAGCATCTCTTCGGTAATAGCTACTATTCCCGTGCAATCCGTCATCTCTCTCGGTAGATGGCTGACGCCGTCGAAATCGGAGCCCAGAGCGGCATTTTTCTCGCCGCCGAGTTCGAAAATATGCTCGATATGGTTGACGAGGTCCGCAACCACAACCTCGCCGTGGCTTTTTGTCGATAAGAATCCGGTATAAAAGTTGATTCCAATTACCCCCCCGCGTTCGATGAGCGATTTTATCTGCTCGTCGGTCAGGTTGCGCGGCGAATCTTTAATCGCGCGGCAACAGGAGTGTGTGCAAATCGGCGCGGCCTCGCTTTGTTCCATAATGTCCCAGAAGGTTTTTTCGCCGGAGTGCGACAGGTCGATTATCCCGCCGAGGCGGTTAATCTCCGCGAGAGCCTCGACACCTTCGGGCGTGAGTCCCTTATCCTGCGCGGTTTTATCCATACAACTCGTAGCCCATTTATTCGAGTTGTTCCAGGT
>Ga0180301_10001453_pt1 | contig 18719 bp, 18 predicted proteins | sample GuaBasSediGuay16_FD_121797 | JGI IMG/M metagenome (GOLD analysis project Ga0180301, IMG submission 121797) | Subseafloor sediment microbial communities from Guaymas Basin, Gulf of California, Mexico - Guay16, Core 4569-2, 12-15 cm | ecosystem: Environmental > Aquatic > Marine > Hydrothermal... | reverse complement strand
GGCCTTGTTTTTCTGGCGACGTACAATAATGGCGCAGGGAATATTGAGAGCGAAATAACTATTCACTAGCTCCCAACTTCCCATGTGTACCCCTACAAGAATACGGCGTCCTTCTTTAAGCTCTTGCCATGCCTCCTCCCCTTCCTCTATTTCCACTTTTTCTTTGAGGCTCTCTCTATCCATATATCGCAAGCGTAAGAACTCCCAGAAACGCAAGGCACTCTCGAAAAGATTCTCGTAAGCTATTCTTTCAATCTTTTTCATAGCTAAATCAGGAAAAGCCAGACGCAGGTTAGCTATTATTAAGTATTTGCGGCGGCAAAATATATAATAAAGAAAGCTCACACCACGCAAGACAAAATAGCTTACCCGCCAGGGCAAAATATAAACTATTCTAGAAATAAGATCTAAAGAGTTCATTCTCTATACGTGAAAAGAAATCTTTTTCTGCCTCAATAACTAACTCTACTTCTGCCACTACAATATTCAAATCCGAAGGATAAACGCGGGCTTTATCTTTAGCCGTTATTACTAAATTGCTTATTCCCTTTTCTTTGCAAATCCTCTCAATTCTTTTCCATTCTTTCTGGCTCAACAAGGTATGGTCAGGATAGATAAAGCTTTCCTTTATCTGAATTCTCGCCCTCTCCAGAAGAGCAATAAAGCCTTGAGGCCAGCCAATCGCCGCTAATACTGCTGCCTCTTCTAAAGATTTAGGAGAACCATCCTTAATATCTACGAATTTTTTCAACTGATAGGAAGCAAAGTATAGGCAAGCGCGGGGATTTATGCCTTTAATAAAGTTAATAATAACGCCTCTTGTCTCACTATCTGCCTCTCTCACCACAATGATATTTGCTCTCTTTATTGAAGCCAATGGCTCCCGTAAAGGACCTGCCGGCAAACAGGCTGCTGCTAAATCCTGGCGCGCATTCAATAAAACTATGTCCAGGTTACGATAAAGACGGCGATACTGAAAACCATCGTCCAAAATTACCATCTTACTCTTTCTTGCGGCTTTCCTTGCTAAAGCCAGCCGATCCTTGCCGCTAAATATTCTCACCTCTTGAGGCAGGCTCTCTTTTAAAAGAGACTCCTCATCATACCCATAGCCGCGTCGCAATACAGCGATACTCAGACTGCGGCTGAAGTAACGAGCTAATTTTATTACCAGGGAAGTTTTCCCGCTACCGCCCCAGCTGATATTACCAACAGAAACCACAAAAGCCTTGCATCTTTGAGGTTTAATCCACCTCTGCTGATAGAGAAAATTTCTCATAAATACCGCCATACAATACAAAAAAGATAAAGCTTTCAAAAAACCATAGAGGATAAAATATTTCTTTTTCTTTCGGATAACTTCTAGATATATTTCTTTTATTCTATCCATTCTTTAAGTTGCCCCAGTGAATCTCGCAATTTTTTTGCTTCCTCTTCCACTATCCTTTTAGCCTTCTGCCCCAGTCTAAGCCGCAGAGAGGAATCTTTTATTAACTCATCTAAAACTTCCCTTAATTCCTGTGCAGAACTAACCTGCCAAGCAGCTTTATTTCTAATAAAAAGGCCCGCCTCATCTCGAAAGTTATCCATATGAGGACCAAAAACTATAGGACGGCCGAAGAAAGCTGGCTCAATAATATTGTGTCCTCCTATAGGAACAAAACTCCCTCCCATAAATACTATATCTGCCTGCGGATAAAAATAAAGCAGCTCACCCATCTTATCAAGCACAACCATATCTGCAGCGGAAGAATAGTTTTGACTCAGTCGGACCGCTTGCCAACCTAATTTCTCCCCTGCCGACAGAATCTCCCCTGTCCTTTCTATATGTCGGGGGCAGATTATGATTCTCAGAGAGGGAAAAACTGTTTTTAACTGGCTAAAAATCTTTATAATCATTGTCTCTTCCGGAGAATGCGTACTTGCCGCCAACAGAAGTAAACTCTGGTTATCTTTTCGGATAGAGTCGCATATATTTCTCACTTGTGTTAACTTATTAGGGTTAAGGCTTGGTTTAATAAACTTTATATTTCCCATAACAGATATTTTGTTCTTTTTAACTCCCAGAGCTGCAAAGCGGCGTTGGCTAATTTCGTCTTTGGCAAACACAAAATCAATCATAGCAAAATAATCTCTCAGGAATACCTTTACTTTCTGATAATTGATAAAACTTCTCTCCGAGATGCGACCGTTAATAATTATAATGGGAGTATTATTTCTCTGGAGGAAATAAAAGAGATTGGGCCAAATCTCCGTTTCTACTGCTATAAAAATACGAGGGTTTAATGCCTTTACTAATCTCCGAGAAAGAAAGCTTAAATCCAGAGGCAAAAGCATTACTTTAGCTAAAGAAGAGAAATTGGCTTGGGCTACTTTTAAACCAGAAGAGGTAATAGTAGTTATGATTAAAGGCAGAGAAGGAAAACTCTCTCGCAAAAATTCAACTATCCCTCGCAAGGCAATAACTTCTCCTACACTTACAGCATGAAGCCATATAGGAGAAGAGATTTGTTTCTCAATTGAAAAAGAAAGTAGACGACGGCAAAATCCTGCCGCCCGGCGTTTAAGAATGTAACGCCATATTAAGAAAGGAGTAAAGACTAATATAAGTATATCGTAAACTATTCCTCTCCACATATCAAGCGCGCGGATGTGCTCTATCGTAAATTTTTCTTAAGCGTTGGGTAGTCAAATGAGTGTAAATTTGTGTAGTAGCTATATCAGAATGCCCTAAAAGTTCCTGCACACTGCGCAGGTCAGCGCCGCGATTAAGCAAGTGGGTGGCGAAAGAATGGCGGAAGGTATGCGGTGATATTTTCTTAGTTATACCGATCAACTTTGCCCGCCTGCTTATAATTTTTCTCACTCCCACTGCCGAGAGACGCTTTTTGAAACGATTCACAAAAAGAGCCGGAGAGTGGTCACCACGGCAGGAAAGGTATTTCTCTAACGCTTTCTCTGCTGGTCCTCCCAGCGGTAAAATCCTTTCTTTTTTTCCTTTACCTCTTACTTTTATAACCCCTCCTATCAAATCTATATCGTTACGGTTAAGAGTAAGCATTTCTGATATACGCATGCCACACGAATAAAGAATCTCCATAATAGCCTTATCGCGCCGGTCTATTTCTTTCTCCTCCGGTAAAGAATCTATAAATTGAGCAACTTCTTTTTCTGTCAAAAAACCAGGAAGCTTTTTTTCTATACGAGGATAAGGTATGCTGGAAGCAGGATTGTTTTTAATAAAACCTTCTTTCACTAAGAATCTAAAGAAACTTTTGAGAGTAGATATTTTACGAGCAATAGTGCGCTTACTTAAATGTCTTGCTGCCAGGTTAGCCAAAAAGCGCCTAAAAGTAAAATAATCTATTTTCCCCACATCAGTACGGACAAACTGAGAAAATTCTTCTAAATCTTTACGATAGTTAAGAAGAGTATAATAAGAATAGTTTTTTTCTAATTCTAGAAAAGAGAGGAATCTTTTTATATACCGTTCAAAATCAAGCATTCTCGGGCTCAGGCAATTTAGTAGTGGTATAACGACATTTAGGAAAATTAGAACAGCCATAAAAAACCTGTCCTCGCCGATTGCGCCGCTCTACTAATTCTCCTCCACATCCTTCTTGAGGGCATCTAACTCCTGTAGTCAAGGGACGAGCATACTTACAGTGAGGATATCCGGAACAACTGACAAATCTTCCCTTTCTTGACCAACGTATCACTAAAGGACGCCCGCACTGAGGACATTTCTCTCCCGTGGAAATAAATTCTTTCTTAACTTCCCGGCCCGCTTTTTCAATCTCTTCTTTAAAGCCGGGGTAAAATTCCTCTATAACCTTTCTCCAGTCTACATCTCCCGCCTCAACTCTATCTAATTCTTCCTCTAAATGAGCCGTAAAATTTTCGTCTAAAACGTCGGGGAAGAACTTTTCCAATAATTTGACCACAATTTTCCCCAGTTCCGTAGGAACAAAACTTCCTTTTTCTCTAACTATATAATTGCGCTTTACTAAGGTAGCAATGGTAGAAGCATAAGTAGAAGGACGGCCGATACCTTTCTCCTCTAAGAGTTTTACCAGAGAAGCATCATTAAAACGAGCCGGGGGTTTAGTTGTATGTTCTTCTATATCTATACGTTTAGCCGCAATTGTCTCTGACTCCCGTAAAGAGGGCAATAAAACTTCTTTTATCTCTATAGGCCAAACCCGCTGAAAGCCGCTGAATATTACCTTAGACCCTCTGGCTACTATCTCATAATCGTCCCCCTGCAGTTTTGCCTGTTGAGTTTCTATTTCCAGCTCCCTCATAAAGGAAGCTATGAAACGCCTCCAGATAATTTCATAAATACCGGCTGTTTCTTTGTCCAGAAACTTTCTCGTCTCCTCCGGGTATATATCTAAATGCGTAGGACGGATACATTCGTGAGCTGCCTGCACTTGCCCTTTAGTTTTAAATTTATATTCGCCAGCCGCCAGGAATTTTTCTCCCCATTCATTTCTAATAAATTCTTTAACCTTTCTCCCGGCACTCTCTGAAACAAAGAAAGAGTCAGTCCGCATATAAGTAATAAGCCCCAGAGCTTCTCCCTGAGGCATATCTATACCTTCATAAAGACGCTGAGCGATAAACATAGTACGGCTGGCAGGAAGGCGAAAACGAGAGAATGCTTCCTGTTGAAGGGTTGAGGTGATAAAGGGAGGCTGAGGACGGCGCCTGACTATTTTCTTAACAAAAGAATTTACCACAAATTCTTTACCTTCCAATACTTCCTTAACCGCCACTGCTTTTTCCTTATCGCGAAACTCTATATTTTTACCTTTATATTTAACAATCCTCCCCTTAAACTCAATACCATCCTTTACAAACACCACATTGAGATAATAATACTTTTGTGGCCGAAAAGCTTTGATAGCCTCCTCGCGTTGAACAATAAACTTAAGAGCCACGGATTGAACTCTGCCGGCTGATAGTCCCCGCGAGACTTTCCTCCATAAAAAAGGAGAGAGTAAATACCCTACCAGCCGATCCAAGACTCTTCTTGCCTGTTGAGCAGAAACTTTATGATAATTTATATCTTGCGGGTTATTAAAAGCTTCTCTAATTGCTTCTTTAGTTATCTCATGAAAGATTACGCGTAGAAATTTCTTGTTTTTTATATCTTTTTTCTTCTCCAGAGAATTCTTTATATGCCAACTAATAGCTTCACCTTCTCGGTCTGGATCAGTAGCAAGATAGATGGCGCCGGCTGACTTTGCCTGACGCGAAATTTCCCTAAGGGTTTTAACCTTTCCTTTCATAACTCTATATTCTGGCTCAAACCCATTATCTATATCTATACCTAATTTTTTCTGCGGTAAATCTACTATATGCCCCATAGAAGAGATGACGGAAAAACCTTTACCCAATATCTTATTTATAGTCCGCGCTTTGGTAGGAGATTCTACAACCACCAAGTCTTTCTTACTTTCTTTTCTATCTTTCATCCCTCAAGCACAACGTACAAATACTTTTCCTGTTTGTTCTTCAATTAAGCCCTTAAATTGTAAATCCATAAGAATCTTGCTCAATTTCATTATATCAAATCCAGACTTAAGACAAAGCGTATCTATATCCGTACCCTCAGGTGTAATAAGACTATAAAGCTTTTCTTCTGCGGAAGAGAGACTAAGGTTATTACTCTTTGGGGCTTGCGGAGAAGGTAGCACCCATTTAAATTCCGACAAAATATCATCTATGTTTTCAACCAGTTTTGCTCCTTCTTTTATTAAACTATTAGTCCCATTGCTTGTAGGAGAATTAACCGGCCCTGGTACGCAAAATACCTCTCTCCCTTCTTCAAGAGCAAAGTTAGCCGTAATTAAGGCACCGGAATGCTGTGCTGCCTCTACTACTAATACGCCTCGGCTTAGACCACTAATAATACGATTGCGGCGAGGAAAATTATATCGCTGGGGAGAAGCAAAAAGAGGAAATTCTGAGACAAGCAGCCCCCTCTTTTTTATTTTTTCTGCTAGAGGAATATTGCTAGAGGGATAAATATTAAGAAGACCACTGCCTAAAACCGCTATTGTTTCTCCTTCTTCCAGTGCCCCTTGTGCTGCAGCCGTATCTATACCATAAGCAAGCCCTGAAACAACTACTACGCCTCGTCTTGCTAATTGACGGGAAAAACTTTTGGCAACATTTAACCCATAAAAAGAGGCTCGCCTGGAACCTACTACCGCCACGCATTCCCTCTTTAACAGATCTTTTTCTCCCTGGGCATAAAGCAAAAGAGGCGGGTTACTTATCTGACGCAATAAAAATGGGTAGCTTCCATCAAAAAAAGTAACCATATCTATCCCTTCCTTCTCTACTAATTCAACTTCTCTTCTGAATTCTTCGCTCTCTCTTAAATCCGCGATGCGCACCAGTTTTTTCTCTTCCGCCGGCAGTAAAGAACAAAGCTGAGAACGGCTCAACTTAAAAAGAGCATCTTCTGAACCGGCCTGAGACAGAATCTGTTTGGCACTGCCGACATCAACCCCGGCAAAATTTAATAACAGATAGGCTTTTGTGTCTATATTCATATTCGCCGATTTATGCGCCTATTTTATCAGTAAGCTTTTGCCAGTTAAAGTAATTTTTCTAGAAAGGAGGGTTAATTCGGCTCAAGTTCTATCCAAAAAGGACGGAAGTTTACTCTCTGTAGTATTTTTTCTGCTATTTTTACTACTTCTTTATCATAACGCCTGCCGGCGCCGCTCTTTAGTTCATCTAAAGCTGCCTGCACTCCTAAAGCAGCTCTATAAGGACGCATAAGGCTCATTGCCTCTAAAACATCACTTACGGCAATGATGCGTGCTTCTTTCGTTATCTCTGCTCCTTTAAGGCCGCAGGGATAACCAGAGCCATCGATCCTTTCGTGATGCTGATAGACTGCCTCTGCCAAAGGGAAAGGAAAATCTATATCTTTCACTATTTCATAACTGCGCAGAGGATGTTTCTGAATGAGACGATACTCCTGGTAAGTAAGGTGGGCTGTTTTACTTAAAATATCAAGAGGAATAGCTATCTTACCAATATCATGCAATTCGCCTGCCATTCTAATTCCCAGCGCCCTTTTGTCGTTCCATCCCATCTCGCGGGCAATCATCTCTGAAATCAACCCCACACGGTTAGAGTGCCCCACGGTATAAGGATCACGCATTTCCACCACTTTAGCCAAAGCCCGTACCGTATCAGTAGTCATTCTCAGTTTTTCTTCCTCCCAATTAGCCAAAGCCGTCATATCACGCGTTATGCCCATCAGACCGATAATCTTGCCCCGATGATTAAAACGCGGAATTTTAGTAGTAAGAACCCTGTTCCAGGTGCCGTTAGGCAAGAGTGTACTCTCTACTTTTCCCACTATAGGCTTGCCACTTTTTATAACCCATAAGTCGTCCTCATACATTTTTCTTGCCTGTTCATAAGGAAAGAAATCGAAGTCAGTTTTACCTATTACCTCTTCTGGCCTTAAACCCATCCCTTGGGCGTGAAATTTATTTACTTTGACTAAGCGGCAATTCTTGTCTTTAAAATATATGGCATCAGGTATATTGTCCAGGAGGCTCTGCAGCATTTCTCTTTCCTCATTCAGACGATTTTCTATCTCTTTGTGTGCAGAGATATCCTCTACCAGGCCTTCTTCATATATATCTCCCTTCTTCTTGGTTACTTCAGCTGTGATTGCTACCCACACTATACCTCTATCTATTCTCTTGAGAGGCGCTTCAAAAAACCTAACCTTACTTTCTTTCTCCAGAAGGCGGCGGAACTTGCGGCGGTAATTGGAAGCAGCAAAAAAATCTTCTAGCTGGCCAAACAGAGGCCGTTCCGCAGAGTTAAATCCTAAAATATTCGCCAAAGACTTATTTATTTTAAATATGCCTTTTTTCTTTTTCCAAAACTGGCGAAAGAGCCCTACGCCTAGATTATCAAGAAGCTTAAGGTTAAACCTCTCCATCTTTCTTAATAATTTCCTCTATTTTTATTGCTGTTTCTTCTATAGTCAAACCAGTAGTATCAAGCCTCAATTTTATTTTATCATAAAAAGGCTTCCGCTGTCTCAATAATTCTTTAATACGAGCCAGAGGATCAGAGACATTCAAAAGAGGACGGAAGGTCTCATCTCTCGTACGTGCGTAAATCACCTCTGCGCTTGCCTCTAAGCATATAGGAATGCCGCTTTTTTCCATTATCTTTATATTCTCTTCCTTTAACACAATTCCCCCTCCACAAGCTACCACCAAACCACCCCGTTTAGCTACCTCACCTAAAGTCTGTGTCTCTAACTTCCGGAAATATTCTTCCCCTTTTTTCTTAAATATATCTACTATCGTTTCTTTTTCTTTATCTTCAATCAAAGCATCCAAATCGATAAAATCAAGCTTCAAGCGCTGAGCCAGCACTTCTCCTGCACTACTTTTGCCTGTCCCCATAAATCCCAACAGATAGATATTATCCATATAAAGTTAATATTTTTTAAGAGAGTTGATGTATTGACGGTAAGAGGCCCTCAGTTCGGTAAGCGTATCGGAAGAAAATTTTTCCAGAAAGCTGTCTGTTAAAATGAAAGCCGTCATTGCTTCGGCCACTACGCTACAGGCATATACCGCCGCAACATCAGAACGAATAGAAGGCGCCTTGGCTTTCTTTTTCGTAGTTACATTAACTGACATAATACCTCTCTTCAGGGTAGCTATAGGCTTCATGGCAATTCTTAAAATAATCGGCTCACCGGTAGAAATGCCTCCTTCTATACCGCCGGAATTATTGGTTTTATGGAAAAAACCGCGTCTTTTACTGTAATATATACTATCGTGGGTATCTCTGCCACTGCGACGGGCATAATCAAATCCTAAACCTATTTCTACTCCTTTTACGGCAGGAATAGACATTAAAGCAAAACTAAGCCGGCTGTCCAGACGCCTATCCCACTGCATAAAACTGCCTATACCTGCCACTACCCCTTCTGCTCTTATTTCTATTATCCCTCCTAAAGTATCCGAGCGGTTGCGGGTTTCTTTAATTAACTGCTTTAACTTAGGAAGGTTCTTTCTCTCAATTCCATAATAATATTTCCTTCCCGAAGAAGAAGAAGTGCTGTTGCTGAATATAAGGGGGCCAAATTCTCTAATAAAACTGCTTACTTTTATCCCGAATAGCTCCAGAAGCTGGCGGCACAGTGAACCAATCACTACGCGAGACGCTGTCTCACGCGCCGAGGCTCTTTCTAAGATATTGTTTATATCTTTCTCACTGTACTTTAAAAGACCGGCCAAATCAGCATGTGCCGGCCGCGGTACAGATATCCTCCTGATATTATCCGGCAAGAAAGGTCTAAGGCGAGCATCTTTGTTTCTGATTAAGAATCCTATAGGGCTGCCTAAAGTTACCCCTCTCCGCAATCCTGAGATAAACTCTACTTTATCTCTTTCTATATTCATCCGCCCGCCACGTCCCCAACCTGCCTGACGACGTGATAGTTCCTTATTAATCAAATCTTTTGAGATTCTAACACCTTTGGGAAATCCTTCCAGTATCCCTACCAACGCTTGGCCATGCGATTCCCCTGCCGTCAAAAATCTCAACATATATACCTCCTTAGATTCCTACTATTCCCAGGTTATGCAAAATCCTAAAAATATAATCAGAATAAAAGACCACTCCTGCTGTAGCTAAAGACAAATAAGGCAAATAAGGCAGAAGATGAGACCTGCGAAAAATAATGACATATACACCGTAGAGCAAAGCCAGGAAAGGAGCCAGGAAGAAAATCAATATAGCCTTTTTAAATCCCAAAAACGCTCCCAATACGGCCATGAAATCAACATCTCCCAATCCTAATGCTTCTGTTTCTCCTTCTAGAGACTCTTGCCTCTTAAGCCGCAAATAAACTAAGAGAAGAAAATCTCCCAGCATCTTAAAAAAATAGGCAAAACCTACAGCAATAAACATTCCTTGAAAACTCAAAAACAGAGGAATATTACTAATTTTTTCTAAAGAGCCGCTACGGATAAGCTGATAGCTCCTTAGAGTGAATAACACCAAAGCTAAACAAACCGCAACCATAGGAAGATAAGAAGGAATAGCGCGATAATCTATATCAATAACAGACACCAGAAGAGAAAAAGAAAGTAAAGAGACTGAGACAAAAAAGTCAAAGCTTAGGCCAAACTTTAAGTAAGAAAAAAGAAAGATAAGGCCGGTTATCAACTCTATGAGAAAGTAGCGAAAAGATATTTTATGAGAGCACCAGCGGCACCTTCCACGCAGAATTATGTAACTAACAAGGGGAATATTGTCGTACCACGCAATAGGCTTTTTGCAATAAGGACAAAAAGAACGTGGCTGGATAATAGAAATATTCTGAGGGAGACGCCAAATGCAAACATTGAGAAAGCTCCCTATACAAAGTCCGAAAATAAAAACTAAGATGGGCAGATGACTAACTCCTGACATATTTTAAGATAGCGCGGTAAAGAACGGTTTCTTTACCTTCCAGATTTCTATCCAACCATATCTCTAAAGAACGCAGACCTTGATAAATTAGCATCCACAACCCGCTCACAGCCCTTGCTCCCTTACGGCGGGCAACCTTTAGAAGTTTTGTCTCTAAAGGATTATAAACCAAATCATACACTAAGACTCCTCTTTTTATCAGTGCCGCGGGAATAGCTAAAGGGTCGGAAGGATGGAGCCCTAAAGGCGTAGCATTTATAATCAGGTCCAAAGAGGGAAGATTTTTTTTATTTACGGTTTTAAGATTTTCTACCTGAGTATGAGAGAAGAAGTTTTTAAGACGACGCCTCAGCTTCTGTGATTTTTTATAATTTATGTCATATATACCTAAAAAATCTATCTTTTCTTTCAAAAGATACATGCTTATGGACTTAGCTGCCCCTCCTGCTCCCACTATCAAACATTTCTTTCCGGCTGGATTGAAAGAAGCCTTTTCCTTAAGAGACTTAATAAACCCTTCGCCGTCAGTATTGTAGCCAATTAAATGCCCCTGCTTAACCTTTATAGTGTTAACAGCGCCTATTTTTTCTGCTAAGGGATCAATGCGATACAAAAAATCCCCAACTTTCTCTTTATAAGGGAAAGTAACATTCACACCCCTTAGACCTAAAGCAAGAATGCCTCCGGCAGCCTCTTTCAATCTATGAGGCTCTACTTCAAAGAGAAAATATTCGGCATAAATATTCTCTCTCTGGAAGAAGTAATTATGCATAAGGGGAGAGAAAGAATGCAAAAGTTTGCGTCCTACAAGCCCAAATATATCTTTTTTATTTACGGTCTTCATCTACCCAGAATTAACTGCCAAAACATATCCCAGTAATTTTCTTTAAAGCGGCAGAATATTTCGTAATTATCACATAAAATATCCTCTATTTCGCTACGGCTATAAGGAACTTTTATGCTTTGCCCTAAAGAAGTAGGTTCGCTTTTATAGCCATAAATTAAATGCCAAAACCAGGCCCAGTCTGATGGCGTAAAGCTAATAAAAGGCTCTCCTATATATGATTTTAGCTGTGTCTCTTTGAGAAAAAGGGAAGCTCTCACAGGACGTGCCCTCTTAAAATCAGAGGCTACATTATGCTTAAAAATTTGCCAGCGCAATTTAAGGTTAGCAATAAAATTGTCAATTCTTCTTCTTAAATTAAAGGAAGAGGCCGGGCTCTCTAGATAAGATACTCCTTTTATTGCCCCCATAATCAGAAGAACCCCCACCCCTGTCCACAAAATATCGCTTATTATATGCTTCCGCACTCTTGCTTCCTCTCTAAAACAAACTTAACAAATATTAGATTATCTTATCTAACGCTTCCAAATAAGCTTTGAGGGAAGCTTCAATAATATCAGTAGAGGATGCGAGCCCCGAGGAAGTTTTCTTCTTGTATTCAATCTCAACCCGCGCCTGGCCTAAGGCATCTTTGCCTGAAGTAACCGCTTCCAGTTTAAATTGTAAAAGACGCGGCCTAAACCCTACTACTTTGTCTACAGCGCGGAAACATGCGTCTACCGGACCATCTCCCTGGGAGTTTGTAACTATAACTTTATTCTGGTATCTGAGTTTGACCTCTGCCTCTGGCTCTATCTTTGTGCCACTCAAAACCTTTACCTCTAAAAGAGCAATCTTTTTCTTACGCGGTTTTATGTCCTCCTCTACAATTGCCACTAAATCATCATCATAAACCTCTTTCTTCTTATCAGCGAGCTTTTTAAACTCGCGAAAAACTTTCTCAATCTGGCTCTTCTTTAAATTAAAACCTAATTCCTTCAGCCGCTGCGAGAGAGCATGGCGCCCCGAATGTTTTCCCAGAACCAGACCTGAATCAACAATTCCTATCTCACGCGGGTCCATTATTTCATAAGTAGTCCTCTTCTTTATTACGGCATCCTGGTGAATACCTGATTCGTGACGAAAAGCATTCTTACCCACAATAGCTTTGTTAGGAGGAACCAAAAATCCCGTAAGAGAGCTTACCAACTTAGAAGTTTTATAAATCTGGCGCGTATTTATCTCTGTAAATACACCAGAAAATATATCGCGGCGAGTTCTAATGTTCATAACAATTTCTTCCAGGGAAGCATTGCCGGCTCTCTCGCCAATGCCGTTTATTGTACCGTGTACCTCTCCTGCCCCGGCTAAGACTGCGGCTAAAGAATTGGCTACCGCCAGACCTAAGTCGTTATGGCAGTGGACGGCTATCTTAGCCCTACCAATATTAGGAACATTCTCTAATATACCTTTAATTAACCTTTCGAATTCTTCCGGATAAGTCCACCCTACGGTATCCGGAATATTAACTGTAGAAGCCCCCTGCTTAATAACTTCTTCTACTACCCTATAGAGAAATTCCGGCTGGGTACGGGTAGCATCTTCAGGAGAAAACTCTACATCATCGCAAAGACGCCGCGCATACCTAACGGCCTGCTTGGCTAACCTAATTATTTCATCTTCGGCTTTACGGAACTTATACTTTAGGTGTATCTTGGAAGTAGCCAAAAACACATGAATCCTCTTTTTTTTGGCCGGCGCAAGAGCTCGGGCTGCTGCATCTATGTCTTTCTTTAAAGAGCGGGCTAAGGCGCAAATGACCGGACGGCGCACCTTCCTGGCAATAGTATAAACAGAGCGGAAATCGCCTTCACTGGAGATAGGAAAACCGGCTTCAATTATATCTACACCCAGCTCTTGTAATTGATGAGCTATTTCCAATTTTTGCGCTTCATTCAGAGATGCCCCCGGCGCCTGCTCCCCATCCCGCAAAGTAGTGTCAAAAATAAATATTTTCCTCATCGTTATCTCTCCTTTATCGCCTTATTTTTTTCTATCCAGGGCATCATTTTACGCAGTTTCTTGCCTACTTTCTCCAGGAGATGCTGTGCTTCTTTACGCCGCATAGCGTAAAAAGAAACTTTATTGGCCTTATTTTCTAAAATCCAATCCTTGGCAAACTTGCCGCTCTGAATATCCTCTAAAATCTTTCTCATAGCTTTCTTTGACTCTTCGGTAATAATTTTACTCTGGGTAGAGTAGTCTCCGTATTCAGCGGTATTGCTGATAGAATATCTCATGGCTGAGAAGCCGCCTTCATAAATTAAATCTACTATTAACTTCATTTCGTGTATGCACTCAAAATAGGCCATTTCCGGCTGATACCCTGCCTCAACCAGCGTCTCAAACCCAGCCTTCATTAGAGAAGTAACACCGCCGCATAATACTGCCTGTTCTCCAAAAAGGTCGGTTTCTGTTTCTTCTCTAAATGTAGTCTCAATTACTCCCGCTCTTGTGCCGCCGATTCCCTTAGCATAAGCTAAAGCGAGTTTTTTTGCTTGCTTGGTATAATCCTGGTATACTGCTACAAGGCACGGTACACCTTCCTTCTGCACATACTGCTTTCTTACAATATGCCCCGGTCCTTTAGGAGCCACCATCGCTACATCAATATCTTTGGGAGGGACTATCTGCGAGAAATGAATAGAGAAACCGTGCGCAAACATAATCATGCTGCCTTTTTTTAAGTGAGGAGCAATCTTTGCCTTGTAGACATCTGCTTGTAACTCATCGGGAATAAGAATCATAACAATATCCGCAGCTTTTACCGCTTCAGCAATAGTAGAAACTTTAAGCCCGTAATTTTCTGCTTTTTTCCAGCTTTTACTTCCCTGCCGCAGCCCTACAATAACTTTGCAACCACTATCTTTAAGATTAAGGGCGTGGGCATGACCCTGGGAACCAAACCCCAATACAGCAATAGTCTTCTTCTTTAACAGATTGAGATTGGCATCTTTATCATAATATACCTTTGCCATTATGCCTCCTTACCTTAATACTATTCTCCCGCTTTAAAATTACCCTTCTCCACTAAATCTATTACTACTTCGGTAATAACCTTATCTATTTTACCTCTATTAATCATTTCCTGCAGCTCTTTTTTAACCTCCTCCCACCCCAGAGCTTTACGATAAGGCCTGTCTGTAGTTAAGGCATCATAGATATCGGCTACGGTAAGAATTCTTACCGCCAGAGGTATCTCTTCTCCTCGCAAACCATCAGGATAACCAGAGCCATCCAGGAATTCATGGTGATGGCGAATAAGAGGCAGAAGCCTACGAAAAGTTTTTAAGGGCTGGACTATCTTTTCGCCAATTTCCGGGTGTTTCTCTATAATCTTTCTCTCTTCCACAGAAAGACGACCTGGTTTATTAAGAATACTGTCAGAAATACCGATCTTTCCAATATCATGCAGGCGCGCTGCATCATATAAAATATTTAGTTCCTCCTCCTTCAACCCTATACTTTTACCTATAACTAAAGCATATTTGCCTACTCGCTCTGAATGACCGCGCGAATATGTATCTTTCGCCTCTACCGCCATAGCCAAGGCAGCAATAGTTTCAAAGTAAGTCCTCTCTCTATCTTGAGTTAAAGCAGCGCTCTCAAAAGCTATAGCAATCTGGGCACTAAGATTAGAAACAATTTTCTTTTCATCCTCGCTAAAATCTTGTGCGTCTTTCCGCCGCCCTAAACACATTACTCCCCAGAAACTCTCTCGCAAAACAAGAGGAGCACACAGTAAAGACAAATCAACTTTCTCCACTTCTGATAAATTGTATATGAACATCTTCTTTCTAAGTTGTGCCTCTTCTAAAAGAGGAGAGGCAATCTTTTTTAACAACCCATCATTTATATTTACCAATCCTACCCTTGACCTAATAGCAAACTTTTCTGCATCATCGCCTGAGAAGACAATTCCTCCTTCGGCCTGGAGCGCATCCACAGTAGCCTCCAGTACTAAGTAAACGAGGGAATCAAAATCGTCTATGGAAATAAGGAACCTTCCTACTTTCTCTAATACCTTATGCAGCCGTTTTTTAGCTTTCTCTAACGTCTTTATATCATTTTCCAGTTTATTAATAATCTCCTGGAAGGTACCGGCTAGGCTTGCTACTTCGCCTTTCTCGCGTGCTAAATTAGCAATGAAGCCTTTATCTACGCCGCCGGATGTCAACTCTTTCGCTTGAGTACTGAGGATAAATAATTTCTCAAATATTCTACGAATATTAGCAAAAAAAAGTAGAGCGCCGCTGGTCAAAATGAGTATAATCAACTCCAGCTGCACCTTAGAAAAAGGAATCAAGACAGATTGTCTGGTATAATTTGATACAAGATAGAACAAGATATAAAGAAGAATAAACAAGGGAAGAAAGAAAAGAGCTACAAATCCTATTGAGAATAATTTAAAAATATAGCTTGACTTATAAGAAAATTTATATTTCTTCCCCATTTTATCTCTCTTACTGATAACCCAAAAACAGATTATATAGCCTTTTTTTCTCTAAAGCAAGTGAAATGAAATATCACTGGCAGCAGAAAGACCTCAGTGCGGTAGAGTACCGGTGGATTTCCTTATAGAATATTCAACGTAGCCAGCGAGAACCTCTTGTATTTTTGCCGGCGGCGGAACAACAAAATAATGCGACATAATAGCATGGGCCATTTCATGAGCCAGCATAGGCATAGTCATGTCCGCCAAGGAAATAAATATAGTATTAGCAGAATGTATATAAAGAGAAGGCAGATCTGGTTTTTGCCCTTCGAAGTTCCTGAAAACATCTTCTTTTAGAGCCTGGCGGGTGGGGTATACCACAATTTTTCCATGATAGCTATATATGTGTATATCCAAAATGTCCGAAACATCCAAATATAAAGCGTCTAACGATTTCGCAATGATATTATCAGGAGTAGCAGGAGAGTACTCTATATCTCTCTGAAGAAGGTAATTGGCATTAATTTTATAGGCAAACTCGCTCCTGTCACAGCCAGAAAAACAAACTAAGGTGAAATATTTGCCTACAATTTCTTCTGCGGCTAAAGAAGCTGTATAAAAACAAAAAAATATACCTCCTATTAATACTAAATAAATCCTCTTGTACATCAATTAAGTTCGAAAAAAACTCAGTATTTCCTCTATTGCTTTTATCTGTCTTTCTATCTCGGGACTCAGTGGCCCAGATTTTAACAAAGAAGAAAGAGCTGTAAACTCCTTCTGCAGAAACAATATCTTGTCTTTCAAGATAGTATTCATATCTACTAATGCCTGAGAAAGATTCTTAAGTTGGTCATTACTACGCGTGTTAAAATTGAGGTTCAACTCCCCTTTTTTAAGACGATCTATCTCTTTTTTAAGCCGATACAAAGGCCCGGATATCTTGTGGGAAATCAATAAAGTCAGGATAATCACAGCGAGAGAAGCAAAAACACTTACCCAAAGAATAATCTGAATCACTACCGGTAAGATAAAATCTGAAGTACTCTTGACGTAGACATGAGTATTTTCTATAGCTACAGTAGTAGAATTTCGCAGAAAGAAAAGAAGCAGAACAGCAATAAAAGCAGAGGAAAGAACAACGATAGATGCAAATTTAATAATAAATTTTGTCTGAAAACTTTTGTCAATAAAGTAGTGGCGTCTTTTATTATCCATTACTGCCTCCTTCTTGTATTCCTAATAATTTATAATTTATTTTTATCTTTGCATTCTGACGGAGAGAATTTATCCAACTAGTGAGCGCTTTCTGTTGTTTCTGACGAAAAAGAATAAATTTTATTTGTCCGTATATTTCTTCCAAGCTCTTCTTGCCAAAGCTCTCTTTATGATTCTCAAAGTAGTCTCTTACTTCGTTCTCAGTAACCTTTATTCTCCCGGACAACTCCTTTATTTTTCTGTCTATTATTAACTTAAGCAACGTCTGCTCCCAGAAAAACTGCACATCTTGCAAGAAGCTAGGGTCTTTATCTAAGCCCTCTCTTTCTGCTTCTAAAAGGATGAGCTTACGATTGATAAAAGAATTGATTAATTTCTTCTTATCAGCAGGAGAAAGCTGCCTCTCTCCGGCAAAACGCAAAAGAGAAGTATCTACTTCCTGTTTAGTTATCCTAAGCTTGCCTATAGAAATAGCCGCCTCTTTATGAGAGCATTGACAAGCCCAGAATCCGCCTGCCATAACAAATACAAGCAATATTAATATTGCCTTCCTCATTTCGTTCCTCCTTTTTATGTTTTTATTATATGCCGGCAGCGGCAAAGCCACAACAAATAAATCCTTATGCAACATTTTGCTTCGTAAGCAGAATGTTGCATTACACCATCTCACTATGCAGCCAGCGGTAAACCGTCACTCTGTCCACGCCCAACTTCTTTGATATTTCCAAAATAGAATATCCTCTGGCTAACAACTGCTCTACCAAATAAACCAAAGCTTTTCTGTTTTGAGGAAGACGGGGAAGCTTTCTCCCTTTAATTCTCTGCATCTTTTTCTCTATTTCCCAAAGATTACTAAATAATTTACTCGACCCCAAAAACATCTTCTTATTTCTTCTAGCCCATTTAATTACTTCTTCATAGAGCTTCTTTATTGACTTTTTCTCTTCCATTGTTCTGATACTAAAAGATATTTTGCTCATATCTTTGACAAACTTTCTATAGGCAGCCTTAGCTTTTTTGGCGCTAGAAGGATATACCTCTTCTAAAATTGGCAAAGGGTTAACAAATGAGCTCTTTACATTCTTGACGTATATATCCAAAGAATGCCAATGATATTGAAAAGGAGAAGTAACTATTCTGGCCCGGTAAGCATTAAGATGTATATACAAAGAGATGGTAAGAAAATAATCTGCATCGTTGCATAGCGCTGCTCTATATCTTCCCGAAAAAACATGTCCTTTTCTTTCGTATTTCCTGTTAAAGTATAAAGCGTATCTTTTGAATAATTCCTGCATTGCTTTTGACAAGAGATTGTTTCCTGTGCGAAGCAAGATATGTAAATGATTGGTAAGCAGAGAGAAAGCATATACCTCCAATGAGAACTTAGCAGAAGACTCTTTAAGAAGAGAAATAAACTTAAGATAGTCTGACTCCTCCAAGAATACTTTCTCCTTTCCGGGAGCCCGCTGAGTAATATGATATACTCCCCCCTCTATTATAATTTTATTCTGCACTCTTAATATCCTCTTCTTGCCTCTATCCATACTGCTTACTTACAAAATCTTACGTTAGGCTCTATTACTAGCATTATACAGAAATTAGACTTTATTGCAATGGTTATGCAACATTTTGCTTACGAAGCAAAATGTTGCAAATAATATGCCGCAGGAGATTGTTTGCTATTGGCGCTTACGACGGTGC
>Ga0180301_10001451_pt1 | contig 18726 bp, 29 predicted proteins | sample GuaBasSediGuay16_FD_121797 | JGI IMG/M metagenome (GOLD analysis project Ga0180301, IMG submission 121797) | Subseafloor sediment microbial communities from Guaymas Basin, Gulf of California, Mexico - Guay16, Core 4569-2, 12-15 cm | ecosystem: Environmental > Aquatic > Marine > Hydrothermal... | reverse complement strand
TATCCCGTCCAAGCCATCCGATTGTAGACCCCGTTGTTGCAAAACAAGGCAGATGGCACATCTTGGTAACTTATGCAACTACCGGATAGACCGTCCGTAACACTTTAGCTCTTTTAAAAAAAATAGACATACGGAGCGGACAGGCCATCCGATTGGAGACTGGCTCACTGTCTGAGTTTGAGACGGTCTCCAATCGGATGGCCTGTCCGCAATAATATTTTCAAAAAGCTAAACTGATACGACCGTCCCAAACTCGGGGGTAACTGAGCGTAACGAAAAGCAGTATGAGGTTTCAGGTGTCAGAAAAGGGAACATTTAACCATGAAACCCGAAACCTGAATCATCGCCTGTCCGCTCCTTATGTCTGTTTTTTGAAAGGGCTAAAGTAATACGCAGGTTATAAGTCAGAAGAGGAAGTTCGTCTTCCCGCGCACGGGTAAGGATTTTGAGCGGAAGCGGGAATGGATGTCATGGAAATTATCAGCGCTATTATCCTAATTATCTCAGGATCTTATGTTGGATGGAATATTGGTGCCAATGACGCAGCCAACTGTATTGGCACGGCAGTCGGGGCAGGTATCATCACCTTCCGCAGGGCAGCTATCATTATGGCGATCTTTGCCATACTCGGAGCCGCCCTGCAAGGACGCTACGTAATGGAGACAGTCGGAAAGGGCATAATAATTACTTCTTTTAAGACTTATGAAGAAGTTCATAACAAGCCTCCTCCTGAAAATCTGGCCAATTATTTCCCTGACGAAAAACTTCCGGATGCGGCCGTCTTTGTAGCACTTATCTCGGCCGGCTTTTTCGTGACTCTGGCCACTTTTTACGGTATGCCTGTATCTACCTCCCAGTCCGTAGTCGGAGGCGTCGCCGGCCTGGGACTGGGAATCGTAGGGTTCCAGGCAACCTATTTTCAACTCATTGTCCTTGTAAGGATCCTGGCCTGCTGGGTCATCTGCCCTATTTTGACGATGACATTCGCTTTTGGAATCTATATCTTCGTCACCTGTTTATTGAGAAAGGCAAAGGCTGCCTACCGCTGGAACAGGTTGCTGATCTTGCTCGTCATCGGATCAGGCTGTTACGTCTCATACTCTCTCGGGGCCAATGATGTGGGAACCGCTATCGGGCTCCTTCTCAACAAGTACCCAGAAAAGGGAATCCACCTCGCTCTTCTGGGGGGAATCAGCATCGGGACAGGGGCCCTGACATTCGGCCGAAGGGTGACCGAAAGCGTGGGAAAGAATATCACCCCACTCGATCTTCCAGGAGCTTTCGCCGCCCAGTTCGCTACCGCCATAGGTGTCCATCTTTTCTCGGTGCTGGGCATGCCTGTTTCCACGTCACAGGCGATCATTGGAGCCGTGATCGGCGTTGGACTTACAAAAGGAACACGGGCGGTCAGCCAACGCAAGATCACCGAAATTTGCGTGGGGTGGGTGCTCGCTCCGTCCTGTGCCGTTATTTTTTCCGCTGTTGTATACCGGATCGTTTCAGCCATCCTCTCTCAATGAAATGTCTCGCAACTTTTACTACTTGTTGACATAGTAATACGGGCGTTGGGGTATAGGCTATGTTCCCGACCCGATTGGCGATTTTCAAAAGATGGTGGCAACCCCGATATACCGTTCTGGCCCTTATGTGGCTGGTTTACGGCTGTTTTTACCTGAACAGGCTCAATATCGCGCCGGTAATCCCGCTTATCATAGAAGACCTGAAGATCTCTCATGCTAAGGTCGGAATAATAAGTGCCTTCTTTTTTGCCTTTTATGCAGCCACCCAAATCCCGGCGGGCTATCTAAGCGATCTTCTCGGACCAAGGAAGATTATAACCCTGGGAGGCGTGACTTCCGCTTTAGCCAACTTCTTCTTTGGCGCAGGGTCGAGCCTTTTCTATTTAACAGGGGTCCAGAGCATCAATGGCCTGGGGCAGGGGGGAGGCTGGGGGCCCAGTGTCAAACTTCTAAACAACTGGTTTCCAGAGGCGGAAAGGGGACGGGTTTTAGGGGCATATGCCACCTGTGTATCCATCTTTACTCCCTTAACTTATGCACTGGCTGGATATTTAGGCAAGGCCTTTGGCTGGAGGGTGGTATTTTGGATCTCGCCTTTGATCCTGTTGCCTGTGCTGCTTGTCTACTGGATGGTTGTCGGCGACTATCCTGGTGGAAATAGTCGGGGTTTTCGATACAGTCCCGGGCCACTGGCTGAGAAACCTCCTGTAAACAGGAAAAGGCTTTCCGTCATTTTCTCTAACAAGGACGTGAGAATGACTTGCCTCGGATTTTTCTGCCTGAACTATATCACCTACTGTAATCTGGTGTGGCTGCCCGCCTACTTGTACGAATCTTATGGGTTAACTGTAGCCAAAGCGGGCTTTTTAGCCGGCGCCTATCCCCTGGTAGGACTCGCGGCCCGACCTTTCGGAGGGTATCTCTCGGATGTGACTTTTGACGGTAGGAGAAAACCGCTGCTCTTGATCGGATTGTCTTTCATTCTGCTTTCAACCATTTTTTTGGCTGTCAGCAATGATTTAAGATGGGCCATAGTTCTAATCGTGAGTGTCGGATTTTTTGACCAACTTATCAGTTCCTTATTTTTCGCTTTGCAGTTAGACTTAATCCCTGCGGAATTGGCTGGGAGCGGAACAGGCCTCCTTGATGCCGGGGGACATTTGGGCAGCATGTCTGCCATGTTTTTTTCCGGCCTTTTAGTCGACATGTTCGGTTCATATAAACCCGTCTTCCTGGTTTTAAGCGTCTTAGCGGCAACAGGGATTGGTGCAGTGCTCTTTATTCGTGAAAGCAAATACGACCATCTCTCAAGAGGTTAATTTCACCTCCCTTTGCCCTATGATTCGCTACCGGGTTTGTCTTGACCCTGCCCGCCTTTGGCCTTGTCTGCCTGTTCAAGGGACGCAGGAGCGGTTTTGGGAGAGACGTCTTTGCTTTCTAACTCCGACGGGGCCTTTTTTGTTGCCTCCTTTGCCTTTTGTTTATCGGACTTAACGTGCTTTTTGATTTTCTCTGCCACCTTTTTGGCCGCTGGCTTCTTTTTTTCTTTCTTACCGACAAGCTCTACCAAAGACATTGGGGCCCCGTCTCCCAGGCGTCTTCCTATCATGGCAACGTGGGTGTAACCCCCTTCCCTGTCCCCGAAACGCCCTGGTGCATCTTCAAAGAGTTTATGTACCACATTCTTGTCTCTTATGACAGCCATGGCCTGCCGCCTGGCATGGAGGTCTCCCCTTTTTGCCAGAGTAATCATCCGGTCAGCCCATCGCCTTAATTCTTTTGCCTTGGCATTGGTTGTACGAACTCGCCCATAAGCAAAAAGAGAAGTCACCATGTTCCGAAACATGGCACTTCTATGGCTTTCTGTGCGATTCAGTTTCTTTCCTGCTTTTTGATGTCTCACGTATCGCTCACTTCTCCTTTTTCCGGTTTTTCTTCTCCGGGCGGCGACCAGCCCTCAAGTTTCATGCCGAGCTTCAACCCCATTTCTGTAAGCACTTCCTTGATCTCATTAAGCGATTTGCGACCAAAATTCTTCGTCTTCAGCATCTCTTGCTCGGTCCTCTGCACCAGTTCTCCAATGTAGCGAATATTTGCGTTTTTGAGGCAGTTTGCCGAACGCACCGAAAGTTCAAGCTCCTCAACGCTCCGATAGAGATTTTCATTGAGCTTCTCTTCTTTTTCTTCTGGTTCCTCTATCTGAGGTTCCGGCTCCTCCTCAAAATTGATAAAAACGCTCACCTGCTCTTTAAGTATCTTTGCTGCATATGCCACGGCATCTTCCGGTGAAACACTCCCATCTGTCCATACCTCCAGGGTAAGCTTGTCATAATCCGTCCTCTGGCCAACCCTCGCACTGCCAATCACGTAGTTTACACGCTTGATGGGAGAAAAAACGGCATCAATAGGTATAGTCCCAACAGGATCGTCCTCACTTTTGTTCATCTCGGCAGGCACATAGCCCTTCCCGACCTTCACGGTCATGGTCATATTCAATCTGCCGCCCTTGGAGAGGCTCGCTATGTGATGTTCCGGGTTTAGCACCTCAACCCCGCCATCTGAGAGAATATCCCCAGCCTTCACCTCACCTTCTCCGCCGGCCTCGATTCGAATTACCCTCGGAAGAGTATCTGACATTCGCAATCGTACTTCTTTGAGATTCAACACGATTTCAGATACATCTTCAAGCACCCCCGGTATCGCCGTGAACTCGTGCAGAACTCCGTCTATCCGCACCGAAACAATTGCAGCTCCATGAATTGAAGAAAGCAAAATTCTCCGGAGGGCATTGCCAAGCGTGATCCCGAAACCTCGCTCCAGCGGTTGACAGACGAACTTTCCGTAGCTCGGGGTTATGGAGCTAATTTCAATTCGCTTCGGCTTGATCATCTCGCGCCAGTTAAGGTACATTATTTTATCTGTTTCTGATAACATCATCTATCCTCCAAGTTTCCTGTCATATTCGACCACAACGTTTTAGGAGGCTGTCTGAAAATGCGGGCAGCCTCCTATGCTGACCTGTTGTGCACTTCGAGCTACTTGGAATAAAACTCAACGATCAGCTGCTCCTGAATAGGCGTAGTCAGCTCTTCCCTGGCCGGATAGGCCTTAACCGTACCTCTAAACTGTTCCTTCTCCATGTCAAGCCATGTAGGAATACCACGCCGCACCACAGTATCCATAGCCTCCAGAATGGCCGATACCTTCCGGCTTTTCTCTCGGACTTCGATAACATCACCAATTTGTACCATGTAAGATGGAATATTCAGTTTCCTGCCGTTGACCGTGAAGTGATTATGGCGAATCAGTTGTCTTGCTTGAGCACGAGAATTGGCAAAGCCCAAACGATAAACCACATTGTCCAGTCGCCGCTCCAGGAAAATCAGCAGGTTCGTACCTGTTATACCTCGTTTCCGCTCTGCTTTCTTGAACAAACGCCGAAACTGGTCTTCCAATAATCCATACATCCGCTTGACCTTTTGCTTTTCCCTGAGCTGGATACCATAATCGGATAGCTTGCTCCTGCGCTGCCCGTGTTGGCCGGGGGCATAGCCCCTGCGGTCAAAGGCGCATTTATCCGAATAACATCTGTCTCCCTTCAGAAACAATTTCATATTTTCCCTGCGGCACAGCTTACAAACCGAACCGATATATCGTGCCAAAGTTGTCCTCCTTTCACACCCTCCGGCGTTTCGGGGGGCGACACCCGTTGTGGGGAATAGGGGTGACATCTTTAATCAAAACAACGTTAAACCCGGCAGCCTGAAGTGCCCGTACTGCAGCCTCCCTACCCGCACCTGGTCCCTTCACATAAACCTCAACATTTCTCATCCCGTGTTCCATGGCCTTCTTGGCGGCATCTTCTCCAGCAAGTTGAGCAGCAAAGGGGGTGCTTTTCCGCGACCCCTTAAAACCCTGGACTCCGGCGCTTGACCATGCAATTACATTGCCCGCAGGATCGGTGATCGTAACAACAGTATTGTTGAAGGTGGATTGAATATGGGCTATTCCATTTAAGATATGTTTTTTTTCTTTCTTCTTTCTCGATTTACCAGAAGGTCTGGCCATGACGTCTGCTCTCCTCTCCTACTTCTTTCTCCTGCCCGCCACGGTCCGACGCGGTCCCTTGCGGGTTCTGGCATTGGTGCTGGTCCTCTGACCGCGGACAGGAAGTGATTTCCGGTGTCGAAGCCCCCGGTATGCCCCAAGCTCCATGAGCCGTTTTATGTTCATGGATACCTCGGTCCTGAGTTCTCCTTCTACTTTGTATTGACTGTCTATCACCTTCCGAATGGCCCTGACTTCATCGTCCCGCAAATTATCTGTCCTCGTATCAAAACTTACATTAGCCTCATTTAATATCTTCCTGGATGTGCTACGTCCGATCCCGTAGATATAGGTCAGAGCTACTTCAATCCTCTTATCCCTCGGCAAATCAACGCCTGCTATACGCGCCAATTTTCTACCTCCCTTCGGATCCTTTCTTCACTGCCTCTTGTCGAAACCACGCCCATCGGTTGGGGAATTGCGCCGCACGCCGTATACATCCGGCCTTAATGATTGCCTGACGGAGATCGCATATCGCGGCTCGTCTCGAATATCGCAGGACCGCAGCAGCAGCAGACTGCACCAGACAACCCCTGAACAGGGATTTCAGCCCTGTCTCTGCTTGTGTCTTTTGTTCTCGCAAATAACCATTACCGTGCCCTTGCGACGAACAATCTTGCACTTGCTGCACATCTTCTTTACAGACGCCCTTACTTTCATGTTCTCCACACTTTCCCCGTCGTTCAGTTTATTTCACGCGATACCCTTCAAAGCTGCGCCCTGGTCTTCCAAGGTACTCAAAATAACCGGACCCTCTTCCGTGATCGCAATGGTATGTTCAAAATGGGCCGAAAGACTCCCGTCTTTCGTCACCACCGTCCACCCATCTTCCAATGTCTCCACCTCATAACCGCCGGCATTCACCATCGGCTCGATGGCAAAAACCATGCCGGGTTTCAAGCGAATCCCCATGCCGGGTCTGCCATAATTTGGTATCTGAGGATCCTCATGCAATGCTCTACCTATGCCGTGTCCTACAAATTTGCGAACTACAGAAAATCCTGCTGCCTCAACGTGGCTCTGAATGGCGTGGGATATGTCTGACAGGCGATTGCCCGGCTTAGCCTGCTCAATGCCCAAAAAAAGCGCTTCCCTGGTAACCTGCATCAATCGCTGGGCAAGCTTTGATATCTTGCCCACCCCGACAGTAATGGCGGCGTCTCCATAATAGCCATCATGGTAAATGCCGAAATCCATGCTCAGGATGTCTCCCTCTTTCAGAGGACTCCTTGACGGAAAACCGTGCACTACCTGATCGTTCACCGAGGTACACAAGCTGTACGGGTAATCTCTATATCCCTTAAAAGCAGGCTTGGCGTTTTTTTCACACGCCAGTTGCTCAGAAAGATTGTTCAAGGTGAATGTATCGATGCCCGGGGCAACCTTTTGTGCAAGTACCTGGAGTACCTCCGCAACTATCAGATTGCTATAGCGGATCTTTTCAATCTCTCTCGGGGATTTCAGCACAACCATGTTAATAGCGACCTTTCAGCGGCCCGCCTCTTTTCAAAAAGCCGTCATAGTGACGAGCCAGCATATGAGTTTCCATCTGACTCACCGTGTCGATAGCAACCCCCACTACAATCAGAAGGGCGGTACCGCCGAAGTAAAAGGGTACATTAAACCTGCTAACCAGGATGGTTGGCAATACACAAACCGCTGAAACATAAATCGCTCCGCCAACCGTGATGCGGGTCAGCACCCGATCGATGTAGTCGGCCGTCCTCTTGCCAGGCCTGATGCCGGGAATATAGCCTCCGTATTTCTTCATGTTCTCAGCCACATCCGCGGGGTTGAATGTAATAGCCGTATAGAAAAAGCAAAAGAACACAATGAAACCGACATATACAAGGTTGTATAGTATGCTACCGGGGTGCATCGCCTGGGAAACGCGCTGAACCCAGGGGATCTTTATGAAACTGGCAATAGTGGCGGGAAACATGATAATCGAAGATGCAAAAATCGGTGGAATAACCCCTGAAGTATTAATTCTTAAAGGCAAGTGCGTGCTCTGACCGCCATACATCTTGCGGCCTACAATCCGTTTAGCATATTGCACCGGGATCCTCCGCTGGCCTCGCTCTACAAATATTATAAAGCCCACAACAACAACCATGAATAGAACGAGCATCAATGCCATGAAAACTCCCATCTCCCCGGTCTTTATCAAACGAAAAGTATTGCTGACAGCACTCGGCATGCGGGCCACAATCCCTGCAAATATGATAAGGGAAATCCCGTTTCCGATCCCACGCTCTGTAATCTGTTCGCCAAGCCACATGATAAAAGCCGTGCCGGCAGTCAAGGTAAGCATAGTCATCAATCGGAAGCTCCATCCAGGATGAGCTACAATCGTAGCCGCCCCAGGTGCACTCATTTTCTCAAGCCCGAAGCTGACTCCAAAGCCCTGGATAATACTCAGTATAACAGTACCATAACGGGTGTATTGTGTGATCTTTTTTCGCCCGGCCTCACCTTCCTTGGAAAGCCTATCCAGGTATGGGATAACCACGGTGAGGAGCTGTAAGATGATCGAGGCGCTGATATATGGCATAATCCCCAGCGCAAAAACAGAAAGCCTTTCCAGGGCACCACCTGAGAACATGTCAAAAAGCCCTAACAGAGTTCCCTTGGCGCGCGCGAAAAAGCTGGCGAGTGCGTCTCCATCTATCCCCGGCGTCGGTACCGCACAGCCTATCCGATACACCAGTAGAAGTCCAAAGGTATACAGTATACGCTTTTTTAACTCCGGGATCTTGAAAACATTCTGAAAACCACTTACAACCATATGAAATCAGCTCCGCTAAACGATCTCAACCCTGCCTCCAGCAGCTTCGATTTTGTTCCTGGCAGATGTGCTGCAACGGTTTACCTTGATAAAGAGCGGGTAATCTATCGCCCCGTTTCCCAGCAGCTTTACCCCATCCGGCTGCCGGCCGACGAGCCCGGCAGCCCTCAAGACCCCTCTGTCTACTACTGTACCTTCTTCAAAACGGGCCAGATCCCGTATGTTCACAACAGCATATCGTTTTTTGAAGATATTGGTAAAGCCACGCTTGGGCAAACGCCGCTGCAATGGCATTTGCCCGCCCTCAAATCCCGGGCGGATATTGCCGCCGGAACGGCTTTTTTGACCTTTGGTTCCCCTGCCTGCAGTCTTGCCGTGTCCCGAGCCTACCCCCCGGCCAACGCGCCTGGGAGACCTGCGGGCCCCTTTTGGAGGTGACAGCTCATTAAGTTTCATGGTCTTTCTCCTCAACATCCAATAGATGGGACACCTTCCGGACCATCCCTCTCACCGCAGGGTTGTCTTCCAAAACAACGGTGGAGTTTAACTTGCGCAACCCCAGGCTCTTGATAGTCTTTCGATGTTTTTCCGGTCTTCCTATAAGACTCTTTTTTAACGTGACCTTAAGTATCCTGGACATGGACTGTTTCCCTAACAGAATTTGTACAAAAATACCGACGTTATCAATGCCTTGCTGCAATCGATTTGGGCCGCGCAAAGCACAATTAGATTTGCGAGGGCTCCTTGCCCCGTCTGGCCGCAATGGTCTCGCGGCTTCGGAGTTGACTCAACCCGTTCAACGTAGCCTTTACCACATTGTGCGGATTGCGGGACCTCATACATTTGGTAAGGATGTTCTGCACACCGACGGCTTCCATTACCGCCCGAACTCCACCGCCTGCAATCACGCCTGTACCCCGGGAGGCCGGCTTTAGTAAGACCCGCCCTGCACCATATTTCCCCATGATCTCACAGGGAATAGTCCCGTCAATCAAAGGGATATGGATCATGTTCTTTTTCGCGCGTTCCACCCCTTTGCGAATCGCCTCAGGCACCTCGTTGGCTTTGCCGAGGCCGTACCCGACCTTCCCATTGCCATCGCCAACAACCACAACAGCGCTGAAACTAAAACGGCGCCCCCCCTTGACAACCTTGGCGGTCCGGCTTATGTGAACCACCTTCTCTATTAGCTGGACCTCTCCTGGTACTTGATCAACCAACCGCCATCCTCCTTGCTAAAAACTGAGACCCCCTTGACGTGCTCCATCTGCAATTGCCTTGACCCTGCCATGATACAAAAAACCGTTACGGTCAAAAACCACCTTTGAGACCCCTTTTTCGATAGCCCGTTTTGCAACAAGCTTTCCTACAAAATTTGCCGCATCTATCTTTCTCTCAAACGGGGCGTGCTCGCGTACCTCTTTGTCGACGGTAGAAGCGGAGGTTAAGGTGTGACCGCTTGTATCCACAATCAGCTGACAATAGATATGTCGTGCACTCCTGAAAACAGTCAGGCGTGGTCTCTCCTCGGTTCCAAAGACCTTTTTACGCACACGCTTTTTCCTCTTCAAACGTGCCTCTTTTTTCTTACTTAATATTCCCATGGACCTACTTTTTCCTCATGCAACCTGCATCGGAGTATTGGAGCAACAGAGTGCCGGAGAAATGAAATGATGACATCTTGTTTGCCCCCAACCCCTCCATCAGTCCGGGCCAGCGGTGCAGCTCGGTTGACGCAGGACAATAAATGATTTCAATATCCGGTACAATTACCAGGCCATCTACTTCGCACCCGATTTGCCCGCTTTCCGCCTGATGTGCTCTTCAGCATACTTGACTCCCTTGCCCTTGTATGGTTCAGGCTCCCTGAAACCTCTGATAATGGCAGCCGTCGAGCCCAGCAGTTCTTTGTCGATTCCGGACAGGGTAATCCTGTTTCTTTCAACCGAAGCGGATATTCCATCAGGGAGTTTGTAAACAACAGGATGCGAATAACCGAGAGCAAATGTCAACACGTTCGATTTCAATTCCACACGGTATCCAACACCATTGATTTCGAGCACCCGTTTGAAACCCTGAGTAACGCCAGTTATCATGTTGCTTACCAGTGTACGGGTAAGTCCTTGAATAGCTCCAACCCGCTTGCTCCTGCCGGATGGGACCACCTGAATGAAATTCTCGTTGATGCTCAGTGCAACATCACCATGTATCGTCCGAGACAATTCTCCCTTTGGCCCCTTTACGGTCAAGCGACACCCGCTATAGCTCACTTTGACACCGTCTGGTACCTGAATCCGTTGTTTGCCCACGCGTGACATTATTGATACACTCCTACCAAATATGACACAGCAGTTCGCCACCGACATTTAGTTTTCTTGCCTCTTGATCGGTAAGAACTCCTTTTGAGGTTGACAGTACGGCTATCCCCATCCCATTCAGTACCAGGGGAATATCTTTTCTCTTAACATACACACGCCTGCCGGGCTTGCTCACCCGTTTAAGGCCTGCAATAACAGATTCCCTGGCTTCGTCATATTTGAGATAAATCCTGATTGTGCCGTGCCCTCTTTCCCTGACCAGTTTGTAGTTCTTGATATAACCCTCGGTTTTCAATATCCTGGCAAGGCTAATCTTCATCTTAGAAGATGGAATATCTACTCTGTTGTGTCTTGCCATAACCGCATTCCTTATGCGCGTAAGCATATCAGCCAACGAATCAGTCACCGGCATTACCTGCTGTCTCCTTTCATAAGATATATCCTCCAGTCACTGGCAATTGGCATGGCTGGCAAATCAAGACGATGGTTTTCATGAGCAATAACTAATGACCCCCAACCAGTTATTTACCAGCTCGATTTGATCACTCCGGGAAGTTGCCCCTGAAGAGCCAGGTTCCTGAAACATATTCTACAAATGCCGAATTTCCTTATAAATCCTCTTGCCCGTCCACATATAGGACATCGCGAATATGCACGGGTTCGGAACCGGGGCGGGCGCTTTGCCTTTACCATTAAAGCCTTCCTTGCCACACAAGCCTCCCTTTTTATTTCCTAAAAGGCATTCCCATAAGTTCAAGTAGGGCCCTGCCTTCCTCGTCGGTGCGTGCAGTGCTCACGATGGTTACGTTCAGCCCTTTGATTTTGTCGATTTTGTCATAATCGATTTCCGGGAATATAATATGTTCCTTAATACCGACAGAGTAGTTCCCGCGACCGTCAAACCCTTTGGCCGAAACCCCTCGAAAGTCCCGCACTCTTGGAAATGAAATGTTCACCAACCGCGTGAAGAAATCGTACATACGTTTCCCCCGAAGCGTTACCATGCAACCAACAGGCATTCCCACCCTCAGCTTGAAGGAAGCAATCGATTTGCGGGCACGCCTTACAACAGGTTTCTGACCGGCAATAAGAGCCAATTCTTCAACGGCTGAATCGAGTATCTTGATATTCTGGATTGCCTCGCCAAGCCCCATATTAAGCACGATCTTGCTCAGCCTGGGAACCTGCATGACATTCTTATACCCAAATCTTTTCATGAGCTTCGGAATCAGCTCTTTTCTGTAGCGTGTCTGTAGATCCAACATGACCACCTTTAATGATTTGACCTTCCCTTAAACTATGTATCAATAATTTCTCCACACTTCCCGCACACTCTCACCTTCTTGCCATCCTCCAGCCGTTTCTTTTTCACACGTATCGGTTCCATACACTTGTTGCAGAGCAACATAACATTGGACCAGTGAATCGGCGCTTCTTTTTCTATAATTCCGCCGTGCCGCGTCTGCCCCCCCGGTCTCGTATGCCGCTTGACAAAATTGACATTTTCAACGACCACACGTTCCTTTTCGTGCAGGACGCTAACTACCTTGCCAATCTTGCCCTTTTCCTTGCCCGCAATAACTTTAACCTTGTCGTTTTTCTTCAGGCGACACTTTACCGCCGAAGCAGGCTCCATCCTCTTTCCAAATGCCATATCACAACACCTCCGGAGCCAGAGAGATGATCTTCATAAAATTCTTTGCCCGCAGCTCCCTTGCCACAGGCCCGAAGATGCGGGTTCCGATCGGCTCCCCCTGTTGATTGATTAATACTGCTGAATTATCGTCAAACCTGATGTAAGAACCGTCACCCCTCCGCAATTCCTTCTTTGTACGGACCACCACAGCCCGCATGACATCGCCTTTTTTCACCTTGCTGTTTGGTATGGCTTCCTTGACCGAAACAATAATAATGTCTCCGACTCTTGCGTACCGCCGCCGTGACCCACCAAGGACCCTGATACAATACAACTTTTTTGCACCTGAATTATCCGCAACTTCTAACTTTGTCTCTGCCTGGATCATGATTCCAATACACCTCTCAAACAGCCTTCTCCAGGATTTCTCCTACTCGCCACCGCTTCGTCTTGCTCAAGGGCCTCGTTTCTATAATCATAACCTTATCACCTATATTGCACCGGTTTTTCTCATCGTGGGCCGCATACTTGGCACGTCGTTTGACATATTTTTTATACACAGGATGTTTTACAATCCTATCTATGGCCACTACAACGGTTTTATCCATTTTGTTACTGACAACCGTACCAGTCAGCTTTTTTCTGGATCCCCTTTCCTTCATCTATTATCAACCCCCCTGATCCTGACGCCAATCCATCATTATTCGTAAGTCTTTATCGCTTTAGCCGTTTTAAAAAACAGAAACCCTATACGTAAATCGTTGTTCGCAACCTGGTATCTCGTGCATGAAACCGATCACCGTGAGACGCCCGTCGAAATCAGCTGTGATCTCCCATCAGCCCGTGATTACAGTTGGTTTCAGGTAAATAATCCCAACGGACTACTGAGATTTGTTGTTCCATGACATGTGCACTTCAAGCAGGTTGCCGCTCCCTCAGGACGGTTTTCATGCGGGCTATTTCCTTCCTGACCTGACGAAGCCTCATAGGGTTTTCAAGCTGATCTGTGGCATGCTGGAATCTCAGATTGAACTGTTCCTGATTCAGTTCCTCCAGTTTTTTGCGTATTTCCTCTAAGCTCAAGTCCCTGATTTCGCTTGCTTTCATCTATGCTCTCCACGCACCAACACACGGGTTTTGAACGGGAGCTTATGTGAAGCCAGGCGGAATGCTTCCTTTGCAATTGCCAATGGAACTCCTTCCATTTCATAGAGAATCCGGCCAGGCTTGACCACCGCAACCCACCCCTCAGGGGAACCTTTTCCTTTCCCCATTCTGGTTTCAGCGGGCTTTTTTGTAATCGGCTTGTCCGGAAAAACCCGAATCCAGATCTTGGCACCCCGCTTTACATGACGGGTCATCGCTATACGTGCTGCTTCTATTTGCTGTGCAGTCATAAATCCGCACTCGAGCGCCTGGAGTCCAAGCGCCCCGAATACGAGGCTTGAACCCCGGCAGGCCACGCCTCTCATCTTTCCTTTTTGCTGTTTTCGATATTTAACCTTTTTGGGGCTTAACATCGCAAGGCCTCCTGAGCGGTAATAACCTTTTCTTTTTGGAGGATTTCACCGTTAAATATCCACACCTTGACGCCAATAACGCCGTACGTGGTACGAGCCTCGGCAAACCCATAGTCAATATCAGCCCTTAATGTATGCAGGGGGATTCTACCTTCTTTATACCATTCGGTTCGCGCCATCTCGGCCCCGCCAAGACGACCGGAGCAGCATATCTTAACACCTTTGGCACCGAATCTCATTGCGGAACTCACGCTCCGCTTCATGGCCCGGCGAAACGCCACCCGGCGGTTAATCTGAGTAGCGACGTTTTCGGCAACAAGCTGGGCATCTACTTCGAGTTTCCTCACTTCTTGAATATCAATAACTACCTCCTGGGGAACCATCCTCTCCAGCTCTTTCTTGAGTTGTTCGATCTCGGCCCCCTTTTTCCCGATAATGATTCCCGGGCGTGCAGCATATATTCGCAATCTCACGCGCTTGGGCCATCTTTCAATCTCGATCTTAGATATGCCGGCATGATAAAGCTTTTTCTTGATAAATGTCCGTATCTTGAAATCATCTTCGATGAACTTTGCATAGTCCGCATCGGCATACCACTTTGAATCCCAAGACTTAACAATCCCTAATCTAAAGCCAATTGGATTGACCTTCTGTCCCAAACCAACCTCCTTCTTGTGAAAAATAACGCCCAAGCATGATCAACCCGCTGTTGCTCAAATCGCGTTTCAGCCGTCGCCGTGTGTTACTTGCCCTTGTTCTCCTTTTCGGCAAGTGTAACCGTAATGTGACTCGTGCGCTTGATGATCCTGCCTGCCCGTCCCATTGCTCTTGGTCTGAAACGCTTCAGACTGGGGCCTTCATCGACAACTATACGTGAAATGGACAGATCATCCACATCAATATTTCCCATCTGTTCTGCATTGGCCAGTGCGGAACGAATAACCTTTCCCAGGATCCTTGCCGGGCGCTGCGGCACAAATCCTAATACACTCAGGGCATCTTCTACCGACTTACCCTTGATAGCCTCTGCCACTTTTCGGACCTTTGTAGGGGAAATGCGCACGTATTTTGCGATCGCTCTCGTTTCCATATCTGTTAACCTGCTTACTTGCGTTTCGCTTTCAAACGCGTCTTCTTGTCACCGGCGTGGCCGTAAAAAGTCCTTGTTGGAGCAAACTCACCCAGTTTGTGACCTACCATATCCTCTGATACAAAGACAGGAATGAACTTCCTCCCGTTGTGTACGGCCAGTGTCAAACCAACCAACTCAGGGATAATAGTAGAACGCCTACTCCATGTCTTGATCACCTTTCGGCTCCCACTCTCTCGAATCGCAAGGACCTTTTTAAGCAAGTCAGGATCTATATAAGGCCCCTTCTTTAATGACCGCGGCATCTCTTCTCCTTTTCCTTATACACTATTTTCCACGCCTTATTATATACCGATCACTTACTTTATCCTTCTTGCGAGTTCGAAAACCCTTGGCCGGCACTCCCCACGGTGAACACGGGTGCCGCCCGCCCGACGCCTTACCTTCACCGCCCCCCATCGGGTGGTCAACAGGGTTCATGGCCACACCCCGAACCTTTGGTCGTTTCCCGAGCCATCGCTTTCGGCCTGCCTTGCCAAGGGAGATGTTTCCGTGTTCCAGATTCCCGACCTGGCCAATCGTTGCTTTACAATCAAGCAAAATCATACGAACTTCACCTGATGGAAGCTTCACTTGGGCGTATCGCCCTTCTTTTGCCATCAACTGTGCATAAGCACCAGCACTTCGCACGATCTGGCCTCCCCTCCCTGCACGCATCTCAATATTGTGAATCTGAGTCCCCAGGGGTATATTTCGAAGGGGCAGCACATTGCCAGGCTTGATGTCAGCCGTGTCACTCGCAACAACCGTGTCACCTACCGCCAGCCTGTGGGGTGCTATAATATACCGTTTTTCACCATCCGCATAATGGAGCAGGGCTATACGGGCTGATCGATTCGGATCGTATTCAATAGAGGCTACCTTCGCAGGCACATCCATCTTATCACGCTTGAAATCAATCACGCGGTAACGCTGTTTGTGCCCGCCCCCGCGGTGGCGGCACGTAATACGTCCATTGGAATTGCGCCCACCGCTCTTTTTCAGCGGGCGCAACAGGCTCTTTTCGGGTCGCGAACGCGTGAGGGTTTCAAACGTATCATATGTTTGAAATCGCCGCCCAGGAGATGTAGGTCTTACTTTTTTAAGTGCCATGTTAGTTATCCGTTATTGGGTATTTGTGATTATGTATCAGCTTAGATGTTTGAAAATATCATTCCGTCCAGGCCATCCGATTGTAGGCCCCGTTGTTGCAAAACAAGGCAAATGGCACATCTTCTTGGGAAGTTATGCAACTCCGATTACAAACCGTCTCAAACTCGGGGGTAACTGAGCGTAACGAAAAGCAGTATGAGGTTTCAGGTGTCAGAAAAGGGAACATTTAACCATGAAACCCGAAACCTGAATCATCGCCTGTTCACCCCTTATGTCTGTGTTTTGAAAGGGCGAAAGTGATACTATCTATTTGATATTTCATACCGGTATCAGTGATGATGTCTATACCCCTTCAAAGAATTCTACATGCTCGCCTTTTGCAAGGGTTACAATAGCCTTTTTCCAGTGGCGGCGACGCCCCGTCGTGCGCCCGAAACGTTTGGTCTTACCTTTCATCTGAATCGTGCGAACACCAAGGACATGGACGTTGAAGATTTTCTCCACCGCCCGCCTGATTTCCACCTTATTGGCCCTGCAATCGACTTCAAAGGTAAGCTGATTGTTTGCCTCTTTCTGAATGGTACTCTTCTCAGTAACCAGTGGTCTCTTAATAAGCCTGTGCGGGATCACGAAAGCAATCTCCCCTCAATCTGCTTCACGGAAGGCTCAAGCAGAATAAGCTTTTTGAACCTGAGGATATCGTAAACATTTACTCCTTCAGAACGCAGAACTTTCACATTAGGTACATTCCTGGAAGAAAGCTCCAGGTTTCTAAGTTGTCGGTCTGTTACTATCAATGCCTCCCTTGCCTTTAATGCCGTCATAATCTCTATAAACCGTTTCGTTTTTATCATCTCCAGGTCGAGCCTGTCGACAACAATTAAATCATTTTCTTGCAACTTGGCGCTCAGAGCCATCTTGAGGGCCTGCCTGCGCACCTTTTTCGGCACTTTATACGTGTAATTGCGCGGACTTGGCCCAAATGCCACGCCACCACCCCGCCATATCGGAGACGTTCGTGACCCCGCCCTGGCGCGGCCTGTTCCCTTCTGGCGATACGGCTTGCGACCGCCGCCGGATACCGCGGCGCGTGTTTTGGTGGCGGCTGTCCCTGCACGCCTGTTAGCAAGTTGCATAACAACCACCTGGTGCAAGACATGGGGTTTGACATCAACATTGAATATCTCGTCGGCCAGTTCTATCTCAGAGACCTTTCCGCCTTCGATATTATAAACATCAGCAGTTGCCATAAGTTTTATTCCTACACTACTTAGACGTTTGTCCAAACTTTGGTTTCCGAACTTCAATTAATCCAGAGCGGGATCCAGGCACAGCCCCTTTAACGATCAAGAGGTTTTGGTCTGGACGAACATCAACAATTTGCAGATTCCGTACGGTAACACGTCGATTTCCATGATGCCCTGGCATTTTACGGCCCTTAATAATCTTTGACGGAGTTGCGGATGCGCCAACGGAGCCCGGTGCACGATGTAACGTAGCCCCATGAGTCTTACGTCCTCCATGAAAACCCCAACGTCTCATAACGCCGGCAAAGCCTCGCCCTTTTGAAATCCCTGTTACATCAACAAGTTCGCCAACACGAAAGAGATCTACCGTCAAGACATCCCCAAGGCGGTACTCCGATGGGTTATCCACTACCAATTCCCTGACAAAGGCATATGCCTCCGAGCCGCTCTTTTTGAAGTGCCCCTGCAGAGGTTTACTGGTCCGGGAGAGAGTCTTTTCTATGAAACCAACCTGTAAGGCATCATAACCATCGGTTGACTTTGTCTTTATCTGAGTCACAACGCATGGCCCTACTTGAAGTACCGTAACCGGCACCTGCTCTCCATCAGCGGAGAACAAACTCGACATACCTAACTTTCTACCTAAAAGCCCTCTGTGCATCACATTTATTCCTGTGGCAAATACTTCGCGTCTGTCGGCTGCGCCCCCCGCCTCCCATCCCCAGGCCAGGAAGATGGTACATGCACTTCGCTACCGAGCAACGACAGACATGTTGTTATAGCTATCGTCTATCGGCCATCCATTTTCGAAGCCGCATAGACATAAACCGACAGCCGGATCACCAACCTACAAAATCAAGAGATACCGTTTAATCGAGCTTTATCTCCACATCGACTCCTGCAGACAGATCCAGCTTCATAAGGGCATCCACCGTCTGTTGGGTCGGCTCCATGATGTCTAAAAGACGCTTGTGGGTTCGGATCTCGAACTGCTCTCGTGACTTCTTGTCTTTGTGGGGTGAGCGCAATACGCAGTATTTATTAATTACTGTAGGCAGCGGTATGGGGCCCACCACCCTGGCGCCGGTGCGTTTGGCTGTCTCAACAATGTCGGCCGTCGACTGATCTAAAAGTTTGTGATCAAAGGCCTTCATCCGTATCCGAATCTTTTGATTCATAATTGTGACCTCATTCCCCTGACAAACCATGCCGGACACACGATCCCCGAACCCGGATCAAAGCGCGTCCTCCTCCATCCGGAATCATGCATCCCTATTCGATTATCTCGCTTACGACGCCGGCTCCTACTGTGCGGCCACCTTCCCGGATGGCAAACCTGAGCTCTTTC
>Ga0180301_10001450_pt1 | contig 18735 bp, 17 predicted proteins | sample GuaBasSediGuay16_FD_121797 | JGI IMG/M metagenome (GOLD analysis project Ga0180301, IMG submission 121797) | Subseafloor sediment microbial communities from Guaymas Basin, Gulf of California, Mexico - Guay16, Core 4569-2, 12-15 cm | ecosystem: Environmental > Aquatic > Marine > Hydrothermal... | reverse complement strand
GAGTTTCACAGAGTTATATGCCTTATTATTCTTCAAGGCAAACCCAGATTCATCGGGCTATGACATCTGCAAGTTCGTTGAATCAGAATACGGTTTTAAGATCTCTTATTCCAGGATATACCCCCTACTGAATGAACTCGAGAGAAAGGGGATTATATCCGTAAAAGAAGAGGTCAGCAAATATCCTCCAAAGAAGGTGTACAGGCTCACTTCCAGGGGAATCAGGAAGATCAATCAATACAGGGATGTTTTCCTGAGATTTCTGGAGGAAATTTAGAATGGATTAGGATGGATATCTCAGTTGTAATTCCCACTTGGAATGAAGAAAAATACATTGAATCATGCTTGAAATCGATCCGTTCGCAAGATACCAGAGCGGAATATGAGGTAATTGTCTGTGACGCAAGAAGTGAAGACAGAACGATTGAAATAGCTGAGAAGTATGCAGATAAGGTTGTTATATCTGATATGAGAAGTATTGGCATTCAGAGGAATTTAGGTGCAAAACAGGCTACAGGTAACTATCTAGTTTTCATAGATGCCGATACCGTCATACCACCAAATTATCTTGAGAAGGTTATGGAGAAATTCGAAAGCGATCCAGAGTTGCTCGGTTTCAGTGCACGTTTCATCTTCTCAAAAAGGGATAGGAAGCTGGTCTTTGCTGAGAAGATCACTAATTCATACTTAGACTTCAGGAGTAAGGTGGGATTCGCAATTCTACCTGGATTCAATACCTGCGTAAGAAGAGACATATTTGAATCAATTGGTGGCTTTAGGGATGTTCCCCTAGAAGATGGAGAATTTGGTTTTCGCATGAGGAGATCTGGGAAGACGAAATATTTTACGGATTTTTATGTCATTACATCGTCTAGGAGGCTGGAGGGGATGGGTTTACTTGGAACCATAAGGTACTACCTGGAGATGGATCTCGCAACAAAAAATGCAAGAATCGGCAGATTATTGACATATAACAAATATCACAGGGTGGATAGTGTTATGCTCCAGAAGGAGTTCGCGAAAATCTTTAATCCAAATGCATTCATGATAGACACCGTCATCAGGAATTATATCAAAAAGAAAGTAGATGATCTACAGTTTGTGGATAAAGTCACCGAGATTTCAAAATCAATTGCTGAGTTAAAGTTGATAGCTAGGGTGGACAAAGGGGATGTAGACAGGGCAATTGAATTTATTAAGAAAAGGGCCAAGTTAAAGAAATTAAAGATAAAGAAATATTAGTTCCCTAAACAGTATGTTCATACTAACCTTTCTTCAATTTATCTATCTCCCTCTCCAACCTTTTTATATCTTCCTTTGATGCCAGATTGAGCCCCTTTAATATTTTTTTAACCTCCTCGTCAATTTTTCTTTCCAGTTCCATTCTCTGTTGTTCTGACTTCTTCAACAGGTCCTTGACCAGGGCCTTCCCCTCCTTTTCGTTGATTTCACCTTTTTTAATAAGGTCATTTGCTATCTTCTCGGCCTTCTCTTTTGTAAGGGCAGCAACCCCTATTCCCAACAAACCAATCTTTCGTATATACTCCTTCATGATATCACCTCTTAATAATATTGATATCGAAGATAAAAACCAAATGAATTAAAATCCCAAATGAATTAAAATCTCCCACTCCTAAGTATCGATATGACCAAAGCCATTCCCAAGATCCCAGCAATAACAAAGCCAAGAATTCCCAATACTGGAAGGTCCAGAAGTAAAGGGCCATGACCCGTGAGCATAATTACTGATGAGCCAACAATAATTGATGAAATGATTAGACTTACAGAAAGCCTGTTGCTGGCGGCATCCAGTTCTGATATGGCCCTGTTGAGGCCCTTATGCTCCAGATCAATAACCAGTTTACCTTCATGTAGTTTGGAGAGAATCTGATTTAATCTCCTTGGAATTACGGTAATCAGTTCATTGAATTCAGAGATGTTCTCCATGAGTCTGCTAATTATCCTTCTTGGATGTATCCTCTCCGCAACCAATGACTCCACAAATGGCTTGGATATTTCGGTGAGATTGAAATCTGGATTCAATTCCCTGCAGATTTCTTCCATAGTTACTAATGCTTTGATTAATAAAGCGAAATTTGCTGGGATCCTGATCCTGTGCTTCAGGGCAGTTTTCATCACTTCATTCATCATGGTAGAGATCTCAACCTGTTTTAGTGATGTCCCATAGTATTCCTCTATAAGGTCACCGATGTCGCTCTTAAATTCCGGAATGGAGGTCTCATCACCCACTATCCCTATGTCCAGGAATTCATCCACGATCTTTTCTGTATCCTTTTGAATTATTCCAATAAAGAGGCTTGCTAATTTCTCTTTCATGTAGTCGTCTACCCTGCCCATGATCCCAAAGTCCATAAAGGCGATGACTCCCCCGTTCATTACAAAAATATTTCCCGGATGTGGGTCTCCATGAAAGAATCCATCTACGAGTATCTGCTTCATATAGGACTTGGCTATGTTCTCGGATAGGTTTTTTCTGGTCTCTTCTTCCAGATCTTCATCCAAGTCACTTATCTTGGTTCCATGGATGGCTTCCATGGTTAAAATCCTTTTACTTGTTAACTCCCAGTAAACTCTGGGTATATAAACGGTTGGGTCATCGGCAAAATTTCTCTTAAATTTCTCTGCATTTCTTCCCTCAACCATAAAATCCAATTCCCTCCTTATGGTCTTGGCAAATTCCTCCACTATTCCAACGGGATCGTAAAGCCTACTCTCTGGTATGTGCCTCGTGACCAGCCGGGCTAGATTGAAGAGAATATCTAAATCGGCTTCGATTGTATCCTCGATCTCTGGTCTTTGAACCTTCACTACCACATCCTCTCCATCCAAAACGGCATTATGCACCTGAGCGACAGAAGCAGCCGCTACAGGATCCTTATCAAATGAATCGAACAGTTCATTTACTGGAGCACCTAATTCTTCTTTAATCTGCGACTCAACATCCCCATATCCGAACATTGGAACCCTATCCTGTAGCTTCTTAAACTCCTCAACAAATTCCATGGGAATCAGATCTGGCCTCATTGAGAGGATTTGACCAAATTTTATAAATGTAGGACCTAATTCCTCCAGAACAAGACGAGCCCTAACCGGAACGGGTATTCTAACCATTTCTTCTTCCGGTTTTCTCCTCAGGGGCAGTTTCAGTTCCAATCGTTCTATCAAATGACCAAAACCGTGTTTAATTAATACATTGGCTATCTCCCTGCTCCTTTGGATGCGTTTGAATCTTCTATGAATTTTTCCGAACATTTTTATTAGATTACTATGATTATTGTGAATAAGATTAATAATTCTTGTATGTCAATTTCTGATATATAATTTATATGGATATAGTACAGTATATAAGATATTAACATATTAAAATGTTGATAGAGTCCGTAATGGAAAGGCTGGCGGAATTTCAGGGAAAACATTCTAAAGGAATTGTAGTGGTGGCATTGATTGTTACCTTGTTCCTGGGCGTGGGTCTATTGAACATAAGGATGGAAACGGACATCTCTAAAGAACTACCTCAGGATCTGCCAGTCATAGAGCTACAGGGGAGGGTAGAGGATACATTTGGCGGTCAGGATATTATCTTCGTGGTTGCACAACTGGATTATGGATCCAGAAGCAAGGATGCAGTCAGAGACATTAGAGACCCGAGGGTTATGAGGATGCTTCTGGAACTCGAAGACAGGATAAGCGAAGAGATGGAGATCGACAGAGTACAGTCTATTGCTTCCGTCTTTAAGCAAATTGGCATTCCAGATAATGTGGAAGGGGTGAAAGCAACATTGTCCAGAATCCCTGGATCAGAGAGAGCATTTAACAAAGACTACTCAGCCACATTGCTGTATGCGTATGCAGATCTCGGCACTAAAGAAGAGAGTATCAAGGATTTAGACAAGAAAATTCGGGAGGATATTCGGGAGAGTTATCGACCTCCCGGGGTCAAAGTAAGGTTAACTGGAATGCCTTCCATCCGGGTAACCATGATGGATTTACTCCAGAGTGATGCGCTCTTTACTATGAGTCTGTCCGCATTTATCATTCTAATTTTATTGATAATCATAAGCAGACCGTGGACCAGGGGGATTCTCGTTTTCGCACCCCTATTATTCGGCTTGATTTGGACGCTGGGTCTGATGGGATGGCTCAACATTCCCCTGTCTGTAGCAACGGTTGGCATAGGTGCCATGATCCTCGGCCTGGGAGTGGAATACGGCATTTTTTATGTCAGCAGATATGAAGAGGAGAGAGACAAGGGGAATACACAAATAGATTCACTAAAAACTGCCTTACAGGGGGTGGGATCGGCCATTGTGGGATCATCTACAACCACCATAGTTGGATTTTTAGCCCTGCTATTAGCTTCTATGCCCATGATGCACCATCTCGGATTTACTTTAGCATTGGGAATATTCTGCTGTGTAGTTTCGGCATTGGTCGTTAATCCAGCTATGATACTAACCAAGGAAAGGGTAACACACATGTTTGATGTGAGAAAACAGAAGAACTCACAAAGAGAATAGAAAAACGCAAAATAATATGATAGACGAAACATTGAAGAAATACGGGAGCATAGTAGCTAATCACCCCTTTCTGATACTGGGGATTGCGATATTGGTAACTATTGCTGCATTAATCGGAGCCTCTTCATTGGGAATGAAAGAGGAGGGGATGGAGGAGAGACTCCCTCAGGATATTGAGGTTATCAGCACTATGAATTTTGTAAAGGACGAATTCAGTGGGGGCATAAATCCAGGGAATATTGTCATAGAGTTAGATCCAATACTCAGTAATTCCAGTGAGATTAGAGATGTGCGAGATACTAAGATAATAGAATATGCTGACATATTAGCTAAGAAGGCCGAAAAACTGGAGGATATTCAATCTGCCAGCAGTATTGCGGATTTACTAAGAGAGAATGACCACTTACCCAGGTCAGAGAGAAGGATAAGATCGAAATTAGACTCTCTACCACAAACCACAGAATACATCAGTGACGATTACTCCATGACACTAATCCGACTTGACCTGATGCCCGATGCAGATAATGAAGAGGTGTATTATCAGCTCTGTAAAATAATAGAGGAAACCCCCAAACCCCTCGGAGTGAAAGCTCAACCCTCTGGAAGCTTTGCGGTTATAGCATCCTTAAAACAGCAAATAAAACCAGACATGAGAAAGACATCTGTCTTCTCCATTCTCGGAATTCTTGCGATTATCTTTCTTTTTGTTTTTAGATCATTAAAGCATGGGATCACTTCACTGATGGCGATAGTATTTGGAGTATTGTGGGCTTTCGGTTTAGTGGGTATTTTAGGAATGAACCTAAGCTCTGTAACCGCTGGGGCCGCTTCAATGATGATGGGAATTGGCATTGACTTTGGAATTCAGGTTGTCTCCAGATTCAGGCAGGAGTTAATGCGATTTGGATACATGGAGGCGGTTATCAATACGATCTCGGGTGTTACGGTACCAATGGCTGTCACAACCTTAGCGGCATTGATCGGATTCAGAGCCATGTCCTTAGGAAGGCTGACATTTCTGGCGGATCTGGCAACAATGATGTCTTTAGGTGTTTTATGTTGTATGCTTTCGGCGATAACTATAATCCCAGCTCTCCTGGTTATATGGGAGAAGTATTTCGGAAAAGGATAAAAATGATTCAAGACACCCAAAATCGAGGTGAAAAAAAAATGGAAAAGATAGATAAAATTTTTGGAAGGAAAATTTTGTTGGGTTGTTTATTAATGGCTTTGTTAGCGGTACAGGTATCGGGTCAGACACTTGTTCCCACGAGATTGACTCTGAATTATGATCTGAGCCATATAGATACTGATCTGGAGCCCGGTGACTCCGGGATTATGACTTTGGTAATTCAGAATGTCGGAGGACAGAATGCAGAAAAGGTTGAAATACTGATTCCGGATGCCGGCGACATAAGGATTTCAAAAAGGTGGTATTTGGGAACAATAAAAGCCGGTGAGATTAGGACAATATCGACTAAATTTAGCATAGCGAAGGATGCAAAAATAGGACTCCATACTGCAACAGTAAATGCTAAATATGACGGTTATGATCGCTATGGAAAGATAGAAAACGATATAAGGGATACCTGGGAGGTCAACGTTAATGTCGTGGGTGAATCGATCTTTGTAGTGGAGGATGTAACTCTTGACAGGGTGCTTAAACCAGGAGATACATTCCATCTCAAACTGAGTCTGAGGAATAAAGGAATCGGGACAGCCTTTGATACCGATGCGGAGTTAAATCTGGTTGGATTGCCAATTAATGTCATTGGCCCAGAAAAGCAGTATTTGGGGAATATAGGGAAAAATGGGCTAAAGGATGCCGAATTTATACTATATCTGGATGAGGATATAGCAACTGGTGCATACTCTATTCCATTAGTGTTGAATTATGAAGATATGGATCATACTCCGCACACTACTACCCTCCCCATTGGAATAAAGGTAATTGGGGATGTGCAAATTTCCCTCGGTATTACAGAGACCGATCCCAAGGAAATTCATGCGGGAGATGAGGATGTGGAAATAAAGGTTAAGGTTGATAACCTGGGAACAAAGGATTTAAAGAATGTCAAGGTTACCTTTAATCCAGAATTTCCATTTGAGAATCCCAAATCCTATATACAGATGAAGGATTTGGGGACACTGAAAGCATCGGACAGCTCAGAAATATCCTTCTATGCGAATATCAACGAAGATGCCAGGCCCGGAAGAATAGGGCAAATTTTCTATGTAGAATACCGGGTTGACAATCGGGAAGAAAATATCACGGTTAAAATTCCAATAGACATCATGGAATACCCGGATTTTGAATTGATAAGTGATGGAATTCGGGCGAGAATCGGGGAATATGCCGAGTTGAGGTTGAAGGTAAAAAACACGGGGAGTAGGTGCGATTCCGTCACGGTCTGGGCCTTGAAGAAGAGCGGTCAGCCCTTTGACTTTGAGGATAAGAGTGAATTTGTGGGTGATTTAGACACAGATGAAGAAGGGGAGGCGGTCCTTGGATTTACAGTCGAAGGGGATGCCAAGGTCAAAGAATACATCCTACCTATAGAGATTCGATGTACCAGGGATAACGATGTTCTAACATTCAGCAAGTCAGCGAAAATAGATGTCGTTCCCGGAAGGCGTTCAAATATAATGGCCTATCTTGTTGGTGTGGTTGTGATTTTATTAATACTTTTCGGTATCTATAAATTTAAGAGAGGTAGAAAAAGTGAAAGAGAATAGTCAACAAGAAGCGGAAGAAATGCTTGCTTGGATAGATGAGAAATTTATAAAGTCTATGAGTAAAGTGCACTGCCTTGCATTGATAGCAAAAGGTCATACCCATGGTTATGACATGATGAAGTATATTGAAAAACAGTATGGTCTAAAGATTAGTGCAGGATCTTACTATCCCCTTCTCCAGTGGCTAGAAGAAAAGGGGTATATTAGGGGGGTATGGGAGCATGTAGACGGAAAGCCAAGCAAGAAGACCTATGAGGTGACAAAGCGGGGGATTAATGTATTAAATGCTGCTAAAAAACGTCTGATGGTATTAGTCCAAGGACTATCTGCTGAAAGACGAACCCAAAAAAATTCGCGAAACAGAGAGTTTATAGTATAAGTATAAAAGGTATATTAGAAATTTATAACTGGATCATAATTGGAGAACAAGAAAATGTTGATTGAAAATTTATTATTATCCATAGGTGCCTGCATAGTTCTGATAATTAGTGCGGAACTCCTGGTGAAATCACTCACTAAGGTGGCATTCTATTTCGGACTGAGTGAATTTGTAGTTGGATTCATGATCGTTGCTTTAGCCACGTCCATACCAGAGTTCTTTGTTGGCATCACATCCGCATTGGAGGGGAATCCAAAACTTTCCGTGGGTAATGTCATCGGTGCAAACATTATAGATCTCACTTTAGTTATAGGGATTGTTACAATCCTGAGGAGAGGGATCAAAGTAGAGACAAAGGCGGTGAGAACCGACGCCCTGTATATGTTCATAATTGTGGCGTTGCCGTTAATCCTGATGATGGATCAAAGAATATGTAGATTCGATGGCTTTATCTTATTAATAGCATTTTTCCTCTATGTGTTAAGATTATTTAAACAGGAAAAGAGATTCAGAGAGACAGTAGATCATATATCCAGAAGAGAATTTGTTAAAAATACAATATTTACCTGTGTTTCTATAATATCGCTTCTCTTATCTGCAGATTTTCTTGTGAAATATGCATCCTCATTAGCAATAGATCTATCGGTTCCACCAATTCTGATTGGATTACTCCTCATATCTCTCGGCACCACCCTGCCAGAACTAACCTTTGAGGCGAAGGCGATTTTAATGAGACACAGATACATGGCTCTGGGTGATCTAATCGGAAGTGTTGTAACCAACACCACCCTGGTTTTGGGAGTAGTTGCATTAATTAGTGAGCATCCAATTGAACCCAACTTTCTTTTATTCCTTACAAGTTCCTTCTTCATGATCGTTGTCGCATTTTTGTTTACAACCTTTGTGGAATGTGAGAAACACATACTGTGGCAGGAGGGGATAGCGTTAATTCTCTTGTATGTACTTTTTGTAATCGTTTTATTCAATGTAAGAATGATGGAAATTCAATACGGAATACACTGATCATAATGGAAAACCAAGAGCCGGCAATAATAAAACTGGAGGATGTATGGAAGATATATCATATGGGTGAGGTAGAAGTACCCGCACTAAGGGGTTTAAATCTAGAGATATATCCTGGAGAATTTGTTGCCATAATGGGTCCAAGTGGAAGTGGGAAATCAACTGCCATGAACATGATAGGTTGCTTGGATGTTCCCACCAGAGGTCATATATTTTTGGAGGGACAGGATATATCGAGGTTGCATGAAAGCGATCTAGCCCAGATTAGAGGAAAAACGATAGGCTTCATATTTCAAACCTTTAACCTGATGCCTGGACTTACGGCATTAGAAAATGTTATGTTACCAATGACCTTTCAGGGTATTCCAAGGCATGAGAGAGAGATGAGGGCAGAAAAACTACTGAATTTAGTGGGCCTAAGTGACCGAATAAACCATAAACCAACAGAACTTTCCGGCGGGCAGCAGCAGAGAGTGGCTATAGCAAGATCCCTGGCTAACGACCCTGAGGTTATTCTGGCGGATGAACCAACCGGCAATCTTGACACCAAGACCGGGAGGGAGGTGATGGAGATGCTTTCAAATTTACATAGAGAAGAGAAAAAGGTAATCATAATGGTAACTCACGACCAAGATATTTCTCAATATGCAGAGAGGATTTTGCATTTGAGGGATGGGAGAATAGTTTCAGATGAAGAAAATCGATCTCCAAAAATCCATGAGGTGTAAAAATGAAAACAAGAAAATTATATAAAGAATTTAAAGAATTGATTTTGGTTTTGATGGGATTTGTTTTGATATGTATGGTAAATGTAGCAGCTGATGTAGCAACTACTCAGGCAACGACTCTAACGCCAACAAATCTGATACTGGATTATGATTCAACATATATTGACAGTAATCTTAGGCCGGGAGATTCTGGGGTTCTGCAGGTGGTGATAAAGAATACCGGACTTCAACCCGCCGAAGATGTAAGGGTATATATCCCCGGAACTGCCGATGTGTCAGTTAATAAAAGATGGGATGTTGGCAGGATTGAACCCCTTGGTTCAAAAGCGGTATCAACCACAATTAGCATATCTAAAAATGCGTACATCGGCTTACATACCCTTCAGATAAGGATAACTTATGATGGTTATGATGCCGAAGGTGATAGAGAGAACGACCAATTAACAGTTTGGGAGCTTCCCCTCAGGGTTTACGGAGCTGCCAATTTCCAGATTGAGGCGGAGAAGGCGATATTTTACAAGGGTGTTACTGACAAATTGGTTCTTAAAGGAACCACCAAAGACGGGGCAAGAGATGTCTCAGCCTCACTCTCTTCAAGTTGTGCATCAATCATAGGTTCCGCAAAATCCTATATCGGGGATTTAGGTAAGGGAGGAGATTTTAAATTGGAATATTTAATACAACCAAATCAACCTGGAATTTGTTCGCTCAGCCTGTTGATGGAATACTCAGATGTCTCTGGTAATGCAATGACAGAAACCCTTTCAGTTGGGATAGATGTTCAGAGATATGATGTCGATTTCAAGATAATAGATGTGGTCTATAAGAGCCTGACTCCCGGGAACACAACCGAACTCACCATAAAGTTGAGCAATATGGGCAGTGCTGTTGCAGATGATGTCAGTGTGACTTTAGACCTGACTGATCCATTTACGGCAATTAAATCCTCTGAGAGATATATCGGGGATATTAAGAGCCATGAAACAAAGGATATAGAATTCAAGATCTTAGTTGATGCTACTGCCGACATAAAAGCCTATGAAATCCCCCTAAGCATTGAGTACTTTGATTCCAGTGGAACAAAGCGGGAGATTACAAAGGACATTGGGATACAGGTAACCGGCAAACCAGAGATAAAGGTTACCCTGGAAGAGGCGGATTTCTTTACTTCTGGAAGTAAAGGAAAGGTAACGATCAATGTTATTAACAAAGGATTTGCGGATGTGAAATTTTTAAATCTTAAGCTACTCTCTACCGAACAGTATGATGTTCTATCCTCAAGTGAGACATACATCGGCAACCTGGATTCTGACGATACCGACAGCGAGGAGTTTGAGATACAGATAAAGCAGGTTCCTCCAGGAAGGATTCCATTAAAGATCGAGGTAAGTTATAAGGAAAAGAACAGTAATGTGGATCATGTTGATTCAATGGATGTGTGGTTGAATGTCCTCTCTAAGGAGGAGTATGCACAGAAAAAACCAACAAACGGGATGGTATCGCTTCTGATCACGGCAATTGGGGCTCTAATCGGCATCATTATCCTCATACTGGTAATCTGGTTTGTCTACAAACTGCTGACGTCACTTACCGGCTACCTCGATAGGAGGCTTTTTAAAAGAAGGGGTTAAAACTGGTTAAAACTCTGACGAGGCATGAATATGCTGGAAGATTATCTGAAATTTGCCATAGATGGAATAGCTCACAGAAGGCTGAGGAGCTGGCTTACCATGATTGGAATCTTTATAGGGATCGTTGCAGTTGTTGCTTTGATTTCCCTGGGTCAAGGAATGCAGAATGCCATCGATGAGCAGCTCAAGAAGGTGGGAAGTAACAGGATAATAATAACTCCCGGAGGCGGCGGTGCCATGGCGGGACCGACGACTTCAGAATTTGTCGCCGCTAAATTATACGAAGACGATGTAGATGTCGTCAAAAAGGTCAGAGGGGTTGAGGATGCCACTGGGGTTCTAATAAAGAATGTAAGGGTAAAATTTGGGGATAAATCAAGGTATGTAATGTGTTTTGCTGGCAATACAGACCCCAAGACTATAGATTTCATTCAGAATATCGACTACTTCATGGTAGATAAGGGTAAATATCCGAAAGAGGGTGAAAAATATAAAGCAACCATAGGCCCAGATCTTTGGAAAAAATTTGATAAAGAGATAAAACTTGGGGATAAGATTGAGATTGAAGGAAGGGAATTCGAGGTTGCAGTTATAACAAAAAAATCGGGGAGTCCAATTCAGGATACCAAGGTAGGGATTCCATTAGAAACAGCCAGGGAAATGTTCAACATACCGGAGGAAGTCATGATCATCTTTGTAGAAACCAAACCGGGTTTCAATCCCAGTGATGTTGCCGAGGATATCAAAGAAAAACTTAGGAAGGATCATAACGTAAAGAAGGGTGAGGAGGATTTTTCTGTTCAAACTGCCGAACAGATGATCGGGAGGTTTAAGGAAATCTTGGACACAGTACAGATAGTTTTGATCGGAATTGCCGCTATCTCTTTGATAGTTGGGGGTATAGGCATAATGACTACGATGTATACCTCGATCATCGAAAGAACCAATCAGATAGGGATAATGAAGGCAATTGGTGCAAAAAATTCTGATATCCTGTTACTTTTCCTTATCGAGGCTGGTTTGCTTGGTTTGGTTGGAGGCGTGATGGGTGTATTAATAGGCCTGGTGATAAGTAAGGGCGTGGAAATTCTGGCGGCAGAATATGGTCTTGAAATGCTGAAGGCATATATGGGATGGGAATTAATTTTAGGTGCACTGGCATTTTCATTTATCGTTGGATGCATCTCCGGACTTCTTCCAGCAAGGAGAGCATCTAAGATGAATCCAGTCGATGCATTGAGGTATAGATAAAAGATGATTTCAGACTACTTTGAACTCGGTTTGAGCAGTATAATCCAGAAGGGAATTAGAAGCTGGCTTACTATGATCGGGATTTTCATAGGGATAGCGGCGGTAGTTTCTTTGATTTCTCTGGGACAGGGATTACAAAATGCTATCAGCGAGCAATTCGAGAAGATGGGGACGAATTCCATAATAGTAATGCCTGGTGCCGGTCTTACCGGAATGGCTGGTACAGCCACCCCCTTAACCAAATACGATTTAGATCTAATCAAAAAGGTCAAGGGTGTGGATCTGGTGGGTGGATTCATATCAAAGATTGCAAAAGTTGAATTTGATAATGAGATAAAATATTTATGGGTTTCGGGGCTTCCTCAGGATGAATCGAGAGAGATAATTGAGGATATAGGGGGTTATGGAATTCGAGACGGAAGGGATTTGAGAGATGGCGATAAATACAAGGCAGTCATCGGTTCCATGGTTGCTAATGGTGATGTTTTTAAGAAAGGGGTTGATGTTGGGGATAAAATAAAGATCAATGATCAAAAATTCAGGGTCGTTGGGATTTATAAACCATTTGGCAACCCGGATGATGACAGTTCAGTTGGAATCCCCCTCGAAACCGCAAGGGAACTATTTGATGAGCCAGATGAATTATTTGTGATCATGGCTCGAACCAAGGATGGCTTCAATACCGCCGATGTTGCGGAAGACATAAAAGAAAAATTGAGGAGGGATAGAGGTCTTAAAGAGGGTGAAGAAGACTTTTCTGTACAGACATATGAACAGCTCAAAGAGTCGGTGAGTGTTGTCTTGGACATCGTTAAGTATGTATTGATCGGAATCGCATCCATCTCCCTTATGGTTGGTGGTGTTGGAATAATGAATACCATGTATACCTCGGTTCTTGAGAGAACACGAGAGATAGGGGTAATGAAAGCCATTGGTGCGAGAAATTCAGATATTATGATGATATTTTTGATTGAGTCGGGGATTATGGGTATGGTGGGTGGTGCAATCGGTGTTGTTATCGGAATAGCACTTAGTAAAATTGTTGAATATGTTGCCGAACAGGAACTTGGAATGGTCTTATTGAAGGCAAATGTCTCCATAGAACTTATACTTGGTGCCCTGACATTCTCCTTTCTGGTTGGGTGTATCTCGGGAATTTTACCAGCAAGACAGGCATCTAAGTTAAATCCAGTGGATGCCCTTAGATATGAATAACCACAATATATCTAAGAAAGATAGATTGAAGAGACTGGGATAATAAGATAATATAAAAGTATATAAAAATAACTATAAAAATAACAGATGTTTATTTCCAATATCTACATTCTTCAAGTATTTCTTCGCTACCAGATAGCATTCCTCCACCTGTTTTCTCGGCGTTATTGGAAGGTCCATCATATGGAAGTCTGGATGAAACACTAAGAGTGAGTAGGGAATCTCTGGATTCAGTTCGGAGATGAATCTCGCTATTTTTTCTACCTCTCGTTTATCCACATAACCCGGAACTAAGAGGGTAGTGGCAGTGAGCACAGGTGATTCTCTCTCTGAGAAGAATTCTTCCGCTACCGCTCTGAAATTTTCATATGCCCTATCATTGGGTCTTCCAGATAATGCCACACTAAGGCTCTTGTCAAATGCCTTTAGGTCGAACTTAACGACCCCATCACTCTTAAAAGACAATTCTGCAGCCCTTCTTACCAGTTTCTGATTTCCACAACCATTCCATTCCCAGCAGATTCTAATTTTCCTCTCTTTGAGGATTTTCTCAGATGCTTTAAGTGCGAATGGTAGATGCGGCTCTGGAGATCCCCCAAAATAGCAGATGCAACCTACCTTAGAGTTATCCATTACATTAGTTACAAATTCATTCAACCTCATTTCTGGAGCCGTATAAACCCTCTTGTGAGAGGGATTCTGACAGAATATACAGTTGAAATTACAACCATAGAAGAATACTGCCAGATTGAATCTACCATAATCCCTACTTCCGGGACAGAACCAGGCAGCGCAGCAGTTAGTTGGTAGGGAATCTAGGTAGGTATAAACAAATGCCGTCTCGGGATCTGGGATTAGTCTATGATTCGCATTTCTTCTTATTCCACAGTATCCGCTCTTATTCAAGGCTATTCTACATTCATTAGCACACTGCTCACAGGGAATCCCGTCGGGATCCATAGGTGGCTCAGCGGGCAGGTTGAATCCATTTCTGATTTTATGATGCACTTTTTTGACATATGGAATTGCTTTTTCTGGAATATTCCTTATGCAATCCACACACACCCCGAGTTCCATAGAAACTATGCCACTTCTTCCACAGAGTTTACATTTCATATTCCGGAAGTCATCCCTCCTCAAATTCAATCTCAAAGCCGGCCTTCCTCGCCACATCTACCAAGAATGTCTTAACATCCTCCGAGTATCTTCTCGATACCAGGATATTATTAAAGAAATAAAAATGATGCCTCTTTTGTTCTTCCATTTCCATGGTACTCTCAAGAATCCTAAATATGTATTCATTACTTGGAAATTCAAATCTTCCAGTTGAACCATATTCCCCCTCTCTGATATGTAATTTTACCATTATTTTTTCAGTCATTCTTCTCATTCCTTTTTATTAGCAAATTCATAAATTCTGTTCCATTTCTAATTCCATAAAAGCCTTCTGCTGCAGCCTTTTCATTGTAAACCTCTACGGGATCACCATCCCTTAGGGTTGAATAGATAGCAAATGGAACTGGGTCTAATGTGTGGGTTCTAACCTCAATCGGGGTTGCATGGTCTGGAAGGATTGCAATTGAAAATTCTTTCCCATCAAGTTCACTTAGAATTCTCCCCACGATCTTTTCGTCTATGGCCTCAATGGCTTTTATCTTTTCCCTGATGTTGCCTTCATGTCCAGCCTCATCTGGCGCTTCTATATGTACATAAACCAGGTCGTTGCTCTCTAAAGCCCCGAGTGCATATTCTGCCTTTCCATCATAATTTGTATCCAGATATCCCGTAGCTCCTGGAACATCTATAACTTCTAAGCCCAGATATATGGCAATTCCCCTAAGGAGATCCACCGCTGAAATTAATGCCCCCTTTAATCCAAATCTTTCTTGAAATTTTGGCATTCTTGGTTTTTTTCCGGCACCCCAGAACCACAGCATATTCGCAGGAGGTTTTTTTTCATTTATCCTTTTTTTATTTATTGGGTGATCGTTTAGAATCCCATTTGATCTCTTCATCAGATCATTCAGCATATCCACAATTGATTTTGCTTCTTTGCTTCCTGGCTTAATCAAATTTTTCTCTATTTCTTGACCCATAATGTCATGCGGAGGCTTGCAAATTATATCCCTTGGGTCTACAGAGAAATCCCTAAGAATTAATAGATGGCGATAACCAACCCCGGGATAGAATTCTACTTTTTCACCCCCCAATCTTTTATCTATAAATTCAATTAACCCCTTGGCTTCTTCACTACTGATATGACCACCGCTGTAGTCTCTAAGAATCCCCCCATCCTCGGTAATGAGATTACACCTTAAGGCAATATCATCCCTCTCCAAGGATACATTCATAGCAGCAGCCTCCAGTGGACCCCTTCCCCCGGGATAATATTCTTTTGGATCATATCCCAGTAATGAGAGATTGGCGATATCACTTCCCAGAGGCATGTCCCTGCTCAAGGTTTTCAGAAGCCCACATCTCCCTTCTCTAGCGATAAAATCCATATTGGGTTTATTTGCTACCTCCAATGGCGTCTTTCCATCCAATTCCCTTATGGGACTGTCAGCCATCCCATCCCCAACGATTACTATGTATTTCATGATGTCTTATAATGTCTTATACTTCTTATACCCTTAGTTTTTATATAGAATAAATTAATGAAAAATTAATGAAAAAATGCAAATAAAAAATGCAATCCGATCTATCCATAAGGGAATTCAAGCCACAGGATGTTAGAGAGATTATAAAGCTACATAAAGAATCTGAGGACTTCTTCGAAGAAATGGATATCAATGAGGAATTTATAATAAATATCTCTCAAAGAAGAGATTTTAGATTCTTCATCGCGGTTCTAAATGGAAGGGTGGTGGGTTGCATCGGAATTTTATTTTATACACATGTTGGCAGGGCGGAGATAGGACCGATTGCAGTGGATAAAAAGTACAGGAATATGCAGATTGGAACGAGGCTCTTAGAAAAGGCATTGGAATTCCTAAGGGATAGAAAAATTCACAGACTGATATCCAAGGTAAAGGCAGATAATCAAGGGGCGATGGATTTTTTCCTTCGCAGGGGTTTCCAGAAGGAGGGTTATTTCAGGGAATACACGAAAAAGAGGGAGGATGTGGTACAATTTGTGAGGTTCATCTAATTTAGATTTGATTTATTGTTTTATTTATTTTAAAAAAAATAATAGTTATTATGCTAAATAAATTATTTGTTCTTACTCTATCCCTTGTATTGCTGACATCTACCGCGTTGGCTGTAAGTCTGAGGGACATAGACATAAATCCCGAAGAGATCGATTTAGAGGATACCTTCTATGTGGAGGTCACTTTTAGTGGTGATACCTGTGGTACAGAAGTCAAATTCTTTATGGATGATAAACTTTTTAGTTCTAAGATCGTGGGCTGTAATAGAGATTCTATAGAATCAAGGGAGTGGGATCTATCTGATAATCCATTAGACTGTGGAAAACATATTCTCAGAGTAGAATTGATAAAAGATGATAAAAGTATAGACAATATCACTCAGGAGATAGAGATAGGAAATCAACCATTAATTATAATGCCTGAAAGACCCCTGGTAAATAAAGAATTCACAATTCATTTTGAAGATAGTGATACTGGAAAACCTGCAGATAACATAAGGGTGGAGATCTATGATTTCAGAAAGGGTAGAAAAGAGAAGGTGGATTATTATACCGATATCAATGGCGATATAAGATTTAAATCAAGTAATGTGGGAGAATTTAAATTGATTATAGATGATCCAGAATATTGTGGAAGCAGAAATTTCTATGTAAAGAAGACATTGAATATAGATGGACCATATCCTGCCGCTCCACTAGCTGGTGAGTTAATAACAATTGCGGTTCCCGGGGGTGTGGGTGTCAAGGTTCTGGATGAGTATGGAAACATCTATGCCACGGGAAGCACTACAATAGGCGGCGGCGTTAATCTAACTATAGATGATCCGGGAAATTACACACTGGTGATAGGAGAATTAAGCAACACGTACTGGGGTAGAAATGTAAGTATTTGTGTATCTGAAAAATTAAAGCCTTCTATTATCATCACACCCGAAAAAGCGATTAAGGATAAGGAATTAATTCTAAGGGTTAAAGTGAATAATGAGCCGTTAGAATACGCAGATGTTACCATACAAAAACCCGTTGGGGATCCCGAAGAATATAAGACAGATAAAAATGGGGAATTGAAATTTACACCCTTTTCCACTGGAAAATTTTTGGTAAAGGTAGAAAAGCGTGGATACAAAGCCTGTGAGAGGGCATTTGAGGTAAGGAATTTATTTAATATAGAATTTACTCCCAAGGAACCCAAGGTAGATGAGGATATAACCCTGTTTGTAAGAGACCAGTTAAATAACCTGGTCCAGGGAGCTACTGTATCTATTTCAGATGCCGTCAGTGGAATCTCTGGTTTGGATGGTAGATTCACATTTAGATTAACTGAGCCAGGGGAATATACAGTAATAGTTACAAAACCAGATTATTGGGACCTTACTCAGAAGATGGTGGTTCTTTCACCATTGCATCTTGAACTGAGTTCTGAAAAAATAGAGCTGGGTGAAAGTATAAGTGCAAAGGTTCTTGCCTTGGGAAAGGAGATCTCGGCAGATATTGAAGTAATTAAACCGGATGGTGAAAAGGAATCTATTGGAGAGAGTTATAAACCAGAGATGGTTGGCAGTTATGAGATAATTGCTAATAAGGACGGGTATATTAGTGCGAATAAAACCCTCATCGTTAATCCACACCCATTAAATTTGAATCTGGAGCTGATCGGTGATAGACTATCAATAAGGGTAACGAGTCATGAAAAACCCGTCTCGGGCATCAGTATGAATATTGAAAAGCCCACCGGGATTGATGAGTTGGTTACGGATGATGAAGGCAAGGTAGAGACCAAGATCAAAAAAGAGGGTGAAGTTAAAATCTCTGCAAATGTTATTAACACGAATCCAGATTATGATAAAATCCTTGTGAGTAGGAACATAATAAAAAAGCATAATATCCCCGTTCTAATCCTTGCAATATCTGCTATTGTTTTGGTAGCTATAATAGCCATAGCAGTTGTTCATACCATCCCAAGAAAAGAGAAGAAAGAAAAGAAGAAAAAGAAGAGGACGGGCCTTAAAAAAGGCAAGGGATCAACGCTTTCGAGGTTATAATAAGATTGCTCATTTTATATCTTTTATAATCTCTATACAAT
>Ga0180301_10001448_pt1 | contig 18748 bp, 18 predicted proteins | sample GuaBasSediGuay16_FD_121797 | JGI IMG/M metagenome (GOLD analysis project Ga0180301, IMG submission 121797) | Subseafloor sediment microbial communities from Guaymas Basin, Gulf of California, Mexico - Guay16, Core 4569-2, 12-15 cm | ecosystem: Environmental > Aquatic > Marine > Hydrothermal... | reverse complement strand
GGATTGGGAACCTGCGTCATAACCACCTACGATGAACGGGAAATAAAAGAACTACTAACCGTTCCATATTCTATGAAGGTAGTCATGCTTCTGCTGGTAGGGCATCCACAGGAAAGACCTTTTCCTGAATCGAGAAAACCTATTAAAAGGATATGCTCCTACAATCACTGGTAATTGCCTGTCCGTTTCTTCTTGTAGTGTCTCCTGACTTTGGCACGATTACCGCAGTCATTCATGGAGCACCATCTCCGGCTACGGTTTTTACTCGTATCAAAGAAAAGCCACCCGCACTTCTCGTCTGCACACTTCCCTACCCTGGCAAGCTCTTGAGATGTAAGAAGTTCGCATGCATCATGGATTACAGGCCATAATATCCGCTCAAGTGCGTTCTCACTGTCTCTCCATCTTAATACAAACTTTCCTTCTCTGAATATAACATACGCATTGACCAATGTCCTGGAAAGCTCTCTATTGAAGAGGGATGAGTCCTCCTTGGAGGGTGGAGAGCCTTCAATGACAGCCGAAAAGATACGATACATCGCTTCCCTTAGAGTTACCGTCTCTTTTAGAACTCTCGCTGCTGTTTCAGGAGAGTCTTGTGCCTTTTTCAGGAGCAATTGGGCTTTCCCGCTCTCCAGTATGCCCTGCTCCAAACCCCACTTAACCAGATCGGGATATGTGTTAATATACTCAATAGGGTGGCTGCTTCCCCGCCAATCTACAGTATTGATAAAATCGATGCACAACCGTTCTCCCACTTAAAAACCTCTGCTTAAATTTCTTTCTAACCATCTAAATAATATTGACAGGTTAGAATAATAGATGCTATATTTAACTATCAAAATTATTATAGCAGGTTATACACGCGCTGGCAACAGGGCTGGCACATCAATTTACAGGAGAAAAGAATGAAAGAATTAAAAGAACAGTTGTTCCATAATCTGGAAAATATTGGATACAAAGCAAGTATTGTATCTGTTACCCAGCTTGACGAGCTGTTAGAAGAAATTGATAATAAACGTCAAAGGGGATTGCTATCCCTGGAGGTAATCAAGGAATATGAACAAGATTTTAATTTTGATAACTCCGGTAAACTCAAAAAAGCACGGTCAATAGTACTGGTGGCGGTTCCTCAACTCCCTACCGGGGTAACCTTCTCCTGGAAAGGAAAGGACAGGACGTTTCCCATTCCACCCACTTACCTTCATGCACGTAAAATAAATAATCAGGTACTCGCCCTGCTTAAAGAGTTTCTCAATCCGGCAGGATACGATGCAACAGTGGCTTTACTCCCTAAGAAACTTCTGGCTGCAAGAAGTGGGCTTGCTTTTTATGGCAAAAATAATATCGCCTTCATACCCGGAATTGGTTTCTATCACCGCCTGGTTTCTTTTTTCTCAGACCTGCCTGTAAGCGAGGAAACCTGGATTGAGCCGAGAATGATAAGAATGTGCCGGAATTGCAGGGCCTGTCTGACAGGCTGTCCCACAGGGGCAATATCATCAGAGCGCTTTCTCCTCCATGCAGAGCGCTGTATCACTTTGCACAATGAAAAGCCACTATCGACTCCATTCCCCGAATGGATTGATCCATCCTGGCATAACTGCCTGGTAGGATGTCTTCTCTGTCAGGGAGTATGCCCTGTAAATAAAAGATTTTTAAGCAATACTGTGGAAGGGCCCTGTTTTTCTGAGGAAGAGACAGAATTACTTCTCAATGGCACTCCTGAAGAGAAAATTCCTCCTGAAACAATAAAAAAATTAAAAGAGGCAGATCTTACAGAGATAGTAGAAGTATTTCCAAGAAACCTCAGGGTGCTCCTCTCAGGTCAAGAACTTCCGGATTTACAGGGTGTTGAGGTCTTCTCCCTTCGATAAAATCTATAACCGCCCTGGCTGAGGCGATCTGCATGTTAACCTTTCCCCTATCCGTATCGGAACCTACATGGGGGCTGGTAACTATGTTAAGCCCATTCGTTGGTAAATCGGCATATTCCCATACCTCGTCTATACCGTATCCCCAGATCTTCCCATCCTTTACGGCCTTGTATACGCTTCTGTTATCAACCAGTATCCCGCGCGCGCAGTTAACGAGTACAACCATAGGTTTCATAAGAGCAATCTCGGCCTCTCCGATGATCGTTTTACCTGCCGAGGCATGTAGGGTGATAAAATCTGCCTCTCTGCAGAGAGATTCAAGATCAGTATAACTGACGTTGTTCTCCTCTGCCCATCTTTCGTCGGGATAAAGATCACTGGCTATCACCTTCATTTCGAACCCTTTAAGCAGTTTCACCACATTTTTGCCTATGTTTCCGGTTCCCACTACACCAAGAGTCTTTCCGGAAATATCCACCCGGGAAGGACCCCTTTTAGTTCTCCCCCTGCTTGCAACCTCATGTTGATGTATTCGTCTCCCTGCCACATCTAGCATGGTGGTTACTGCCCACTCGGCGGTTGGGAGAGCATTCGCACCAGGCGTGTTTGTTACTAGTACTCCGTATTCGGTGGCTGCATTCAAATCCACAGAATCCACACCGATCCCATATCTGGAAATAAGTCTCAATTCTCCGCCTGCTTTTACACCCACCTTTGAGAGTAATTCTCTTCTGTATTTCTCCAGGTCGACAATAACGGCAATCACCGAATCAAGCTCTTGTTCTTCGAGGGGCTTGGAAGGGTTGCGGTTACATCTATACTCGACAATAATATTATGATCCTTCTCAAGGTTTTTAAGCATCTCCATGGCCCTGCCCTCCCCTTCCGGATGGGTTAACAGTTCATCGAGAAAACTGGTTGCAAAAATAAGTACCTTTTGTTTCATTGTATTCTCCTTGTATGCTCCCTAAGTCTTAAAATAAAGTCTCTCTGGGAAGGATTGATTTTCTCCATTGCTGTCTTTAAAGGGAAAAACTCCCCCCTGTCTATCTCTGGAAACTGCTGTTTCCGCCCGGAGCGCGGCGGCCATTCCATCTCAAAGGTGTTACTCCGCACCTCAATTTCAGTGCCGGATGGGCACTCGGAAGCCCAGGCAAATACTATTTTACCCCCTTTCTGTTTAACTTCTCCCAGTTCGACTAATTCGCCTCCTTCGAGCCTGAAGCCTGTTTCTTCCTCAAACTCCCTTATGGCAGCATCCTTACGATCTTCCCCCTCTTCGATCAATCCCTTTGGTATGGACCAGATACCCCTGTCTTTGTTTCCAAAAAAGGGGCCTCCCGGATGAACGAGAAATACCTCTATTTCGTTACACTGCTGAGTCGCTTCGGACACACCCGCTTTTCGATACAGAAGGATTCCTGCACTTTCTTTAGTCATAATCTATTTCCAGCCTTTTTCTAGATAATACCAGAGAATTGCAAAATATTGTACCCGTCTGTAATAAGAGAGCTGAAGTTCCTTTAAATATAATGTTTACTTTTACCGTATGATTTTTCTTGTAATTGGAAATCTTTTAGCCTGGGGATCTGCTATAACTGCATCCGTTATTCTATTTATCCTTCTTAGAAATTACAACTATTCCATGATTCCCTATCTGAGGTTCAGTCACCTTACTCTCGGTTTATTTTTTGTGCTGGTGGTACTATTTTCGCTGTTCTTTCTTGATAATTGTCTTATCTATTATACTATTTTCCTGAAACAGAATCTGGAGTTCTTCTACAGTTTAACTTCTCTTACTCTCCCCGGATTAATACTTCTGACCACAAACATCTTTTTTCTCTTAATTTTCTGGGGTGAAAAATTAAAACCAATACTCTTATTATCTATTCCTTTTTTTCTCATGTATACGATCCTCCCCTTCACCACATTAATCTCTCTTCCGCCATGATTATCCTTTATGGGATCATTTACCTTCTCACTATCCTTTCCGCCCTGTTAAACTGGAACAAAACTGAAAATAAAAGCCTTAAAAACCTTTTTAGAAATATTTAATTAATGCTATTTGCCTATTTACCGGTAATGGTTTATGAAATCAGGAAAAATATCTTAAGCCCAAGGTTTACTCCGGTTCACCCTTTCTTCTCTTTTTTCTTTCTATTCTGGTTTTTGAGTTTTATTCTTTTTATTCAGAAATATATTATTATAAAACCTGTTTTTGATCCCGACGAGGATATGTACGAATACCTCTTTAACCGGCTGAAACTGACCAAACGGGAAAAAGAGATTCTACAGCTCATTCTTCAGGGAAACATGAACAAAGAGATAAGCTGGATACTGGGTATATCCCTCCCTGCAGTAAAATCCATGTTACCAATATTTTTAAAAAATTGAATGTTGAAAGCAGAGCCTATCTGATAAGAGTTATCAAGGATTATGAGCAGGCCGCAGTACCCGATAATGATAGCCTGGAATATCGGTAAAAAGTCATCGTCAGAGCCGATTGCTTTATTCTCGCAGCAAATAACCACCTGCAAAGCCGGTTGTGTCCACCATAGGTGGTGGTTTTCTTTAGTAGTAAAGCTGGTGGAGAGACGGGCACAACCCTTTAGACATCAGCTCGAGGACTGGTAGAGTGTTGCATCAAGGGCTAGCTTCTGTCATGACAAAATTTTTAAGTCATATTTTTTATAATCTTCAATCTTGCGATCGGATAACAAGAAAGAATAATCTGATTTAATCGATTGCAGATCATAATCCTATCAAATGGATCTTTATGTTCGATTGGGAGTTCATAAGAAGTGATAAGTTCTTCATTATCAGATGAATTACATTTTAAATAACTATTTTTGATTTCCTGATAGAAGTCTTCAGGACTCATCCCTATTAGAACCAGCTTTCCCATAATGTATTTTATGGATATTTCCCGAAAACTTGCCTGGCTGTAGAAAATTTCATTTTCATCGGACAATAGTTGTTTGCATATTTTTTTCAATTTTAGTTGTATCAATGAATGACCAGAGCAGGTAGTGAGTATCCATCAAGATTTTCATGAATTTATGAGTTCCTCATCCGTTATTGGCCAGTCTCCTCTAAATTCTATTTTTGCCTTCCCTTCCAGAGTCCCAAGCCGTTTTGTTTTTAACTTTTTATATTCTTCAAAAGGAACGATGACTGCTATTATTTTCCTTTTTCTGCCAAAAGCAATACCTATTTCATTTCCTGATTCAACTTCTTTGAGTAATGAAGAAAAATGGGGGCAAAACTCTGCAACCGGTAATGTTTTCATGGCTTTAAATTTACTTTACTACTTTACAAATACAACTTGGTCAAGATGTCTTTTTGCATAGCCTTATCCTTAAGGGAATTTTTTCCATCGGTTGAGGCTGCGCTGGGAAAATCAGGTGTGCTTTTTTAGAAAAACTCTTACAGGTAATAAACAGGGGCAAAGAGAATATGGGTACCTCCTCTTTTCAGTGTCCCCCAGAAATTTTTTGTGAGTATCAGTGCTCGTTCCGGCTTATAGGATTCTATGAAACTAATAAGGCTTCTTGATAATCTTACCTCACCAAAGAGGGAGTACTTAACTTCAACGGGAACAATCGCATCTCCAACATTAAGGATAAAATCAACCTCAGCTCCCGCTTTAGCTCTCCAGAAGTTGATTTTATTCATTCCCTCAAAAAGTAAATTTAGAAGTATAAAGGTTGTGTTTTCAACCACAGCCCCTGCATCCGGACGTTTTTCAAGCCCTTTCATGTTCTCTAAGAGGTTATTCCTGAAACCCATATCAAGAAAGTATATTTTGGGATTCTTGGTAAGTTCTTTCAATTTATTTCTAAAAAAAGGTCTGACCTCACTGCATATGTAAGTCTCATAAAGTATGTTGAGGTGCTTTTTTAAGTTGCGAAAATCCAGCCCCGAGGTTTGTGAAAGATTCTGGTATGATACGATATTTCCCACCTGCGCCGCAAGGTACTGGGAAAGTAAAAATAGGTTTTTTTCAGTTGCAAGCTCCAGAAGAGTTTTTATATCTTTCAGTATATAATTATTGTAAATCTCTGCGAGGATCTTTCGTTTTTCAACTTCCGTTTCACTGAGCACCACCGCTGGATAACCACCCCACACAGAAAACATCTCATACTCTTTAATCAACTCTTCATACATGAAATCATGCTTGTTTTGAATTTCAAATTTTTTACCATTGAAAATATAACTCTTAATCCTGCTGTTGTTTTCGTAATACATCCGCTCAAGCCTTTCATTCCCGGCCCTCAAATATTCCCCAAAATGAAAAGGGTGCAAATAGAAATTCACAATTCGTCCCACCATAAACCTGCCAACATTTGCTTTGATATCCAGCGAGGATGAACCGGTAATTATTATTTTGACATTTTTTATCGTATCGTATATCAGCTTTAATTTTTGCCCGCCGTTCTGGGCATACTGAAACTCGTCAATAAGAAGATAAGATTTTTCTACGATGTTTTTCGGAATATAAGAGTTGATAAAATCAACAGGACTGGTCTCAAATTCCATGAGGAGCCTCCGGTCTTCAAATGTTATGAACTGGATTAATTGCTCTTTAACACCAAGCTCCTCATTAAGATACTTCTTCAATATCTCTAAAAAGGTGGTTTTCCCCGCCTGTCTAGGCCCGACTATAGAAATAAATTCATCTCTTTTTATAAAAGGTTTTATACTAAGTAACAAATCTCTCTGTACAATCATGTTTATATCCTAACTATTATTGCAATTATATCAATTATAGTATAACTATTTTTTCAATGAATGGCAATATAATAAAAATAGGAGGCCCCAGCACCCTACGATAAAACAGAATAGCTATTTCTGCTGCAGGTAGGCTTGTCGGTGGTTTTTTACTTGAAATGAGCAGCGACGTCAGAGGCTGCATGATGAGCTTCAGGCAGGACGGTTTTATAGGCGGTCTTTTACCAAAAAAATCAAGAATTAATGCCAAAGTATAGCTTATTTCTTTACTAAATTACTGCATAATTACAAATAAACAATGACTGAATAAAACAATAGGCGGTAATCATAAAAAGCTTTCAGGATTTATCCGGTTTACCGCCGGGAAACTGAACCGACTGATAGTCTGCCATTTTACTGAAAGGAGAGATGCAATATGAGGAAAACAATTGTAAAAACTGCTGCGATAATTGTACTGTTACCGGTACTTCTGGCTTCGTGCAACAACTTCTGCCTTTTCCTCAATAAAAAGGACTACGATACGCAAAAACTCGCAGGCAGGTGGGAAGAAAGCCAGGACTGGTCAGAAGATATCGTTTCCTCCCCCACGGTATATTCCTTCAACGCCGACGGGACGGGAACTCTACAGTACGACCCAGGACTTTTAAGTGAAGTAGTTGAATATTCCATCACCTGGAAAGCGGATGAAGCCACCAAAACCCTGACCGGCACGCCAAGTAACATACGAATATCCACCAGTTGTCCGATATGGCAGGAGTTGTGATCCGCCACCAGCAGGACCTCCCTTAGAATTGTGTGGCCCTGCTGAGCGTGCTTAATGGGGGCTAACAGATCTATTCCCTTATCGGATACCATATCCTCAAGTTCTTTAAGGTCTGCCTTTTATCCTCTATTTTTTCGTACCACTCCTTCACGTCTGCCGGACCGTCTTCATCGGGCCAGTATCCGTGGGGGTAATCCGGAGAGACATGTTCTGGATTTCTTATGTATTCCAGTATATCCTTCTGGGCTATATGGATATGATAGACCAGTTGCCAGGCGGTATGATCGAGATTTTTGACTCTGGCTCCAATAAGATTCTAAGGAAATCCGTCTACCGCATCGGAGGAGCTTATATGCGCTCCCAGTCCCGAAAGTAGACGAAGCAGGTGTTCCCTTAACTTTACATCTTCCACAATCATCCTCCTCCGAAAATTTAATCCACCCCGTTCGGGTCGGTAATTTTCATCGTTTTGGTTGTCCTGTAGTGTCATGTAGACTCCTTAAAAAATATCGATGTCGTGGACGCTTGGCACCGCGCCATCGGTGCTGCGGATTGCCATCCATTTTTTGCCCAGAGCTTCTCTTCGTCATTCAGGAGGATGCAGCTCACCGCTCGGTCGGTGAGAAAGCTCACCGCCGCCCTGCCGCTGCATCCGCAGCGCCGTTAACTCCTATAGGCTGTACTTTAAACTCCTCCTGTCTTTAAACCGTTCAAAACCCAGCTCAAGCAAAGTTTCAATAATAGCCCGATAAGAAAGTCCTGCAGCATTACACATACGGGGAAACATGCTTATGCTGGTAAACCCGGGGATTGTATTTATCTCGTTTACATAAACTTTGTCCGAAGGTTGTTCTACAAAAAAGTCCACCCTGGCAAACCCTTCCACCTCTGCGAGTTTGAATGCCTGTACTGCAAGAGATTGAACCAGCTCGGCCTGTTCCTCTGTAATCCTGGCGGGAATAATCAGTTCCGCACCCTCCGGGTCTATATATTTCGCCTCGTAGCTGTAAAACTCGTGTCTGGGAACTATCTCTCCCGGAGGAAATGACCGGGGGTTGCTGTTTCCCATTACCGAGCATTCCACCTCCCTGCCCTTTATGCATTTTTCTATCAGTACTTTTGTATCGTAGAGAAGTGCCTTATCAAGGGCGGAATCAATATCCTCTTTTCTTAAGACTTTTGTAATTCCCACTGATGAACCTATCCCGGAAGGCTTTACAAAAAGGGGCAAACCCAGCTCTGCTATAGCCTTCTCGGCTATCTCTTCAGTGCTGACTTTCTTACCCAGTTCTTCTTTACGTACCGACAAGAATGGCACTACGGGCAGACCGTAATGTTGCCAGATGGTTTTGCTCTTCTCCTTATCCATTCCGAGTGCACTTCCAAGCACCCCTGCTCCCACATAGGGGATATCAGCAAGTTCGAGAAGCCCCTGTACTGTGCCGTCTTCTCCGAAAGAGCCGTGTAAAACAGGAAACACTATATCTACTTTTATGCGATCATCTCCCAGATATAGACCATCGCCGGGCACAATGCTGACTCTATCGCCTGAAGTCTCGTAAATCTTAAGCACATCCCCACCGATAAGCTCATCTGCGTTCTCCTGATAGTGCCATACTCCTTGCTTATCGATCCCGATAAGCACAATATCGTACTTATCTCTATCCAGATTTCTCGCAACAGAGGCAGCCGAACGCTGAGATACCTCGTGCTCTCCCGAACGTCCGCCGTAAAGGATACAAACTCTTCTCTTTTTCATTTTCCTCCCTCAACTGTTCATTCCAATTTTCACCAAATCTGTAAAAATTGCAAAGCAGAAAAGCATAAAGGTGAGTCATGATAGAGTCTCTATTTTGCCGGAAGTTTATGCCAGGGAAGATGGATAACATCAGGCTTAAAAACAAGTTCTTTTTCATATCCGGATATTAAAAATCCCCTGGCTTCCGGTCTTAGCTTCTTGAAATGTAATATGCTTTTAATCATATCTGGTTTTATATTTTTTGCAAGCTTAAATTCATATAGTTCCAATTCACGGTTTTTTTCTACGACCAGATCGACTTCGTTTTGATTTGAATCCCGATAAAAATAGAGATTGTAAAAAGATGATGTGAAAACCTTTTGTTTCAAGAATTCTATTATAAAAAAATTTTCAAAAAATTGCCCTGCCATCGGACCTTTCATAACAGTCTCGTATGTCGGAAATCGTAATAAATAACTCACCAGGCCCGTATCTGTAAAATAGATTTTCGGATTTTTGATTACACGTTTCGAAATATTCTTGAAATAAGGTCTTAATAAATATAGAATTCTTGTAGATTCTAAAAGAGAAATCCATCTCTTTACCGTGGTTTGACTTACCCCGCATTCTGTGGCTAGTGAAGACAAATTAAGTATGGTGCCGATACGAGCTGCAAGCAGTTCTAAAAAGTGCTGAAACAGGGTAAGATCATGAACAGATTGTATAAGGCGTATATCACGTTCAATGTAGGTTTGAAGGTAGGAACTATAAAAAAGAGAAGGATCAACTTTATGCACCAGCGGATCTGGATATGAACCGGTAAAAATACGATTGAAAAGTGCAGGAACTGTTTTTTCTTCTACAGGATATTCAGAGAAAGATAACCCAAGCAATTCAAAAAGTACAGCCCTTCCGGCTAGGGACTCTGAAATTCCGTGCATGAGCGGAAAATATTGAGATCCCGTGAGAATAAATAATCCGTTTTTATCACGATTATTATCCACAATCATTTTAACAAACGGCAAAACAGAAGGTACATATTGTATTTCGTCGATAATGAGAGGCTCACTGTTTATTTCTAGAAAGAGTCCAGGATCCCGAATTGCCGTCGAGCGTTGAACAGGATCGTCAAAAGTGATGTAATTATAATCCTTGAATTTCTTTCGCAGAGTTGTTGATTTCCCTGTTTGCCTCGGTCCTGTTAACACGATAACAGGAAATTGTTGTTGTGCTTTTAAGAGTAAAGATTCGATTGTTCTTTGAACATATTTTTTTACCATATAAAGATTATTATACTCTATTGTTCATGACAAATCAACAAATTTTGTGGTATTTGCATAAAAGATTTTTCTACAAGAATAAAGCCTTAGGCTTGCCGGTGGTTGTTTACTGGACGTTAAACTTAAAAAATATTATAATTACTATATATAGGCAAATGAAAATACATCGTTAAAGGAAGGAATCATGACAGAGCAATTAACCAAGGAGACATTTAAAGAAAAGGTATTCAATTTTGAAGAGAACAGAGAATGGAAGTACGAGGGGGAAAAGCCGAGTATTATAGATTTCTATGCCGATTGGTGCGGTCCCTGCAAAATGATAGCCCCCGTGCTTGAAGAGATATCAGAAGAATACAAAGATAAGCTTAATGTATATAAAGTTGATACAGAATCCGAACAGGAGCTTGCTGCCATGTTCGGGATACAGAGCATTCCCTCACTCCTGTTTATTCCAAAGGAAGGGAAACCCCAGATGACCATGGGTGCTCTTCCAAAGGATGCTCTCAAAAAAACAATAACCGAAGTGCTGGGAGTGACGGAGGATTGAATGGAAGCATTCTTTTAAGATGCTAAATGCTTATATCTAAAGATTAACTTTTAAAACCCTTGATCCTCTTTATTCTTAAACCGATAATAAGAGGGGAGGATTTTGGTAGAAAAGTACAAAGAGTATTTTAAAAAACTTCCGGTAATGCCCGAGGTAGCCAACAGGATATTGAGCATTCCGGAAAATCATATTGAAATCTCTTTCCAGGAACTTGAAAATATAATAAAAATTGACCCGGCACTATGCGCAAAGGTTCTCAAGGTGGCCAACTCCGCCCAGTATGCCCGGCCTCGTGAGATAAAGAGCCTTCAGATGGCCATTACCCTCCTCGGCTTTAAAACAATTAAGAGTTTTGTGCTTCTCTATTCAGCTTCAAATATGATGCCCGGAATTCAAAAAACCGGTTTTTACAAGAGCTTCTGGAGACATTCTGTCATAACCGCATTTCTGGCCAAAGCCATAATCATTAACTGCCAGTACAGGGATCTTGCTGAAATTGCATTCCTGTCCGGCCTTTTCCACGATATCGGGCAACCCGCTTTCTTCCTTGCCCACGGAAAGGAATACATGGAACTTCACGAAAGGGCATCCCAATCTCTTAAGCCCATCGAAGATCTGGAAGAAGAAGACTATCAAACAAACCACAAGGACCTCGGAGCGAGTATCCTGGAAAGCTGGAACTTTCCCGAAATTTACATACATGTAGCAAACGAACACGAAAGTCTCAATATCCGCTCTCACCATAAGATGATGATTATTTATACATCCATTGCGGATATCATTTCAATGAAACTCGGCTACGCCCTTTCTATATCCAATCGAGATGAGCTTCTCAAAAACTACCTCCTGCATACAAACCTGAAAGAAACCGATCAAGAGTACTATGAAAAAGAGTTTCTCAAAAAAATCAAAGAGGATGCCCTTTTCTGCGAGTGCCAGGAGTTATTTGGTTTCTGAATACAGTTTGAGCCCCCGGGTTCAGTCGAAAGTTAACCTGCAAACACCCTCTGTACTTTTCAATACTGCTGCACCCATCTCCCTGTACCTGTAAATAATTTCCGCTCCTTCTATTGACTTGATTCTAATTGTGTTGTCTATTCGGATTCGAAAACGAAATCCCGGAGGTGAACTTACCCGGAGTACCTTTTTCTCCTCATCCCAGAAAAACTCCGGTTGAGCTCTCTCGTATTCGCGCAAAACAGAAACAGCCTTCCTGGAAGGCATAAAATTAAGCCAGGGATAGTTGTGCTTCACAAACTCTACTGTTCTGCCCAACTCTCTCTTCAGTTCTTTCCAGGATTTTCCCCCCGATCTGCCGGTATCGAACACATCGTCAGGATGAATAAAATGTGTCCAAATACCATACCCGGAAATTGCAGAAACTATAGAATCTCTTATACCGGCTTTAAATAGATAGCCTGCAGATATTCGCGGAAGGTAGTAGATATCGGGAATTGAGGGATCGCTTCCGAAACCTGTAACTGTTTCCGTCCCCCTGCCTGTAAAAAGTGAGCCGATCACCTCGATAGAGGGAAAGACCTTGTGGAGTATTTCTATGCCGTCCCTGGAAATAATGTTGTTAGGAGGCACATAAGAGACAGGCAGGGTCGATTCTCCAAATAGTCTTATCCATTCTTCCTTTGCCGTTAATAGAGCTTCTTTCAAAGATTCTCTGTCTGGCCAGAAACCGTATCCTGTGGAATCGTTATATATAACCAGAGAGAGGTGATTGTATCCGTGCAGACCCAATTCATTACCCGATTCCGCAATCTCCCTTGCAATTAAAACCGAAACCCTGTCCTTTCCAACAAAGAACTCCTCCACTACTAAGGGCCAACTGTTTACAGCATTGTACTCAAAGATCAAAAGGCTCGTAAAAGGAATACCATACTCCAGGAAAAATGCCTTTATCTCGGGCCACCAAACCCCGGTATAAAACTCCGTATCGGTGACAGAGAGGGGCTTTTTTATCACATTATACATGGGGAGAGGCCAGTCGTCGATATAGATGGTTCCCACCCCTGCCACTCCGGCAATCCCCACGGGCCTGATAAAGAGGAACGACTCCAGTATGAATCCCTGAAAGGATCTGTGTCTGAAGGCTTTCCAGTTCCACGCAAGTATCCGGCCACTCTCCCTCTCTGCAGTCCATAAAAGGGCTGTATTACCATCGTAACTGTAGGCAATTACATCTGCATCTCTTCCGGGCACAGAAGTTCCCGCCTCCCAGAGATAATCATTCTGAGTTATGGATAATTCTTCTCCCAGGAGAAATCCCTCCCGAAATCTGTACCCTCTGATTGTGGTTTTTTCGTTTTTCTCTTCCGAAAGAGCGAGGAGTTGCGAAAGATTGGAAAAATTACCCCCGATAAGCGAAACAATTCCTCCCCCCCGCTTGAGAAAAGGCATAAAAAAGGCGGGATTTAATCCTGCATCGTCCTCAATGATGAGCCCCACGGCTGTAAAGGCAAACAGGTCCTGGGGCAGCATCTTATTAAGGTTCTCTCTTGTTATTACCTCAAAGGGAAGCTTTGCCCATCTTAAAACGGTTTTGGTATTCTTAAGCACCTCCTTTCCCGGGGCAGTACCGGTATCTGCCAGGATGGCTATCCTCTCATATTCGGCATCAGGGAAAAGAGATACGCTCAGAAACTCCTTCACATTTAGAAGCATAACAATTTTGCCTTCTTTGACCCTGTATGTGTAGCCTCCCAGGGCAAATCCCCCGTTTCTGTTGGAAACTATAACCGGGCTGGGTTCATAATCACGGTCTTTTCTTCTCACAGAAAGATAAATCCGAAGATTTCTGTCTGCTCTTAAAAATCGATAGTAAAATCTCGAGACAGAGACATCCTGCCTGCCCTCATATTCGCACATAGGGGAGACTAATTTTACAATCTCTAAAAAATCTGCATTATCCGTCCACTGATATTCGTACTTTATGCCTAAAAGAGAAAGGGCGGAGTTTATCTTCTCCTTTGAGATATACTCACCTGAATCGCTATCCTGAAAAGCACCGAGGTTACCCAGAATAATAAACTTTCTTCCCGACCTTATGACCCTGGCTATAAAACGAAGGTATTCCTCCGGATTTTTTACCGCACCTCCTCGAAACCAGGATATTACAGCCCGCACATCGGATAGATCCTGAGGTATTCCGCTGTTGATATCATGGAACCTTACTTCAAGCCCCATTTCCCTCAGGGGATTTAAAAGATAAAAATAAATCTCATTTTCTTTCTCGGTCTGACCATGGGCGGAGTTATAAAGCCCAAGAACTTTATGAGAATAAACATTCTCTGCCTGTATCTTAAAACACAGGAGAGATAACAAAACAAGCGAAAAAGCCCTCATCACGGAATAATCCTCAAGGAGCAAGAAGATGGGGGAGTTTTCCCCGATAGCCAAAACTCAAATAGGCCAGCCAGTACTGCCAGGGGCTTTCCTGTGGATTAACAGGAGGGTTATACAGGTATGAGCCGCTGCCCTGAATAGAAAGAAAGAGTGTGGAGTTACCCTTCTGAAACTCAATCCCCATCTCTCCATTTAAAAGAAAGCTGTTTTTCTGTGGAGACTCCCCGGAGGACTCGGCTAAAAGATTCTGCCAGTAGTTGCCTGCGAAAATCCTAAGGTTTATCCCCAGACCCGAGCCTTCTTTAAAGTAAATCCAGGAGTAGCCCGACAGCCCTCCCTGGAGTGTAATGTTTCCTTCCGGTGAATAGTAATCGTCCTTTTCAGGTTTATTGGTGGAGTGCTCCAGTACAACATTACCGTGAATACCTATCGAGGTATATGGAGTCTGCAGCACAGGTGTCTGGAAATTAAGCTCCTGGGAGGCATTTATCAAAACATTACTGTCATCGAGGAAGCCCGCCTTACCATAAGTGCGGAAGGATAGATCTTTTAATACAGGCACGTTTACCCTGGAAAGCGAAGTGGATATATCAGCCTCAATAGTATGTGAAAACACGGCATCTTTTCCCGGATAATAGGTCTCCTCCATTCGATGATACTCGTAATTCCCTTTTATAAAAAAGATATTACCCAAAGGAAAAGAGATGCCTGAGCCGAAAAAAGTTTCAAAGCTCGTAGTCTTTAAAAACTCGAAAGGAGTTACGGAGCTATCTATTGCAGAGGCCACTGTATCATCGAGGATTCCGCTTACAGCAGTTATTCCTGCAAAGGGAGTTATCTCGAGAGAGATGAAATACAGGGAGATGGGTAAACCGGTGGCAAACTTATGAATCCTGGCCGACAGGGGTTCTTCCGGATAGTAGAGGCGGTACATACTGTGATCGTAGGAGAAGTTTAAGCCCAGCACGGAGTTTAGAGCCACTTTATACTCTGCCGAACCGCTGAACTCCAGTCTAAAATTATCCAGGCTGAAGACCGCCGATGTGGCAATACTGTCTGCATGTTCTCTTGCAAGCTTATTGTAAAGCGCTGCAGCATTCTCATAGGTGGGGTCATTGTTGTAGACCTTCTGGTAGTTCTTCTGTGCCCTTTTCCAGTTTCCGTTCCATTCATACACCTTCCCAAGCTTAAATGTAGCATCGATATCCCAGGGATCGATAGCCAGTACTCTCTTGAATTGTTGAACCGCATCGGCCGGTCTACCCTGGTTTCTGTAAAAATCACCCAGCTCGTTGCGAAGAAGGTAAGTGTTTTCCTCCAGCCTGTATATTGTTCTAACCATTCTATCTTTTAGTATGGAGTTAATTGTTTTAAAATCCGATTCCGCTCTCTTTCTGCTCTTTTCGATCTGTTTAAGAATCTGCTCGATTGACTCTCCAACTTTTTCCGCATCTCTCTCCGGTTCCTCACTCAAAACGATTGTTACAGCCGCCTCGCCTGTGTCAATCTTCTCCTTAAGATCAAAGAGGGAGGGTAGATGGGGAGCATAACCTCCAAGTTCCGTAAAACTAAATATCTCGAATGCCTCTTCCGGCTTCATCTGCCATAGTTTTGTCTCTCCCAGTGCATATTTTGCCTGGATAAACTCCTCTTCACCCTTCTCTATCCTTTGAAGACGGTTTTCTGCTTCGGTTAAATTACCCTGTACCTGGTATACTTTACCAAGCACAAAGTCGGCCAGAACCAGGCCGTTTGCCGATACCTTCTGAAGCTCTCCCATAAATTGTCTCCTGTCCCATTTCCATCCCTTCTCCTCTACCACAGCCTGAAAGTTTTCCCGTTTTATCTTCTCTTCAGAGATGAAACTTTCCATCTCTGATTCTATCTCAACCTGGTATCGATTAATTATCTCTTCAGCCTTCTCTATTTCCCCATTTATTTTGGAAAGGATATTCTCAAGATTGTTTTCCGCCTCTGCCAGGGCAAAGGCAGGATTTTCTCCCTCATAGGCGGGCGGCTCTTCGCCCTTTTCCAGGGCTTCTTTTACTTTTGCCTGGTAGGTCTCTTGATTCTCTCTTGCTTTTTTATAAAATTCTAAAACATCTGCCAATTCCTCTTTTTCCCTTTCCAGTACAGCAGGTAAGCTTTCAAAGTACCATTGACACAATTTCACCCGGTCGAGAACAGATTGAACATCCATCGCATCAACCTGTAACTCCGAGAAGGCGTTAAATGCATGGGTTATCAGGATATTGTGATATTCCTCTATAGCCCGATCGTGCATATTGTTCCAGAAGTAGGTCTGGGCAAGAATCTCCCTTAAGCCCAGATCATCGGGGCTCTCTTCCAGCCTCTCTTTGTAGGATTGTATAACCTCTTCCTTCAAACTCTGCTTTTTTTGAAAAATTGAAACAATTCTTGTAAGTTTTTCCGATTCTATAAAGGTTTTCTCAATTTCTGAATAGAGTTCTTCTGCCTGCTCCTCCTTCCCAGTACTGATATAGAGGCTTACCAGTCTCATATAGAGAATAAGATAAGAAGGAAATTTATTTTTTGCAGTCTCATAAACGGTAATTGCCCTATCGGGGTAACCGTTTATCTCGTAGATTGATGCAAGCTTAAGCAGTTTCTCCACATCATCCCTGGCAATTGCATAAGCCTGGTCAAAAGACTCTTCTGCCTTCCTGGTATCTCCCATCCAGAGATAAGTTATACCCCGATTGACCAGAAGTGCAAGGTTGTCCTCGAACTCTTTTAGTCCATTTTTATAGAACTGTAGTGAGTCCCAGTAACTTCCCGTCCATGCCGCCACCTTTCCCGCTTCCATCCATATATCCAGCCTATCGGGGTTGTGCTTGAGAAGCTCTCCGTATATATACAATCCATCCTGTATATCTCCTTTCCAGATCATGTTTTTTGCCATAAGCAGAAGTACTCGAGGGTTATTCTTATCCAGTATGAGAGCTCTCTTTAAATACTTAATTGCATTTAGATAATCCGAAAGAAGAGAATATACAAGAGATATCTCTATATACGATTCAATATCTTCCGGGTTTTCCCTGATCTTAATAATATAGTCTTCTATTGGGAGAAAATGAGTATCTTTGCTCCTGTCGCTTAAATCTTCCGGGAAAACTTCCGGCAGCGGAGGATGAACCATTCTCTTACCTTCTTTAATACGAACCAGAAAGAAATTATCGAGATAAAAGTAGTATCTCCCGTCGTATCTTCTCTTCTCCGTTACTTCGAACCTTATCAGATGTTCTCCGCCATCCAGATCTAACTCTCCTGCTTTTACCCAGTAATAGGAAGGCGTGTACTCACCTGCTACTTCCGTATCTTCACGATAAACGGATACAGGCTCTCCGTTATCGATCTGATATCTAAAGGGAGATGTATAGGAAGGTAGAAGTTCATCCGAGGGGGCAGGCGGAGTGCCTCCGTACCAGAACTCGAAAGTACCCCCTTCCTCAACATATATAACATATTCTGCATAGAAGGGAGCCCCGGCCTGAAGACCCTTCGTCCTGCTGAGCTGAAGCGTACGAAGCCCGGAACAGCCGTAATTCAATATGGGCTCTTTATTGAAATTTGTGGATACGGCTTCCTCGCCCTCCGTAAAAATCAGGTCGCTATTTTCCTGTGGGAAAATCGGTGTGATTTTCTCCTGCGCAATCGATGAGGCATTTATAAAGACAAAAATAAAAGAAAAAAACACCATGGGAAGATTAACTCCCCCTTTTGACAGATACTTTATTTGCTTACTCATAACAATTATAATAAGAGAAATGATCGAAAAAACAAAGACCCGTCTATGGGTTTTATTACTCGAACTTTTCTCCCTTTCCGTGTTAATCGGAGTTTTTAACCTCTTTTTTTTTGAAAATCCGGGGTTTTTAAAAACTGCGCTCAATCCATATATAATTCTTTCCTTTCTTGCAGCAGCATACTATGGCAGGCTGGCCGGTTATATGAGTTTTATCTTCTCCTCCATTGTTATTCTGCTCATCTATCCACCTGCCCATTCTATACTCGGAACACCTCTTTCCATAACCAAACATATAGAAGTCCTTATCAACAATCTCGAGGTATCCCATGCATTCACAATTCCTGTTGTTTATCTTCTCGGTTTAATAAGAGAAAATTACGGAGGCGCCCTGCAATCTTTGAAAAATCGATTTAAAAATCTTACAAGAGAAAAATGGAGGCTTATAAAAGAAACGGAAGGACTTAAAGAGGTATATAAAGAGCTCGAAGAGAGAATATCCCGCCAGCACGAATCAATCACCCTTCTGTACTCTCAAATACAAAAACTGAATAACCTCAGACTGTACGAAGCCCTCAAAGTGCTTCTCGAAATTGTGGAAAACTTTACAGAAGCAGAGAGAGCTTCGGTGTGGCAATACAGTTCCGAGAGAAAAGCACTTCTTCTACATGCAAGTATAGGATACTCAGAAG
>Ga0180301_10001447_pt1 | contig 18749 bp, 14 predicted proteins | sample GuaBasSediGuay16_FD_121797 | JGI IMG/M metagenome (GOLD analysis project Ga0180301, IMG submission 121797) | Subseafloor sediment microbial communities from Guaymas Basin, Gulf of California, Mexico - Guay16, Core 4569-2, 12-15 cm | ecosystem: Environmental > Aquatic > Marine > Hydrothermal... | reverse complement strand
CGGTCCCGGCCCCAGAAGGCCTTTGTGCCCACCTCCCGCACCACCCGGCCGTTTACCGAGACCCTGCCCGCCAGGATCCACTGGTCGGCCTGCCTCCGCGAGCAGAGCCCTGCCAGGGAGAGGATGCGGTTAAGCCGCAGCGGTTGGTCCTGAGCCGTTGCCGCCTTCTTCTTCTCCCGTTTTCTCATCTTGTTGGGCCCCCGTGTCCGTGGGTGTGCCTTCATGGGCGGTTTCAGCCTCCAGGGCCTTGATTTCCTTGAGTTTCGGCAGGGCGTCGATGGATTCCAGGTCAAAGACCTCCAGGAACCGCTTGGTGGTCCCGTAAATCAGGGGGCGGCCGGGCAGGTTTTTCCGTCCCATGATCCTGATGAGATCCTTTTCCATGAGGGTCCGCAGGATCCCCCCGACGTCAACTCCCCTCAACCGCTCGATTTCATGGCGCAGGATGGGTTGCTTGTAGGCGATGATGGCCAGTGTTTCCATGGCCGCCCGTGACAATCGCGTGGGAGTCGATTTGAACATGCGCAGGATATGCGGGGCATACTCGGCTCGCGTGCGGAACTGATAGCCCCGGGCCACCTTTTTGATCACGAAGCTGCGCGCCATGGCCTCATATTCTTCCCTGAGTTCATCGAGGGCCTTGCGTACGTCGCCCACGCGCACCTCCGGCAGCCAACCGCAGATGTCCTTGGGCTCCAAGGGCCTGTCCGAGGTGAAGAGCAGGGCTTCAATCACTGATTTGAGGTTTTCCCGGTTCATCACCCTCACCATTTGGCGCGTCCAAGCGCAGACTGACGCGGATGTCGCTTTGCGGATCCATCTGAAAGACCTTCACCAGGCCGATGTTGACCATCTCCAGTAGGGCGAGAAACGTCACGATGCATTCTTCCACCGTGCGGTCTTCTTCGAAAAGCTCCGAGAAAAACAGGGTTCCGCTTTCCCTCAGCCGGGCCATGATGTGTGCGGTCTTCTGTTTGACGGTCCATCGCTCGAGCCTGAAATTGAGCTGTTCGGGCGGCCTCAGGCGCTCGGTCACCTGCTTGAACGCGTCGATGAGCTGGAAGAGGCTCACGTTGAGTTCTTCTTCGGCCTGGTCCGCCTCGGAAAGGACGTCCCCCGGTATCCTCCTGGAAAACACGTCCCGGTCAAGGATGGGGCGCGCGGCGAGATCTTGGGCCAGTTCCTTGTAACGCATGTATTCCAGCAACGGCCTGGCAAGTTCCATGCGCGGGTCCTCGGCCTCTTCGTCGTCCGCGTATTCGGGGAGCAGCATCTTGGACTTGATGTGCATAAGGGTGGAGGCCATGAGAAAAAAGTCGCCCGCCAGGTCGATGTTCAAGGATTTCATCAGGTCCAGGTATTCGAGGTACTGCTTGGTGATCGTGGAGATGGGGATGTCGAAGATGTCCACCTCGTTCTTATGAATGAGGTGGAGAAGGAGGTCCATGGGTCCCTCGAATATTTCAAGCTTGACCTCGTAATAATTCACCTTGGATTTCCCCTGACCCCTCAGATCTTGACCGCGGCACGGACTTCCTCCAGGGTGCGTCCAGCCACCCGGGCGGCTCTCCGGTTGCCCTGGGCCACGATTTCCCGCACCCGTTCCGGATCCGCTTCCAGTTCCCGCCTCTTCTCCCTAATCGGCGCCATGCCCTCCACCAGGTTGCGGGCCATGATCTTCTTGCACTCCACGCACCCGATGCCGGCCGAGCGGCACTCTTCATTGACCCGGGCCACGGTCTCAGGCTCCGAATAGATCTCGTGGAACGTGTAGACATTGCACACGTCGGGATCCCCGGGGTCGCTTCTCCGCGCCCGCTGTGGGTCCGTGATCATCTGCATGACCTTTGTGCGGATCTCCTCTTCCCCGTCGGAGAGGAAAATGGCGTTCCCATAGCTCTTGCTCATCTTCCTGCGGTCCAATCCCAGGAGCTTCGACGTGGGTGTGAGGAGCACGTCGGGCACCGGGAACACTTCGCCGTAGAGGTGATTGAAGCGTCGGGCGATCTCCCGAGTCAGTTCCACGTGGGGGGCCTGGTCCTCGCCCACGGGTACGCCGTTGGCCTTGTACATGAGTATGTCTGCGGCCTGGAGCACCGGGTAGCCCAGGAAACCATAGGTGTAGACATCCCGCTGGGAGAGTTCCCGCAGTTGCTCCTTGTAAGTGGGGTTGCGCTCCAGCCAGGGCAGGGGGGTGATCATGGAGAAGATCAGGTGGAGTTCCGCGTGCTCCTTGATCGCCGACTGCACGAAAAAAGTGGAGACATCCGGGTCGAGGCCCACCGATATCCAGTCGATGATGATGTCGAGAGTGCTTTCGCGGATGATGTCGGGGTTGGCATATTCGCTGGTCAGCGCGTGCCAGTCCGCTATGAAATAGTAGCAGCGGTACTCTTCCTGGAGTTGCTTCCAGTTGAGCAGGGCCCCGTGCAGGTGTCCCAGGTGCATTTTTCCGGTGGGTCTCATTCCGCTCACGATTACCTTTTTGCTCATTCCTTGCTTCTCCTTAAAATGTCGATCGCTGGGCCGCTCACCGCGGGGCGAGAGCCCGGCCCGGGGGATTTTATCCTCGCTTGGGCCGAGAAAATCAAGGGGGACGCAACCACGCGGATCATGCCGCGCCGGGCCCCGGCTCGAAGTTCCTCCGGACGAACCGCTTCTCGCCCGCCTTTGTCCTGACCTGGTTGTTGAGCCTTGCCTCCAGGAGACGCTCGAAGATTCGGCTGAAATGGGGACCAGGCTCATAGCCCATGGCTATCAGGTCCTTGCCTGTCAACAGCACCCTGGTATCTCTCAACCTCGTAAAATATCTCGATATGAGCCTTTTCACCTTTTCGTTTCCCGCCTTTGCCATGACGTAGAGGAGCATTTCCGTATCATAAGGGGCGAGCAATGTATAGAGGTGATAATTGTCCCCGTTGAAACGGAAAAGTCGCCTCAGAAGAAGCTCTTCGTTTTTCCGCTGATCCATGAGCCTCCTGCTCTCCGGATCGGTGAAGCCCAGCCGCCGGCCGAGTTCGTCCAGGGCGTCCTGGCCCAGTCCGCTGATGAGTCCGTACCAGTAGACCTTCCAGGGCCGGAAGACCTCTTCCAGATAGAGCAATTGGTACCAGGCCACCACCTTCTTGATCTCGTCGAAAAGGCTCAGGAGCTTGTCGCTTCCCTCCAGGTGGGGCGAGACGAAACGGAGCAGGTCCAGGCGCGCCATTCGTTCGACGCCCTTTCGAGGATCTTCTTCCTTGAGGATCAGTTTCAGTTCCATGAAGAGCCGCTTCCCTGAAAGCTCCCGAAAGCAGTCGATCTTGACCGCATTGCGGATCAGGGAAAGGGTCAGCTTTCCGATCTTGAACCCAAAGCGCTGTTCGAACCTGATGGCCCTCAGCACTCGGCTCGGGTCCTCCACGAAGCTCAGGTTGTGCAACACCCGGATGACACCCTCCTTGATGTCTTTCTGGCCCCCGAAAAAGTCGATCAGCGTGCCGAAATTCTTCGGGTTGAGCTTCACGGCCAGGGTGTTGATGGTGAAATCGCGGCGGTAGAGATCCATTTTCAAGGAACTGGTCTCCACCACCGGAGGGGCGGCCGGGGATTCGTAGTATTCCAGGCGGGCCGTGGCCACGTCCACCTTGAAACCGTCTGGGAAGACCAGAACGGCGGTGGCGAATTTCCGGTGGCTGCGTACGCGAACGTCTTTCCCTTCCGCAAAGGCGTGGGCGAATCGGATTCCGTCCCCCTCCACCACGATGTCAACGTCCAGGTTGTCCCTCTTGAGCAGGATGTCACGCACGAGCCCGCCCACGAGGTAGACCCCATAGCCCAGTTGATCTCCCACGGTTCCGAATTCCTTGAGGAGCCGCACGATCCCGGCCGGGAGGCGTTCCTTCAGAAGTCCAGTAAGGCTCTTCTTCCGCAGGGAGGACGGTGCGTTCCCGTTATGGTAGAGAAACTCAGGAACGATGGGTTCTCCCACCAGGATGTTCAACAGGTCAGTTCGGGTGATCACTCCCAGCACCCGGCCTTCCTCCACCACCGGCAGGATCCTGAGGCGGTTGCGGACGATCAATTCCTGGATTTCACTCATGGGCGCCTGAGGCGGGACCGTGGTGACCTCGATATTCATGTAGTCCCGGACGGGGACGTGTTCGAGGCCGAAAAAAGCCGCCTTTTCACCCACCTGCCTGGTGATGTATCCCAGCAGTGATTCGGCTTCATTCACCACCAGCAGCACGTTGATATCATAACGGGTCATCAGTTCCGCGGCCTTTCCCACGGAATCATCGGGAAGGATGTGAATGGCGGGCGAGGTCATCAGGTCCCGGGCCGTCTTGACCGGCTGGATCCCTTTCGCCAGAAGGGACATGAGGGTCTGCTCCACCTGCACCAGGGTCTGGTTTCGGATCGTGGCAGACGCCGCGTATGGGTGACCTCCTCCCCCCAGGGCCAGGGCCACGTCCGCCACGTTCACCTCTTCCTTGCGGCTCCGCGCCACCAGGTGAACCCGGTCTTCCATTTGGGCCAGGGCGAAGACCACGTCGAGGTTCTCCATCTCGATGAGCTTGTGCACAAGGACCGCAAAATCGCCGATGTATTCGTCACGGATCACCTTGGTGATGACCACTTCCACGCCGTTGATCACGTGCTTGGCCGCGGCCCTGGTCAGGTCGTGGAGGAGCCAGATCTGCTGTGCGGTGAGTTCGCGGGTCATCAGGTCGGCGATTATGTTGTGGTTGGCGCCCTGCTCGGTAAGCCAGGCCGCCGCCCGGTAGTCGTCCGGGGTGGTGGAGGCGAAGGTGAAGGAACCCGTGTCTTCGTGGATACCGAGGCACATGACCGTTGCCTCGTCCGGGGTCAGGGGTATCCCGCGTTCCCTGATCAGGTCGGTCAGGATGGCCGTTGTCGAGCCGGTGGGCCGAACGATTTCCAACTCGCCCCTGATATCTTCGCCCGATGCGGGGTGATGGTCGTAGATGTGAATTTCCAGGCCGTCCCTGTCGAGGATTTCCACGAATTTGCCGATGCGGCTTCGCTGCCTGGTGTCCACCAGGATGAGTTTTTCCACGCGGGACAGGTCCACCTGCCTCAGTTTCATGAAGTTGAAAAGGTAGGATACGGAATGAAGAAAAAAGTTGCGCAGGCTCTTTTCCTGAGACCCCGAAAAGACCAGGGCCGCCTCGGGGTAGAGTTTCGAAGCGGCGATCATGGACGCGAGGGCGTCGAAATCTGCGTTGACGTGGGTCGTTATAACCTCGCGTACCGCGGGGGCCGCCTCTTTGCGCCCCGGGCCCTTATCCGATTTGGCGTCCTTCATGGGTCGTCTCGGATTCCGGCTTCCGTGTGGATCGGAGACAAAAAAAGCCGGGCATCAAAACTGCACCGGCTGCGGAGAGGCCCCAAGAGCCTCCTTCACGGCTGCTTCAGATTCCCTTGAGTTTCTCGTCCTTTTCCTGCTTTGTCTTACAGTCGATGCAGAGGGTAGTGACCGGCCGCGCCTTGAGTCTTCCCTCGGCGATCTCTTCACCGCACTCCTCGCAGATCCCGTAGGTGCCGTTCTCTATCCTTTCGAGGGCCTCCTTGATCTTGCCGATCAATTTTCGTTCCCTGTCCCGGATCCGGAGCATGAAATTGCGATCCGATTCCATGGTGGCACGGTCGGTCGGATCCGGGAAATTGTCACCCTGGTCGGTCATGCCGCTCACCGTCCTGAGGGCCTCATCGAGAAGATCGTCCAGGCGCTGATTCAACAGGTTCCTGAAATACGCTTTTTTCTTTTCCGTCAACATGGTGGTGTGTTACAGACTCCCTAAAAAATACTCATTCCTAGCATATCACTGTCGTGAAGTAAAGACAGAAGTAAAACCGGCGGCCCGTGAGGGACCCGGTCCTAAAACTTCGTCATCTTTTTCCAGAAAGTTTCCTTCTTTTTTCCGCCCGAGACATTGAGACCCTCCTCCTGGGCGAAGGCCTCCAGGAGCTCGCGCTGGCGCTGGTTCATTTTTCGCGGGATCTTCACCACGGCTCTCAGGAACAGGTCGCCCCGTCTCTGGTGGCTGCGGAGGCTCGGCATGCCTTTTCCGGGCACGCGCAACATGTCTCCGGGTTGCGTGCCCGGAGGAATCTCCAGGGTATGGGTTTGCTCGTCCCCCAGAACCGGGATCTCCAGCGTATCTCCAAGAGCGGCCTGGACGAATGATATGGGGAGGTTGCAGTAGAGGTCTTCGCCTTCCCGGGTAAAGAGTTCGTGTTCCCTGACGTGAATCACCACGAAAAGATCCCCCGGGGGGCCGCCGTATGCCCCGGGTTCTCCTTCACCCCGCAAACGGAGCTGGCTTCCTGTGTCCACGCCCGCGGGAATCTTTACTGTGAGGCGCTTTTCGGCCTCCACCTGTCCCTGTCCGCGGCACTCAGGGCACGGGTCCGTGATCACCTGTCCCTGGCCATGGCAGGTGGGACAGGTGGAACTGATCTGAAAGAATCCCTGGGACCGGATCACCTGCCCCCGGCCCTGGCAAGTGGGGCAGGTCCGGGGACTGCTTCCCGGCGCAAGACCCGTGCCCTCGCACCGGGCGCAGTTTTCCAGTCTGTGAAAGACGATTTCCTTCTCCCGGCCCGTAAAGGCCTCCTCGAGGCTCAACTCCACGTCGTAGCGGAGGCTGTTTCCCCGCATGGGCCGGGGGCCGCGGTCCCTTCTCCTGCCGAAGCCGAAAAAGTCTTCGAAGATGTCCCCGAAACTGCTGAAAATGTCTTCAAATCCGCTGAAGCCCCGGAATCCCGAGCCTTCAAGGCCTTCGTGGCCGAAGCGGTCATAGATCCGCCGTTTCTCCTCGTCACGGAGCACCTCGTAGGCTTCGGCGGCCTCCTTGAATTTTTCCTCTGCTTCCTTGTCCCCGGGGTTACGGTCCGGGTGGTACTTGAGGGCGAGTTTGCGGTAGGCCTTCTTGATCTCAGCCTCGCCCGCGTCCCTTCCCACCCCCAGGACTTCGTAATAGTCTCTCTTGGCCATGCCACGTCCTAGGAGGCGTTGGGCGCCTGATCCGCGGCGCCATCCTCATCCAGCCTCGCTGCCACGTACTTTCATGTACGCCATATTATTCGGAGTTTCTTTAGCGGCGCAAAGCGCCGCCTCAGTCCCCACCCCTGTCGGGGCGGGTCCCCGATCTCCCATGCCTTGCCTGTGAGCATTAAACCGTTACGCCTTTTCGGAAGAGGCCTCTTCCTCGGAGACAACAGGGGCGCTATCCGCCTCGGCCGCCGGGGCCGGACCTTCCGGCAGGGCCTCCGCCGCCTCGGCCTCCTCCAGAAGACGTTCCAGGTCTTCGGGTTCCGCCTTGCGTACCTTGCCGGCCGCTATTTCCCGCAGGGAGACCACTATATCCTTGTTCTTTGACTGTACCAGGGGTTCGGCCCCTCTCCTCAGTTGCCTCACGCGTTTGGCCGACAGGTGGATCAACGCGAACCGGTTGTTCACCTTCTGCAAGCAGTCTTCAACCGTGATTCTGGCCATGGTCCTCTCCTGATCCCGGATCGGGTTTGTGGGGAAGATATCCGGCGACACCCCCCTCCGGCCCCACCCCCTCAACGGGCCTCTTTTCAGGTTCGCGAGGGTTCCCCCCCGGATGAATCAAATTGCGTCCATCCGGTTTTGCCTTCGCAAAACGCCATGCTGCATGATACCATGGCGCCCTTCGGTCCTCTGGGGAGGGAAGGCGGGGCCGTTTCCCGCCGTCCCTTCGAATTCACAAATAAACTTTACTTTTTATCATTTTCCATGGTAGTTGTAAAGTCGATTTGTTGGAATATTTCGCCTGTCGATTCCAGACTCCCATGCTCGCAAAGATACTCAGCAGCGCCGTCATCGGCATTGACGGCTACCTCGTGGAAGTGGAAGTGGATATAGCCAGGGGACTGCCATCCTTTTCCACGGTCGGGCTGCCCGACGGGGCCGTGCGAGAGAGCAAGGAACGGGTCAAGGCCGCCATCAGGAATTCAGGGTACCGTTTCCCCGCCGACCGCATCACGGTGAACCTGGCGCCCGCGGACGTGAAAAAGGAGGGGTCGGCTTTCGACCTACCCATGGCCCTTGGAATCCTGGCCGCCACAGGCCTCCTGGACGGCGCCGGCCTGGCGGACCATATCTATCTGGGGGAATTGGCCCTGGACGGGACTCTCAGGCCCGTCAGAGGCGTCCTGCCCACGGCCGTTTCCGCCCGTTCCCTGGGTGTCGGCGGCATGTTCCTGCCTCTTCAAAACGCACCCGAGGCCGGCGTGGTGCAGGGCCTCCAGGTCTACCCGGTGCGGAGCCTTGCCCAGGTGGTGGAACACCTCAAGGGCTTGTCCAAAATAAGACCTCTTTCCCGGGAAATCAACGACCTTGCCCGCGATGCGGCGTACGAAATTGATTTTATTGACGTACTCGGTCAGGAAAACGCCAAGAGGGCCCTTCAGGTGGCGGCGGCCGGCGGTCACAATCTCATCATGATCGGGCCTCCCGGGGCGGGCAAGACCATGCTGGCCCGGCGGTTGGCCACGATCCTGCCGCCGCTGACCTTTTCGGAGGCACTGGAGACCTCCAAGGTCTACAGCATACTGGGGCTCATGCCGGGCGAGGGCGGGCTAATGACCCACCGCCCGTTTCGGTCGCCTCATCACACCATCTCGGATGCGGGGCTCATAGGGGGCGGACACAACCCAAAGCCGGGGGAAGTGAGCCTGGCTCACAACGGCGTGCTGTTCCTTGACGAAGTTCCCGAATTCAGGAAAAATGTACTGGAGGTGCTGAGGCAGCCCATGGAAGACGCGAGGGTCACCATATCCCGCGCCAATTCAACGGTGACCTACCCGGCAGATTTCATGCTGGTGGCCGCCATGAATCCGTGCCCGTGCGGGTACCTGGGGGACGAGAAGCGCTCGTGCAATTGCTCGCCGCTTCAGATCCAGCGTTACCGCGCCAAGCTGTCCGGGCCCCTCCTGGACCGCATCGACATTCACATCGAGGTGCCCGCCGTACCTTACAGGGAACTCACGGGCATGGTGCAGGGGGCCTCGTCTTCGGACCTGCGGGAAGGCGTGTTCCGGGCGAGAAAGATCCAGGGCGATCGCTTCCGGCGCTCCAGGATCTTCACGAACGCCGGGACGAGGAGCCGACAGATCAAGCGCTACTGCTCCGTGGATAATGATTCCCACCGTCTGCTGGAACATGCCATGGAGACCCTGGGCCTCAGCGCCAGGGCCTATGCCAGGATCCTGAAGATCGCCCGGACCATCGCGGACCTGGAAGAAAGCCCCCGGGTCTCGTCCAGGCACGTGGCCGAGGCGATTCAGTACCGAACCCTGGACAGGAGTCTGCTTCATTGAAAAGGCTGCTCAAAATCCTCATCGGATTTCTTTGCGTCATCACCCTCCTCCTCATTGGAACGGCTGCGGGCTTCTGGTACCTGTGGTCCAGCAACCTTCCCTACATCGGGTCCCTGGAAGAGTACCGCCCGCCCATTATCTCTCAGGTTTTCAGCGACGACGGTGAGCTGATCGCCCGGTTCTGGGAGGAGAAGAGGATCGTGGTCCCACTCGAGGACTGCCCGCCCCACCTGGTCCATGCCTTCGTGGCGGCGGAAGACGCCCGGTTTTTTGAGCACGAGGGCGTAGATTTTCAGAGCATCACCAGGGCCTTTATAAACAACCTCATGGCCCGTAAGATCCAGCAAGGAGGCAGTACCATCAACCAGCAGGTGACCCGCTCTCTCCTGCTCAAGAATACGAAACGGACCTACCGCCGAAAGGCCAGAGAAGCCATCTTGTCCCTCCAGATCGAAAAGAGGTTCAGCAAGGAACGAATTCTCTTTCTCTACCTGAACCAGATCTACCTGGGCCAGGGCGCCTACGGCGTGGAGGCGGCCGCAAGGACCTACTTCGGGAAATCCGTAAAAGACCTCAACCTCGCAGAATCGGCCATGCTGGCGGGCCTGCCCCAGGCACCGTCCCGGTACTCGCCCCTGAACCATTTCAACCGGGCCAAGGCGCGCCAGAAGTATGTCCTGGGAAGAATGGTGGAAGAAGGCTATATCACGAAAGAGCAGGCTAAGGAGGCCTACGAAAGCGAGCTGGATCTCAAGACCGAGCACGAAAACGTTTTTGCCAGGGCTCCCTATTTCGCGGAGTACGTTCGTCAGTATCTGGTGGATAAGTACGGCAAGGAGCGCCTTTATCGGGGCGGGTTCAAGGTATACACCACCTTGAATCTGCGGATGCAGGAGGCCGCCAGGGAGGCTATCCTGAAAGGGACCCGTGAACTGGACAAGAGGGAAGGGTACCGCGGGCCCCTGACGCATCTGGAGCCCGACGAGATCCCCCTGTTCCTGGAAAAGGCGGCGCTGGAGGCGCGGGAGCGGGCCTATGAACCCGGGCTCGTGGTTCGCGCCGTGGTCACCGAGGTCTCGGATCGTCTCGAGGAAGTCAGGGTGGGAATGGGCGAGGCGGAAGGGAGACTGCCGCTTTCCAGGATGAAGTGGGCGCGCAAGCCCGATCCCGGGAAGGCCTACTGGGCGGCACACCTCAAGAAACCTTCCGAGGCCCTTTCAGTGGGAGATGTGATTCTGGTGCGCCTGAGAAAACAGGGAGCCCGGTCGGGGGAATGGGAGGTGGCCCTGGAGCAGGAACCCGAGGTGCAGGCGGCGCTCCTGTGCATGGAGCCCCGCACCGGTCGAGTGAAGGCCATGGTGGGAGGGAGGGATTTCGCCATAAGCCAGTTCAACCGTGCCATTCAGGCGCGGCGTCAGCCTGGATCCGCCTTCAAGCCCATCATCTATTCCGCGGCACTGGACTGGGGAATGAGTCCCGCCCGGATTCTCCTGGATTCCCCCTATATCGCCGAATCCGGGTCCGGCAGTGACATGTGGAAGCCCAAAAACTACAAGGAGCGTTTTTTCGGCCCCACCCTGTTCCGGACCGCGCTGGCCAAATCGCGCAACGTGATCACCGTGAAGATCCTCCGGGAGATCGGCATCCCCTATGCGGTCCAGTATGCCAGGTGGCTGGGCATCGAGTCGGACCTCACGCCGGACCTTTCCCTTGCCCTGGGCTCATCCGGTGTCTCGCTCATGGAACTCACCAGGGCTTACGCGGTGTTCGCCAACGGGGGCATGCTGGTCGAGCCCCTTTTCGTGGAACGGGTGGTGGACCGGGACGGCCGGGTGATCGAGGAAAACCAGACCAAGGCCGAAGGCGTGATCCCTGCCGAGACCGCCTACGTGATGACCGATCTCCTCAAGGCCGTGGTCAAGGAAGGCACCGGGTGGCGCATCAAGGCCCTCAAGCGACCCGCGGCGGGCAAGACGGGAACCACAAATGATTTGCGTGACGCCTGGTTCATGGGCTACACGCCCGATCTGGTCACCGGTGTCTGGGTGGGCTATGACGACCGCAAACCCATGGGCAGGGGGGAGACCGGCTCGCGGGCCGCAGCGCCCATCTGGCTCTATTTCATGCGCGAAGTATTGAAGGATCGTCCGGTGAAGGACTTCCCGGTCCCCGGGCGGGTGGTTTTCGCCAAGATCGACGCAAAGACGGGGCTCCTGGCGGGGCCCTATTCGGAAAAAACCGTGTTTCAGGCCTTCGAACAGGGCACGGAACCCACCCGGTATTCCCCCAAGCCCAAGACCGCCAAGTCGGGCCAGTTTCTCCAGTACGACATGGACGCCGGGGGGTGACTCATCCCCCCCCCCCGGATCTTCCATCGGGTGTGTCAGCCCCTGTTCAGCTCCAGCACCCCTTTCAGAATAGTGTCGAACAGCTCCGGGATGTCCGATTCCTCCACGCAGGAAAATGCAATGCGAAGATCGGACTGGCCCAGGGCGATGAGTCCCACCCCGTATTTTTCCAGCAGGTGGACTCTCAGGTCTTCCGCGGGCACCGTCTTGAGCCTCAGGCACATGAAGTAGCCTGAGTTGAAGGGATAGACTTCCCAGGCCTCCTGGAACCGGGGATTTTCAAGGACCTTGCGCACGGTCTCGGCACGGGCACGCATGATCCGGAACTTTTCCACCTTCTCGTCCCGGTATCCTGCGGATCCCATGGCCTTGAGGAGGATCTCCTGGCTCAGGTGGGAGGCGTTGGAGATGGATCCGCGCACGGCTCCGGCGGTCTTTCGCTCCAGGGCATCGAAGACCGCCTCGTGCTCCTTTTCAAGGGCCGGGCCGTAGGTGATGAACCCCACCCTGAGACCCCACACGAAGTCCTCCTTGGTGGCCCCGTCCAGCTTCACCGGCAAAAGGCGCGGGTGGATTCCTGCAAGGCGCGCGAAGATGGACTCCTTGAGGCAGGCATCATCGTAGAACAGGCCGAAATAGGCGTCGTCGGTGAAGACAAGCACGTTCTTGCCCTCCTCGGCCGTCTCCTGAAGGACTTTGCAGATCTTTCGGGCCTCTTCCTCGTTCACCGTGTAGCCCGTGGGATTGTTGGGGAAGTTCAGGATGACCACCACCTTGTCCCTTTGGGCGGCGGCTTCCCTGACACAGGCGGCAAAGGCCTCGAGGTTGAACCCGCCGGCGGTGTCGAACAGGGGATATCTCCGTATCAGCGCCCCGCGTCTGACCCCGAAGATCAGGTTGTAATTACCCCACATCTTGTCCGGCAGGACGATTACGTCGCCGGGGTCCACCCAGACATCCGAAAGGACGCTGAGACCGTGCGTGATGGCGTGGCTCACCACGGGCAGGGAAATTCTCTTGTCCGCCAGGCTCGGATTCTTTTCGAACAACGACTCCCGCCATGCCTCCCTGAGCGGCTTGATGCCGAAAGAGGGGGCATAGGTCAGGGCCTCTTCAGGCTCCAGTCCCCCGATCAGGTTCATGATGGAAGGCAGGTACATGGTTCTTCCCTTTTCCGTGGCCATACCGATGGTGGCGTTGAACCGGTAGGCCTTTTCCTTCGCCTCGGCGCTCTGGGACAATATTCCTTTCGGGAAGAACAGCTCCTTTCCCGCCCTGGAAAGCATCTCGTATAGATGGACGTTGGACTCCTGCAGGATCGTGTTCAGCTCGGTCGCCAGTGGGTTCATGGTTCTTTTCCTTTCCTCGGCTTTCACAAGCTTTTTCGAATGTATAAAGCCAAATAGTTTTAGCGGAGCGTGCGCGATTGTCAAGGGAAATGAGCCAATGGGTTTTGGCTTGACTTGAAAACGGGGCCTTTATATATCAAGGGTCAGGTTTTCAGGCGGGAGGGCATCGGAGGAAGATTCCCTCTCAGCGGGCGGTCTCCCGCTGACCTCATCCCTTCCTAACTGAAACCCTTCCCGGTGCCCGTCCGCCATACAGATTTCGGGGCACGAGCAAGTTCTTAATCCAACTAAAGGAGAATGACCCATGCGTGACGCAGTGATCGTGTCGGGCGTGCGAACGCCCGTTGGAAGTTTCGGCGGTACACTGAAATCCACCCCCGTGGTGGAACTGGGGGCCCTGGTGCTGAAGGAGACCCTCAGGAAGGTGAGGAGAAGACCCGTGGCCGACGAGGAACTGACTCGCTTCGAGCCGGATGCCTTCAAGGGAGCGGGGATGACCGACCTGGAGAAAAAGGGCCACGACTACGATCAAGACTGGGAGACACTACGGGTGGACGAGGTGATCATGGGCAACGTGGTGGGCGCGGGACAGGGGCAGAACGTCACGCGGCAGGCCATGATCAAGGCGGGTATCCCCAAGGAGACCACCGCTTTTACCGTCAACAAAGTCTGTGCCTCGGGCATGAAGGCCCTGGCCCTGGCCGCCCAGTCCATCGGCGCGGGCGAAGCGGACGTGGTGCTGGCGGGCGGCATGGAAAACATGAGCATGATTCCCTATGCGCTTCCGGCGGGCCGCTGGGGGGCGCGCATGAACAACACGGACCTGGTGGACCTCATGGTCTTCGACGGCCTGTTCGAGATCTTCTACGGGTACCACATGGGCATCACGGCGGAGAACATCGCCGAAAAATACGGCATTACCCGCGAGGAACAGGACGAGCTGGGCGCATTGAGCCACCAGCGCGCGCGAAAGGCGATCGAGGAGGGGATTTTCAAGGACGAAATCGTGCCCGTGCTCATTCCCCAGCGCAAGGGCGATCCGGTGGTATTCGATACGGATGAACGGCCCATGGACACTTCCGTCGAAAAGATGGCGAAGCTGCGGCCCGCTTTCAAAAAAGACGGTACCGTCACCGCGGGAAACGCATCAGGCATCAACGACGCGGCCGCGGCCCTCTTGATCATGTCCGCTGAGAAGGCGGCGGAGCTGGGACTGCGGCCCCTGGTGCGGGTGAGGGCCTATACCTCCGCGGGTGTGGACCCCGCCTACATGGGCCTGGGTCCCATCCCCGCGGTACGCAAGCTCCTGTCCCGGGAAAACCTCACCATGAATGATATCGGCGTGGTTGAGTTGAACGAGGCCTTCGCCTCACAGGCCATCGCCTGCATGAGGGAATTGGGCGCGGAAGCGGAAAAGACCAATGTGCTTGGAAGCGGGATATCCATCGGCCATCCCATCGGTTGCACCGGCGCCAGGATCGTTCTCACGCTCATGGGTGAGATGAAACGAAAGGGCCACGCCCTTGGGCTCGCCTCCCTCTGCATAGGGGGCGGGCAGGGCATGGCGCTCCTGCTGGAAAACGTGTAAGTGAAGCCCACGCGGCCCGGGGGCGCAGGGGAGGCCATCCCCGTGCCCGCGGCCTGAGCAGACAACCTTAAAAAACTAGGGAGTCCAACATGTCCTTTGAAAACATCATCTTTGAGATCGACGGGGCCATCGCGGTGATCCGCTTCAATCGGCCCAAGGCCCTCAATGCCATCAACCCCGACGTCCTGAAAGAAGTCAACCAGGCCATGGATCAGGTGGAAGCGAATTCCGGCGTGAAGGTTCTCATCCTGACAGGGGAGGGTGACAAGGCCTTCGTGGCGGGGGCGGACATCGCCCACATGGTGAATCTCACACCGCTTCAGGGGCGCAAGTTTTCCCGTGACGGCCAGGAACTCATGTTCAGACTGGAGGCCCTGCCCATACCGGTCATCGCCTGCGTGAACGGTTTCGCCCTGGGCGGCGGCACGGAGATCGCCATGGCCTGCGATTTCATCTATGCCTCTGAAAACGCCAAGTTCGGCCAGCCGGAGATCAATCTGGGCATCATCCCGGGCTTCGGCGGCACCCAGCGGCTGGCGCGACTCGTGGGCAAGGCCATGGCCAGGGAGCTTTGCATGACCGGAGCCATGATCAGCGCGGCGGAGGCCAAGGAAATCGGACTCGTCAACAAGGTTTTTCCGCCCGATCAACTGTGGGAGGAGACCATGAAGACGGCGCGGGTCCTGGCGTCCAAGGGCAAGGTCTCCATGAAGGCGGTCAAGCAGTGCATCAACCGCGGCTACGAGGTGGACCTGCGGTCGGGTTGTTACATGGAGGCGGACGGTTTCGCCGTGTGTATCACGAGTCCGGACCAGAGGGAAGGAATGACCGCCTTCCTGGAGAAGAGGAAACCTGAATTCAAAGGGGAGTTGAGCTGATCATGGATTTCGAACTGACCGAAGAACAACAGATGGTCCGGGACATGGCCCGGCGTTTTGCGGAGGAACAGATCAAACCCAAGGCGGCGGAACTGGACGAGACCCATGAACACCCGGCCGACATCATCAAGCAGTTGGCGGAGTTGAAGATGCTGGGGATCGCCGTTCCCGAGGAATACGGGGGCGGCGGGATGGACTACGTGAGTTACGTCCTGGCGCTCATCGAGATCTCCAAGGGCTGTGCGTCGACGGGCGTGATCATGTCCGTGAACAATTCCCTGTACTGCTTTCCGGTGCAGGCCTACGGGACCGAGGAACAGAAAAAGAAGTACCTTACTCCCTGTGCCGCGGGCGAAAAACTGGGATGTTACGGACTCACCGAGGCGGGCGCGGGCTCGGATCCGGCCCGGATGCGGACCGTGGCCGTTCGGGACGGGGATGAATGGGTAGTCAACGGCGAGAAAAAATTCATCACCAACGGCAACGTGGCCTCCTATGCGGTGATCGCGGCGGTTACGGAAAAAGGCAAAGGGTACAAAGGGATAAGCTCTTTCGTGGTGGACCTGGAGAATACGCCGGGCTTCAAGGTGGGCCGGGTCGAGGAGAAAATGGGCATAACCGCCTCGGGCACGGCCGAGCTGGTATTCGAGGACGCCCGTTTTCCCGCCGACTCCCTGCTGGGCGAACCGGGGCAGGGATTTCGACAGATGCTCACCACCCTGGACGGGGGCCGTATAGGCATCGCATCCCAGGCGATCGGTATCGGCAGGGCCGTGCTGGAAGAGGCCGTCGAGTACGCCAACACCAGGGAGCAGTTCGGCAAGACCATCGCCCAGTTTCAGGCAATCCAGTGGAAACTGGCGGACATGGCCACGGAGCTGGATGCGGCGGAGTTGCTCACCCTTCGCGCTGCATGGCTCGAGGATCACAAAAAGCCCTACGAGAAGGCCGCGGCCATGGCCAAGATGTACGCGTCGGACGCGGCGATGCGCGCCTCGGTGGAAGGTGTGCAGATCCTGGGCGGGTACGGTTACTGCAAGGAATACCCCATGGAAAGGCACATGCGGGACGCCAAGATCTGCCAGATCTACGAAGGAACCAACGAGATCATGCGCATCGTCATTGCAAGGAGTCTCTTGAGAGGCAAGTGAGAGGCCTGCAAAAGGCCGGACCGAGACCGATCCTCTCATCGACCGTTTCGGGAAGGGGCGGCACGGAAGAAACCCCGGGTTGCCGGAGCCTTTCCGCGCCTAGGCGCGGAAAATAGAGGCGCAGGCCGGAGCATGTGCGACCTCCCCGAATTCAAACGATACATCCACGGCGTGGAAACCCCATAACCGGGAGGTGTCAGATGTCCGGGCTCTTCGATAAAAAGATTTTCGACGACCTTCGTGCGTCGCGCGAGAAATGGGAACAGGAGTTAAAGAAGGCCTTTGATGCAAGGCCCGAGAGACTCGAACGGTTCGCAACGGTGTCGGACCAGGAAATCGAGAGGATCTACACGCCCGAGCAGGTCCGCGAGTTGGACTTTCAGCGGGACATCGGATTCCCCGGACAATTTCCTTTTACGAGGGGCTGCCAGCCCTCCATGTACCGCGGCCGCCTCTGGACCATGCGGATGTTCGCGGGGCTGGGAACCGCCAAGGACACCAACGAGCGGTTCCATCACCTCGTGAAGGCGGGCCAGACCGGGCTCTCCACGGCCTTCGACATGCCCACCCTCATGGGGTACGACTCCGACTCGCCCAAGGCAAGGGGTGAGTGCGGCAAGTGCGGGGTGGCCATCGATACGCTGGTGGACATGGAGGACCTCTTCGAGGGTCTCCCCATCGACCGTATCACCACCTCCATGACCATCAATCCGCCGGCGTCGGTGATCTGGGCCATGTACATCGCCGTGGCCGAAAACCGGGGCATTGACCGCCGGATAATCGGGGGGACCATCCAGAACGACATGCTCAAGGAGTTCATCGCCCAAAAAACCTTCATGTGCCCCCCCGAGCCCTCGGTACGCGTGATCACGGATACGGTGGAATTCGGCACCCGGGAAGTGCCGCGGTGGAACACCATCAGCATCAGCGGATATCATATTCGGGAGGCGGGCTCCACCGCGGTCCAGGAACTGGCCTTCACGCTGGCAGACGGCATCGCCTACACCCAGGCCGCCGTGGACCGGGGCCTTGATGTGGACGATTTTGCTCCCCGTTTTTCCTTTTTCTTCAATTCCCACCTCGATTTTTTCGAGGAAATCGCCAAGTTCAGGGCTGCCAGGAGGATGTGGGCCAAGATCATGAAGGAGCGCTTCAGTGCTAAAAACCCGCGCTCCTGGTGGCTGCGTTTTCATACCCAGACCGCCGGGTGCTCCCTCACCGCTCAGCAGCCTTACAACAACGTGGTACGGACCGCCCTGGAGGCCCTGGCCGCCGTGCTGGGCGGGACCCAGTCCCTGCATACCAACTCCCTGGACGAGGTGCTTGCCATACCCACGGAAGAGGCGGCCACCATCGCCCTGAGGACCCAGCAGATCATCGCCGAGGAGTCGGGCGTGGGCAATACCATCGACCCCCTGGGGGGGTCCTTCTTCGTGGAGGCGCTGACGAATCGCATGGAGGAGGAGGCTTTCGAAATCATCCATAAGATAGATGACATGGGGGGTATGCTCGCGGCCATCGAACGGCATTATCCACAGCAGGAGATCGCGGACGCGGCCTATCATTACCAGAGGCAGATCGACGAGGGGAAACGCACCGTAGTGGGGGTGAACAAGTACGTGACCGAGGAGGAGATCCCGGTCGAAGTCCTGGAGATCGACGAGGAACTGGAAAAGATCCAGATCGAAAAGACGAACCGCATCAAGAATGAGCGCGACCAGGTTCGGGTACGCGAATGCCTGGAGCAGGTCGGCGAGGCCTGCAGCGGAGGGGGCAACGTGATGGAGCCCGTGATCGCGGCCGTCAAGGCCCACGCCACTCTGCAGGAGGTATGCGACGTCTACCGCCGTGTTTTCGGAGAATACAGGGATCCGGGCATCTATTGATCCCGCCGAAACAGGCCGGCCTGTGAAGCCCCCGCACCGGGTCGCGGGACGCCGTGCGGGGCGGCGGGCCCCCGCCGGCGGGGTCGGGGCCTGGGACGATTCCGGGAGCACACGAAATCATATCGGGGGAATCATGACGGGAAAGAGAAGAATAAGGATCATGGTGGCTAAGCCCGGCCTGGACGGGCACGACAGGGG
>Ga0180301_10001446_pt1 | contig 18749 bp, 16 predicted proteins | sample GuaBasSediGuay16_FD_121797 | JGI IMG/M metagenome (GOLD analysis project Ga0180301, IMG submission 121797) | Subseafloor sediment microbial communities from Guaymas Basin, Gulf of California, Mexico - Guay16, Core 4569-2, 12-15 cm | ecosystem: Environmental > Aquatic > Marine > Hydrothermal... | reverse complement strand
GGAGAGAGCCCAGGTCAAGCTCATGATGATAGACCACCTAGAGACCAGCCTAACCCCACCCCTAGCTGAAGCCCTCACACATACACTTATCGAACACATAATGAAGAATAAACACTTGATATCGGTAATGGTAGTTCACGATATGGATACCCTAGTTAGCTTGGACATAGCACTTAGAGAGCTCATGCATAAAAACATGAAAGAACAAGTAGCAGTTTATGAATTCATACATGAAGAGAAAGAGGTCGTGTGTCGACAGCTCAAGGTCTCCAGCAAGGAAGGCATAGAAATACCATCCTACCTAGACAAATACGTCACCAAGCTAGGAAGCCAACAAGCTAAACTGCTCTCCACATGGCCACTACCACCATCATAAACAAGGCATATGAAGGTCATTGAAGAGCTTAACATAGAGGAATTCCGAGGAATAAGAAAACTAGCCAAACCACTAAAACTAGCAGACTTCAACGTCATCATAGGAAGAAACAACACAGGCAAAACAGCCATCCTAGAAGCACTATACTTACTACCATGCCCTTGGTCAGGCATCTCGATGCCCATAGTGGAAAGAAGCACAATAGCTCTGATAAGCAGGCTACATGGAGGAACAGCCAGAGCACTCATATATGGCTATAGCGGAGAGGCAAGAATATCATTCAAGACATCAAAGTTGAACATAGAGTTCATCCTCAACTCAGAGAGAGGCGACCTCCTTGAAAAGGTACTCATCAACGGAGAAGAGATGAACTTAAGCTCTTATAGACAACGTATAGCCAAAGCCTATGGCTACGAGGACACCAACCAGGCCTTCTCACTAGCTTTCTACATACCCAACGATACCGAGGTACTGCATGAACTACAGCAGAGAATACTCGACGAGCCCATATGGAACGCCATAATCAAGGAAGGACACCACAGAAAAGTCGTCAAAGACATCATATGCCCCACAGTCTACGACAAATTCACCGAAGCCCTAATCGAAAGAGACAGACTAAAGCTCAGAAAGGAAATCAATGACGAAATAGGACCCCTCTACATAGACGTAGCAGACCTAGGCGAAGGAATAGAGCGAATCCTAACCATGGCACTGTGCCTCGAATACCTAAAGCCCAAACTAGTCCTATGGGACGACATAGAGACAGCAGCCCATCCAGGACTACTAGAAACAACCCTCAAATGGCTAGCCAACAAACCATGGCAAGTACTCATAACAACACACAGCATAGACGTACTCTATGAACTAACACAAGTACAACCCAGAGAATGCAACATCATAGCACTAAGAAAGAGCCAAGACGATATAGTCGACTATAGAATAATGACAATAGACGAAATCGAAGAACTACTGGACAAAGGATTAGACATAAGAAAACTAATCGACGTACTCAAGCTCTAGAACATGCCTACAGCATCACCAAAAGAACTCAGCCCAAACGAAAGCTATAACAAACACCTTGAAGAAGCCCAACAACTCCTAGAACAAGCCAAAGAAGAACTCAAGAAACAAAACCTAAGACAAGCCAGCGAGAAAATATGGGGAGCATGCGCACTAGCAATCAAAGCACACGCCATGGCCAGAAAAGGCATAAAACCCCAATCACACAAAGACCTATGGATGTACAAAGAAGAAGCAGCCAAAGAACTAGGCAACTGGATCAAAGTAGCGTTCAGACAAGCCAACCTAATGCACGTAAACTTCTACGAAGACATGGCAACAAGAGAGGACGTAGAGGAAGTACTAAAAGAAGTAGAAAAACTAGTAAAAACAATCAAAGAAACACTAAAAACACATCAAAAATGAAAATACTACTCCTAGGAGGAAGCACAAAACCAGGAACAACAGAATACCATCTCATGAACGTCTTGGGACAGAGAACATGAAAGTAGCAGTAATCAACAAGCCAGGCCATCCCGTTCCCTACATAGGAGGAGTAGAAGCCTACTCCTATAATCTGGCACTACACCTAGCTAAGCTAGGCATAGAAGTTTACTATATATCCATGTTCAAGAAGATACCTCAGAACCTACCTCCCAGCCTACACCTCATAAAAGCCAACCTACCTCTATATAGAGGAAGTAGAGAAGGAAGCTTCTACTGGCTATTACACTACATAACGGGAGCTCTATCATACGTGAAAGCCTTCCTCAGAAAAGTCCCCAAGGACATAGATATAGTCCATGTAAACGATGGTCTAACAGCCTTCCTCATGTCAAAACTCAAGAAAGTCATGAACTTCAAGCTAGTACTAACACTTCACGCACCTCCCCCATGGCTGGTAAGATATGGAAAGCCAGAGACAGCATACAAGATAGCATACATCACATTATACATACCAGGCATACTAGCATCAGACCTAATCATATGCGTAGGACAAAAATACGCAGAAAACCTCAAGAAAACATTCCCTAGACTACGCGACAAAGTAGTATACCTCCCAAACGCCATAGACAATACCATATTCAAACCAGCCACCAAGGAAGAAGTAGAAAAAGTAAAGGCAAAATACGGCATAAAGAGAGACTACTTCCTCTTCGTAGGACGCCTAGTAAAAGAAAAAGGAATAAACGTACTACTCAGAGCAGCACTCCTCCTAGAAGAGAAGGGCTTCGACAAAGACATAGTCATAGTCGGAACAGGACCGCTCAAAAGCCTAGTGGAGAAATACTCCAAGAAGTGCAAGATAGTGAAGTACCTAGGCTATGTACCAACAGAAGACCTAGTATCACTCTACACAGGAGCCATGGCTCTCATAGTACCATCATATGCAGAAGGGCTACCACTCACGATATTAGAGTCGATAGCTTGTGGAACGCCAGTGATAGTATCAGACCTACCTGATGTGAAAAGTGTTGTTAACAAATACTCCTTCGGTAAGTGTTTCAAAGCTGGAACTTATACAGAGCTGGCAAGCATCATAATAAGGATGAAGAGCAAAATGGAGGTCTCATTTAGGAATACGACAATAGTTACATGGACTACAAGAGCTCAAGAAATACTAGCCTTATATCAAAATTTGAACGTACGAGGTCATCATGAATAGCCACCCTATTTCTTCCATAGAGTATGATGTACAGAAGAAGAGAGTGACATTCAACAAAATATACAGATACCTTACCTCTAAATTAGACCGAGAAAAAGCCTTCATTGCAGCTATGATACTTCTAGCATTCAAGTATTTATCAAGCTTCAAAGCTAAATTTCTTATTCTAGTGGCCATAATTTCACTAGTAATCTGTACAGTATTAGTGGAGAGTGAAATTTTCATGATACTAGCGATAGTCTTCATATTACTATTCCTCTTCGATTATATCCTTATACAGATAATGCAAATCTTGAATCCTCATAAGGCTGCCTTGCTTAGAGGATTAAAATTATCTAACATTCTAGGTGGATGTGGATTTCCTGTCTTTATATATAAAGGGGTCATAATAAGAGACCCCGCCAAAGTATACATAGGAGATAATGTAGCCTTATATGAAAATGTAGTTCTAATTCCAGGACGAGGTATAATCAGTATTGGCGATAATAGTCATATAGATTCATTAACAGTTATTCATGGTTCAGGAGATGTCATTATAGGTTCTAAGGTAGCCATAGCTTCAGGTGTCATAATTTATTCTCATTCGAATCAATATGCTGAAGGAAGGAAACCAATAATAGAGCAACCAGTGGTATATAAAAGAGTCATAATAGAAGATGATGTATGGATAGGCTCAGGAGCTATCATTCTCCCAGGAGCTAAAGTAAGAAAAGGAGCTATTATTGGAGCAGGAGCTTTAATAACTTCAGACAAAGAATTAGATGAATACACGATATACGTTGGAGTACCGGCAAAACCCTTTAAAAAGAGGTAAAAGAATGTAGGAGATTATGAAGATATTTATGATTCTTTATGCTAGTATAGCTCCAGGAAGAGCTAATTCCGACCTATATAGTCTGATAAAGGAACTGTTATCGCGTGGACACAAAGTGGTGGTAATGGCTAGATCAGATGAATATCAGAAAGGGACTATCAAGATAGGAGACCTAATTTTAGTCTCGATTTATCCTCACAAAATCATCACATGGATTCTGCTTTACCCTTACATGCTCTTACGTACTCTTATAAGAGCGTTAAAAGAAAGACCTGACGTAATCATTTCTTCGAAGTCCATGGTACTACCTATAGCTTTTATCGTATCACGTGTTCTCAAGAGACCATTGGTAATATTATTCAGAGAGACATTAGCGGAGAACCTAGTGTACAAGTATACTAATGTTTTAGTGCGGACCTTGGGCATTTTACTTTACCACATAGAACTACACTTTCTTCGTGCATTAAGAGCACCTATCTTGGCTATTGATGAAGGACTCTATGCTTTAGCGTCAAACTTATACAAAGCAAAGGTCCTTCTTATGAGATATCCTGTCTCAATTAGTGTTACAAATAAACTCTCAGTTACCACCAGTAATAGAAACGTTGTAATAGTATACTCTGGTAGAATATCAAAGGACAGAAATATTGAAATGCTCATAGACGCATTTTGTTGCATTATAGAGGAATTGGATCATGATAAAATGAATCGTGTCAAACTAGTCATAACTGGCTATGGAGAATGGAATTATCTATTGAGATACCTAAGGACTAAACCTCAAGCATGCCAAGCGAAAATTCATGTCTATAGAGGATGGTTAAGAAGGAAGGAAGTTCTGGATATACTATTTAATTCTGATGTAGGCGTTGAAACTTTTCAACGAAGATTTCCAGAATGTATACAGCTCGGCACCAAGGTAGTGGACTATTTGCTGACAGGTAATATTATATTAGTTCCAAAAGACCCTTATTACGAGTACCTTTACAATATAGTCAATAATATGATTAGAACTATTATGGGGGAGCGCTCTATAAATGTAGTCTTGACATATAACTCCAAGCATATAGAGGACCTAAAGGAAAAGATCAAACTTGCAGTAAGTCTTTGTCACAAGGTAGATAAGGAGGTTAGATTGTCAATTTCAAATGTCCTTAAACAATTATTTGATCCACATAAAGCCCTAATTAAAGTATACAAAGGTATAAAAATGGCAATTATCAGTGTGAAATATGACTAGGAAAGATTTCAGAGTAGCATTAGTGGGTCTAGATGGTATAACCAACGACATAATATTGAAAACGCTAACTCACACAACCAAGCTTCCTGCCATGACTAACATAGTGAAACATTGTTCTCTTATCAAGAATCTTGCATCTACCACACCTTACATAACTCCTGTATCTTGGGCTTCTATCTCAACAGGTATAGACATGTCTCAGATAGGTATTTTTGACTTTTTCATATATAAGATTACACATAATAAGATACAAGTAGAACCTGTGAAAGCTTCTCATATACGAGCTCCAAGACTATGGGATGTGCTGGCTAAAAAGTATAAAACCTTCAATATCGTGGTCAATGTGCCTCCCTTTTATCCAGCTGAACCTATTAGAGGAATTATGGTAGCAGGTTTTCCAGCACCTAAGTTAAGTGCATGGCCACCTTATGTGATGAATCTATTAAGAAAGTACGAATACAAAGTTTATGTAAATACAGAAGCTCTAGAACTGAAGTCAACAGAACTCGTGAACGAACTCATAGATGTAGTTTATTCACGTACATTATTCACTATTGAATTACTAAAAAGAGTAGATTGGAACTTTCTCTTTATAGTATATTTGGCTCCTGATACTATAATGCATAAATATGGCAAATTCATCTATAGATACCTATTTAAGGATACCAAGAGGGGGGTGAGTAGGAAATATTTCATGTATATGGTTTCAATTCTCAGTATAATAGACAAACTTCTACGCGAGCTCCTAGAGTTGTGTGATGTAATAATATTGATATCGGATCATGGTAACATTCCTGTGGAAAGGGAAATATTCATAAATGAACTACTATTAAGAATTGGTACTTTAAAAGTTAAGAGAGTTAATAGGGATACTATGACACATTTCATGAAATGGAATATTTTCAAACTTTATTCTAAGATTTTGAGAAATATAGGAAGTATAGATATTGGGGCCTCTCTCAAATTAATCAATAGGATGTTACTCAGAATTCAGAGTATATCTCACGAGATGATAGACGTAGAGAAAAGCAACGCCTTTGCAGTAGGAACAATACAGCCCTGTACAATTCTTATAACGAGATCCTCAATGTCCAGAAGGGTACTAAAAGCCTTTGATGATATGAGGATTCTTAACAAAAAGATTATCAAAAAGGACTTTCCTAAAGGTAACATAAATGGAAAATGGAGGATATATGTACTGGAAGCTAATGAAGGTTTTGTTTTTAATCCTCTCAGAATAGGAGCGCTAAGTGCACCTTCCATTAGACAATGCGATCACTCCAAAAATTGTATGTTTATAGCGTGGAACAAAGATGATGTTATTAATACCGAGAAATCACCAATCACTATAACACATATATTTGATTACGTGATAGAATTATTCAAGATAAATATGTGAATCTCATGTTAACTCCTGAACATGGTGAATATTATGCTTCGCACACTTGCAAGACTCCATAATATCAAGGTGAAATATTCTAAATTATCTAGGCATATAATTGCATTAGTAGCGGGAATTATGATACTACTCATCATATACAGACATTACTTATTTGACAAAGGTATTCCTATGGGCTTTGACAGTATAGTAGCAATTTCCTATGCGAGATTTATGCGTATGCATAAAGAGGTTAGCATAACATCGGTTTGGAGATATGGAGATGCGCTTGGACATTTAGAGCCTACAAAGCCGTTGTACCAACTTATGCTATATTTTGTCTCAGGGTGTAAAAGTTACATGATATACTACAAACTTCTCGTATTCGCGATATATTGCCTGACATTTATATCAGCCTATGTATCAATATATCTCATCACTCACAACACTTTATTATCATTCATTCTAGCGATAACATTTGCTTCTTCACAAAGAATTATGTGTGAGTATTATTCTCACATAGATATAGCGCTCATGATTATGTTCATGCCTCTTCTCTTCTACACCCTAGACAATATGCTTCTCAATATACATAGCAAAGAAAAAGCCTTCCTTTCTGTGACTCTAGCATCAATGATATTAGGTCTTATTATATTGAATAGCAGCATCGTTATAGTGTATGCACTCTTGGTAACCATAACATATTACTTGCTCTTACTTACAATATTCTCTATCATATATTGTAGAAATATTACTTTGAAGCTGCTTAAATATATCATATTATTCATAATGTTCACTTGTATGCTCTCCATGTATGTATTTATAATGAACTATCTAATACTTACCGAGAAGTTGTCTATGATCTATGCCTTCATAAGCAGACGTACTATTACATATCTTCATGCTAAATATTCCACACGTAACGTTATCGAATCCCTTTCAATGATATTACCTCAGGTCGAAAGATATGTACCCACTCCTATAATATGTACTCTTGCTCTACTCTCAGCTATCATTATAAGTTTAACATTGACAGACTTTTACATGATGTCTCGCAAATGTCCCTGCAAGAGCATCACGAGATGCCTTATCATAAGTAAGATTATCGTTGTGGTGACATTAGTTACTTTAAGCATGGGTCCTCATGCTCCTTTCCCCTTTAGTACCTTTATTAGGCTAATGCGCACATATCTACCATTCTTTTCTGGGTTTAGAGTGCATACAAGATGGAATATTTTTCATATATATCTCCTTTGTGAGGTATTCGCAAGGTACTATGCTATAGCTATAAAGATACCTACAATAACATCATGCATGCGAAAACTCTACTATGTAATTCTCGTATCAATCCTATCGCTAAATGTTATCGTATCAGGCTTCATAGTCTCTCCATGTTGTCTAGAATTGTGTTCCAATAAGAAAGCAACTTTATGTGTTATCTCAAAATTAGTGAAAAGAGCAAATACTTATTTGGAGAAATCATGGTACTGTTATGCATTAGTCCTTCCCTTTACGCTATTCGAGAAGCCCAGGAAATGTCCTTATTTACACTATCCATCTGTAAGTTCTATTAGACGTCTTCTTCTATGGAAGATGAGGACAATGGCAACTCCTTGGACTCAGCCTAACAGGTATGCTGAAAGATTTTTATACTTTATAAACGGTAAGATTAATGAATTAATAATAGAAAGATGTGATAGTTCTACTTCAAAACTTCTATCTATGGGCCTCTCCATGTTACTGTCAAAGGCAGGCATAAAGTACGTCATAATGGTAACTTCCGATCACAAAGTATTAGAGAAGTTAAACTCTTCTTTCATTAATGTGAAAATTGTGAAGATAGATAGCACCTCATATGGATGCATCTTGGAAAATAGATTTCCTACATCCATAATAGAGGTCGGAAGGAATGCTATCTTAGTTCTAGGCGAATATGATGATATATTCAAAGCCTCTTTATTCCTGCCTCATGAAATAGCGAAAAATACATTAATAAATGCATATGAGAATATACACATTAACCCATCGACTATGCTAGAACTTATCAGAAACTCAAAATTCATTATTGTTAGTTCCTTAATAAATAATCCCATGCTAGACTTGACAATGTTATTATTGCACAAATACTCAATTAAATTATACAAATATGTATCCATGAGTGATAAATGGGCCTACGCACTAATACCTTTGACCATGCTAGGAAGAACATGTACCATCAATGATTACTGCGTTTGCTTAAGAGGAATGACAGAGTTTAGAGTACCTTTCTACATAAGCGAGACTGGTCGATATGTAGTACTAATACGTAGATATAATACTCCAAGCTCAACTAAGCTAATACTGTATATTGACAATAGGATAATTGGTAATATACCTGAAAAAGGCAAGAATTTCTCGTTTCATGTATATATATTTAATGTCACACTATGCAAAGGGAATCATGTTATGAGGTTAAGAAACGTATGTGTGGAGAATGGTAAATATCAGAATATAATTGACGAGATTGAGATAGTGCCTTACAATGTCTACAACAGAATGTATACAAGCCTTAAGGAAATTATACAGAGTAAAATACTCATATATACCACTGATAGAGGCTATATACTTCTGATTCTAAGCGATAAGTTTTACCATTGCAAAATAGAGGATATATTATTAAATGGAACTATCTACTCCACCTTCATGAACCAAACATTACGCAGTGATGAGAAAATATGCTTATTTAGAAATATAAGCATTACCCCTGACATGATTGGATTAATTTATCTTGATATTAGGGTTAGCACAAATACTACTTTCTCGCTTATATCAAAATCCAATAATATGACGTGTAAATTGAGAATAGCTATCAGAAAGCCTGGAAGATATCTGCTTCTAGCTTTTATACCGTGCAAAGGGCATACATTGGATATACTACTCGTGAATAAGGTGAATAAGGCAACAAATAGATATTCATCTCTAAGGTTGAATAAGGCAACACTTATACTTACAAAGGATTCGAATATTATTGAGTATTTAAAGCATGTGGTAATAAAAACCCATGTGACATACGCGTATCCTTCATTTAGCTTTACATTAAGCAAGAATTCAAGTAAGGCACTGGAGAAATATATGTTACTACATTTCAAGGATTCTTATTGTATTTTCTGGAGTGCAAAACTTAATGTAGACAACACTGATATTGAACCTTCGCTCCATATTGTAGGGCTAGGAGGTACAAATTTGTACATCTGGAGATTCAATAATGCATACTGGAACACGTTAAATTATGGGTCTATAAGTGGAAAGGTTACCTTAACGATACAAGAGTTATCTGATATCTGTTTGTATCTCAATCTTCTAGCATACATTGGGGTTGCCGTAATAGTATTCCTAAAAGCCCGATTAGGAAGACCATTACATCTAAAGGTGCTCAAGTTACTCAGAAGAAGGGACAAACTATGAGAATTTTGATGACATATAAGTTCTACTTACCTAATTATGGTGGAGTCGAGATGCTTATTCATACAATAGCTAAGAGCCTCGTCAAGCAAGGTTACGAAGTTAACGTATTAACCCTCAACTTTTCACGTAAAGTGGGAGAAAATAAAATGCCCCGAGAGGAATATATTGATGGCGTGAAGGTCATAAGATTAAATACTACCAGGCCTCTGAAAGACCAAGTGGACTATTTTATCTCAACAATGGACCTAGTACATCTGAGAAGAATACTAGAACAGTTTGACATAATACACATTTTCTCTTCTATGCCTTCATTATTATTATTTATTACATTAAAACTATGCGATAAACTAGGAGTATATAATGTATGGCAACCCATATTCATACCAGGGAGATATAGACATTATAAAGAAGCTTCTCTGAGGTTAATAGGTTACACCTATGATGAATACATACTACCACTATTAGCCAAACAAGTAGACGCCATAATAGCTTTAACTGATGAAGAAGCATCATTTTTTCAAAGAAAAAGCCAAAGTACCTGCCTTTGTACTAGGTGAATGTGTTGAAGAAGTGAAGCTTGACCAACACACCGTAGAAACGATACTATCAAAGTACAGGCTTGAAAGATCTCGCTACATATTAAGCGTGGGTCGCATAGTGTGGTACAAAGGATATGATTTACTACTACATGCTTGGAAGCATGTAGAGCATGTCTATAATGAACTGAAACTAGTCATAGTAGGCAAGGATTATGGATATAAAAGTAAGCTTCTAAAATTAATTAGAAAATACAACTTAAGAAACGTAGTCTTTTTAGAGGATGTGCAGAGTATGGAGCTTCATGCTTTATATGAAGGTTGCCTCTTCGCAGTATCTTTATCAAGATTCGAAACTTTTCACAGAATTGCCATTGAAGCTTGGAGTCATAAAAAGCCCATTGTGGCCCTAGATTTGGGACCAGCTACTAGACACATTTTTAATGCAAAAGGAGGTATACTCACCACCGACGATCCTCTATCTATCATTAAGGCGTTCTTTAAGTTAATATCTAATACCAAATGTTGTAGAGAGTTAGGGTATAATGGTTACATTGCATTTAAGCGTAACTATTCATCCGAGATTTACGCAAAGAAGTTGTTAACTATATACGAGTCTCTGCCTCTTAGATAATTACAAGTTATTAGGCTCTTATAACCTTTGATATTATCTTCATTTCGCTTGGATATAATGGTGCATCCCATGGGAACCTTTCGCCATTTAGCCATCTCTCCCATCTCTTTAGGTCTTCTTCAACCATTATTTTGACCAGCTCGTTGAACTTTACTTGAGGCTTCCATCCTAATTTCTTCTTCGCCTTGCTATAATCTCCTATTAGACAGGGTACGTCTAATGGTCTGAATAGTTTCTTGTCTATGACTACATATTTCTCCCAGTCGTCTATTCCTACTACCTCAAAGGCTCTTATTACGAATTCTTTAACGCTATGAGCTTCTCCTGTTGCTAATATGAAGTCATCTGGTTCCTTCTGTTGTAACATTAGCCACATGCCATAGACATACTCGGGTGCGTATCCCCAGTCTCGTTTAGCTTCTATGTTTCCTAGTCTTAGCTCTTTGCTAAGACCTAGGCTTATCTTCGCTACTTCATTACTAATTTTCCTTGTAACAAACTCGAGACCACGTAATGGCGACTCGTGATTGAATAATATTCCATTTACAACATACATGTCGTAAGCTTCTCGGTATATCCTGCCAAGCCAGTAAGCAGCTAATTTGGAAACTGCATAGGGACTAAGAGGCTTGAAGAAGTCTTCCTCCTTCAAGGGTCTCTTAACTTCATACCCTGTCGCACCATACATTTCTGAAGTAGCTGCTATGTACACCTTAGCGTCTGGACATATTTGTCTAACAGCTTCGAGTACTATGGCAGTACCTATGGTGTTTATCTCAAGTGTTGCTATTGGATTCTCAAAGCTAGCTCCAACAAAGCTCATAGCTGCAAGGTGATATACTTCATCAGGTTCAGCTATCTTAAGAGCTGCTACCATGCTACTCATATCGGTCATTTCGCATGGTATGAAGTTGACCTTGTCAACTATTCCAAGATATTGTAGCCTCCAGAAGTTAGGTGTGCTTACCCTCCTGAAAGTGCCATATACTTCATAGCCTTTCTCTATGAGTAATTTAGCGAGATAAGCGCCATCCTGACCTGTTATTCCGGTTATGAGAGCCCTTTTACCCAATGTGTCACCCTTTTCCTTGGTATCCCTTCTAGACTTTTCTAGATATAAAGTTTCATGGTGATGCTATTTCTGATATCTCCCGATGATCTTTCTTAGGGTGTTAGCTACATACATTATCTCCTCCTCAGTTATCCTCGGACCACTTGGAAGGTTTAATCCTCTTTCTGCTAGATATGTCGAGACGGGGAAATTCTCCTTAGCTGCTACATGCTCCTTGTAGGCAGGCATCATGTGAAGAGGCTTAAAGAAATATCTAGTCTCTATACCCTCTTTTTCAAGCTCTCTCATGAGGTCATCTCTTGTAATTCTGAGACTATCTTCTATCAGGATAGAATAAAGCCAGTAGACGCAGTAAGCCCATTCCATCTCTGGATGTTGTCTAATACCGGGAATCTCTTCAAGGAGCTCTCTGTATGTTTTAGCTATCCATCTTTTCCTTTCAATAAGCTTAGGTAACTTCTTTACTTGAGCTACACCAATAGCAGCCTGAAGATTGGTCATTCTGTAGTTGAAGCCAGGAACTATGTGCCAATAGCGTGGTCTCATTCCATGGTCTCTATAAAGTCTTACTTTATCTGCTATCTCATCATCATTAGTAGTAACCATGCCCCCTTCTCCAGTAGTCATAATCTTGTTAGCATAGAAGCTGAAGCAACCAATATGACCAATTGATCCAACTATCTTGCCTTTAAACTTAGCTCCATGAGCTTCAGCACAATCTTCTATCACGTATAGACCATTATCCTCAGCTATCTCCATTATCTCGTCCATTTTAGCAGGATGACCATAAAGATGGACGACTATGATAGCCTTAGTCTTAGGGGTTACCTTCCTTCTTATCTCATCTGGTTCTATGCACCAGTATTCCTTATTCACATCCACGAATACTGGCTTAGCTCCTACTGCGATCACCATATTTGCTGGGGCTGCAAACGTTATGTCAGGGACTAGGACCTCATCACCATGTTTTATGCCAAGTGCTAGAAGAGCTAGATGAAGGGCAGCCGTACCGCTTGAGCACGCTATGGCATGCCTAACACCAATAAAGGAAGCGAATAGTTTCTCAAATTCATTAATGAACTCGCCTCTGCTACTAATCCATCCTTCCTTTACGGCTTTTATAACATTAGCAAGTTCTTCATGACCTATCTCTGGATTAGCTACAGGTATTCGTCTCTTAAGCTTCAAAGAGGCACCTCCCCTCCACGATTACACGGTACTCATGCTCCTGCGCTAAGATTATTTCGCTTCATTAGCATATATATCACTAGCCAGACAAGCAGTGAGAGTGGTAGAAAATGGCATTAATAGCAATCTACGTCGACGCGTATCCATTCAAACTTCATAGACTCTTTGGAGAAGAATTTCTCAAAAGGTTCGCTCTAGCTCGTATAAGGCCTATTCTAGGATATACTGATTGCTTCAAGGCTTGTCTTTTGACATGCAAAGATCCCTTCTCCCTTGGCTATTGGGTCTTTTATAAATTCAGATCACAAGCCCTTCGAAGAAGGAGTCTGGATTTACCTTTACGACTCTTCGATATTCCTATAATTCCCTTTAGAGTGCTACGTTTCGCAATGAGCAAAATCATATACCCAGTATACAACATACCCTTGTGCGCTTTAGGATTTCTAGATTTTCTAGACATAAATCCTCACATGAGTCTTCTTGAAATACACAAGACATTTAAAGTAAAGGGTTTCTCAACAATATTGTCCATATTTGAGGATAAAGGTATTAGCTATATGACAATTGAAGATAGATTCTTTCATCATAAAATATTAAAAATGATGAAGGTCACATACAAAAGAGTCAAGGAGAGGAGGATTGATTTTGCCTTCATTTACATAGATGAGCCTGACTATTGGGGTCATCGGTATGGAGTAGACTCAGGAAGATATCATGAGCTCATGAGAGCCTTGACATTAATTCTTAAGGACTTCATTAGTGATTGTATAAAGGCTGGTCATAATATAATAGTCTTTTCTGACCATGGTATGGCTTCGGTTAGGAGGTATCTTGACCTGATGAATAGATTATTGAGAGATAGATCCTTCTGCAAGTCATACGTAGTAGGACTTGATGCCACCATGATAAGAATCAAGTACCTCAATGAGCGAGGTTTTCATGAATCCAGATGGTTGGCTAAGCTATTGAATTCATATGCCCATAAGCTTGATGAGAAAGATTATGAACTATATAGATTGCCAAGAGATGAATCATATGGCGATGAAGTATGGCTCCTCAAAGAAGGAGTATGTATATTCCCAAATTACTTCAGCTGGCTTAGGCCTAGGGGAATGCATGCCTATGATCCACTACTTCCATCTCAAGAGGGCATTTTGCTGATGGAGAAGGGCATAGCAGAGGCGGTGAATGTCAAAGAGCCTATAGAGCCTTGGATTCTCGGCAGATTATTATTGAAAGCCACCTTAGGAGAGGTGTAGTCGCTATGTGTAATGTCTTGATAATGGGTAGCTATGCAGTGCCTGATGCTTGGAAGTATGGTGAACCTAAGGATGTGGATGTGGTTTTAGCTTCATGGAGTATAGGAGAATATCTTTTTCTTATCATTAATAAGTCAAGGATAGAAGCTTATCTTAGAAGGATTCTGGGAAGAGACGTTAACGTTGCTCCTCTACTTCTCTGGATGCCCACTGTAATAGGTAATGTATACCTTCTCCTTCATGCTAAACGATGCAGAGAAATCTTAGAGAAATATAGCTTCCTCTATCCACTACTCGCCTCTAGAGTTAGTAAAAGATGGCTATTATTGCTTTCCTTCTATGCCTTTCTGGGCATGATATGCTCCATAAGGAAGAGGGACTTGATCAAGTATGCTGTCATGATGGCTGACTCGCTCATAATTTATAGACGCATGGTACCTCCTCGTCGATGGAATGAATCATTAAGAAGAGCTTACATAATCTCTAAGAGGCTAGGTTTAAGATACCATGAAGAGCTCTTCAAGCAAGTTATGAAACTACTTATAAAAATGCAACATGAGCCTGCTGATGTCAAGCTTCTGCATGAGCTAGCTCCGAAGGTCTTAAAGGAGAGATTAGTGCTATTGGATGTGAATATAGATAACCTGGAGTACACGATTATGACCAAGGGTCTTGTGGAGGAGCCTCTAAGGGCAATCCACGAGTTTCTCTATAGGTTATTGGGCAGGAGGATTAGGTGGCGTAAGGCAGTGAGAATCTTGGTAAGGACTATAAGCTATGTGTTACTAAATAAGAATCCGAAGAAGGAGCTTGTGTGTAAGGCGTATGCTCTATGTAAGGATCAAGTGCCTGTTCTTTCTCCATTTGCACATCCCTAATTATGCTCCTGAGAATATTCTCTTGCGCACATATTTTACTTTGCGCGCTAAAAGAAGTCTCCCAGATACCTCCATGAGCTTCTTAGATATTCCCGCAAAGGGTACCTTAGGCTTTCCAGTGAAGTAATGTGGTGGTTTAAAGCCAAGGCGTGCAATTATGGAGGCTGTTGTGTCTTCAGGTTTTAGTGTTCCTATATACTTTCTCCCTTGCACATCTCCCGATATCCATATGAATACTCCATTTAGACTATGAGTATACCGTCCTTTAGTCTTTATCAGGTCGATATCATAAGGTAATATTCCTATGCTCACTAAGTAATCCTGCTTTAACTTCACCATAATGTCGTATTCCCTACTAGGAGCATTTGGGTAGAGTTCCTTTACGAAACATATGGTCTTTACGATATCTCCTAATTCCTCCTGAATAACTTTCATGACCTTTTCACCAAGAATCTTTTGGGTTATACCCTTTCCTTTGACCTTTATATACCCATAACGTGATGAGCCTATCATCGCGTAAGATAGGAAGTCCCCAGGAGCTAAGCCTCTCTTGGGAGCCTTTCTTAAGGGCAACGTTATCTCAAAGGAGAAAGTCCATGGAACTGTATTTATCATAGTAGATATTAGGCTCTTGAGAGGTTTAAGTTGGATGGCGGAGTTTACTAGAGAATTGGCAAGTGAAGCTCTGGTTTTTATGAAACCTCTCTGCCTTAGTATATTGTTTATGAAGACAATATACTTTACAAAGTCAGCTTCTCCGTGGTCAGACACTATGAAGATTTCATAACCTTTGCTAAGAGCGAGGGAGATTATCTCTTGAAGCCACTCATCGACTACTAAGTATACTCTATCACGAGCCACTGAGACTGAGTCTGTGACATGCCAGACGAGGTCAGTTTCAGGTATTACTGCGAATATGAAGGGATATCCCCTATCTACGAGTGCCTTGATGACTTTGAATCTGAAGGCTATGTTGGCACTCATGTACTTAAGCTTATGAGGTCTACATAATTTCCTTAGATCATAGAAGCCTACATATTTCCTTGCGAAATCATAGAATTTTATGCTCACAATTTTGCTAAGCTTAGCACTAATCGGAGATGGAATTCCTGCAAAGAATATCCTATTATGGAGAGATGTTGGCAGAGGATATGTTAGTGGAATCCATAGCCATGCTCCTTCTATTCCAACGCTTTCAAGAAGGTTCCAGAGACAAGGATACCTGCAGTCATAGTGGAGACAGATCGGCCTTAGTGTAAGTTCATCATGAAAATACCATATACCGTGATGTTCTGGACTAACTCCTGTAAGCACGGAAGTCCACACCATAGGAGTTATTGGTGGAATATAGCTTCTCATTATTCCGTATACCAATCCTGCATCTACACTTCTCAGAAATTTCATGTTCATTCTGAATATCCACTCATAGCACAGTCCATCGAGACCTAGTACTAGGATTTTCCTCACATCTCCTCACCTTATCGATTACATCTACGATTTACGACCGACTGTGCCCCTGACCTCCCGTATCTGATCAGTCTAGTGAGAGATAAATAATAGTCGAGGACTATCATCCTATGGTCTAATATATTATCAGCTTCTTACCAGGCTTGTTACATGTGAGATAGGCCATGAGGTGAAGGAGTTGGAGGAGGAGGCTCGTAGGATAATCGGATTGGCGATGGAGCTGGAGTATCCGCTGGTCTTGGCGTGTACTGAGATGGGGCTTGTACCGTTATTGATAGGCGCAAGGACAACTCTCTGATTGCCTCAACTTCTTCTCTAGTCAGTAAGCCTACTCTTAGACCTGTTACTGCTCTACCATTGACTTGTGGGCTCTGTCGACAAACTTCCTAAGAGAGACATTGTTTAGAGCTCTGTTCTTATATGACAAAGCCATCTACCACCTTTCCTGAAATATTTGACGATATATTTCACTGCGCAAATCCACTGGGTTCCGTCTCCTACTCTCTCAATCCAGATGATTATTGAGTACTCTTTAGTACCCTTCTTCGGGTATATATCAACATGGATGCCACAACTTTCCTGGGCCTCTATATAGAAGGCGTAGCGTACGTAGTCTTCGTGAAATCTCTTCCCATATATGGCTATTGTGCAGTTAACAGGCTTTATTACTAAACATATAAAGGCTCTAGCTCTGCCTTTATTCTTCAAATGAATGTCCAACCAGGGTAATTTAGTTTTGTTTCTGGGCGAAATGTAAAAGTATGTTTTAGGCACTGGATAGTTACACCTTTCAAGGCTTGTTGCAATACCATTCAAAAAATGGTCGAATGGTCTTGTACTACATGGCATATATCGCCATTCAGGAATAGCGGGCATCATAAACATCGCTATGAACATTACTGAGAGTAACATAGTGAGATATTTTCCTCTTAGGAACCTCAAAATAATCACCCTTGTCCAGAATGTGAGCAACCTCTAATAAAAGGTTTTCTTCATAATTGTATCATGAGATAGGTGAGATCTGCGGAGATCGATAGAATATCTTAGTGTAGGAATAATATAATAACTTTGTTTAGAAGTTAACTGTTAAGAACTGATGGAAAACCAGTAGAAGGACAGTGAGGTGGATAATACTAGTGAAATCGACAGGGAAGCCAAAGGTGCCAGTATAGTACTAAGAAGAGTATATCCTCTGGCAATTTTGTTCACCTTCCTTTGACCATTCAGTAGTCGGGCTAACTAGCATTTTCCCCTAGCCATAATGCTTTTCAAGCCCTTCATGATTAACTGAGCGTTAGTGAATATTTCATTATCGACTATCATGCACATGAGCATTTTGAATGATCATGATTTAAATATTTTTAGAATCGTCAGGTACACTGATACTATTACATCTGTTATTGAGGAACTGTGAGGTGAATTGTATAGGCCTGTTATCGATGTGCTAGGTGTATTATGCCTTCGGCATCCTTTATGGTCTCCTTGAGTAGCTCTCTATCCCTTATGTCTCCCATTATGTGCTTTGCCTTGGGGTTGGCGTATTTGGGCATGGTTCCTCTATGTACTTGATATGTTAGGTTGTCGAGGACTACTACTTCGTAGTCTCTTTCGATTAGCTTGTCTACTGTCCATGACCCTATGAAGCCTAATCCTCCTGTTACCAAGACCTTGCCTATCCTGGCTCTTGGCATTTTAGTCCCCATGATGGTATTTTCATTCTAATATTATAATCTTAATTTCTATACAGAAGAGGAGTACTATTGCAAGTCTTATCTACGCCATTTTGACATAATGCAGATAT
>Ga0180301_10001445_pt1 | contig 18767 bp, 17 predicted proteins | sample GuaBasSediGuay16_FD_121797 | JGI IMG/M metagenome (GOLD analysis project Ga0180301, IMG submission 121797) | Subseafloor sediment microbial communities from Guaymas Basin, Gulf of California, Mexico - Guay16, Core 4569-2, 12-15 cm | ecosystem: Environmental > Aquatic > Marine > Hydrothermal... | reverse complement strand
GTTTTCTTGGGATTCGGACGCCAGGACCCCAGGAACAAGAAAGAGTGGTTCTGTATGGCGGTGCTGGCACTGAGACTATCAAACTGGAGTAACGGGGTAAGCAGACTCCATGGTAGTGTGAGTCGAAAGATGTGGAAAAAGATCTGGCCAAAGACGCCCGAGATCGACCTTCCCATTATTCATATTACAAACGGCGTGCATATCCCTTCATGGATTTCTGCAGGAATGCGGGAGAACTATGACCGATATCTCGGGCCCAGGTGGATTGAGGACCCCGACAACGTAAAGGTTTGGGAGAGGGTAGACCTCATTCCAAACTCGGAGCTGTGGAGAACCCATGAGAGAGCAAGAGAGAGATTGGTGGGGTTTGCCAGGAAAAGATTGCGCGCACAGCTTGCCAAGCGCGGTGCCTCCAGTCGGGATCTTACAGTAGCTGACGAAGTGCTCAACTCAGAAGCGCTCACCATCGGATTTGCACGAAGATTCGCTCCTTACAAGAGGGCCTATCTTATCCTAAAGGATATGGAACGGTTGGGGAGGATCCTGAAAAATGACACCCGCCCCGTCCAGCTTATCTTTTCCGGCAAAGCCCATCCCCAGGATCAAATGGGGAAAGATCTCATAAAACAGATTGTTCAAATAGCGAATCAAGAAGCGTTCCGCAGACACATCATCTTCCTGGAAGATTATGACATGGAGGTAGCCAGGTACATGGTTCAGGGAGTGGACGTGTGGTTGAACACACCGAGGAGGCCCCTTGAGGCATGCGGTACGAGCGGCATGAAAGCGGTTGCTAATGGAGCGCTGCACTTCAGCGTGCTGGATGGCTGGTGGGAAGAGGGTTACGACAGGGAAGTCGGCTGGGCTATAGGCAGCGGCGAGGAGTACCAGGATCACGACTTCCAGGACGAGATAGAATCCCGCGCCCTTTATGACATTCTGGAAAAGGACATCATTCCGCTTTTCTATGATAGGGGCCCCGACGGGACACCCCGTGGCTGGGTTCAGAAAATGAAGACATCAATGCACACGCTTTGTCCCATGTTCAACACCCATCGTATGGTTGAGGAATACTGGGAGCGTTTCTATGTGCCTGCTGCGGAGAGGGCATTTGAAATGCGGCAGAACCAGTGGAGTGGCCTCAAGGAGCTTGCCTCCTGGCGCGAAAAGGTAATGTATGGGTGGGGAAATATTGTAATCAAAGAGGTGAAGATGCCCGATGTAGAGGAGATTGAAGTTGGCACAATGTGCCACGTGGAAGCCAAAATAGACTTGGGGCAACTGGAACCCTCGGACGTGTCCGTAGAGGTTTACTGCGGGAAGCAGTGGGAGGATGAAGAATGTTTTGACAGAGTGCTTCAGCCAATGAAAGCAACCCAAAAGCTGGGGGATGCTTTTTTCAGATACGAATCTGACTTTGCATTTGCTGAATCAGGGCGTTTCGGGTTAAACATTCGTATCTTGCCGAACCACCCCAACGCGGAAAGCCGCCATTCGATGGGCCTGGTTATTTGGGCAGCCGATTCTGACAGCCCCTAGGCATCTTCGATGGTGATATCTATCGAGTAATCTCCTTTTCTTTCGCCCTTTTCAATTTTCAATTTCCTGGATACAACCCCGCTTCCCCGAAATACCGTAATATTTGAATAAAACTGAATATTTGAAAAGCGTGTTCCAAGTCTGAAAGCTTCAAGCACTTCCTCGGTTTGGGAGGAAACGATTACCTTGAGAATATTCCCTACCTGGAAATTAACATCGAGATCCAGACAGTGTCCCCTCAAGGGGCCTTCATCCATCTCAATTCTGATAGCTGATATTTGAATTAGATCCTCATCTTCTTCCTTCGTAAATGGGACAGTTTCACTTACATCATGATTTAGTTCCGGAATGCGAAGAGTTATTCCCTTGTTTTTAAGCGAATCTTTAAGAAACTCCCTGAGGTACTCGAGGTCCTTGCTCGACATTAACCCTGAAGAAACCCAGTCTTCAAACTCAGCAATTGCAGCCCCGGGAAGAGACAGAGACATGTAACATCGAATTATGTTCTTGGCTGCAATAATGGGCAGAGTTCCCTTCTTTAAAAGAGTGCGAAATTCTTCTATGGCTTCCTCATACTGCCCGAAGTGAGCTAGGGCAACTGCTCCTTCTATTGCCGAAGTTTCCCTTGCTTCTGAAAAACGAAACAGCTCTTTAATGAGCTCTTTTTGCCCTTTGGGTAATTGAGGGAGTCGCTGATCCTGCTTCAGCTTTTCTAGTTCTTGTTCCACAAGCTTGATCCTTTTCCTAACAACTTTTTCAACACGCTCTTCACCTCTGAAGACTTCACTTTTCCTCAAGAATTGCAAGGCTTGTACGTATTTTCCTTTTGACTCGACCAGGAGACCTTGCTCTTTGTACAGATCGGCCTCTTTGACCAACGAGACGAGATAATCTCGATCAGACACTATTGTCCTCATCAACGAAGGGTTAACAAAAGCGACTCAAAAACCAACCAACCGCTTGTTATCCAAAGCAAGCATTGTGCCGAAAGTATGCAAGAGATGTTTGTTGGGTAATTACTTAAAATTACAGATAAAATACTGACAATTCATCTGTGGCACTCTCACCGTTCATCAAATGATGCACGCCTTTTAACACTTTGTTGCATTATTTCAGACAAAGCAAAAACATGGGGTTTAAAAGGCAGAGCGGGGTTTGTTTGATGCAAAAATTATTCTTGTAAGTGACTGGATTTGCAAGTGGCAGTGGCAATAGTTTTCTGTATCAATTAGAATTAGCACGCCGGTGCCAGGATGCCAGCAGCTTTCAATTTAGATACAGAGCTGATCGATTTGCTTCATTTCTTAACAAAAAAGTATACATCTGTAAAAATTTGGCCTATAATAACAACTAAATCTTTAATTTTAGGCACACTTGAAGAAGGCTAGGCACATGGAGACAAGATTACCAGGCCGGGATCTGACCCTGGATCATTTGAAAGAAATTTCCCAGTGGGTTTCCTCTGTGCTGGATCTTGATCATCTGCTTGAGCTCATTATAGAGACTGCCACAAGGATGATGAGGGCTAAGGCCAGCTCCCTATTGCTTCTGGATAGAAAGACGAGGAAACTTTATTTCAAAGTGGCAATAGGGGAGAGGAAAGAAGAAGTCCGAAAATTTGAAATAAACCTGGGCCAGGGTATTGCAGGAATAGTTGCAGAAAAAGGAGAGCCTCTCCTGATCCCTGATGTAACAAAAGATCCGAGATGGTACAAGCAAATCAGCGAATCAATCGGTTTTGAGACACGTTCAATAGCATGTGTACCCATGAAAATGGGAGAGGAAACCATCGGAGTTGTTGAAATCATCGACAAGGAGGATGGAAGTGCTATTAAGAACGAGGATATGAATATACTGACTGTGTTTGCAGAACTAGCCTCTCTTGCCATCAGCAATGCCCGAAAGATTGACCAGGTGCAGAAGGAAAACAGGGAACTAAAAGAAGAGCTGTGGAAAAAGTACCAGATAGTAGGAGAAAGCGCTGCTTTGCAGCAGGTCCTCTCAGATGCCTTGAAAGTGGCTAATTCAAAAACCAGCACGCTTATCTTGGGGGAGAGCGGGACAGGGAAGGAACTGCTTGCCAGGCTGATTCATAATGCAGGGCCCCGCAAGGACAAGCCCCTAATCATACTTAATTGCGCGGCCTTGCCGGAGACCCTTTTAGAGGCCGAATTGTTCGGCTATGAAAAAGGGGCATTTACAGGCGCGATAGCGAGAAGGGTGGGGAAGTTTGAGCTTGCAGATCAGGGAACTCTCTTACTTGACGAGATAGGAGAAATGTCCCAGGGGATGCAGGCAAAGCTACTTGGCGTGCTTCAAGAGGGCGTATTCTATCGCGTGGGAGGCAGTAGCCCAATATCGGTGGACGTGAGGATCATATCTGCCACTAACAGGGACATAGAGCAGGAGGTGGCGGCTGGAAGATTTCGGGAAGACCTATTTTATAGGTTAAATGTGGTCAAGCTTCATCTCCCGCCTTTGAGGGAAAGGAAGGAGGATATATCGCTTCTCGCAAACTACTTCCTAAACGTTTTCAAGGAAGAAAAAGGGTATCCCCAGCTCTCCATCTCAAAAGCAGCGATGGAAAAGATTACTGAATATGATTGGCCAGGAAATGTCAGGGAACTGAGAAATGCTATCGAAAGAGCGGTAGTGATGGGAAATGGTAGAGAGGTCTTGCCCGAGGATCTACCTATTTCCACTGCAAAAGCAGGAAATGCGGCTCTCCAGGTCGGGCTGACCCTGAAGGAGGCAGAAGACAGGTTCAAGAAAGAATTTATCACAATGAATCTCAAACACACGCGCGGTAACAGAACAAAGGCAGCGCAAGTAATGGGGATTCAGAGGACGTACCTATCAAGGCTTGTGTCTAAATATGGCATTCAGGAAATTTAGGGTAATGCCTCCCTGATTTCAAAATACGCAATCCAGAGTGGTTATGTATTTCGTGATCCGCCTCCATGTTTGCTTGCTACAAATCTCGTATCCGTTGAAAGTGTTCCTGCCAGTCTTTAGCTTTAAGATCTCATACACTGAGTAAAGTTCGTGCCCTCTGTCATCCTGGAAGGAAATCTTGAGATCGCAAGCATCCCGCTGGTTGTCGGAGAGAACCGTGACATGCCAGGAAAAGGTCACAAGAAGCTCGTGTTCTGCAATTTTCTCCACTCTGCATTTCACCTTTTGCTTGGCGAGCGCCAAGGGGCTTGCCAGAAAGAGCAGCAATAAAAAGCACAGCCATAGTTTTTTCATTGTATCTCCTTTCCTGACCCTCAGATTTTTGCAAAGAAACTGCCATGGAACTGCTCAGCACTTGGAGCAAAGGCAATACTCCGCCAGTTGCGCCATAAGGATGCTTGCATGCCTTTTTCTTGACTTACTTGCTGGACACGAAATGCTTAAGTAAAGCTGCATACAGAACTACTCGAAACTCTTCAGTTGAAATACTTTTTTGTGCTGAGTTGCAGAGATATAATAAAATTTGTGTTGGGGAACATAGATGTATGGCACATCCTCCATCCTCCGGAACAAAAAATGTGAAAGGATCATCCTGTTAACGGCCCTGTGCCCGATAATCATTATGTTGTCTGAGGGATTACTTAAGTAGATAGCTTTTTTGATTCCACGATCAATTCTTTTCTCCATAGTAACGTAACCTTCTCCACCCGGGTACACGTAGTTGTACTTATCTTTCTTGCGGGCAGCATACACATGAGGCATTTTTAATCTTATCTCCTCATAGCTCATCCCCTCACAAATACCGCTGTCTATTTCATTAAACTCTGCAAGGGGAATAATTGTGCAATTCTTTTGGAGTTCCTTCACGGGTTCTGCGGTCTGAACAGTCCTTTTCTTTTGGCTGGTAAAAATCAGGGGTATTTTTTTCTTTTCAAAAAACCTGGCCAGAGCCTTAGCCTGCTCATGACCCCTTGGAGTTAGCGGAGAATCCCCACCAATCCTGTTTTCCAGATTAAAATAGGTTTCGCCGTGACGGATGAGGTAGAGGTTTTTGACCGTGTCGGTGACAAGAAAATCCCTTATTTGGTCATGGTAGGGAATCTCCTCTTCCATTTCTTCGTCAATAATCCTGTTATTAAGGGAGTCCAGACTGATAAAGTTTCCATCTCTATTCAAGGGGATATAAATTGACTGATAGTATGCAATACGTTGTTTGAAGCTCTCGATGGCATCTTCCTGGGTCAGGTGGCCAAATTCTTTCAAATCTATTTTTCTAAGAATGCTGGCTGCGAGAATTTCCTGCTCGTCGTTAACGCATTCGATGAAAAGTATGGGGTGGTCATTAAGATAAGACCTGATTTTTTCTCTTCTTTCCCTGCTTACGTTGGTTGCGTCCAGGATAGCAACGTCGCCGTTATGATTCAGGTATTTTCTGGCTTTTTTTATGTTCAAGGTGGCTATCTTTTCCCTCAAGGCCACACCCTCCCTGTTCTTTGGATCAAAGAATCCAGCATAGGAGGTATTCCCTCTGATCATTTTCCTCCGCAAGTTTCCGTTGTTGAAAATGCGGGTCTTAATGCCTTCGCGAAGAAGGTTTTCCTTGAGCTTTGTGGCTATTGTGGTTTTCCCTCTTGCGGGAAGGCCCACCATTGCAATGTACAGCTTCGTATCCATCATGGACTACAGGTCTTTTCTCTCCTTTCCTAAATAAGGCTTTTAGGGGTTGAAGTTTCAATTTCTAATGTTATCATATTACAAATAATTCTTGTTTGGGGAGGAAAAATTGATGCAAACCGACACTGTAATAAAGCAGCGTACGGAAGTTTTAGTCAACAGCTTTGTAAGAAGTGTTTACAACTGGATGTGCATTGGGCTTGCGCTGACAGGCTTCATAGCCTACTACGTTTCTTCCAGCGAGGCCATGGTGCGTCTTGTGTTCGGCAACAGCTTTGTCTTTTTATTGCTTATACTGGCAGAGCTGGCTCTTGTATTTTCCATAAGCGGCATGGTTAACAGGATGAGTGCGGGAACTTCGACAGCTCTCTTTGTGTTATATTCCGCTTTAAATGGCGTGACTTTGTCTTTCATTTTCCTGGCGTATGCCAGGGCTTCCATTGCAAGTACTTTTTTTATCTGCTCAGCTACATTCCTTGGCTGTAGCATTTACGGGTGGACAACAAAAAGAGACCTCACTTCGTGGGGTGGGTTCCTGATGATGGGCTTGATCGGTATTATCATAGCTTCGTTGGTCAATATGTTCTTTCGAAGCAGTTCAGTTAGCATGATTGTGAGCTACATCGGCGTACTGGTGTTTGTGGGATTGAGTGCATATGATACGCAAAAGCTGAAGAACATGGCCTTGACTCAGCCCGCTGACCTCGATGGTGCTGTAATCAGAAAAGGCGCGATCCTCGGAGCCCTTTCCCTTTACCTGGATTTTATAAACCTTTTTCTGCTTCTTTTAAGAATATTTGGGCAAAGCCGGGATTAGGGCAAGACCAGACTTGTTAGGGAACTTTGCCGAAAATGTCCCCCTGGAAAGTGGGCATGCGCCCTTGCAGGGGGATGTTGCGTTAGGAGCAGTTTGTGATAATGGAGCCTTCCTACCTGAGATTATATCGTGAGGGAGAGCTGAAAGAAAGAATCGAGAAAGCCCTCGCCCTTTTGCAAGCCTGCAGCCTGTGCCCCAGACAGTGCGGGGTCAACCGGCTGGAGGGCGAGAAAGGCTTTTGCCAGACAGGAAGAAAGGCCAGGGTCGCAAGCTATAGTCCCCATTTTGGAGAAGAAGCCCCGCTTGTCGGCAGAGACGGTTCGGGAACAATTTTCATCAGCTCCTGTAACTTGCTCTGTAGCTTCTGTCAAAACTATGAGATAAGTCACCTCAGAGAGGGGGCAGATGTGGATCCGGAGCAAATTGCTTACATGATGACTGAGCTCGCCGCAAGGGGCTGCCATAACATCAATTTTGTTACTCCAACACACGTTGTGCCCCAGATTCTGGAAGCCATGGTTCCTGCCATTGAAAAGGGACTGAGGGTGCCTCTTGTTTACAATTCCGGAGGGTATGACAGAAAAGAAACCCTTGAGCTACTGGAGGGTGTTTTTGACATTTACATGCCGGATTTCAAGTTCTGGGACTCAGAGTGGGCCAGGAGATATTGCGACGCTCCTGACTACAGGGAAGTTGCCACTGAAGCCATCCGCGAGATGCACAGGCAGGTGGGGGATTTGCAGATGGATGAGAATGGTATAGCTAGCCGAGGGCTTCTTGTTAGACACCTGGTCATGCCCAACCAGGTCGCCGGAACTGAAGAGATCATGAACTTTCTGGCAAGAGAGATTTCTCCAAACACTTACGTAAATGTGATGGATCAGTATCGGCCTTGTGGCGAAGCCCACAATGATGAGCTAATAAACAGAAGGCTCACTGCCCAGGAGTTCAGGGATGCCCTGAGCGCTGCGAGAACAGCAGGGTTGAGCCGCCTTGATCCAAGAGAGCGCTTCAGATTTATATTCCAGATATGACAAGGGCTGAGAGAACATTCATTATTGGTGATATTCATGGTTGTCTGGGGATGCTCAAAAGGCTCATGGATAAAATAGATTGGCGTCCGGACAAAGACACATTGATCTTTGTCGGTGATTATATAGACAGGGGCGAAGACTCCAGGGGTGTTATTGATTATGTTCTGGAAATCTCCAGGCTTTCTTCTTCTGTGCAGTTCCTGATGGGAAACCACGAGCGTGTTCTTCTGGATTTCTTGGAAGGAAGAGACTTTACCACTTTTTTTCTGAATGGCGGAGCTGCAACCTTACACAGCTACGGTTCGGATCACAGCGTTGGCCCTGAAGCCATTATTCCGCCGGAGCACATATCTTTTCTCAATTCACTGCAAACGTGGATTGAGGTGGAAGATTACTACGTTGTGCATGCTGGGTTTCGACCGGGAATTGATATAAAGGATCAAGAACTGGAAGATATGTTGTGGATAAGGGACACTTTTATTTTTTCAGACTACGATTTCGGAAAGAGAGTTATCTTCGGCCACACCCCTTTTTCAGAACCTTTCATAGCCAAGAACAAGATAGGAATTGACACCGGAGCCGTTTACGGGAACAAGCTAACGTGCCTGGAGCTACCCGCTTTGAAATTCCACTTTGTGGAGGCGTCAGCCTTTGCCTGATTCAAGCAATATTTCTGACCACATCGGCCTTACATCTACAATCCCTGTTGAGATAATATATGCCGCGGGCCTAAAGCCCGTGGATCTGAACAACTTGTTTATCAGCGAAAAAAATCCGGAAAAGCTGTTAAGGCAAGCAGAAGCGGCCGGGTTTGCGCACAACGTTTGTTCATGGATAAAGGGAATTTATTCAACTGTCATCAACTACGGCATAAGCTCGGTTATAGCTGTTACTGGAGGGGATTGCAGCAACACCATAGCTCTCGGGGAGGTCCTCTCTAGAGAGGGCGTTAGCGTAATACCCTTTGATTACCCACTTAACAAGGAGGGGGATATTTTAAAGAATCAGATGGAAAAGCTGATGAAGACCTTTTCAACAACGTGGGAAAATGTTTACAGCGCAAAGAAAAGGCTGGATCGAATCAGGAGCAAGCTCAAGGAACTTGATCGTCTCACATTCAAGGAAAATCTTGTCAGTGGATTTGAAAACCACCTGTTTCTGGTTACCAGTTCAGACTTCAAATCAGCCCCTGATCTGTTTGAAAAAGACTTGGATCAATTCCTGGCAGGCGCAAGGACGAGGGAACCAAGGAAAGAAGAGGTGAGGCTTGGTTACCTGGGGGTTCCAGGTATATACTCAGATTTTTACGAGGCTATCGAATCGTTGGGGGCGAGGGTTGTTTTTAACGAAACCCAGCGGCAGTTCAGTATGCCTTACGAGGTAGACGACCTCGTTGAGCAGTACTTGAAATATACATACCCATACAGGGTAGAAGGAAGAATCGAAGATATAAACACCGCAATTAAGGAACGCCGACTAGACGGGTTGATTCACTATACACAGACGTTTTGTTACAGGCAGATTTATGACATCATCTTAAAGCAAGCCATAAATATCCCCATTCTTACCATTGAGGGCGACCGTCCCGGCCCCCTGGATGCCCGAACCATTGTGCGAATAGAGACATTTGTCGAAATATTAAAGGACCGCAAATACGGCTAAACCCCAACCACTAGAAACCCGCTTTCCAACATGTATGATTAATTTTCAGGCTCTTTGCCCGCTGATGAATTGTTCAGCCAAGCTCACCTCATGCTTGCTTCCGATGAAAAGAGGCGTCCTTTGATGAAATTCCTTTGGCTGAATTTCAAGAATAGGGCCGTGGCCGTCACTAGCATAACCTCCTGCCTGTTGAACTACCATGGCAAGAGGGTTTGCCTCCACCATTAGCCTCAGTTTTCCAGATGGTTTCTTGGGATCTTTTAAGTCGGCAGGGTACATAAAAATTCCGCCTTTTAAAAGGTTCCTATGAAAATCAGCCACCAGACTGCCCACATACCGGGAAGTATAGGGACGCCCTGAGCTCTTATCCTTTGTTTTGAAATAATCAACCAGGGCTCGGGTCTTCTCATCCCAGTAGTTGTAGTTACCCTCATTCACACTGTAAATCTTGCCCTTTTCCGGGATGCGTATATTTTTATGTGACAGAAGGAATTCGCCTACGCTCGGATAAAGCGTAAAACCGTGCACCCCGTTCCCAGTGGTGTAAACCATGATAGTGCTTGAACCGTAAATAAAGTAGCCCGCAGCCACCTGCTTTATACCTGGTTGAAGCACGTCGGAAAGCAAGTAGTCCACACCAGGCTCGTTGCTTATTTTTCTGTATATCCCGAATATTGTGCCGATACTCACGTTCACGTCTATATTGGAGGACCCATCAAGGGGGTCGAAAACCAGGATGTAATTCCCCTTTGGATACTTGTCGGGAATTTCGATGAGATCTGCTACTTCCTCGGAGCCCATGCAGCATAGCTCGCCGATATGCTGCATCCTTTCTATGATTACCCGATTCGCGAGTACGTCCAGCTTTTGGACTTGCTCTTCTTGGACGTTAACTTCACCGGTTGACCCCAGGATGTCTGTGAGCCCCGCCTTATTCACCTCGCGGGATATAACCTTGGCCGCAACGATCAATTCATTCAGCAAATTAGTGAACGCTCCGGTTGCCTGGGGATTTTCCCTTTGCTGATTAAGGATATGCTGCGTGATAGTGGTTCCGACTCTCTGAGCCATTTTTACACCTCCTTAATAAGCGCCCTGACCACAGCCTGTTTCAGTACTTGATAACTGAATTCCAGAACTCCGGGTCTTGCTCCCTCCAATCTTTTCCAAATCTTCTATCGCAAAACCCGCTTAGCCTCTCATACCACTTTGCCCAAATGTTCTTGTTTTTTTCCCTGGCTTCAAGGACATCTGCCACAAACACGGGAAGTTTTTCGATTTCATCCTTGGGCGCGAAAAAGGATGCCCCCTTTTCAGCCGACTTCTTGAGGTCTTCCTTGGTTAGGGCATGTGCTGTAAGCATCAGAGCAGGAATGTTCTTTTTCTTTGCAATTTCCAGCAGGTCATACCCTCTGACTCCCATGATATCCAGAACAGCGATGTGGTAGAAGTTGTTTTCCAGGAGCTTTCGGCCGTCCTCATAGGAAGATGCGGTATCAATCTTACACATACTCAAAAGCTCACCAACTAACTCGAGAATATCCTCCTCGTCATCCACAACAAGAACCCTTTTCCCCCTAAGAATTTTTTGAGGATCCATTTTCAGCCCCCTTCCACTAGAAACAATTCTAATATAGTGAGCACAAAGAGTTAGTCAAGACATCTTTGCATGCGACCTCAGGCTAAGGTCTCTTTGTATTCAAGACGGTAGATCTCTGCAAGGGTTAGAAAGATAGTGATTATGAGTGGGCCGTAAATAATACCAAGGATGCCGAAGAGTTTCATGCCCCCAAGAATTCCAAAAAAAACGAGCAGGGGATTCATGCGCATTCCCTTGCCAATGAGCCGAGGTTTGACAACATATTCCATTATCGAGCTATAGCAAAGGTTATATATGAAATAGCTCGCAGCCAACCCGAATTTCCCCTCCAGTGCAAGGATGATGGTGGCCGGGACAAAAACCACTGAGGATCCGATTACAGGGAGGAAGGCCATAAAACCTATGACGGTTCCCCACAGAAAAGGGGAGCCGAGGCCAAAAAAGTAAAACCCGAACCCACCCAGTATTCCCTGGATTATACCGTTTATGCCATTGCCCACAATAATTGCCCTGGCCATTTCGCGGAACTTGTTCACTACAAGGTTTTGCTGGCCAGGTGGGAACGGAAGTAACTCTGAAATATAGTTCTTGAGCCTGACCCCATCCAGCAGAATGTAGTAGATCGTCAGCATCATCAAGAAAAAATGGATCAGAAAACTCAGAAGGTTGGATGCTATGGCTCTCAGCTGCCCGGACAGATACAACCCAACCTTTTTGCCTATGGATGCTGCAAACTGTTCGATTGCTTCAGGGTTTAACTTAACGCCAAACATCTCCTGGGCCTTTTTCATCCGCTCAGCCCAAACGGTATTACCTTGAAACGCCTGCTTTATTTTTTGGAGAGAGACCGAGCTCCTTGTTCGACTGTAGAAGTCAAGAGCCTCGTTGGAGAGGGTTCCCACAAAGCTGCCTACCGGCACAACCAGGATCAGGAAAATAAGAATAGTCACAATCAGGGAGGCAGAACGCTCTCTCCCCTTTACTAGTTTCTTGATCCAGGAATAAAGAGGGTAAAAAGCGCTTGCAATAAGAAGGGCGAGGACAATGGCAGAAACATACGTCCAGAAAAGCCTGAGAAGCAAAATGAGAGCGAGAACTAGAACTAGAAGAAAAATTTTTGCAATAAGCTTTTTATCCATTTTTGCAGGGTAAACAAGATTTGGGGATAATTATAGAGAAGTGTTATCTTTGAGTCAAAATAAATATTGAAAAGGAAAAGCCACCACATAAGGTGGCTTTATGCAGGCGTGCATGGTTTGGCGGAAGTGCATGGGAATCGAACCCATCTGCCAGGGTTTTAGCCCGGCACACCGGATTTGAAGTCCGGGAGCCCCACCAGTGAGCTATCCACTTCCGTTTTGTATATTAAACAGCAAGCCATGGCCTGTCAACACTGGTGAACTTTGTTCTCCCTGGCTATTTTCAAGATAAGTGCTGGATAATAATTTTCAGGATCCTTCGAATGGGCTCTGCCGCTCCCCACAAGAGCTGGTCCCCACATGTAAAGGCCGCTATGTACTCAGGACCCATGAGCATCTTTCTAAGTCTTCCCACCGGCACACTCAGGGTTCCATTCACGGCTGCAGGTGTGAGGCGGTTCAGGGTTGATTCTTTATCGTTGGGGACAAGTTCCACCCATTCATTCGCATTCTTGATCATCTCCGCTATTTCATCAAGTGGAACATCCCTGTTGAGCTTAATGGCAAAGGCCTGGCTGTGGCAGCGCATAGCTCCAACCCTTACGCAAATTCCATCAACCGGTATGATTTTCTCATTTTGAAGGATTTTGTTAGACTCTACCGATCCTTTCCATTCCTCCCGGGTCTGCCCGGAGGGCATAGCGCTGTCAATCCAGGGAATGAGACTAGCTGCAAGAGGGACCCCGAAGTATTCGACCGGAAAGCTGGATTTACGGATTTCTTTTGTGATCAAGGCATCTATCTCTATGGCGGTCGAGGCAGGATCGTCGAGCAGATCCTTGGACACAAGCCCCAAAACCGCCATCTGGGAGGCAAGCTCTTTCATGTTATTCGCGCCTGCGCCTGAGGCGGCCTGGTATGTCATAGTTGATATCCATTCAACAAGGCCATGGGAATAGAGCCCGGCAAGGGCCATGAGCATTAGACTTACAGTGCAGTTTCCTCCCACATAAGTTTTGATCCCTGTAGAAAGCCCTCTATCTATAACTGCCCTGTTTACCGGATCAAGCACAATGATACTGTCGTCTTCCATTCGCAGGGCCGATGCTGAATCAATCCAGTACCCCTGCCAGCCCATTTTCCGCATCTCAGGGTATACTTTTTTCGTATAGTCTCCTCCCTGGCAGGTAACCACTATGTCCATGCTGGAGAGAAGCTTGGTGTCGTATGCATCTTTCAGGGGAGGAATTTCAAGCCCTATGTCCGGTCCTTTTCCTCCAACATTTGAGGTTGTGAAAAAGGTGGGTTCAAAGCCGCTGAAATCCTTTTCCTCAACCATCCGTCCCATGAGAACGGAGCCAACCATCCCCCTCCAGCCAACAAACGCGATTTTGAGCATCTAGTCTATTCCCTCCTTTTTTCTTGACTGAAAAAATGACTATGTCAATAGGGTGGCCTGGTGAGTCCACCTACGTTTTTCAAACCAAAGCCCGGTCATGAAAGGGCTGTTCCGAGAGAAATTCAGGCTAAAATAAATGCAGAATCAAAAAGTTTCAAGAAAAAAGAAAACAGATTCAGCACACGCCGCACAAGGATTCCTTGCTTCCCGCGCTAATTATTGCCAGAGGAGCGAAGCATATCGATAATGGTTCCAAGAGCCTTCCCAGCAGAGAAGTTGATAACGAGCGCGGCCCGGTCATCAAGAGGGGTCTTATCCCTATTAATAATTATGAGCTTGGCCCCGGAATCGGATGCATGAATCGGTATGGAGGCGGCAGGATAGACCACCAGGGATGAGCCGAGAGCCATGCACAGGTCACATTCGCGGGCATATCTGAAGGCCTGCTCCATCTTGTCCTGGGGCATGGCCTGCCCAAAGGATACAGTATCGGGTTTAAGGATGCCTCCGCAATCGTCGCAATAGGGGACCTTGACCCCGGATTTGAGACGCTCTTCAATTAGGTCCCTGTCGTACTTCTTGCCGCAGCTAAGGCAGGAAACAGAAAAGGCGGTGCCATGAATTTCAATGATCTTTTCAGGGGAATTGCCGGCCTTCTGATGCAGAGCATCAATATTCTGCGTAACTACGGCCAGGAGCTTTCCCATGTCCTCCAGCTCCCTAATAGCGATATGGGCGCGATTGGGCTGAGCATCTTTCATTGTGCGGTAGAACTCCGTGCTCATCTGCCAGTACTTCTCCCTGGCTTTTTCATCGGAGAGAAACCTATCGAAGTAGAAATCGGAAGGATCGTATTTATCCCACACTCCCCCAGGGCTTCTGAAGTCGGGAATCCCCGACTCGGTACTCAGCCCGGCGCCCGTAAAAACGAGTACCCTTTGTGCCTCCCTTACAAGAGCCGCGGCTTCCTTTAGTAGTGAATCCATGGGAAAAATCTCCAAAGCGAGGATTTTTCAATTGGCGCCCACAAAGAGGCTTGAGCCCATATGGAGTTTTAGTCTAGTTGGAGTTTGCTTTTTTTTCAAGCCCAAGGAAGCTTCCTGGCTGCAAAATTTTTCATGTCATATCCCTTGTATTTTGCCTGAAAAGTGTTAGAAAGAAAAAGAATATGAACGCATGCTATAAGAGTTAGAGCAAAATGTTTTCAGCAAGTGAAATCTATGCTCTTGCAATCCGAATAGAGAAGAATGGGGAGGCATTCTATAGAGATGCCCTCAGCAAGTTCTCCTCTCCCTCCATAAGCTCTCTTCTGGAATACCTGGCTGACGAAGAAGTCAGACACGTGGAGATCTTTACAAAGGAGAAAGCAGAGATTGATGCTTCCAAAGACTATCCAATCCCTGATGAGGCTATCAGCAAGGAGCTTGAAAAAATCGTGGGAGATCAAAAATTTTCCCTGGGAGAAGTTGATCTTTCAAAAGTAGAATCCGTTCCGGAGCTGCTTCAAATAGCAGAAGAGTTTGAAAATGACACAATCCTTTTTTTTGAGATGATCGCTTCGTTTGTTCAGGACAGTAACACTCTGAACGAGGTGCAAAAAATAATCACCGAGGAGAACGAGCATATTAAGCTCTTAAGGGAATTCGCAGAAAAGGAGCGAGAAAAAGGGTAGAGGGGGCGAGAAGCACCAAAGGAAAGGAATAAGATCATGCTTACAGCCATGAAAATTGACAAATACTGCGAAGTTCTTTTGTGGGGACTTGGCCGTGCCAGAAAGCAAAAGTACAGGGAAGACGATATCGTGCTGGTCAGGTACGATCTTCCCGCCATAAAGATGGCCGAGGCTCTCCAGGCAAAGCTTTTGGAAAAGGGACTAAACCCCATCTTGCGGCTGGGAATGACACCTGTAATGGAGCAGAATTTTTTCAAAAAATCCAACTTGAGGCAGCTTGTGTTTAAGACACCTGGCGACGAATATCTTTACCGCAGCCTGAACGGCGCCATTTATATTCACGCACCTCAATCCCTGACTCATTTGATGGACGTGGATCCGAAAAGAATATCCAGAGCAGCCGTTGCAAGAAAGTACCTAAGAAACATCCTGGATGCCAGCGAGGCGAAAGGCAAATTTGGGTGGACCTTGTGCCTTTATCCAACTGAAGAGCTTGCCAAACACGCAAAGCTTTCCCCGCAGCAATATACAGCGCAAGTAATCCGGGCCTGCTATCTTGACAAAAAAGACCCTGTCGGCAAATGGAACGACATCCACAAAAAAGCTCAGTCCATCAAGAACTGGTTGAACAATACGGATATAAGAACCCTGCATATAGAATCAGAGCACACTGATCTAAAGATCACCCCAGGAAAGAGGAGAAGATGGGTAGGAATCTCGGGGCACAATATCCCCAGCTTTGAGCTTTTCCTGTCTCCTGACTGGCGGGGAACGGAAGGGATTTACTATGCGGACCAGCCCTCATACAGGGCTGGAAACTATGTGGAAGGCGTGGAAATTACATTCAATAAAGGCTCTGCCACGAAAGTTAGAGCGAGAAAAGGGCAGACATTCACCTCAAGGTACCTTTCCACTGACAGGGGGGCCACAAGGGTAGGGGAGTTTTCACTCACTGACAAGAGATTCTCAAGGATAACCACGTTTATGGCAAATACCCTCTACGACGAGAATTACGGAGGCAAGTACGGAAACTGCCATTTGGCGCTTGGGGCCTCCTATGCCGACACCTACGATGGGAACCCTTCAAGCCTTAGCAAAGCTACAAAAAAGAAGCTCGGGTTTAATGATTCAGCCATTCACTGGGATCTTGTAAACACTGAGAAAAAAACCGTGACCGCGTTGCTGGGTTCCGGGGAGAAAAAGATTATATATGAAAATGGAAAATTCACAATAAAGGGAATAAACTAATAGTAATAGTACCTTAAATCAATGCGGGGAGAGGAATGCCATATTTCTCTGGGAGGAACAGCCAGAAGCCCACAAGACATTGAACTGCTACATACACTTGGGCTTGAGTTTGCCGAAATCCCAGTCACAGATCCTGAGGAAATTACACGCCTTATACAAGCGTTCAAAGGACTACAAGATGCGCTTGGAATGAGATACCTTTGTCATGGACCCAGGGAAGGGGACCCAAATGACATCGAGAGTCTCGAGAAGAACTATTTTCCCAGAATCAAGGCAATCATAAAAGTAATGAATTACCTGAAAATGTCTCTTTTAACCCTTCATCTGTGGCTGGATCAGCGGTTCGTCAACAGGGAAGCTATTCACTTTAAAATTGGCTTGCTTAGTAGAATCCTAGAATTGGCTGCCAGCGAGCAGGTCACGGTGTGCATTGAGAACCTCAGCGAACGGGCTTCGGATCTGGAACCGGTCTTCAGGGAAATGGCAATGCTGGGCATGACGCTGGATCTTGGTCATGCCCAGCTGCTTTCAGATGTGAACACAAGCTACAGCTTCATGGAAAAATACCCTGAAAGAATCAAACACGTCCATATGCATGACAACTGGGGTGGTAGCTCCTACCACGACGATATTCATCTGCCACCGGGCAAGGGCAGCGTGGATTTTAGGCGCATCTTTTCTGGCCTCAGAAAAATCGGATATTGCAGGACGGTGACTCTTGAACTGAAGCCTGCAGAAATCAAAGGCTGCCTTGGTTTTGTCAAAAGCGTGATATACTGATAATATTGACCCACCGGGCACAAACGCGGGGCGTTGAAACTTTATGCTCTATTTTGTATTGGCACAACTGGTTATGGGAATTCACGTTGTTTGGATCCTATTCATCATACTGGGAGTTGTTTTTGCGTACAAAGGCTCAAAGATTGCTTTTCTTCACGTCGGGGGCTTACTTTTTTCCTTATTTTTGAATATTTCAGGCTGGTATTGCCCATTAACCTATTTGGAAAACTTCCTGCTTTCGCTCTGTGAGCCGCCCTCTGTATTTCCCGGGTCGTTTGTAGCCAGAGTTCTTGATACGCTGATCTATCCTGATCTGCCAGAGAAAGTGATAAGAGGCGGACAAGTTCTTTTTGTCTGTTTCTATATGTTATTTTATCTCAATTATTATAGAAAATACAAAGCAATAAGGCCATCAATTAAAGTTGAACATTAATTGCTGAGGGGACTCTTTTGCTCAAGCACACATTTATTCACATCCAGGGTATTGGCGAGAAAACCGAACAGTATATCTGGAGAAAGGGGATTTACTCCTGGGAACAATTTCTCGAGGCTCAAGAACCTTTGTTCAGCCAAAAGCGTGACACATTTATTCGAAAAGAACTGGAAGAATCGTTCAAGCATCTGGATGATATTGGTTTTTTTCACAGGAGATTTTCCTCCTCAGATATGTGGCGCCTTTTCAGTACCTTCAAGCACAAGGCTGCTTACCTGGATATAGAAACAAGCGGGGGATACATGGGGGTGGACGATATTACGGTTATAGGCATTTATGACGGAAAAAGCGTTAGGAGCTTTGTCAATGGAATTAACCTCCAAGAGTTTGAGGTTGCTATTCCCGAATATGAACTCCTTGTCACATTTAACGGTGCGAGTTTTGACCTTCCTTTTATTCGCCGTTACTTTCCAGGCATCTCCCTTCCTAAAGCGCATATTGACCTCAGATTTTTGTTAAGAAAGCTGGGATACAGGGGAAGCCTAAAAAAGATTGAAAAAGAATTCGGCTTAAAACGTGCTTCCGATATAGAAGGCATGGACGGGTTTGATGCCGTAAAACTCTGGCGTGCGTACCAGTGGGGTGACCACTCATCGTTAGATCTTTTGCTTCACTATAACACTGCAGACATTGTTAACCTTGAGCCGCTAATGGAGAAAGGGTTTGAGCTTATGAAGAAACGCCTGCTCTCAAAAAAGGTTTTTGCCGTGGGGCCGAAAAAAACAGGGAATGCTCCTGAAGCAATATCTGGTTAT